>OAWD01000457.1_pt1 | contig 28057 bp, 35 predicted proteins | sample 1495361 | NCBI WGS metagenome assembly OAWD01 (sample SAMEA2580130, study PRJEB22360) | human gut metagenome | biome: human gut; feature: human-associated habitat; material: faeces | place: Denmark | collected 2008/2010 | reverse complement strand
TGAAAGTACTTGGTGGGCAACTGCCTGGGAGGATAGGACATCGCGGGGTCTTTTTACATTTAAGCTTAAGCCGCGCAAAAAAAGAAAGGTGAATGGCCCGTGCAAGTTTACTTGCAAAGGGCCAATGACCTTTCTTTTTTATGGGGCGTAGCCCCTGACGAAGGTGTCTGCAGGACACCGGAGTACGCGGCGATAAGAGCTGCTAACTTTTTTGGTTAGCAGAACTTAACATTAAAAAGCAAAGAATCTAAAATAATTCCTTGCTTTTTTCTTTTTTATATCTTTATAGTAACACTAATAATTTAGAGAAAGCCGTTGGTAATGCTACAGCAGCCAGCTGTTCACGATCTTTGAAAGCGGCTTGAGTGTCACCATATTTTTCTGGTGCTTCAGCGGCCATCACGGAATTAATTTCAAAATAATAGACGGTCATATTCCAAATAATATGGCTGAAAACATGTTTGCTGTTACCAATATTTTTTCCTTCTGGAAGATTGGGAAAGATGGTTTCTAAAGCTTGGCGGATAGCGTTGCCAGGCTTTGTTTTTTCTTCTTCTATAATAGGAAAACTCCATAAACCTGACAGAAGGCCTTTATCCGGACGTTTAACAAGATAAAGAGCACCACCCATATCGACAATCCCAACTTCCATTTCAAGCTTTTTCTGACGTTTTTTTTTCGATTTAACGGGCAATTGATTCATTGTTCCTTCTCTAAAAGCTTCGCAGATATTCTGTTCAGGACAAATCATGCATTTGGGGTTGGTTGGGGTGCAAACTAAAGCGCCGAGTTCCATAAGGCCTTCATTAAAATCGCCGGGTGTATCAGGCAAAGCCTGAGCAACCCAGTCAGTAATGGCATTTTTTACTTTGACATTGGCGATGTCGCCGTTATAATTATTAAAGCGTGAGATTACACGCAGAACATTCCCGTCAATGGCAGGTACCTTTTCTTTAAAAGCAATACTGGCAATGGCGCCGCCCGTATATGGCCCGATGCCGGGAAGCTTAATGAGCGCATCGTAATGGTCTGGAAAAATACCGTTATACTCTTCATGAATTATTTTAGCGGCCTTATGAAGATTTTTCGCTCTGGAATAATAGCCCAGCCCCTCCCAGAGTTTTAGAACTTTATCTTCTGGTGCCTCAGCCAGAGCCGTTACATCGGGAAAAACCTCTACAAAACGATGATAATAAGGAATAAGCGTATCAATCTGAGTTTGTTGCGCCATAATTTCTGAGATCCAGATATTGTATGGTTTTTTGGTCTCACGAAATGGCAGGGCACGTTTTGATTTGTAAAACCATTGTAAAAGATTTGTGGCAAAAATACGTGCAGTTTCTTTATGAAAATTTAAAATATTTTTCGTCATAATATCCTCCAATAGCCATTATTATAGCATAAATGCTTAAATAACTTGACAAACATCTAAAATCTTGTTAAAATTTATTTTGTAACGAACTTGTAAACTATACTTTGAATTTGTAAAACAAGTAAAAAAGGGGTACACGATTTGAATAAGTTAACATTGGTTAAGAGATTTTTAAAGAGGTATAAAAAGGAAACGGCCATCATTTCCGGTTTGTTTGTTCTGGTTGTTATTATTGGCGTAACCTGCGCGTTTAATGCGACTAAAGATGTAAAGCTTGTTTTAGACGAAAATAAAGCGACTGCAGCCGATGCTGTTAAGACAGAAGTTATCAATGCGCAGCTGCAGAAATCTGTAGAAGAAGTTCTTCAGGATCAGGGTTATCCAGTAAGTGAAGAATATACGATTAGCGTTGATCCGGATAAAAAGGTTAAAGATGTAGATACTGTTACAGTAAAGAAAAATGCTGTCGGCCAGATCAAGGTTGACGGAAAGACAGTTGATTATAAATCGGCAGCTGAAACAGTTGGAGATCTTCTGAGTGACAATAATGTTCAGTACGATGATGATGATATTGTAACGCCAGCGCCATCGACTGCTTTGACAACAGATGTATCAAATGTAACCATTACTCGTATTGAAGTAAAAGAAGAAGCTGGTGAAAGAGATATTCCTTTTGAAAGCGAAGAAAAAGAAAATGCAGAGCTTGAAGAGGGTACACGCAATGTTGTGACACAAGGTGTCGTTGGAAAAGCCGATTTTGTTGATAAAGTAACCTATCAGGACGGCGTAGAAGTAAAACGCGAGAATATTTCCAGCAATATAAAGGTTGAACCGGTTAAGGAAGTCGTGGAAGTTGGAACAAAGAAAGCTGTTCCCGAAAGCCTTGCTTCAAGCCCAAGTCCGAGCGCTGGAAATGCAACTCAGGCTGCAGGCAGCGACTTTGATCTGATCTGTGCAATTGTTGCACATGAAGGCGGCACTTCCTATGAAGGCGCAATGGGGGTTATCTCCTGTGTTATGAACCGTGTAGACGCAGGGTGGGGCCCAGATGCTGTAAGTGTATTGACAGCACCAGGCCAGTTTGCTTCTTACCTTGACGGTTATTATACCCAGTATCTTGGTAATGCTCCGGCAGCTGTACAGCAGGCTGTTACAGACTGCATGGAAGGCGGCATCCGCAGCCATAATTTTACAAGCTTCAGAAGCTATCAGACCAGCGGTTCTGTATGTATTGCGGGGAATTGGTATTTCTAAATTGATCGTGTACAATTAAAAATACATATAAAAAGGGCAAATTTGCCCTTTTTTTTATTTTAGCACTTGTTCTTTGTATACAATAAATGTATACTATATATCAGAGTGTTTTTAAAAAGATTGGAGTGGAAGAACTATGGAAATCACAATTACGAAAAGAACACAGTTAAAGCCAAAACCAGATGAAAACAATTTGGTTTTCGGGACTGAATTTACAGATCATATGTTTATCATGGATTACACAGAAGGTAAGGGCTGGCATGATGCCAGAATCGTCCCATATGGGCCGATAGAGCTTTCTCCAGCGGCGATGGTGCTTCATTATGCCCAGGAAGTTTTCGAGGGAATGAAAGCCTATAAAACGCCAGAGGGAGATATCCAGTTTTTCAGACCTATGGAAAACTTTGCGCGTATGAATCGTTCAAATGTCCGGATGTGTATTCCTCAGATTGATGAAGAATTTGTATTTGATGCTTTAAAGCAGCTTGTCGCCCTTGATCAGGACTGGGTGCCTCACGCACCGGGGACTTCTTTGTATATTCGTCCTTTTGTCTTTGCAACAGACCCATTTATCGGTGTTCGCACCAGCCATCACTATAAATTTATTATTATTTTGAGTCCAGTAGGTGCATATTATGCGACAGGCTTGCAGCCTGCAAAAATGCATGTGGAAGATATTTACTCAAGAACTGTTGTGGGTGGCACAGGTGAGGCTAAATGCGGTGGTAACTATGCAGGCGGTCTGGCGGCGCAGGAAAAAGCCCATGATGAAGGATTTGAACAGATTCTCTGGCTCGATGGTGCAGAGCGCAGGTATATTGAAGAAGTAGGAACCAGCAATATTTTCTTTAAGGTCGATGGCAAATTTATTACGCCAGAGCTTCATGGAACCATTCTTCCGGGAATCACCCGTAAAAGTGTTATTGAGCTTCTGCGCTCCTGGGGAGAAGAAGTCATTGAACGCCGTATTACCATTGATGAGTTTGTGGATATGTATCATAAAGGTCAGGTTGAAGAAGTATTCGGGACTGGAACAGCGGCTGTTGTATCACCGATTGGCGGTTTGGAATACCAGGGTGAGGATATGAGCTTTAATAATGGCGAAATCGGCGAATACACTCAAAGAATTTACGATACACTGTTCGGAATGCAAACAGGAACGGTCGAAGATAAACTGGGTTGGACGGTGAAACTCTAAATAAAAAACCATAAAAAAAACCAGTAAAAATCACGAAAAAAATGGTTGACAGGGGCTTCAGCCCCTGTTATAATTAATCTTGCATTTCGAGTCGAGAGGTACCGAAGTGGTCATAACGGGGCGGTCTTGAAAACCGTTAGGGTGCAAGCCCACGTGGGTTCGAATCCCACCCTCTCGGCCATCAAAACTGAATAGGTCAGTGATAAAAAACGTAGTCTTTTTTAGCTGACATTAAACATGGAGAAGTACTCAAGTGGCTATAAGAGGTGCCCCTGCTAAGGGTATAGGCCGTTAACGCGGTGCGAGGGTTCAAATCCCTCCTTCTCCGCCAAACCGCATAAATACTGGGTTTCAGAGATTCTGAAGCTCATTTTTTTATACAAAAAAACAAAATAAGGGCTTAGATTAAGAAGAAAAAATTACGGAAAAACATAGCTGAAAAAGGTAAAAAATGACTGATTTCTGTCAGTGGAATGTCAGCAGCGGTCAGGAAAATGTCAGCAATATTCACAATAATTATAATGAAAGGAATGATATACGGTACAAAATCCGTTGTTTTTTGATTCAAAATCATGGCAGGGTTTTAGAATTTCTATACAGCATTAATTATAAAGATTATAGGATCGTAAAGAAGCAGATTAACTTTTAAGCATGAGTTGATCTGCTTTTTTGTACCCAAATTAAGGAGTTGAATAATGAAAAAGAAATTCACCGATGATCAAATAGACTATGTTAATACAATTAATATTATAGACTACATGGAGCACCGCGGTCTTGACCTCAAACGCACCAACCGTCGTGTGAAGGTAAAAGGCTGGAACGGTCTTGATGTCACACCTGACGGGCGCAAATGGAAAGACTTTGCATCCGGTCAGGGAGGATATGTCATTCAATTTGTCGCCTGGCTCAATACTTGCAGCTGGAAAGAAGCCGTTCAGGAGTTGCTGGACTTCAGCCATCACGTCCCGCCCGTTCAATTGTCCGCCACATGGCCGGAGCCACCGCCACCTAAGCCCTTTTGTCTGCCGCCCAAAGCCAAAAGTTACCGCAATCTCTTTGCCTATCTGTTAAAAACCCGCAAGCTTGATCCGAAAATCATTCAATACTGTGTTGATCAAAAACTTATCTATCAGGATGAACGCTGTAATTGTGTGTTTGTAGGATATGATGATAGCGGAGAACCCGCATCCGCTTTTCTGCGCGGGAGTAACGAATACGCCCCATTTAAAATGCTCGTGGAAGGAAGCCGGGCCGAATACGGCTTTACCTTACCCGGAGCCAATTCACGGCTTTTTATCTTTGAATCGCCCATCGACTTGCTTTCTTATATGACCCTCAAAAACATACACAATCCGCTGTACTTTGACAATCGCGGGGATCATTATCTTTCCTGCAATGGTCTGAAATACCTTCCGATATTGCACTACCTGTCAACACATTATGAAATCAGTCAAATTGTGTTTGGTGTGGACAATGACCCGGTCAATGAATATGGGAACCGTCCCGGTCAGGATTTTATTAAGAGTGCCACGCAGGAAATCATGGAAGCTTTTCCAGACCGATTCACAACATCAAAACAATTCATCACGGATTTACCGGGACAAAAAGACTGGAATCAGGAACTTGTCACATTTAGAAAAAATCAAGAATACAAAAAATCGAATAGAGCACGGCAGCCATGCCGCTGAAAGCAGCTGATCAATCCCAATTGAAAGCTGCTTTTTCTTTGCTCAAAACAGAAAACAAACGCCATATGGCGGTTGAGATAGATATTTTTAAAAAGGAGGTTCAAACGTGAAAAAACGAAATTGTAAAAGGAGGAAGAAGCATGATACACCGATTTAAACAGGCTGTCGTTTTGCTCATGGCCCTGTTGATGCTGTTTTATGGCTGCGGGTTTAGGGCAGAGGGTTCGGCAAATACAAAGCTTCGGCGGCATGGCGCAAAAAACAGAGACGAAAACCCCGCCGCCAGCCATAGAGCAGCCGTCTCAAACCGATGCAGCACCGACCAGAGCGGATCAGGATACCAAGAAAAAAAGCCCAGAGCTTGATGCCGGAGAACAGGCGATTCTGGATGCAAATGGCATTACTGCCACCGAGGATACCGGAAAGATAGATGCTTCCGGCAACTACATTTTAGGCGAGACAAGCACAGGCGGAACGGTGAGCTGTTCCACCAGTCTCAGGACGTTGGCGAGCCGAAGCTTTGGAGATGAACCCTGCTACAAAAAATTTCAGCGGGCCGCAGGCTGGGATGATGGCGTGATCTACAGCAGTGACTTTGCCAGCCCCGATGGCAGTGACATCATTACCACCACGACACCAATTTTGAGAATCAGCGATAACGGTGTGGATCAAATTGCCTACTGTGCCGATCCATCGCTCAACATTCCCTCAGAAGTCGTCGGCCCCAACGGTCTGGTCACCTACAACCGGGAAAGCTGGAACGTGCAGAGCTGGCGCATCCGAAACGTCATGTGGCACGGCTTCCACGATGGTCAGAACGGTGAGTATTATGTTCAGACCTGGGCAGCCATCCGCGTCATTGCAGGCATCGGCGCATATACCGATTACTATATGACCGACCCCACCGTTGCCAACCTTGTGAATACCCTCAGCTATCAAAATCCCAATAACTGGGATGCCAGCTGGAGCATTGTTCCGGAACGGGAGGAAGCGGTCTGGAACGCCAATACCAAGCGGCAGGAAACCGGATGGTTTCAGACGTACTGCAGCAATATTGCCGATCATGGAAACTATACGGTCGCTTTACCTAATGGTGTACACGCCATAGCCCGCAACACATCTGGTCAGACCTACGGGGACTATACCGGCTCCATGACCCTTTATGACGATGATGACTTTATGCTGTATGCAGACGGCAGCTATCAGGGTGAGGTCTCCGTGACCATTACCCCGACAACCGTTAAACGCCACAGCAGTGATGCCGGAAATCCGGATGCCTGCGTCATTTACGCCCCGGATGTCCCGGACACTCAAAGACTTTTCGTATCCCTTGCCGTCGGTCAAAGTCCGTTAAGCAGCAGCTTCCGGGCAAATTTTACCGGAGCCACCGGGGATGCCCAGCTGCAAAAAACCGACAAACGCACCAAAGAAAAATTGGCAGGAGCGACTTTTGGCTTGTATGACACCAAGGATAACTTATTGAAACAGGGCGTGACCGATGAGAACGGGCAGTGGAACGTGACGGATTTAGTTTTTGGAGACTACTACTTTAAAGAAATTGCCGCGCCAAAGGGCTATGAGCTGGATCAGACAAAGCTTCACTTTACCATCGACGGCATCCGGGATATGGTGACCGTTTCTAAAACCAATGAACCGAAAAAAGTTCCCTTTAACTTTAAGAAGCTGGACACGGAAACTCAACAGCCCTTGAAAGGCGTCACCTTTGTGCTGTATGGCTGTGATGAAAAGCATACGCATAACAACCAACAGGATGACAAGATTAAATCCTGCTGGCAGACCATTATCGGTACCCGGATCAGCGGCACGGACGGTAAAATCGACTTTGGCAATCTCTATGCCGGAGAATATCAGCTCGTGGAAACCAAGACCGTTCCCGGCTATGCCAAGCCCATGGGGCAGTGGCGTGTGACGATTGATCCCGAAGCGGCTGAAACCGTAAAGATCACCGCCAAAGGAACGGCCCCGGCATTTGTGAAAGACGGCAGTGTTCTGAAAGTTGATAACCAGAAAAATTATAAGCTGCCTTTCACAGGGGGAGACGGTGATCACCGCGTTGCACTGATGCTGGCCGGGATTGTTTTATTGATTGCGGCGGGCATTTTAGCCTTCGTCCTGAAAAAGAGAAACAGCAGAAATTCAAAAGGAAAAAGGAAAGGATAAACAAAATGAACCTGAAAAATAAGCCATTGTTCAAGAAAATCGGCGGCCTTGCCCTGAGCATTGCCGTTTTATGCACAAGCTGTGGCCCCGCTTTTGCCGCCACCGGATCACCCGATACCAGTGCAGCGCGGAGCCTGACCATTCACAAATACCGAATGGAGGACATCAAAAAAGCCACCACCGAGGGAAGCGGGCAGCAGACCGATCAAGTTCCTGCCGATGCGATTCCTTTGCCGGGTATCCAATTCAAAGTTACGAAAATGCAGGATACCGACAACACCAAGGTGGATACCACCTGGAACATCCAGATCATCACCACCGGAGCCGATGGATCAGTCACAATTCAAGGCAATGACAACCTCCCCATGGGCGTGTACCGCATTGAAGAACAGACCAACCCGGCAGTGGCCGAAAAGGCCGACCCGTGTCTGGTGTCCATACCACTTACCAACCCGGCAGGGGATGGCTGGATTTACAACGTCCACGTATTCCCCAAAAATCAGATCAAACCCGGCCCGGACATCGACAAGTTTGTTACGGAACTCGAAAACAAACATGATACAGCGGATATCTCCGAAAGCGTGAAATGGATCGTTGAAACCACGCTGCCGGATGACATTGCAACGTGTAAAAACTATACCGTGAGTGATGTGATTGATACGCGATTAGATTACGTGACAGGCAGTGTTAAGGTCTACCGCGTCGATACAGGCAAAAAACGCGTGCTCATGACACCAGACTGCTACACGGTCACAGAACCCAACACAGCTAACAACCGGACGCTGACTGTTTCGTTGACAGATACCGGCAAAAAAACAGCGGCTAAATCTCTGTTAAACACCAAAGATAAAAACGCTGTCCTTAACATTGAGTACAACACCTTCGTGAACAAAACCGCCGAGGGCAGCTTAGGTAAGCCGATCCCCAACGGCGCAACCATCCACTATACCAACAACCTGGACATTTTCTTTGAACCACAGAGCGTTCCCGAGGATAAAAAGCCCGAAGTACACACTGGAGGAATCAACCTTTTAAAAGTGGATGCGGACGACAATACCCTTAAGCTTCAGGGCGCAAAATTTAAAATTTACCGCACCGAAGCCGATGCGAAAAAGAACATCAACGCCGTCAAAGACCCTGCCAATAACGCGATTGACTGGGAAGTGACCACGGACGCAAACGGCATTGCCCATTTCTGGGGCCTTGCCTATGGACAGAAAGGGCAGGATGCTTATTACGGGGACAGCACAAACTACTGGATCGTTGAGACACAGGCCCCAATTGACAATGAAGGGAAGCCCTACAATCTACTGAAATACCCTGTAAAAGTGACCGTCAATTCAAACAGCCATGCCGAAGCCAACAAGATTATTGTGGAAAACATCAAGCATTATGACCTCCCCTACACAGGCGGCACCGGCAGTTTAACACCTCTTTATATGGGCGCGGCATTGATTCTCATGGCAAGCGGGATGAGCATTCTTTTCATCCGGAACAAGCGAAACACAGGGAACAAATAGGCAAAAGGGGAAGCTGGAAATGAGAAACAAAGCAATGCTGCTGCTGATTATTGTTCTGATCAGTGCGGGGGCTGGCGGCATCCTTTATCCAGATATGGTTTATCTTCTGGCTTCCCAAAAACAGGGACAGGTGATTGAGGATTATCAAGTGAGTACAGAGGAGATGAACCAACAGCGGATGGATGAAGAATATCAAAAAGCCATTAACTACAATGAAAAGCTTATTAATCCGATCATCGGAGATCCTTTTTCTGAGGATGCACAAGACAACGCCATGGATTATGCAGAGATTCTAAATGTTGATGGGGTTATGGGGACACTCGAGATACCAAAAATAAAAGTGAACCTGCCCATCTATCACGGGACATCTGAATCCGCGCTCTCGAGAGGTGCGGGGCATCTGAAAAACACCGCCCTGCCCGTTGGCGGCACCGGGACACATGCCGTGCTGACCGGACACCGGGGCTATGAGGGAGCCAGGTTATTTACCGATTTAGATCAGCTGGTCATTGGGGATCGCTTTTATCTGCACGTTCTTGACAAGACTTTAACCTATGAAGTGGATCAGATTCTGGTGGTCACGCCCGAACAGACCGAAGCACTGAAACCTGTCGAAAAACAGGACTTTGTAACCCTGTTGACCTGCACACCGTACCAGATCAACAGCCATCGGCTGCTGGTGCGCGGCAAACGAATCAAAGAACTTCCCGCAGAAGCGGAACCTGAAACGATGGAAGAACCGACACCTGTTAAAGAATTGCTTTTTTCCTTTGTATCCTTAGTGGGAATTGCATCGGGTATCTGGCATTTGAAAAGGAGGAAGAAACGTGAATGAATGGGATTTAGGCGCAGTGCTGACATTAACCGGGATGATGACTTTTGGCTTGATCCTGTTATGGGGCATCCGAAAGCGGGAAAAAAAATGCCGAAGTTATCCGCCGTGGCTGGCGGTGCAGATTGTGAGTATTTTAAGTCTGCTCATATGCGTGCCGGTTTATCTGATGTTTAACAACGGTTATTCTGGTGTTCGAATACTTTCAGCATCGTTGAGCCTTGCGATTGTAATCATTGGTTTGGGGCGGGCTGTTTCCCGGCTAAAACGGCATTACTTTCACTGGAAAGATAGAAAGGGAGTGATTTAAGAAGATAAAAGTTGCCATTTGATTTGTTAGATTTATTAAAAAAATGTATAATGTACTTAAGTTAATCCAAAGGGGTGAATCTAGAATGCAATTAGATTGGAATTTTTGTCTTTCAGTGGTTACCGTTGTTATTGCTATCATCGCATTGCTTCAAACAAAACAGCAGATAAAGCTAAGTAACAAACAGCATTTGTTTGATGAACGTATCGAAAACTATGGCATTGCAATAGGGTTAATACAACTGTATGAAAAAAATCGTGATTTTTTTGATGAAAATGAAGATGATAAAGCAATGCTATCAATTAGTTACTGGTTTGAACTAATGACAAATAATACTTATTTAGAGCAAATAGCATCTGTAATTAAAAATCCCCTTAAACAGCCAGATCACAAGGAATTCTTAGTAAAATTAGAGATGCTCAGTTCTGTTGCGACAAAAATCGAGCTTTTATTTAATAAAAAAGAAGCTGCTTTATTGAGTGAGTTTGTTTTTTGTTATCAAAAATCTTTAATGATAATGTATCAGTATCAAATACTTTTAGATGACATGAAGAAAGCAGCTCAAGATCATCAATGGACATTTGAAGAATGTCAACAAAAAATGGGGGAAGATCAGCAGCGAGATCAGGTGCATACGATTCTGAATGCATTAAAAAAAGCATATACCATGTTAGAACAAGAAAATGTTAATGAAAAGATAAAAAAGCAAATAAAATTAAAATAGAAGAGTGATTAGTGCAAATTAAAACGGCATTTATAGAGAAATTACTGTAGTAAAGAAAGTATCCTAACAATAATAAAAACCACTGAACTACTTTTTTGTAGGACTAGTTTTAGATGATCAGATATTCTATCGTAGCTAAACAGAAAGTAAAACTTTTGCATGATTACTATTATGTGGATGTAAAAGACGAAGATAAAAAAGATTTTATAAAATCATAGGAATCGGTATTGATGTTATTGGTTTTGGGTTCCTCAGTGCGTCAATTCTAACCTATATTTTTGATAATATTGTGATACGTTTAACCTTTATCGCATATGCACTATTATCGGACTTGTTATCTCTGTCTATGGACACACAAGTATCATTAACTTAAATCGTTCAAGAAAACAATTGAATAAGCTTGTCAACAAGCATTTATAACGGGAATACGCAACCAGTATTCTCTTTTTTATTACGGCCCGCCGCTCAAAAACCATTGAGCGGCTTTTTTATTTAGGAGGTGCCAATTATGGCAAAAACCAAAGTCATCACAATCTCTAATCAAAAAGGTGGCGTCGGCAAGACCAACGTCACAGTGAACCTCGGTGTGGGTCTGGCAAATGAAGGAAAGAAAGTGCTTTTGGTGGACAGTGACCCACAGGGAGATTTAACCACTTCCCTCGGATGGTACGACCATTATGCGCTTGACGCAACGCTCACCACCATGATGCAGGGAATGGTTGCCGACCAGCCCATTGACCCAAAGGCGGTGATCCTGCATCACCCGGAAAACGTCGATTTAATTCCCGCGGATTTAGACCTTGCAGGCATGGAAATGTCACTGCTGGTGGCCATGAACCGGGAATCCGTACTGCGCATGTGTCTGCAGGACATCAAGAAGGACTATGACTATATCCTCATCGACACCATGCCAAGCCTGGGAATTTTATCAATTAACGCCATGGCTGCGGCGGACAGTATCATCATTCCCGTGCAGGCCCAATATCTGGCTCTCAATGGGATGACCCAGCTGATCCAGTCCATCAATAAGGTTAAGCGGCAGATCAACCCCAATTTAAAGGTTGAAGGGGCACTCATTACCATGGCCGATATTAACACCAACATGACCAAAGAAGTGGCCGAAGCCCTCCATGAGCAGTACGGAAAACAGCTCTATATTTTCCGCAATGCCATCCCGCGGGCTACAAAGGCAGCAGAAACCAGTGCGGCAGCCAAAAGCATTTATACCTATGACAAGGGAACAAAAATCTGTGAAGCCTACAAAGCTTTGACGAGGGAGGTGATTACCCATGGCAGTAAACAAAAAGATAAACATGCCGCTTCCCAGTGCCGATGACCTGTTTAAAACCGATGCAGAAAGGCAGAACGATGGACTGGAAAAAGTCATGGAAATCCCCATCGAGGAAATATCAAGCTTTCCAGACCATCCCTTTAAGCTCCAGATGGATGAAGCCATGCAGGACATGGTCGAGAGCATCAAAGAATACGGGGTGCTGTCACCTGCATTGGTCAGGCCGAAAGAAGGTGGGGGATACGAGATGGTCTCCGGCCACCGTCGAAAAATGGCTTCTGAGATTGCAGAAAAAACCACGATCCCATGTATTGTCCGAAATCTGACGGATGATGAAGCCATTATTCTGATGGTGGATTCCAATCTGCAACGGGAAAAAATCATGCCCTCAGAAAAAGCTTTTGCCTACAAAATGAAACTCGATGCCATGAAAAGACAGGGAGCGAGGACAGATTTAACTTCATCCCCAGTGGGGATGAAGTCTGACGGAAAACAATCGTTGGATAAAATGGGGAAAGAACTAGGGGAAAGCAGAAATCAGATACACCGTTATATCCGTTTAACCGAATTGGATTCCCCTATTTTAGACATGGTGGATGAGGGGAGAATCGCGTTCCGGCCCGCGGTGGAACTGTCCTATCTGAATCCTGCCGAGCAAAAGCAGCTTTTAGAGGTGATGGAGAGCGAGGATTGTACCCCTTCACTGACACAATCCACGAAGCTGAAACAGTTCTCCAAAGAGGGAAAGCTCACAAACAACGTTATTTTATCCATCATGAAAGAGGTCAAGCCCAACCAGAAGGAAACCATCAAAATTCAGAAAGAAAAAATCAGCAAGTATTTCAGGAAAGGAACCACTGACAAAAAAATTGAAGATACCATCATCAAGGCGTTGGAGCTTTATCAGAAACGCCAGAAGCAGATGGAGCGATAACAGGATTCAGGGCGGCGGAAATGTCGTCCATTTACGTTCAAAGGAGGAGCGAAAATGTCAGAAACAGATTGGATGTACAAAGATTATCAGATCACCCAGGCCATTGATATTCACAGGCGTATGGTTATTTTTGGAGAATGTCGGTCAGATGATAAACCGACCGCGTTTTTGTGCGGCTATTATGAGCCTTTGCTATTAAAGGATGCTTATTCAGAAATCCAGACTGGCCGTTATCTGGAAATGATGGAACTGTTTTTACAGCGCGTGCAGGGTCAGATCGACAAAGTACGGACCGAACAACAGGAGATGGACGTACCGCTGGATATTATTACCCAGGAAATGTGTGATCCTTATCAGCAGAACAAAAACCTCTGCGGCCAGATGATTGCGATTGAGCCCATATGGTTTCGACCAGAGGAACGCATTGCACCCAAACAGATCGGCTATGTGATGGCCGATAAGACACCTTCAAAGGACAGTCTCGTGTACAAACGGCTCTACGATGGCCTGAGCAAGAGCTGTTCTTATGGTTATATTCTGGGGGTAATTAAGCCGGAGCATCAGCCAGACTGGGCGAAAGAAGCCATAAGAAATTTACAAAAAAATGCAAAAATGAGAAAAGGAGAAGCACGCTGATGGAAAAACAGGAAAACAAAGGCTATCAGATCACCGACAGCATACAGGTCGGGAAGATTGCTTTCGTCATTGGACACAGTGAAAAGCTGCCCTATCCCTATGTGGTTTGGGAAAAAACCGAAGCCCAGGGATACAATTATGGCCATTATAAAAACCATCGTCAGGAAGCTGTTGAAGATTTGTGCCGCCGGGCACTCAAAGAATTAAAAATACAAAGAAATAAAGAAATGTGGAAAATGCGAAAGGAGCAGAGTGAAAATGAATAAGTTACCAGAACAGTGCTATAACACACTACGCTCCACCGGAGAGCTTGTCACCATCCGAAAAAATGAAAAAGGCTATTTTCCGTCCGAGCTGTCCACACCGGATATGTTAACAAACCGGGCCATTGCCGAGCGGGCCAACCGAAAGGCTGGGATCACCAAGGCGCAGACAGCTGCCATGGTCGGCGGTTCTTTGTTTGGATGGTCATCACCCGCCGCGAATCCAGATAACTATGATGCCAACGGCAATTTTGTCCGCGGACGCTTCAAGGATGAACCGTAAGGAGCAGGGCCATGGCTAAAAACACCAAAGGTTTCAGGGCTTTAACGCGCCTGATCGAAGCAGGCTATAACACCGAAAAGGCCATTGCGGGCATGACCATGACTGAAATGCTGGCATTGCCCGGCGTGTCGGTCTCCGAACTTGTCCAGTTCGACGAGCTGCAAAAGAGCGTCAAAGCAGGCAAAGTTGTCACCTACTTAGGCACAGCAGAGCAAAAAGAAAAGAAAAAAGAGGAAGGAGCAAAAGCACATGACAGCACCAATGATACGGTTTATTGATACCCGGTACAATGACTTGTTCACTTTACCGGACGGCGGTTTAATCACCGAAAAACGGTTCGATGGAACAACCAATACCTATCAATGTTACTATCTGAACGACTACCATACAAAGATTGGGCGGAATGTTTTTCATATCCACGAGTATGCCAAACGCATGGAAGCAATCGGCGCGCGGTATTTTCCCACGCAGCCAAAGGAAAAGGACGTGATGGATTACTATGAAATTTACCAGATTCCCGACAGGATGAATACCGATTATGGTTTTTGCACCTATGCAGAAGCCCGTACAAAAATCTCTCAAATGGATTATGCCCGTGTCTATATGGCTGTCTTAGCACCAGATGTAGATCAAGAAGATTTATATAAACAGCACAACATGGATGACCGGCCCTTTGGAAATAGAATACACGCGTTATCTTTAGGGGACGTACTGGTTTTTCACAGAGGTGGACAAACCCGGGCATATTATGTGGATACCATTGGATTTCCGGAAGTTCCGCAATTTTTGACACCGGAAAAGCAAAATAAAAAAGAACAGGTGAGGTGATCACATTGCTAAACGCACGCATTACATACGGCGGCAAGCGGCTTTTAACCAAGCTTTGGTACCCACAAGACACCATCAAATGGGCTTTATACGATATGGGCATCAGAAAACCCATGGAAAAAATCTATCCGGATGACCCGGAAATTCAAATCCAGTATCTGCCCGACAGCCCAGAGGGACAGCAGCTTTTATCCTTGATTACCTGCCGCCATTCCCTCATGGAAGTCAACACCGCCTGCCGGGCTTACTACTGCACCGGGGACTACCGCGTTATGGACCGCATGGACGAGCGGCTTGAAAAGGGCATTATTAAAACATTGGAGGACTATATTAAAACCGCGCAGCGGATCAAGAGAAAGCTGGATAAAGACCCGATCCGGCGGAAAACCGATGCGCGGTAAAAGAAAGAAGGAGGAAAATCAACATGTACGAGGGTGTGATTAACGCCTATGTGACGAACTTAGGCCGCTACAACGAGGGCTGTTTGGTGGGTGAGTCCTTAGCTTTACCCGCCACTACCGAGGAAGTACAGGCTCTTTTTGAGCGGATCGGCGTAGATGGAAAGCGCTACGAGGAATACTTCATCACCGATTATGAAACAGAGGTCAGCGGCCTGGGTGATTGTCTGGGCGAATATGAAAATCTGGATGCCTTGAATTATCTCGCATTCTGCCTTGATGAGCTGACCGAGGAAGAAATGAGAAAATATGAAATTGCTGTTGAGGAGGGCGACTACACGTCAAGCATTGTGGATTTAATCAACCTGACCCAAAATCTGGATTGCTACGACATTGTTCAGGACATCGACAACGACTATGCGCTGGGGGAATACTATATCAACGAGTGCGGTGCATATCTCGATATACCGGAGGGACTGAGCAGCTATATCGCCTATGACGCATACGGACGGGACGCGCGGATGAATGATTGCGGGAGCTACATCAACGGCTGTTATGTGTGCGAAACCGGAGCGAGTTTTTACCCTTTTTTCGACGGGAATGAGATTCCCGAAGAATATTGTATTACGGCTTTTCCCGAGCCGAAAAAAGTGGATGCCCTGATGATTCGTGTTGGACAGGCCCCTGGAAAGATCCGCATTGAAAACAGTCTGGAAGGCATCGAGAGCGTCTTTGAAGGAACGCTTTGTGTCTATCCCCTGTCAGATGAAGCCCTTATTGTTACTCAAAAAGAGGATAAACGGATTCCCAACCACGCCCTTTTTGACGAAGCGGAACACGCCAAGATCAGCGTTTGTGGGGATTTTCTATTGTGCAACTGGGATTTTGAAGCCCTTAAAGTCAAAGACCTCACTCCAAAACAGATTGAAAAATATATGGATCAGCTGGAGCATCCTGAAAAATACAATGGAGATGTGCAGCGAAAGATCGTATTTCCGGAAAAAGAAAAAAACCGGGATACCATGGAACGGTAAGCAGAATGTCATTGAGAGATTCTGCTTTTTTTATTTCAGAAAGGGGGTGATGCCCTGAACGAATCCATAGAACTCACGGCCAATAAAAGAAATTTTCAAAAAAACGAAGGAGAAAAACACATGAGTACAGCTATTAACCTGAACGAATTGATGAAACTTTATGAGGGGGAGGATGTGGAGATCACGTTGATTATCCCCTCATCACCCCTTATTGTGGATGTGGGAGAGCCGTCAGAAACCATCGAAGGGAAAGGAAAAGATCATGGAAAACAATATAACTAATCAAAATGAACTAACGGATAAGAAGGACGAAATAACCATCCTGATGATCCGGGCCGGGGAGTGTCCGCAGGAAATGACCATTGAGAATACCCTTGAAGCCAAGCAGAAATTGGTGGGTGGATACATTGAAATGTACTATCTTCCAACCGATGACGATGCCGTGATCATCTGTAATGAGGAAGGAAAGATCAATGGTCTGCCTCTGAACCGGGGCATTTTTGATGAAAAAAAGCGGCTTGTTGAGATCATTGCAGGCGATTTTTTTCTTTGTAACGCCCCGAGGGACAGCGAGGATTTTACAAGCTTAAGCCCAAAACAAATCGAAAAATTTTCTGAGCAATTCAAATATCCTGAACAGTTTATACGCCTTAATCAAGGGATTGTCGCTGTCCCCATAAAGGATAAACACAAGGATTATGAGCGGTAACTGAAAATGAAGCGAACAATCAATGTCTTATATATCCGAGCCGGGGAGTCCCCGCGGGCAGTTACCATTCCCAATAACCTGAAATTCATGCAAAAACTCGTAGGCGGCAACATTGAAAGGTATGCGTTACCAACGGATGATGATGCAGTGATCATCTGCAATGATGAAGGAAAGATCAGTGGTCTGCCGCTGAACCGTGGTATCTTCATTGATAACAGTGAACTTATTGACATCATTGCCGGGGACTTTTTTATCTGCAATGCGCGGAATGACCGAAAAGGTTTTTCCAGTCTTACCCCCGAACAAATCCAAAAATATGCCGAAGAATACAAGTTTCCTGAGCGGTTTTGCCGTGTAAACCGAGAGATTGTCGTCGTGCCGTTGATGCCGAAAATCAAATATTATGAGCGGTAACTAAATTGAAAGCAGGGGGAGCCTTGCGGCGTGAGACTGTCCCAGCAAGCACTGAAAAAGGATAGCCGCCCTCCGGGCAGCCCACCTTTTTCGCTTGTTGGGGCATGCCCCAATCCCCCTTTTATAACATGGATAAGGAGTGAAAAATAATGAGAAAACGCAACGTTGAAATCCTGTTTCGCCTGACACGGCGGGAAGCACAGGAACTGGATAAAAAAGTGAAGAAGTCTGGCCTGAGCCGGGAAGCTTTTCTGCGTGCCATGATTGAAGGTTACCAGTTACACGAAAAACCCGGCCCGGCGTTTTACGAAACCATGCGGCAGATGTCCGCCATCGGAAACAACCTGAACCAGATTGCCGCCAAGGCCAATGCCCTGGGTTTTGTGGATCAGCCGCTTTATGAAAAAGAAGCCTTGAAGTGGCGGAAGTTCCAGACCGAAGTCAAAGAAAAGTTTCTGGTGCCGGAAAAAAGCTGACATGGCCACCACAAAAATCTGGGACATCCGGGGCCGACTGGACCGGGTAGTGGATTACGCCAAAAATCCAGATAAGACAAAAAATAAAAATTATGGTGAAGCGGACCTGCAGGCCCTGCGGGATGTGATGGACTATGTGTCGCAGGATGTAAAAACCGAAAAGCAGTTTTACGTCACAGGTTTGAACTGTTCACCGGAAACCGCCCGGGAGGAGATGACCATCACTAAAAAGCAGTACCGCAAGGAGGGCGGCATCATTGCCTATCACGCTTATCAGAGCTTCAAGCCCGGGGAAGTCACCCCGGAGATCGCCCATGAAATCGGCATAAAGCTGGCAGAGGAACTGTGGGGATCACGATTTGAGGTGATCGTCGCAACCCACATCGACAAAGCCCACATACACAATCACATGGTTTTAAATTCCGTCTCCTTTTCCGATGGGCTGCGCTACTATGATAACAAAGAAAGCTACCGCAAGATGCGGGAGGTGTCTGACCGCCTGTGCCTTGAATACAAGCTCTCCGTCATCGAAAAGCCCATGAACAAGTCCATGCAGTACGGTGAGTGGCAGGCAGAGCGGGAAGGAAAACCCACGTGGCGCGGCCTGATCATAAAAGACCTTGACGATACGATTTCTGAATGTGTGACGATGCGGCAGTTTTTGTACCGGCTGCGGCAGAAGGGATACGCCATCAAGTACGATGCAAAATACTTCACGCTGAAGCCGCCCGGGAAAGCGCGGTATGTGCGCATTGACCGCAAGCATCCCGAATACAGTTTATCCAACATCGAACAGCGGATTTATGAACAGCAGCAGATCAAGCAGTACCGCCCCGGGCCAAAGGCTGCAAAGAAAAAAATGCTTTTGCACGGAAGCTTTGAAAAAGCCTGTCATACCAGCGGCCTGCGGGGCCTTTATCTATACTACTGTTTTAAGCTGGGGGTGTTTCAAAAGAAGAAAGACCGGGAAGCAAGCGCACTGCCGTTTCTGTACCGGGAGGATATACGGAAGATGGAACAAATCAGTCAGGAAGCCCGGTTTTTATGCCACCATCAGATCAGCACCATGGAAGAACTGGAAAGCCATAAGGCAGGAAATGAACAGCAGATAAAAAAACTCTGTACCGAACGGAAAAAGCTCTGGAACAGAACACAGCGCACACCGGATGAAAAAGAGGTGACTAAAATTAAAGCGGACATTGCCGGGCTGAGCGCGCAGATCAAAACACTCAGAAAGGAAGTGAAATATTGTGAAGGCATTGCCGCGCGATCCATACCGATGAAAGAAAAAATCAAAGCGGTCAAATTAGAAGAAAAAAATAACGCAAAGGAGAAAAGCAAAAATGAACACAAGCGGTGATGCAGCCGAACAAGTCATCCGGCTATCCCTTGAAGGGGCGGATTTTTTGTTACGGCTGACAGGAACAGGCCTTAAGAATCTGGCTTTTCTGTTAATCTCAGCTTTAAAAAGTGCGGACATGCACAAAACAAAAGGAAAGACACGGTTAACAGCCATGCTGAAATCGGGAAAACCTCTGACCGTCTTTTCGATTAATAACGCCGACCTTGAAGTCTTTGCCAAGGAAGCCAGGCATTACGGGGTGCTTTACTGTGCCCTGGGCAATCCGGCAGGCAGTCCGGACGGTGTGACGGATATTCTGGTAAAGCAGGAGGACGCTGTGCGGATCAACCGGATCGTGGAACGCTTCCAACTGGCAGCAGTGAATACCGCAGAAATTAAGAGTGAAATTCTGAATGAACGGGAAGGGCAGACGCATGAAAAAGGACAGGCAAAAGAAGCCCTGCTGGATGATCTCTTTGGTGCATCGAATCCGGAAGCCGAAGCCGGGGAAGAACAGCTGCTGGATGACCTCTTAGGCCCCGCAGCGTCAAAGGAGGAAAACGCACTGCCCCCAAAGGAGGAAAACCCGGTTTCCAGGAAGGAGGATCAGAAGGCCATACAAGCGGAGAAACCCTATGCCGAAGCCCCTCCATCCGAGAACAGCTCGAAGCCGCCCGCCGAAGGAGAATCTAAACCTTCTGTCCGGGCAGAACTCAGAGCGATCAAGGCCGAGCAGGAAAAAGCCCGGGCAGAACCTGAACAAAGGGCGCCGGAGACAAAGAAAGAAACCAAACGCCGTGAACCAAAGCGGAAAACCAAAAAAGAGATTCCCAAAAAATCGAAGGGAGATAAAACACGATGAGCAACCTATATGACCTGTTTGGTCAGGAAGAAACCGAGCCGAAGCCGAGAAACAACCAAAAGTGGCAGGCCGAACAAAAGGCTAACCGGGAATACTGCTATGCACAGATTGAAAAGTCCCTTGAAACTGTGGGGAAAAGTCCGGAGCTATTTCAGGGGTATCTGAACGTTCAGGTTAATTTTGAATACTACACTGCCCGTAACGCGCTGCTCATACAGGCACAGCGGGAAACTGCCACCAAAATTGCAGACAACACGGCATGGAAAGAGCAGGGTATCTTTGTGAAACAGTCCGAGTTCAGAAACCCGATTTTGATTCTGGAACCCGGAAATCCCTACACCCGTGATGATGGAACAACCGGGCAGTCCTTCAACGCCAAGAAAATGTACGACATCACCCAGACCACTTGTCGGGTGCGTTCTCAGAATACCGGCAAACTGGATGACCGGATGCTGATAAAATCACTCATTTCAAAGGCCCCGGTAAAGATTCTGACCGCCGAAGCCGTCAATCATCCGCTGGCCGTGGATTTTGATATGGATAAAGAGTGCGTGGTGGTGGAAAAAGGGCTGAATCCGGATGCCATGTATCAGGGAATCGCCGCCGCCTTAACCAAGGCCGAGCTGGCCTTAAACGGCTGCGATGCCGAAATCCTTGACTTCAAGGCCCAGGCCGCCGCTTACATGCTCTGCCGACAGGCAGGCGTTTCAACCGGCAGCTTTGACTTTTCAAAGCTGCCGGACTTCCTGACCAGTGCAGAACCGCAGCAAGTGGGCGCAGAGCTGACCACCATCAAGGATGCCATGGCCGAGGTATCCATGCGGGTGAAGTACAACTTACAGCAGATGGTACAGCAAAAGAGCCGGGCTGACCCGGTGCGCTGAGGTGGATCATGATCGACCATGTGGAGTACGGCGTTCTGATCAATGCTCTGAATCAAATGCGCAACAGCCTGATAAGGCAGAAGCGGTCAACGGATGCCGTGGACGACCTTTTACTTAAAACCATCGACGCACCCACAGAAAAGACCGGGAAAAGGAAGCGCGACCATGCAAGATAATTTCAGTAAAAACATCGTGCTGTACATCGCCCTCCTTGTGCCAGTGATTTGGCTGGCCCTGCGCATTGCCCCTTTCATCGACGAAGGGCTTTATACCTTTATCCTTAAGTTCCCCGAAGCGATGGAACATCCTTTTAAAATCACATGGTGCGAGGGTAGCTTAAAATCCATCCTGATTCTGATGATTCTATATGTCATGGGAATCGGGATTTTTTATGCCACGAAAAAGAACTACCGCCGGGGCGAGGAACATGGGAGCGCGAAGTGGGGGGATGCCCAAAGTGTCAATCGAAAATACCGGGAGAAACACTTTGAAGATAACAAGCTGCTGACCCAGAACGTCCGCATGGGTCTGGATGGCCATCGGCACCGGAGAAACCTAAACGCGTTGGTCTGCGGGGGCAGCGGAGCCGGGAAAACCCGATTCTATGCAAAGCCCAATGTCATGCAGGCCAATACCAGTATGGTGATCCTTGACCCCAAAGGGGAGATCCTCCGCGATACCGGACAGCTGCTCAGAGAAAAGGGGTATGAAGTCCGCATTCTGGATTTAATCAACATGGAGAAATCACACTGCTATAACCCCTTTGTCTATCTCAAAACCGACAACGATGTGCAACGGCTTGTGACGAACCTCTTTAAAGCCACGACCGTAAAAGGTGCGCAGTCAAGCGATCCCTTCTGGGATACCGCGGCCAGTATGTTACTGCTGTCCTTGGTCTTTTTTCTGAAATACGAAGCCCCGACCGAGGAACAGAATTTTCCTATGATCATGGAGCTGCTCAGAAACGGGGACATCCCCGAAGATGTGGACGGCTATGTGTCTCCCCTTGATGAGCTGATGGATCGTCTGGAAGCACGGGAACCGGATCACATCGCCCTTAAGTATTATCGCAATTATCGGAGCGGTGCCGCCAAGACGGTGAAATCCATTCAGATCACCTTAGCGGCAAGACTGGAAAAGTTCAATCTTGAAAGTCTCTCAGCACTCACAGTGACCGATGAACTGGACTTGGCGAGTATGGGGGAAAAGAAGGTGGCTTTGTTTGCGTTAATCCCAGACAACGACACCTCTTTCAACTTCCTTATCAGCATTTTATACACGCAGCTCTTTCAGCAATTGTTTTACACCGCTGACCGAAAATATGGGGGGCTGTTACCCGTACCCGTGCATTTCATCATGGATGAGTTCGCGAATGTGAGTTTACCCGATGATTTTGACAAAATCCTCAGTGTTATGCGCTCCCGGGGCGTTTCCGTGTCCATCATTTTACAGAACATGGCCCAGCTCAAGGCCCTGTTTGAAAAGCAGTGGGAAAGCATCGCGGGGAATTGCGACACATTTTTATATCTCGGCGGCAATGAGCAGGCAACGCACAAATATGTCAGTGAGCTGCTCGGGAAACAAACCATTGACACCAACACCTACGGAAAAAGTTCAGGTAAGAGCGGGAATTACTCTACGAACTACCAGAACAGCGGACGGGAGCTGATGACACCGGATGAGGTGCGGATGCTCGACAACCGTTATGCCCTGCTCTTTATCCGCGGAGAACGGCCCATCAAAGATGAAAAATACAACCTGTTAAAACATCCCAATATCCATCTGACCACCGACGGCGGGATGCTGCCCTATGAACACGGGCGTGTGGATCACGCCGTTGCAAGCATGAGCCTTGTGCCTTATTCGCCGGATATGGTGATTGAGGAAATGGAAATATCCGAAGAAATAACTTGTATGCTTTGGTCGGAGGAAGATTTAGAAACCTATTTTGAAAAGTTAAAGGAGATACAATTGAATGAACCAAACAACGAAACGAAAAAAGAAGCATAAAGCCCTGACACCCCGTCTGTCTGTGAACACTAAAATGCACCGCCACTTTTCGGTTTATATGGCGGTTGTACTGTGTGTTCTATGTACCACAACCGTGTGCGCTGCCGATGACCCCATTGCCGTGGTCAACAACCTGTCCACTTTTATTTTTGGCCTTGTCCGGGCGGTCGGTATGATCCTTATCGGCTATGGTATTGTGCAGATCGGCTTATCCCTTAAGTCCCATGATCCAAGCCAGAGGGCCAATGGCATCATGACCGTGGCCGGGGGAATCGTGGTCACCTTTGCCAAGGAAATTTTGAACGCCATTGCGGGATAGTCCGGTATGGATACAAAGAAAAAAGGCAGGCTGAAACGCTGGACTGCCCCTGAAAGGAGGATTCAATGGAAAGTGATAACTGGATTGTACAAAATCTGCAAAACGCACTGGACACATGGAATGGAAAACTGTCGGAAATCTGGCAGCTGCTTACCCAGTCGCCCCAGACCTTTAAGGGCGGCGGCATCTGGGAGGTGATTGTCAACATCAACGGCACCTTACAGGCCATCGGCTACGCGCTGTTGGTGTTGTTTTTTCTGGTGGGCATGGTCAAGACCTGTGGCTCACTGGCAGAGGTCAAGAAGCCGGAGCACGCCCTGAAACTCTTTGTGCGCTTTGCCATTGCCAAAGGGATCATCACTTATGGTCTGGAACTCATGATTGCCCTGTTCACCATTGTGCAGGGGATTGTGTCAAAAATCATGGTGACGGCGGGGCTGGGGGGGGCGACCCAAACCGTGCTGCCGCCGGAGATTGTGGAAGCCGTGGAGAACTGCGCATTTCTTGAGAGCATCCCTTTGTGGGCAGTGACCCTCATCGGGGGACTGTTCATCACCGTACTGTCTTTTGTGATGATCATGAGCGTGTATGGGCGGTTTTTTAAGCTGTTTCTCTATACTGCCATCGCCCCGGTGCCCTTGTCCACTTTTGCGGGTGAACCCAGCCAGAACATTGGCAAGAGCTTTCTGAAAAGCTATGCGGGGGTCTGTCTGGAGGGGGCGATCATTGTACTGGCCTGTGTGATTTTCTCACTGTTTGCGGCATCCCCGCCACAGGTTAACCCGGACGCTTCGGCGGTCACCATGGTTTGGGCCTATATCGGGGAACTGGTTTTTAACATGCTGGTGTTGGTGGGAACCATCAAGCTTGCAGATCATTGTGTCAAAGAGATGATGGGCCTGTAGAAATAAAAAAGGACGCGGTTAACGTCCTAGAATACCGGTTTATCATCTTTGTTATAGCGCATGGTTCCCTCGCTGTCAATATAGCAGTCACGGGTAGAGATACCGCGCTCCCTTGCAGTCCGGGCCTGCCAGGCAATATCTTCTTTCATGGTTTTATAGTATTGCCGTTCGTCCCAGTATTCCTTAAAAGAGCGTATCCAGGAGATCAGAGAAAAACCCAGAAGAATAAAGAGAATGGCAAAAGCCAGTGTTTCATGGGCAGCCGCCCATGGATTGAGAAATGTGCTGATCAGCAGGAAATAGACAACGGGCAGTGTCAGACGGAGCTTTCCAGCAAGCTTCAACACAAATGACAGAACGATGAGCACAATGGTGATGATCAACGAAATGAATGCGACATATACCATGGGGGCACCTCCTATGTAGTAGTTTTTATAGTTTTAGTATAGCAGGCTTCGCTCAAAAAGCAAGCATGTAAAAGCAAAAGGAGATTTATTATGGAAGTGAAGGTAAACCGCGAGATCCGCGAATATACAGAAAGCATGTTTTTCGGACTGTCCATGCGGCAGTTTGTTTTTTCGGTCATGGCCTGTGGGATGGCCGTTGGCCTGTACTTTTTACTGCGGCCTTACTTTGGCATGGAAACCCTGTCATGGGCCTGTATCTTAGCCGCCGCGCCCTTTGGGGCGTTAGGCTTTATCAAGTACCACGGAATGAGCGCAGAACAGTTCCTGTGGGCATGGATAAAAGACCGATTTCTGATGCCCAAAATTCTGATTTTTGATGCGGACAACCTGTATTACCGGATGCTGACTACGCCAGCTAACAAGAAAAGAGATAAAAAAAGAAAAAAAGATCAAGGAGCGAAAAATGATTAAAACACTTAAAAATTCAAACCATCAGGAGAAAGAAAAATTTAAAATTCCCAAAAGCGCACAGCAGGCCGTCCCCATTCAGATCATCTATCCGGATGGGATTTTTTGTATCGGTAAAAATAAATATTCCAAGACTTTTCGATTTACGGACATCAATTACGCGGTGGCCGGGCGGGAGGATAAGGAAGCCATGTTTTTGGAATATTCAGAACTGTTAAACAGTTTTGACAGCGGCGCGACTACCAAGCTGACTATCAACAACCGCCGTCTGAACCGGGCGGACTTTGAAAAAAGTATTCTGATCCCCATGAAGGAGGATGGACTGGACATCTACCGGAAAGAGTACAACCAGATGTTACTCGACAAGGCCACCGGAACCAACAGCATGATTCAGGAAAAGTATGTGACGGTGACCGTTCTGCGCAAAAACTATGAGGAAGCCAAGACCTATTTTGCCCGTGTGAGTACAGAGCTGACCGCCCACTTTTCCCGTCTGGGGTCACGCTGTACAGAGCTTGATGCAGAGGAAAGGCTGCGCGTTTTACATGATTTTTACCGGACAGGGGAGGAGACAGGCTTTACCTTTGATTTATTACAGACCATGAAAAAAGGCCATGATTTCCGGGACTTTATCTGTCCGGATACCTTTGAGTTTGAATCGGACTTTTTTAAAATCGGGGATCGCTATGGCCGGGTACTGTTTCTGCGCGAATACGCATCCTATATCCGTGACAGCATGATCAGCGAGCTGACGCAGCTCAACCGAAATCTCATGCTCAGTATTGATGTGATCCCGGTGCCGACTGATGAAGCCGTGCGGGAGGTGGAGAACCGCCTGCTCGGTGTGGAAACAAATATAACGAATTGGCAGCGCCGACAGAACCAGAATCAGAACTTTTCTGCGGTTATCCCCTATGATATGGAGCTGCAGCGGAAGGAATCAAAGGAATTTCTGGACGACTTGACCACAAGGGATCAGCGCATGATGTTTGGTCTGCTCACCATTGTCCATACCGCCAAGAGCAGGAAGCAACTCGACGCGGACACCGATACACTGCTCACCACGGCCAGAAAGCACCTCTGTCAGTTCGCGATCCTGCGCTATCAGCAGCAGGACGGCTTGAACACTGCCCTGCCCATCGGACACCGGAAGATCACTGCCCTGCGCACGCTGACCACCGAGAGCTTAGCCGTGCTCATGCCGTTTAGGGTGCAGGAGATTATGGACACAGGCGGTATCTACTATGGTGAGAACGCCATCTCCCACAACCTTATCATGTGTAACAAAGCCAATCTTTTAAACCAGTCCGCCTTTCTTCTGGGCGTGCCGGGTAGTGGGAAAAGCTTCAGCGCAAAAGAGCTAATTGTGTTTCTCGCCCTCGCGACCCAGGATGACATCCTTGTGTGTGATCCAGAGCGCGAGTATGTCTCCCTGATTACAGCCCTCGGTGGTGAAGCGATCCGGATTGCGGCGGGGTCAGAGGATCATATCAATGCCATGGACATGGTGGAGGGTTACGGTGATGGCGGAAACCCCATTGTGGACAAGTCCGAGTTCATTTTATCCCTCTTTGAACAGTTGGACAAAAAAGGACTGGGGGCGAAGGAAAAATCCATCATCGACCGCTGCGTGGCACTGGTCTATGACGATTATCAAAGCGGTGGGGAGCTGCCGACCTTATGTGTGCTGCGGGAAAAGCTCATGGATCAGCCAGAGCCGGAAGCCCAAGAGCTTGCCCTTGAACTGGAACTTTTCACCAACGGCAGCCTGAACGCCTTTGCCCATAAAACCAATGTGGACACCCAGAACCGTATGGTGGTCTATGACATCATGGATTTAGGCAAGCAGCTCAAAACCATGGGCCTGCTGGTCATTACAGATGCCATGATCAACCGGGTCACGGAGAACTGGAAAAAGGGCAAGCGGACACATTTGTTTTTAGATGAGTTCCACGTCGTCTTTGAAAATGAATACTCCGGGGCCTTTTTCAACTCTGCGTGGCGGCGTTTCCGGAAGCGTAATGCGTTCCCGACCGCCATCACCCAGAACGTGGAGTACCTTTTAGACAGTGTTTTAGCCAGTACCATGTTGTCGAACTCGGAGTTTATCGTCATGCTGAATCAGGCGGCCAGTGACCGCCAGAAGCTTGCCAATCTTTTGAATATCTCGCGGGAGCAGCTGAGCTATATCACCAATGCGGATGAGGGCTGCGGCCTGATAAGGTATGGGAGTGCCTTAGTGCCCTTTGTCAACAAGTTTCCGAGAAAGACCAGACTGTACAGGTTGATGACGACCAAGCCAGGAGAAGAAACCCTTTGATCCTTCCGGCGTTTTCGATGAAGGGAGGTGTTAAGCATCGGAAAAGCAATCAAGACCCGGGAGGTAAAAAAGGATATACGGGTACTCGACAAGGCCGGAACAGCTGCCGAGCGGATACGGGAAGCGACCATCCGGACAAAGGATGCCGCTGAGCGCAGGCCGTCGCCGCAGGGAACATCCGCACATGATTATGCC
>OAWD01000454.1_pt1 | contig 28262 bp, 25 predicted proteins | sample 1495361 | NCBI WGS metagenome assembly OAWD01 (sample SAMEA2580130, study PRJEB22360) | human gut metagenome | biome: human gut; feature: human-associated habitat; material: faeces | place: Denmark | collected 2008/2010 | reverse complement strand
AGTTGTCAATCTCCAGAATCGTGTGATTGGGAAGTTTCTTATGTTTTGTCAGTTTCCGTTTCCGGTTTTTCTCAATCACACGCCGAACCTTTTCCATTCCCTCAATCACAAACATCCGGGCATCTCCAAGGTCGCATTTCGGGCCATATCCTTTCTCATGCAGGAATGCATTATACTTCCATATTTGCATAGATAACTACAGCATACATCATAATCGGATTGTACCCGGTTCTTCCCTTATCCGAATAACAGGCCAGAAGACCTGAAAAATCTAAATCCTCCATCACTTTTTTCAGGATATAGACAGGATCGTCGTCAGGTAAATGCAATTCGAAGAAACTAAAGTTCATTTTCTGTTGCTCAAACTCAAAAAAATCGTTATAATGATCTTGTTTTAGCATAGTTCTATTTTAACATAAAACGGAAAGGAAGATGGTTGTCGTTAGCCATCTTTTTCTCTTTATAAGGAAAAATTTCAGGGGGCATTGTGACTGGATCGGTGACAATACCCCTGCTTGAGGTCATCTATTTCCCGACACCCCCACTTTTTCTACAATCTGAATCACGGGAGACCCTAAGGTCGTCCCGTGATTCTCTCTTTTACTTGATTCGATTTTATTCTTCTGTCACTTCTTCGTTTTCGTCTTGACTCTCTTCCTCTCCGTTATCCTCGGTCTTTCTGACTTTGGCAATGCTTGCAACACTGACATTATCATCCAGGTTGATTAGTTTGACTCCGGAAGTGATTCGTCCTAACTTGGAGATACCCGTGCACTCGGTTCGAATGATGATTCCCTCCGTATTGATAATCATAATCTCATCGTCTTCATTCACTGCCTTAACTCCGACGACATTTCCGGTCTTTTCGATAATCTTATAGCAGCGAATTCCCTTTCCTCCACGGTTCTGGGATGTAAATTCGTTCATGTCTGTCAGTTTTCCCATTCCTTTTTCCGAAACGATCAGCAGATAATCTCCCTGAGTATTAAGCTGCATTCCAATGATCTCATCCTGATCACTTAAATTCATACCTCGAACGCCCATAGAAGTACGTCCCGTCGGTCTGACATCTGTTTCGTGGAAACGGATACACTGTCCGTATTTGGTGATGAGCAATATATCTTTTTCATTGTCCGTCGTCTTTACCTCGATCAGCTCATCGTCCTCCCGAAGCGTGATGGCCGCAAGCCCTGTCTTTCTAACGTTGGCATAATCCATGATCGGCGTCTTCTTTACTAAGCCTTTCTTGGTCGCCATAAAGAGATACTTTCCTTCCTCGTATTCCTTAATTGGAATGACTGCGGTGATCTTCTCTTCCGGCTGAAGCTGGAGCAGGTTGATAATGGCTGTTCCCCTTGCGGTCCGTCCTGCCTCCGGAATCTCGTATCCTTTGAGCCTGTATACTCTCCCTGTATTAGTAAAGAACATGATATAGTGATGGGTTGAACAGAGAAACAACTCTTCCACATAATCCTCATCAAGCGTCTGCATTCCCTTAATTCCACGTCCGCCACGATTCTGACTTTTAAATGTATCCGAAGTCATTCGTTTAATATAACCAAGTTTTGTCATGGTGATGACGACGTCCTCCCTCGGAATCAGATCTTCCGTGGAAATATCATACACATCAAATCCGATGTGAGTCCTTCTCTCATCCCCGTATTTCTCACTGATTGCGAGAATCTCCTCTTTGATCACACCAAGCAGTAAGTGTCTGTCTGCCAAAATTGCCTTCAGCTCTCCGATCCGCTTCATCAATTCTTCGTATTCCTTCTCCAGCTTCTCTCTTTCTAATCCGGTCAGGGCACGCAGACGCATGTCTACGATTGCCTGTGCCTGTGCGTCGGAAAGCTGGAATTTCTTCATTAATTCTGCCTTTGCAATCTGCACAGTCTGAGAACCACGAATGATACTGATCACTTCATCGATATGATCGAGCGCAATCAGCAGTCCCTGTAAAATGTGGGCACGCTCTTCTGCCTTATTTAATTCATACTGGGTGCGTCTCGTAATGACTTCTTCCTGATGTTTCAGGTAATACCCAAGCATATCTCGAAGATTCAGCACTTTCGGCTCGCCGTTTACAAGAGCCAGCATAATGACTCCAAAGGTATCCTGGAGCTGTGTATGCTTATAGAGCTGGTTTAAAATGACGTTTGCATTGGCGTCACGGCGCAGCTCGATACAGATTCTCATTCCTTCCCGGCTGGACTGGTCACTCAGATCCACGATACCATCGACCCGCTTTTCCTTCACCAGATCTGCGATTTTGGAGATCAGTCTTGCCTTGTTTACCATGTACGGCAGCTCTGTCACGATAATACGGCTCTTTCCATTTGCCATAGTTTCGATATTGCTGACAGCACGAACTACAATTTTTCCCCGTCCGGTGCGGTACGCCTCGTTGATTCCTCTCGTACCTAGGATCGTCGCTCCGGTCGGAAAGTCCGGCCCTTTTACAATCTTCATAATGTCTTCGATGGATGTCTCCTTATTCTCCATCTGATCATCAATAATCTTCACTACCGCACCGATCACTTCCCGCAAATTATGAGGTGGAATATTGGTTGCCATACCGACGGCAATACCGGACGTTCCGTTGACAAGCAAATTCGGAAATCTTGCCGGAAGTACGACTGGCTCTTTCTCCGTTTCGTCAAAATTTGGCTCAAATTCCACAGTATTTTTATTGATATCTGCGGTAAGCTCCATAGAAATCTTACTGAGCCTTGCCTCCGTATAACGCATAGCCGCCGCCCCGTCACCGTCTACAGAACCAAAGTTTCCATGTCCATCCACAAGTGGATATCTGGTAGACCAATCCTGAGCCATATTAACGAGTGCTCCATAAATAGAACTATCACCGTGCGGATGATATTTACCCATCGTATCGCCTACAATACGGGCACATTTACGGTGCGGCTTATCCGGACCATTATTCAGCTCGATCATTGAATACAGGATTCGTCTCTGTACCGGTTTCAGGCCGTCTCTTACATCTGGAAGCGCACGGGAGGCGATAACGCTCATGGCATAGTCGATGTACGACTCCTTCATTTTTTTCTCAAGATCGATCTCCTCGACCTTATCAAAGATAGTATCTTCCATTGCTTATCTCCTTTTCCTATACATCCAGATTTTTCACGTATTTTGCATTTTCCTCGATGAATTCACGCCGCGGCTCAACCTTGTCTCCCATCAGGGTCGTAAAGGTCAGATCCAGTTCCGAGGACGTCTCCTCATCCATTGTCACACGAATCAAAATCCGCTGCTTAGGATCCATGGTCGTCTCCCATAACTGATCGGCGTCCATCTCACCCAGACCTTTGTATCTCTGAATTTTATTGTTCTGGTCACGTCCCACTTCCTCAAGGATATTGCTGAGTTCCTCGTCGCTGTATGCATACCATACCTTTTTATTCTTCTCAAGCTTATAAAGTGGCGGTTTTGCAAGATATACATGGCCCTCTCTGATCAGATCCGGCATAAACCGGTACAAAAATGTCAAAAGCAACGTGCTGATATGCGCCCCGTCGACGTCGGCATCCGTCATAATAATAATCTTATCATAACGCAGTTTCGTAATATCAAAATCCTCATGGATTCCTGTCCCGAATGCGGTAATCATCGCTTTGATTTCCGCATTGGCATAAATCTTATCAAGCCGTGCTTTTTCCACGTTCAAAATCTTACCGCGCAACGGCAGGATCGCCTGGGTCCTCCGTTCTCTGGCCGTCTTGGCAGAACCACCGGCAGAGTCTCCCTCTACGATATAGATTTCACAGTTCTTCGGATCCTTATCCGAACAGTCCGCAAGCTTTCCTGGAAGAGACATCCCTTCAAGAGCTGACTTTCTTCTTGTCAAATCTCTTGCTTTTCTTGCCGCTTCCCTTGCTCTTTGCGCCATCACCGACTTCTCAATAATATTTTTAGCCACCGCCGGATTCTGCTCCAGAAAAATCTCAAGCTGGCTGCTGACTATACTGTCCACCGCCCCTCTTGCCTCGCTGTTTCCGAGCTTTTGCTTTGTCTGTCCTTCAAATTGTGGCTCCGGGAGCTTAACGCTTACAATAGCCGTCATTCCCTCCCGAATATCCTCCCCGCTCAAGCTCTGCTCATTCTCCTTGATGAGCTTGTTTTTCTTTGCGTAGGCATTGAATGTCTTGGTCAGGGCATTTCGAAAACCGACAATATGTGTACCGCCCTCCGGCGTCGTAATATTATTTACAAAGCCATATGTACTTTCCGTGTAGGAATCATTGTGCTGCATCGCCACTTCCACGTACACATCGTCTCTTGTACCTTCGCAGTAGATAATCTGCTCATAGAGCGGTTGGTTACTGCGGTTCAAGTAGCTTACGAATTCCCGTATTCCTCCCTCGTAGTGGAAAGAATCCTCCCTCTTTTCTTCTCTGTCATCCTTTAGTTGAATTCTCAGATTTTTGGTAAGAAAAGCCATTTCTCGAAGACGCTGTTTTAACACTCCATAATCGAATACTGTCTCCTCAAAAATCGTTCCGTCCGGCAGAAAAGTAACTTTTGTTCCTGTCTCGTTAGGATCACACTCCCCTATCACCGTCAAAGGAGTAACAACCCTTCCCCTTTCATAACGCTGTTCATGGATCTTCCCCTCTCTTCTTACCTCTACTATAAGCCAGTCTGAAAGCGCATTGACAACGGATGCACCTACTCCGTGAAGCCCCCCGGATACCTTGTACCCTCCGCCTCCGAATTTTCCGCCGGCATGAAGTACCGTAAATACGACTTCCACGGCAGGAAGCCCGGATTTATGGTTGATGCCGGTTGGAATGCCTCTTCCGTTGTCAATGACTGTCACGGAATTATCCGCATTGACCTTCACTTCAATCGTATCACAAAATCCTGCAAGCGCCTCATCCACCGCATTGTCTACGATCTCGTACACAAGGTGGTGAAGTCCTCTTGCGGAAGTGCTGCCGATATACATTCCCGGTCTTTTGCGGACCGCCTCCAACCCTTCTAAGATCTGGATTTGATCTCCACCATATTCTGCGCTCATACTGATCCTCCTATTAATTTTCATTTGTTACCTGTCCATTCTGGACAAGAAACACTTTATTGATTGAAAAACGATGATTCACAAACTCTTCCACACCGGTACAGGTAATCAGAGTTTGAATATCGTGTATACTGTCTAACAAGTAGTTTTGCCTGTGTTTATCAAGTTCAGACAACACATCGTCCAAAAGTAAAACCGGAGTATCGTGAATCACCCGCTTGACGATCTCAATCTCCGCAAGTTTCAGGGACAGCGCCGCGGTGCGCTGCTGTCCCTGAGATCCGAACTTCCTGATATCCATATCCTTAATTTTAAAACAGATATCATCCCGGTGCGGTCCCGCTGAAGTACTCTTCATCCGAATATCGCGCTCCCGGTTTCTTCTTACTGCCTCCTCCAGAGAAAGTTCTCCCGTGGACGGCTCATATTCCATCACGAGACGCTCTCGCCCTCCGGTAAGTTTCCCATGGATATCCCCCACAATTTCATTGATTTCCCGGAGGAATTTCTTTCTGCCTTCCATGACCCGCTCCCCATAGCGGACAAGCTGCATATCCCAGATTTCCAGCGTATCCTTAAGCTTCTCCTGAAAAGCCATCTCTTTTAAAAGCCGGTTCCTCTGATTCACCACCCGGTTATAATCCGCTAGATTGTTCAGATAAATCTTGTCAAGCTGGGAGAGCTCCAGATCCATGAACCGCCTCCTCTGTGCTGGACCGTTCTTGATAATATTCAGATCTTCCGGTGAAAAAAAAACCAGATTGATAATCCCGAAAAGCTCGCTTGCCCGTTTAACAGGCATCCGGTTGATAGCAGCCCCTTTGGGACTGTTTTTCTTTAAGTGAATGTCAATCCGGAAAGGAACTCCGTTTTTCAGGACTTTCACCTCTATATGCGACTCCTCTTCTCCAAAAGAAATCATATCCCGGTCTTTCGTTCCACGGTGGGACTTCGTCGTCCCCGCAAGGTAAACCGCCTCCAGTATATTTGTCTTACCCTGTGCATTGTCCCCGTGGAAAATATTAGTGACCGGGTGAAATGTCAGATTCAAAAGTTCGTAGTTTCTAAAATTTTTTAATTTTAATGACTGGATGATCATGCCGCACCTGTTCACTATTTCTGTATTTTAATTTCCTGGCCGTCATAAGATACAACGTCGCCGTCATACAGCTTACGTCCGCGTCTGGTGTCGACACTTCCATTGACCTTCACAAGTCCGTCCTGGATGACTTCCTTTGCCTCCACTCCGGACTCACAGAGACCGGCCGCCTTCAAAGCCTGACCAAGCTTGATAAATTCATCCCGAAGTGTAATGATCTCCATTTGATAACCTCTTTCCTTATATTGCATTAAAATTAACCGGAAGAATCAGGTAGACATAAGTCTCCTTCTCGTCCTTAATAAAGCATGGTGCCTTGGAATTCATAAAATACAGCGTTACCTCCTCATCATCAATGACGCGCAGAGCATCAATGAGGAATTTGGGATTGAATCCGATCAGAAGATCCTTCCCTTCTTTTGTAATGAAGATCTCCTCATCCATGGAACCAAGTTGAGACTGAATTTTCAGCTCCATTGTATCGTCACCGATCTGAATAATAATCGGGCGTTTATCTCCTTCTTTTACAAGAAGTGTAGCACGGTCAATACAGTTTAAGAGCTCTTTCTTATTGATATGTACTTTCGTTTCATAGTCGCTGGAAAGCATCTGCTCAATTCGAAAATACTCCCCCTCAATCAGACGGGATACAACAACAGTCTGATCAAATTCAAATACAATATGATTTTCGGCAAAGTAAATCTGTACTTCGCTTTCTGCATCCCCTGATAAAATCTTGCTGATTTCCATGAGTGTCTTTCCTGGAACGACAACTTTTTTATGGTCATAGCTTGCTTTGAGTTCGATTTTGCGAATGGAGATTCTGTGACCGTCCAGTGAAACTACTTTCAAAATGTGATCTTCCACCTCAAACAGCTCTCCTGTCATCAATTTATTGCTCTCTGTATCGGCAATCGAAAAGATCGTCTGACGAATCACTTCTTTTAGTGTATACTGTGAAACTAAAATGGACTCGTTTTTTTCTATATATGGGAGGTAAGCAAAATCGCTTCCTGACTTTCCGGCAATTTGAAACTTCGCTTTTTCACAGGTAATAAGCGTCTGATCATTATCATCCGTTGTGATAACGATTTCACTGTCAGGAAGTTTTCTGACAATTTCAGAAAAAATCTTGGCATCCAAGGCAATCATACCAGGCTGAACAATATCCCCCTCGATAATTGTTTCAATTCCAAGTTCCATATCATTGGCTGTCAGTTTGATCATACTGGCAGTTGCATCAATTAAGATACATTCCAGAATTGGCATTGTTGTTTTGGAAGGAACTGCTTTTGATACGATTCCCACACCTTTTGCCAAATTGGATTTTGTGCAAATAATTTTCATGTGTATAACTCCTTTCGCTGGACTAGATGAATTTTTATATATAAGATATCCGCATTAGTCGCCTTAGGATGTGTGGATATGTGTAAAACCTATGTAAACCCGTGCGGTTTCGTGGATTTCGAATGGGAAACTCATGTTGAACGGGTTTGATTTTGATGAGGATGACTTTCGGAAAAATACTACAGAGGGCTGATTTTTTTCTGGATAATGCTGATCGTATTTTTCAGTGAATCATTGTTTTCCATATCTTTCGACATCTTATCCACACCATGTTTCACAGTTGAATGATCTCTTCCGCCGAGGAGAGATCCGACTGTTTTCAGCGGAGTGTCTGTCATGGCACGACATAAATACATAGCAATATGGCGAGCGTTTGTCGTCTTTGCGTCACGGCTTGCACTTTTTAAGTCGGATACGGAAATTCCGAAGTGTTCGGAAACCGTCTCAATGATCAGTTCCGGTGTGATTTTACGGTTTTCATCTGGAGAAATCAGATCTTTGAGCGCCTCAGCCGCAAGTGAGATATTGATCTCCTCGTTTTTTAATTTGTATAGTGCAATCAGCTTATTGAGGGAACCCTCCAGCTCCCGAATATTGGATTTGATGTTTGTGGCAATAAATTGCAGCACATCTTCCGGAATATGATAGCGTTCGAGCTGATCGGATTCGATTTTTTTCTTTAAAATCGCCATTCTTGTCTCGTAATCCGGGGCGGAGATATCGGCAATCAGCCCCCACTCAAACCTTGTGCGGAGTCGGGCTTCCAGTGTTTCGATATCCTTAGGAGGCTTGTCCGAGGATATGATAATCTGTTTTCCAGCTACATGCAGGTGATTGAATGTGTGGAAAAACTCTTCCTGGGTACTCTCCTTTCCTATAATAAACTGAATATCGTCAATCAGGAGCACATCTACATTTCTGTATTTTTCACGAAAAGCAGTCATCGGAAGTTCATTGCCGGTCTTACCACTTCTAAGAGACTCAATCAGTTCATTAGTGAAAGCCTCACTGGTCACATAGAGAACCTTCTTTTTAGGATCTTTCTCCAAAATGAAATGAGCAATTGAGTGCATCAAATGGGTCTTTCCCAGTCCGACACCTCCGTAGAGGAACAGGGGATTGTATACTTCGCCCGGTGATTCTGCGACTGCAAGAGATGCGGCATGGGCAAAGTTGTTGTTTTTGCCGACGACAAAGGTATCAAATGTGTAGCGCGGATTTAAGTTTGCGCGCTCAATCATCAGAAGATTGTCGTTTTTCTTCGTATGTGCGGCCGCTTTTTTCCTGTGAGCATTTGCAATTTCTTCTACCTTTTCCAGTTCACTCGGATTGTCCGGAATAAATTTGACATCATATTCAATTCCGGTAATTTCTGCAATAGAAACTTTAAATGGAAGAAGGTATTTTTTCTCTATGTAATCGATATAATCACCGGTCCCATCTAACGTCACGAGAATATAGACGGTATTTTCAATTACATCATAGACTTTTAATGGAAAGATCCATGTTTTAAATGAAACGTCGGAAAGACTATGCTCGAGCCTTAAATTTTCAATAATTTCATTCCATTTTTCTGTTACGATGTCCATTTTGATGACTCCTAATCTTAATGTTTTAGTACTGTCCGCCTGTTGAGGACACACGTCACTTTTCAGGCATGACGGAAAAACACAGCAAAAATATCCGACACAATAAGGAAAGGCCGGATGATCGCTGCGATCTCGTGAAAAAATAGATTCACTCCCTTATATATTACAACAAAAAGATTTCAAGTGCAATGTAAAATCGATGTGGATAAAATTTTAAACAGCGAAAAAGTGCATAAAATCAGCGAAAAAAAGAAGAATTTAGTAGAAACCAACATGTTTTCCACATAAAATCACAAAATTATCCACAAAATGTTGAAAACATGTGGAGAAACTGGTGAAAAGTAACGATTCAGCCATTCAGATCAGATTCGCAAGCTTGTGTCAGTTTTTCGTTGTGTCAGACCTCATGGGCAAATCGTTACGAAAAAAGGAAAAAAATCACGGAATTACTTGACTTGACGGGGGTTTTTGACTATAATCAGACGTGGTGTCTTTTAGCAAAGAACGAAATAAATATACTTATATTTATATATATAAGTTTCAGATTAAGGAGGTGGAAAGTAATGAAAATGACATTTCAGCCGAAGAAGCGTTCCAGAGCAAAAGTTCATGGATTCAGAGCAAGAATGAGCACGGCAGGCGGAAGAAAAGTTCTGGCAGCCAGAAGAGCAAAAGGAAGAAAAAGATTATCAGCGTAGGCCGCATATATGTGGCCTTTTCTTCTATACAGAATGAGAAAAAGCGGATAGTCTGTTTACCGTAGAACACAGCAGGAGCATAGGGCAATGCGGTTTTCAGAATCATTGAAGAAAAATAAGGATTTTCAGCTGACCTATAAAAAAGGAAAGTCTTATGCGAACAGATACCTGGTCATGTATGTCAGGAAGAATGGAACTTCCGGCAACAGACTGGGTCTTTCGGTCAGCAAAAAGGTAGGGAACAGTGTGGTCCGCCACCGGGTTACACGATTATTGAGAGAAAGTTATCGACTTCAGGAAGACTATTTCCGGCGTGGATATGATTTGATAATAATTGCGCGGGCTGGAGCTAAAGATAAAAGCTATCACGAAATCGAAAGCGCAATGATCCACCTTGGAAAGCTTCATCATATATATATACAGGACACACAGCAGGATTCTTCGGACAATGAAATGGAGATGAAACGATGAAAAAGCTGATGATTGCAGGGATTCGTTTTTACAGAAAGCATTTATCAAAGTATAAGTTGCCGACGCAGCACTGTATTTATACGCCTACCTGTTCCGAGTACGGGCTGGAGGCGATCGAAAAGTACGGGGCTCTCAAAGGAGGGCTTTTAACAATCTGGAGAATACTCAGATGTAATCCATTCCACCGGGGAGGGTACGATCCGGTACCATAATTGAATAAAACACGAAAATGGAGGAGATCTGATGGAAGGTTTATTATTGACACAGTCATCAGCTCCGATTGTAGGCCAGATTTCCTGGCTTCTGGGGCACTTGATGAACGGAATTTTCAGTGTGCTTAGTAATGTATTCCATATTGAAAATATTGGTATTTGTATCATTATTTTTACAGTCATTATTTACACACTGCTGCTGCCGTTGACATATAAACAGCAGAAGGCATCAAGATTGACAGTTGTAATGAATCCGGAACTGAGACGGATTCAGAATAAGTATAAGAACAAGAAAGACCAGGCATCGATGATGAAGATGCAGGAAGAGACCAAGATGGTATATGAGAAATATGGGACATCTATGATGGGTGGTTGTTCCATGCTTTTGATTCAGCTACCAATCTTGTGGGGGCTCTTTTATGTAATCCGTAGTATTCCGGCATATGTACAAGGAATCAAAGATGTGTATATGCCATTGGTAGAGCAGTTGTTGTCCACGGACGGCGGACAGAAGGCAATGGAGGCAATCGGTAAGACGAGCGCTATTGCCATGGATCCATCCAGATATGATTTTAGTAAGGCTAATACGATGGTGGACGCACTGTACAAATTTCAGGAGAGTTCCTGGAATACATTGGCTGATAAGCTTCCGGATTTGGAATCCGTGATTCGATCCACTCAGGAAAGCCTGGTACATTTGAATTCTTTCCTTGGAATTAATATTGCAGAGACGCCGATGAATCTTCTGATGAATTCCCTGAAGACGGGGGCCATCGTAACAGCGATTCTGGCTTTGTCCATTCCGGTGATTTCCGGACTGACACAGTATATCAGTATGAAGCTTATGCCTACAGCGACGCCGACGGATAATGAAAGCAGCGATAATACAATGGCAAATTCCATGAATGCGACCATGAAAATCATGCCGCTGTTTTCGGTAGTAATGTGTTTTACATTTCCTTCCGGTATCGGACTTTACTGGATCGCGAGTGCGGTTGTTCGTATGATTCAGCAGTTAGCTGTTAATAAGTATCTTTCCAAGATTTCACTGGAAGAGCTGATCGAAAAGAATCAGAAGAAAGCGGCGAAGAAGAGGGAAAAGAAAGGTACTAATGCAAAGAAGCTCTCAGAAATGGCTCAGGTAAATGCAAGAAGAATTGAGGAACCAAAGCCGAAAATGACAGAGGAAGAGAGGGAAAAGGCCCTGGAAAGAGCGGCGGAGAAAAGCAAAAATGCGAAATCAGGAAGCCTTGCGGCAAAAGCAAATCTGGTAAAACAGTATAATGAAAATAACCATAAAGACAGTCAAAAGTAGTAGAAGAAAGAGGTTATCAGGATGGGTGAGATTACAGTATCAGCAAAAACATTGGATGATGCAATTACAGAAGCCCTGATCCAGCTTGGCGTAACTAGCGATATGCTGGAATATGATGTAATTGAAAAAGGAAGCAGTGGGTTTTTGGGAATCGGAAGCAAGCAGGCTGTCATTCGTGCATGGAAGAAACAGATAGTGGAAGAGACGGACGAATTAGAAGAACTCAAAGAAGAGATTCAGGAAGTCATCTCTGAGGTAAAAGGTGAGGAAATAACAGAAAAGCAGGAAATGAAATCCGAGCCGAGAGAGAAAAAGCCACGCAGGGAGAAAAAAGAACGTAGAGAAAAGAGAGAGAAAGAGTCGGCACAGGTGAAAGAGAGTAACGAGACAAAAGAAGTAAAAGAGCCAAAGCCGGTTCAGGAAAGCAGGAAGCTTGCAAAAGTTCAGGATGAGACGATTGCCGCATGTGAGAAATTTCTTACGGACGTCCTGCACGCAATGAATATGGAAGTCAAAATCACTTCCGGCGTTGATGAAGAGGGAGCTCTGGAAATCGTGATGGACGGCAAAAATATGGGAATCCTGATCGGTAAAAGAGGACAGACATTGGATTCTCTCCAGTATCTCACCAACCGGGTTGCAAACAAGACCCAGGACGGCTATGTGAGAGTCAAGCTGGATACGGAGGATTATAGAAGAAGAAGAAAAGAGACGCTTGAGAATCTTGCAAAGAATATCGCCTATAAGGTGAAGAGAACGAAAAAAGCGGTTGCGTTGGAGCCGATGAACCCATATGAGAGAAGAATTATTCACTCTGCTCTTCAGTCGGACCGTTATGTGACGACGCACAGTGAAGGAGAAGAGCCTTACAGAAGAGTCGTAGTTACATTAATCAGAAACAAATAAAGACAAAAAAGGGCTGATTTCCAGAATACAGGATAATCTGCCCTTTTTTAGTGCTTTGGAGGATGAAAATATGATAAAATTAACGGAGACAATTACTGCAATTTCGACCGCCATGTCAGATTCAGGAATTGGGATTGTACGGATAAGCGGTCCGGAAGCCTTTGAAATTGCGGACCGGATCTATAAGGGGAAGAAGCAGCTTTCCAGTCAGAAGAGCCATACTGTTCATTACGGTTGGATTAAGGATGGGGAAGATACCATCGATGAGGTGCTTGTGATATTGATGAGAGGTCCACACAGTTACACCGGGGAGGATACGGTGGAAATTAACTGTCACGGGGGCGTCTTTGTAGTCAGAAAGATCCTGGAAACAGTGTTGAAAAACGGTGCCAGAGCCGCAGAGCCTGGAGAATTTACGAAGCGTGCGTTTTTAAATGGAAGGATGGATCTTTCCCGTGCGGAAGCTGTTATTGACATTATCCATTCGAAAAATGAGTTTGCACTGAAAAATTCAGTAAGTCAGTTAAGAGGAAGTATTCAACGTAAAATACAGGCTATGCGAGATGAAATCCTCTATCACACCGCCTATATTGAGTCGGCGTTGGATGATCCGGAGCATATTTCTCTTGATGGGTATGCAGAGAGCCTTGTGGAAAAAACAGAAAAATTGTTGAAAGAATTGAAAAAACTTATCAATACTGCGGATAACGGAAGAAAAATACAGGAGGGGATACGAACTGTTATTGTCGGAAAGCCAAATGCCGGAAAATCATCATTACTAAATGTGCTTGTAGGTGAAGATCGGGCGATTGTAACGGACATTGAAGGGACGACAAGGGATATTCTGGAAGAGCACATTCAGTTAAATGGCGTCAGCCTGAATATCGTGGATACGGCGGGGATTCGTCAGACAGAGGATATAGTGGAAAAGATTGGCGTTGACCGGGCGAGAAATCAGGCAGAAGAGGCAGATTTGATTATTTTTGTAGTTGACGCGTCGCGAAATTTGGATGAAAATGATTTTGAGATTATGAGGATGATTGAAGATAAGAATGTTATTGTCCTTCTAAATAAGTCGGATTTGAAGACCATGGTCACCCAAAAGATGGTAAAAGAGCATCTGGACAAACCGATGATTGAGATTTCCGCAAAGGAAGAAGAGGGAATTTACGAACTGGAACAGACAGTCAAGGAGATGTTTTTCCAGGGAGGGCTCACCTTTAATGATGAGGTTTATATTACCAATGTTAGACAGAAAGAAGCCCTTTTGCAGGCGTTTGCAAGCCTTTCACAGGTAAAGGAGAGCATTGAAAGCGGTATGCCGGAGGACTTCTACACCATTGATCTGATGGACGCATATGAGGCATTGGGAAACATTACGGGAGAAACGATAGGAGAGGATTTGGTTAATGAAATATTCAGCAAATTCTGTATGGGAAAATAAGGATAGTTACGATGTGGCTGTAATTGGAGCCGGACATGCCGGCTGTGAAGCGGCCTTGGCGGCGGCAAGACTGGGGATGAGGACCATCGTCTTTACAGTTAGCATGGAAAGCATTGCCATGATGCCGTGTAATCCGAATATTGGCGGGACGTCTAAAGGTCATCTGGTGAAGGAAGTGGATGCCCTTGGAGGAGAGATGGGAAAGGTCATTGACCGGACTTTTATTCAGTCAAAAATGTTAAATAAATCCAAAGGACCTGCGGTTCATTCTCTAAGAGCTCAGGCAGATAAGCAGGAGTACAGCAAAGCCATGCGGATGGTATTGGAAAATCAACCGGGACTGGACTTAAAGCAGGCAGAGGTGGTAGATATCCTTGTGGAAGAGGGAAAAGTCATGGGTGTACAGCTTATTTCTGGTGCAATATGCCACTGTAAGGCCGTAATTCTTTGTACAGGGACATATTTGAAGGCAAGGTGTATTTATGGTGATATTAGTATTGAAACGGGTCCAAATGGGCTTCAGGCGTCGACCTACCTGACCGACTGCCTGAAGCGACTTGGTATCCGAATGTACCGTTTTAAGACGGGAACTCCGGCAAGAATCGATCGTAGATCGATTGATTTTACAAAGATGGAGGAGCAAAAAGGAGATGAAAGGATCACCCCGTTTTCCTTTACAACAGATCCGAAGTCCATTCAAAGGGAACAGGTATCCTGTTGGTTGACATATACCAATGAAAAAACGCACGATATCATTCGTAAAAATTTGGATAGATCTCCTTTATTCTCCGGCGCCATTGAAGGGACCGGACCCAGGTATTGTCCGTCTATCGAAGACAAAGTTGTGAAATTTGCTGATAAAAAGAGGCATCAGGTATTCATTGAGCCAGAGGGAGAATCCACAAATGAAATGTATATCGGAGGAATGTCAAGCTCACTTCCCGAGGACGTGCAGTATGATATGTACCGCTCTGTGCCAGGATTAGAACATGCCAAAATTATACGAAATGCCTATGCGATTGAGTATGACTGTATTGACGCCAGACAGCTTTATCCTACGCTGGAATTCCGTAAGGTAAAGGGACTTTACAGTGCAGGGCAGTTTAACGGGAGTTCCGGATATGAAGAAGCGGCTGGACAGGGACTTTTGGCTGGCATTAATGCAGCGTTAAAGCTTCAAGACAGGGAACCGCTCGTACTGGATCGTTCTCAGGCGTATATCGGCGTTTTAATCGACGACCTGGTAACAAAGGAAAGTCACGAGCCATACCGTATGATGACGTCCAGAGCTGAATATCGTCTCCTGCTCCGCCAGGATAATGCAGATCAGAGACTGACAAAGATTGGTTATGAGATTGGATTGGTTCCCAAGGAACGTTATGACAATCTGCTTAAGAAAGAAAAAATAATTGCATCTGAGATAGAACGTGTAGAACACACGCATGTAGGAACAAATAAAAAAGTTCAGAACCTACTTGCAGAGTATGGAAGTACACCACTAAATTCGGGGGCAACGATCGCTGATTTGATACGCAGGCCGGAACTTCACTATAATTTCCTTGCACCGATCGATGAAAGGCGCCCAAATGTCTCGGAAGAAGTGGCAGAACAAGTGGATATTAACATTAAGTATGATGGTTATATTAAGCGCCAGATGCGTCAGGTGGAACAATTTAGGAAAATGGAAAAGAAACGAATTCCGGAAGATATTGATTATCATGAAGTGAAGAGTCTTCGTATCGAGGCGGTACAGAAATTAAGCGAACAGCGTCCGGTGTCAATTGGACAAGCCTCCAGAATATCAGGAGTATCTCCGGCAGATATTTCTGTACTACTTGTCTATATGGAGTCAATGCGGCAGGGATAGAAGATTAAAGGAGAGAGAAAATGGACAACATAATGGAATCGAGGGTAAAAAGATTGGGTCTTTCCCTGACGGACAGACAGCAAGAACAGTTTGATACTTACTATCGGATTCTTGTGGAATGGAATAAAGTAATGAATTTGACGGGAATTACAGAGTATGATGAAGTCAATGAAAAGCACTTTTTGGATAGTCTTATGATTGTAAAATCGTTTGATATGTCAAAGGTTTCCTCTATAATCGATATAGGAACGGGAGCAGGATTCCCTGGAATTCCACTGAAGATTGTTTTTCCTGAAATTCAAGTTGTACTTCTTGATTCATTAAATAAAAGAATTCGTTTTTTAAATGAAGTGATTCAGCAGTTAGGGCTAGAGAAAATCGAAACGATTCATGGAAGGGCAGAAGACTTTGCTAAGAAGACACAGTATCGGGAAAAATTTGACTTTTGTGTTTCACGTGCGGTAGCAAATCTTGCTACTTTATCAGAATATTGTCTTCCATATGTGAAGATAGGTGGTTATTTTGTACCATATAAATCTGAAGATATTGATAAGGAAGTAGAACAAGCTGAAGATTCAGTGCAAATTCTTGGTGGAACTGTTGAAGAAGTGAAAAAATTTAAGTTGCCGGGAACGGAAATTGGAAGATCTATCATTAAAATTAAGAAAATAAAGCCTACGGCAAAGAAATATCCGAGAAAGGCTGGTCTCCCTGCAAAAGAACCATTATAAGAAAAGTGGGAATGTTTCATGTGAAACATTCCCACTTTTTAAAATAAAAAACGAAAATACTAATTTACTAAAATAATTGGCAATACTTTTGATTCGGAGATTACGCTCTTTCGCGCTTTTTGTAATTATTTCGGATCCAGGAGGATTTCTACCTGCTCGCAGAATTCTTCCGGCTTTTCTATTTGTGGTAAATATGTTGTCTCATCAATTTCAATAACCTCAATAGATGGTAAGTATTTCTGATATTGACGGGCGTTATTTTCCAGTAAGGGATTATTGACACCACAGATAACAAAGATACTGTGTGTAATATTTGGTAGAAACAGAACAAGATTTACCTTTGTATAATTTCCTTTAATACTTGCAAATAGATAGCGGGAATGCATATTATCAATATGTGCAGCCTCATGGCAGGCGTTAATCATCCACTCATCAATCTGTGTCTGATCGTAGAATAATTTCTCTATATTCGAGACAATCTGCTTTTTGCAGAATAAAATATTATAGAGAAAAGTGCCTAGAAGAGGCATACTAATTAAATGATAAAGTAGTTTACTTCGTTTGGATGGAATCTTAGCAAGATCATAGAGATCCTGTGGGTTTACAAATACCATTTTATCAATAAGCTCCTGATTTCCTGTCGAAACCATGGCAACGAGTGGAGCAGAAGAACCGGTGGCAATGACATCAACCTGCTTATGCACAACATTTTTGATAAAGTCTGATATCATCTGTACATATAAAAAATTCGTATATGTCAGATTTGGTTTGTCTGACTGTCCACATCCCAGAAGATCTATTGCATAGACGGTATGATTTTTAGCAAGCAAAGAGATTGTATAGGACCATTCAACAGAGGAACTCGCAGGTGCCAGATCGTGGAGTAAAAGCAAGGGCTTACCCTCACCACATTTCCGATAGTGGATCCTTCCAAATCTCCATTCGTAGTCATCCGTATCATCACGCTGAAGAAGATTATGCATTGTTGCGAAATAATGAATTCCTCTGTTTATGATATGTATTGTAGCCGTAGACAGGGCGGTAAGAATAACAAAAGATCTAAGTTTTTTCTTCATAATCACAACCAACTTTCATAGATATTGATATGACTATTATACTACATTGGGATAAGCAAGAAAAGTAATGAATGTATGAAATTTTCGACATGGTTTTTACTTACGTAGAACAAGAGCTAACAATACACTTAGATGGAATACTTTGTAAGAAATCTTAAAGTAAGCGTTTCACGTGAAACATTTCAGTGGAGCAGCAATTATGTCTAAAAAAAAGGTGAAAAATCAGGAAGAATTTTTATGTTTCACATGAAACATTGTATAGATTATGGAAATGAAAAATGATATAATAATGCTTATGAAAGAAAGGTGAAGTATAAATGGGTAGAATAATTGCGGTTGCCAATCAGAAAGGCGGCGTTGGCAAAACAACTACGGCGATCAATTTATCCTCATGTCTGGCGGCAAAGGGACAGAAAGTATTGGCGATTGATATGGATCCGCAGGGAAATATGACTAGTGGGTTAGGGGTAGAGAAAGATAATGTAGAAAATACAGTCTATGATTTGATTATTGGGAAAGCGGGGATCGAAGATGTCCTTTGCAGAGAAGTAATAGAAAATCTAGATGTGCTTCCTACCAATATTGATTTATCAGCTGCAGAGATAGAGATGATAGGAGTGGAAAATAAGGAATATATTCTCAAAGGAGAGGTGGCAAAGATTCGGAAAAGTTACGATTATGTTATTATTGACTGCCCACCGTCTTTAAACATGCTGACAATCAATGCCATGACGACTGCAGACAGCGTGTTGGTTCCTATTCAATGTGAATATTACGCATTGGAGGGATTAAGTCAGTTGATTCATACAATCGAGTTGGTGCAGGAAAGACTAAATGAGAATCTGAAGATGGAGGGGGTAGTTTTTACAATGTATGATGCCCGTACGAATCTTTCGCTTCAGGTAGTGGAGAATGTAAAAGATAACCTGGAGCAAACCATCTACAAGACGATAATTCCGAGAAATATAAGACTTGCTGAGGCACCAAGCTATGGTATGCCAATTAATTTGTATGATCCAAAATCATCCGGTGCAGAAAGCTATATGCTATTGGCAGATGAAGTGATTCATAAAGGAGAGGAAGAATGACAGCAAAAAGAAGTGGATTAGGGAAGGGATTGGGGAAAGGACTGGACAGCCTGATTCCGGACAACCGATCGACCAAAAAAAGTACACCTTTGAAGGAAAAGGTGGAAGAACCTGTATTAGCCGGAGAAAAAATGGTGAAAATCAATATGATTGAACCAAATAGAGAACAACCAAGAAGAAATTTTGAAGAAGATTCGCTTTTGGAATTGTCTGAATCAATCAAACAGTTTGGAGTTTTGCAGCCACTGCTTGTACAGAAAAAAGGGGATTACTATGAGATTATTGCCGGGGAACGCAGGTGGAGAGCTGCCAAGATGGCCGGAATGAAAGAAGTTCCAGTTATTGTCCGAGAATATTCCAGACAGGAAGTCGTGGAGATTGCTCTGATTGAAAATATTCAGAGAGAAAACCTCAATCCGGTAGAGGAGGCTCAGGCATATAAGCGGCTGATGGAAGAATTCTCTTTGAAGCAGGATGAAATTGCTGAAAGAGTAGCAAAAAGCAGAACAGCGGTCACGAATTCAATTCGTCTGCTAAAATTGGATGAAAGAGTGCAGCAGATGTTGATTGACGACATGATTTCCAGTGGACACGCAAGAGCACTTCTTGCACTGCAAAATAAAGAAGATCAGTATACAGCAGCAAACGAGGTTTTTGACGAAAAACTGAGTGTAAGAGAGACAGAAAAGTTGATACGGGAATGGAATAAACCGAAACCGGAAAAGAAGAGTTTAAAAAGAGAAAATGAATTTATTTACCATGATCTGGAAGAAAAAATGAGAGGAATTATGGGAACAAAGGTCTCTGTCAACAGAAAGTCAAATGGTAAAGGAAAAATTGAAATTGAGTATTATTCTGACGAAGAACTGGAAAGACTGTTTGAGATGATTATGAGTATTAGAGAGGAAGTCAGATAAGATGCAGAGTAAAATCCTGGAATCAATCGGTGTGGATCCGGCATATATTCTAATTGCCATGTTTTTGATCTTGATTGTCCTCTGCACTTTTTTCGTGAACTTAAATATGAAGTATAACCGGCTGAAAAGAAGTTACTCCAAGTTTATGCGGGGAAGTGATGGAAAGACACTGGAAGAAAACATTCGGCGTCACCTGGAGAAAATGGAAAGTATTGAGGAACTTTCAGAAGAAAATCAATTGGAACTACGTTTGCTTAGAGAAAAAATCAGCGGAAGTATCCAGAAGACAGGACTGGTACAGTATGACGCCTTTCACGAGATGGGAGGGAAACTCAGCTTTGCCTTTACTATTTTGGACGGAGAAGATAATGGCTGGATTATGAATGTCATGCACAGTAGAGAGGGATGTTATATTTATATAAAAGAGATTGTGGCTGGGGAATGTCACACAGAGCTTGCCGAGGAAGAAGAGGAATCGTTGGAGCGTGCGATATACGGGAATGACGAAGAATTGGCAGGTATAGAATAGATGGAGGAAGAGAATAGAAATGTTAGATATTAAATTTGTAAGAAGTAATCCGGATATAGTAAAAGAAAATATCAAAAAGAAATTTCAGAACGAAAAGTTGCCATTGGTAGATGAAGTATTGGAATTGGATAAAAGAAACAGGGAAATCAAGCAGGAAGTAGAGGCACTGCGTGCAGATAAAAATAAAATCTCTAAGAAGATTGGGGCATGTATGGCTCAGGGCAAAAAAGAAGAAGCAGAAGAGTTAAAAAATCAGGTGGAGGCAAATGCCGGAAGAACTGCCGAGCTTTCTTCTGAAGAAAAAGAAGTAGAGGAAAAGATCAAGGAGATTATGATGGTGATCCCGAATATTATTGATCCGTCTGTGCCGATTGGAAGAGATGACAGCGAAAACGTAGAGCTGGAACGCTTTGGAGAACCGATTGTTCCGGATTATGAGATCCCGTATCATACGGAAATCATGGAGAAATTTCATGGAATAGACTTGGAAAGCGCAGGAAAAGTAGCCGGAAATGGTTTCTATTACCTGATGGGAGACATTGCAAGGCTCCATTCCGCAGTTATTTCTTATGCAAGGGATTTTATGATTAATCGTGGATTTACCTATTGTGTACCGCCATTTATGATCCGCAGCAACGTAGTGACAGGCGTAATGAGTTTTGCGGAAATGGACGCTATGATGTATAAAATTGAAGGGGAAGATCTTTACTTGATTGGAACAAGTGAACATTCCATGATCGGAAAATTTATTGATTCTATACTGCCCGAAGAGACACTTCCGAGAACACTGACAAGTTACTCTCCATGTTTCCGGAAAGAAAAAGGTGCTCATGGAATTGAAGAAAGAGGGGTATATAGAATACACCAGTTTGAAAAACAGGAAATGATTGTTGTGTGCAAACCAGAAGAGAGTATGGACTGGTATGAAAAAATGTGGAAAAATACAGTCGATTTCTTTCGTACTTTGGACATACCGGTGCGTACACTGGAATGTTGTTCCGGTGATCTGGCGGATCTCAAAGTGAAATCCTGCGATGTGGAAGCATGGTCTCCAAGACAGAAGAAGTATTTTGAAGTAGGAAGTTGTTCCAACCTGGGGGATGCGCAGGCAAGACGTCTGGGAATCCGCATCAAGGGAGAGGACGGAAAAAAATATTTTGCACATACACTTAATAACACTGTTGTGGCGCCACCAAGAATATTGATCGCATTTCTGGAAAACAACCTCCAGGCAGACGGCTCTGTGAAGATTCCGGAAACGCTTCAGCCATACATGGGTGGGATGAAGGAAATCAAATAATGCATAAATATACAAGAGCAATTGGGTTCGGAGAGGAGATTTCCGGCTCCATGATAAGAAAGGTGGAGGAAGAAGTCCGTACGGAATTTACTTCCCATGAAAGAAGAATACTGGACGAGAGCACGGATTACTGCGAGTTCAGAAAAATCATAGGAGAGCGGCTGGAACTGGCGCTGTACGGTGTGGAAGATCTGGATGAGAACTTTGAAAAAGAGTACAGTATTCCGGTGTTTCAGGGAAAGGGAATCACCACATATGCCGATGTGATTGTGGAAAAAAAGATTGATAAAGAAGCTTATGTGGGAATTTGCGAGGATGCCCGTGTGGATATTTCATTGATGTTCTATCTGCAAAACCCGATGGAATATGTGCGGGAACTACAGTCCGGAAATTTGGGGAAAAAGAAAACGTCCGTGACACTTTCTGCACTGGCCTGTGAAGGTACCGTACTTTTGCCAGTGACAAAAAATGAAAAGGACAAAAAAGAGCAAAGAGAAGAGTTCCGCAACCGGATGATGTTAGTCAGTGCGGCACGGAAAGGGGACTCCGAAGCTATCGAAACCCTGACTTTGAAAGACATGGATACATATCAAAAAGTATCCAAACGTGTGGTTACAGAAGATATCTTCAGTATTATTGATACTTATTTTATGCCGTACGGGGTCGAATGTGATTTGTATTCCATTATGGGGGAAATTCTGGATATGGATCTGGTTATCAATGAGGTAACAAGGGAAAAGATTATGGTGCTGACACTGGATGCAAATGAGATGATTTTTGATCTTTGTATTCCCAAAACAAAGATATTTGGGGAACCTGCGGTGGGCCGGAGATTCAAGGCCAACATCTGGCTCCAAGGGAAAATTAATTTTTCATAGGTACTTCACAATATTTCTGGAATATGATATAATTAAATGTGTTGTAAAAAGAAAGGTGCAAAAATATTTGTTTCTTAGAAAAAGATAATTCCCAAATTTATTGATATATTTTTAATTGTCGCTATAGCTCAGCAGGATAGAGCGACCGCCTCCTAAGAAAGTGTTGAAACATACACCCCGGAGAAAAAGGAAAATGGTAGCAAGTAAAATTAAATATAGATTTTCTAAATGTCGCTATAGCTCAGCTGGATAGAGCGACCGCCTCCTAAGCGGTAGGTCGGAGGTTCAAATCCTCTTAGCGACGCCAAAAACTCCGCCGAAAACGTTGATTTTTCAAAGTTTTCGGCGTTTCCTTTTTCCCAAGAAAAATCGAACACATAACAAACAGCGATTAGCAGGAAGCATTTTTGCTAATCGGAAGTGACCATGGTGAACTCGAACGATTGATTTTTGTCACCGATTAGCTTGCTAATGATTAGCAGAAAATTTTCGATTTTTGCTAATCAAATTGACTCTCCTGCTAATTTGCCGAAAAATCATGCAAAAAACCTTGCTAATTGAATGGGCGAATGTTACCGAGTAAAAGGCATTTTTTTGAAGTTTATTCCGTCCTTTTGCTGGCATATTTGAGGGGATACACCGCTTCTCGTATAATGATGCTGTAAGGAGGTGCATCGTATGAGAGAAAAAACATTTCATGTTTATGTGGATAGCCACGATAGAAGCCTTTTGCTTCAAAGTCTTGTAGAGTTGAAAAATTTGTTGACCCAACAAGGCAGATATACAGATTGTGTGGATGAGCTGATTTTCAAGGTAAGCAATGCATCAATAAAGAAACTGAAAGTGAGTAGAAAGTTTAGGATAGATATAGTATAATGAATTATGCAAAAGTAAGAGTTATGAGGGATATGATCATTATGAAAGCGTCTTTACCCAATGAAAAAGAATTAGAAGTTTTAACCCTATTTTATAATAGATTTTATGATTTATATGATGAGATTACTAATGATAATTTCCAACAAGAGGACGCTCAATTACGATTTTTCAAATTGAGAGAAGCTTTTTCTATCTACAAAGAATTGCTAAGCTATGAACCAATAAAAGATTATATTAAATGGATGAAAAAAGGAGGAAGGCCTCCACTGGAAGGAGTTATAGCAGATGGTTTATTTAGCTTTATAAGAAATCTTCTTTTGCATTTTCCGGTCTTTAAAACTTGGGATGAAGTGTTTATAAATAAAAATCTAGCCACATGGAGTAAGGTTGGACAAATCGACAAATTTTTGCAAAAAAGCACTCAAATCAAGATAGATGGTAAAGGGACGCTTCACTATAGAATATGGGAAACCAAGAAAGAAAAAATGACTTATTTTACTATAAATTTCCCTGAAAAATATGATGAGCAAAATATTTATTTGAAAGATATTATTTCTGAAGAAGTTGGGATGAAGTTCTGTATGGCTTTGATGAGAGAAATCTTAGATACACACGTTGAAAATGCAGAAGAATCTGATATTAAAATAATGTCTCAAGTATATATACCTGTAATTCCCCAATAGATTCTCTAACTAAAATCATTTACATATAAAATCTCATAAACATTACATAGCCGATTGGTATAAAAACCAGTCGGCTTTTTTGCGTTCTGGGGAACTTTACATAGCCGCCCTGACAAGACGGCTAAATCTAAAAGAAAGGAGGACGCACCTATGTCAAATTGCAAAGTGATTGCTCTGACCAATCAAAAAGGTGGTGTGGGCAAAACAACCACAGCAGTCAACCTGGGTGTCAGTCTGGCAAAGCAGGGAAAGAAAGTCCTGCTGATTGATGCGGATGCACAGGCCAACTTAACCATGGCTCTGGGGTACAGCAGACCAGATGACATTCCCATAACCCTCTCCACGGTGATGCAAAGCATTATCGACGATAAAGCCTTTGATGTTTCACAAGGCATCCTGCATCACAATGAGGGCGTGGATCTGCTTCCGTCCAATATTGAGCTGTCTGGCTTTGAAGTCAGGCTGATCAATGCTATGAGCCGTGAGCGTGTTTTGAAAACCTATGTGAATGAGGTCAAAAAGAATTACGACTATGTACTGATTGACTGTATGCCCTCTCTTGGCATGATTACCATCAATGCTTTGGCGGCGGCTGACAGTGTGGTTATCCCAACACAGCCCCACTATCTTTCAGCGAAAGGTCTGGAGCTGTTGCTTCGCTCAGTTTCTATGGTCAAGCGGCAGATCAATCCTAAACTGCGGATAGACGGTATCCTGATGACAATGGTAATGCCCCGCACCAACATTTCAAAAGAAATTACCGCTTCGGTGAAAAGTGCATACGGGCAAAGGATCAAGGTTTTTGATACCGAAATCCCCCATTCTATTCGTGCAGTAGAAGCTACCGCAGAGGGAAAGAGTATTTTTGCTTATGACAAAAGCGGAAAGGTAGCCGCTGCCTATGAACAATTAGGAAAGGAGGTGGCAGAAATTGGCGAGAAGCAACGGACGCAAAATCGAGCTGACCGCATACGATGACCTTTTCCAGACGGATGAAAGCCGTGCGGAAGCAAAACTGAGCAAGATACGGGACATTCCTATTGCGGAGATTGACGAGTTTCCAGATCATCCGTTCAAAGTTTTACTGGATGAGGATATGGAACAGCTTGTTGAGAGCATCAAGCGAAATGGAGTGATGACCCCGGCAACGGTTCGGCTAAAAGAGGATGGGCGGTATGAGCTTATCAGCGGCCACAGGCGCAAAAAGGCATGTGAGATTGCCGGGCTTGAAACCCTGAAATGCGAGGTGAAGGAGCTGACCCGTGACGAAGCCATTATTGTGATGGTGGAGTCCAATCTGCAAAGATCAACGATCTTACCAAGTGAGAAAGCCTTTGCCTATAAAATGCGGTTGGAAGCAATGAAGCGTCAGGCAGGCAGACCACCGAAAGAAAATTCGTCCCCAATGGGGACACATTTACGGAGTGATGCTGAGCTTGCTGAAAAAGTTGGAGAAAGCCGCAATCAAATCCAAAGGTATATCCGCCTGACCGAGCTTGTTCCTGAAATCTTGCAGATGGTAGATGAACGGCAGATTGCTTTTCGCCCGGCGGTAGAAATCTCTTATCTGTCCGATGAACAGCAGTATTCCCTTCTGGAAGCCATGCAGTATAACGATGCGACCCCGTCACTTGCACAGGCTATCAAAATGAAAAAGTTCATGCAGGACGGAAAACTAGCGGATGAGGTTATCCAGTCGATCATGCAGGAAGAAAAGCCAAACCAGAGGGAAAAACCTGCTTTCCGTGATGAACGGATCACCAAGCTCATTCCCAAGAGCGTTCCCAGAGGCAGGGAATCGGATTTTGTTGTCAAGGCGCTGGAATTTTACAACCGCTACCTGCAGCGAAACAAAGACCGGGAACGATAGCCACACATCGAGGGCGAGGTCTGTCTGTTGGTGTGGATAGCCATATTTTCGCTTTCCCCCTCTCCACACCTCACCCCCTGATTACTACCAAAACTATCCGAAAGAAAAAATTGGCAGTCGTTATAGACTGCTTTTTTCGGTTAGTAAAGAAACTCACAAACAAAAAGTAGGAGGTAATGTATGAAATTCCCCAAATTATTCAAAAAGGCTGCAGCCCTTTTCATGGCTGCGGTCACAACCTTCTCTGTGCTGCCAGCGACAACCGCATTTGCTGCGGGAGATATTGGCACGATTTCCTTTGACTTCACTTATGACAGAAATGGAAATGCCATGCGCTATAACTCCAGTGCAGTGTTTGACGGCTATACCGCAGGCGGAACAGGCAGTTACAAGTACCGTATGTATGTAGACGGTGATAATGCGTTCTGTATTCAGCCGGGTGTACCGCTGAAAACAGGCAATACCCTCAAGAAAAATTCTTCCCAGACATGGAATGCCCTTTCTTCCAGCCAGAAAAAAGCAGTAGGACTTGCCCTGCTCTATGGCTATCAGGGAAACCGCAGTCATCTTTCGGGAAGTGATGATGAAAAATGGCTTGCCACACAGACCCTTGTCTGGGAATTTGTGACGGGATGCCGTGAGTCCACAGGATCTTATCAGCAGACAAGCCAGAAAGCGTACAGCCTGCACTTTGGTTCCAATTATCCAAACAGCGGTGCTGCCGAGGTGTATAACCAGATCGTTTCTCTGCTGTCCAAGCACAATACCATTCCGAGTTTTATGTCGGGTGGTGCGGATGACATCACAAAAGAGCTTTCCTATCAGGATGGGAAATACACCATGACACTGACGGATAACAACGGTGTCCTTGCTGACTATTCCTTTGCCACATCCGACAGTAAAGTGCGTGTGTCCAAATCCGGCAACAAGCTGACGATCACATCCGAAACAGCCTTTGACGGTTCGGTAAGGATCACTGCCACAAGAAGCAATGTGCCAACGGTCAGCAGCACCGCTAAACTGATTGCCTATGGTGATCCCAGCCTGCAGGATGTTGTGACCGGTGTGGAAAATGCAGATGCGGTAAAGGCATATCTGAATGTGGAGACACCTACCGGTACGATTGCACTGAAAAAGACTTCTGAGGACGGCGTTGTTGCAGGGATTTCCTTTACGATCAAAGGTGAGAACTTCAACAAAACCGTTACCACAGACGAAAACGGTAATCTGACTGTGGAGGGATTGTTCCCCGGCACTTACACCATTACGGAACAGTCCATTGATAAGTATGAGCCGCAGGAAACCCAGACCATCACGCTGATCGGCGGCAAGACCACCACGGTAAACTTCAACAATACGCTGAAAAGAGGAAGCCTTGTGGTTGTAAAAACTTCCGAGGACAGTCTGGTTGAGGGCGTGACGTTCCACCTCTACGGAACATCGTTAAGCGGCTTGCCGGTAGATGAGTATGCTGTGACGGATGCCGAGGGTGTGGCAAAATTTGAAAATATTCTGATCAGCGGTGATACGCCGTATGTTCTTGAGGAAGTAGATACCGCCATCCGCTATGTGGTTCCGGCAAGCCAGACCGCTCCGGTGGAATGGAACAAGGTTACAGAGCGCAGCTTTACCAACATCCTCAAAAAATTCAATGTAACTGTCACAAAGACAGACGCTGAAACCGGGACTGCCCAGGGGGATGCTTCCCTTGCAGGTGCAGTTTATGGCATCTATAAGGGCGAGGAGCTGATCGACACTTACACCACCGACGGAAACGGACAGTTTACCACAGACTATTATGTGTGCGGCAATGACTGGAGTATCTGTGAGATCAGCCCATCGGAAGGCTATCTGCTTGATGAAACCATCCATCATGTAGGGGCAGAGCCGGAGCTTTATACCGTAGAGCTGAACAGCACCGCCAACGATGTGAATGAACAGGTAATCAAGGGAAAGATTGCGATCATCAAACACACCGATGACGGAGAAACCCAGATTGAAACACCCGAAGAAGGAGCAGTATTTGAAGTCTATTTGAAATCGGCAAACAGTTATGCCGACGCCAAAGACAGTGAGCGTGATCTTCTGACTTGTGACGAGAATGGTTTTGCCCAGACAAAGGACTTGCCTTACGGGATCTATACGGTCAAGCAGACATCCGGCTGGGAAGGCCGTGAACTGATGAAACCGTTTGATGTGTTTATCAATTCGGATGGACAGACTTACCGCTATCTCATCAACAATGCCAACTTTGAAAGCTATATCAAGATCGTGTGGTCCTATGTCAAGAAAAAGTACAAATTAAATGTAACCAATTTTCTCTGTTCT
>OAWD01000447.1_pt1 | contig 28571 bp, 19 predicted proteins | sample 1495361 | NCBI WGS metagenome assembly OAWD01 (sample SAMEA2580130, study PRJEB22360) | human gut metagenome | biome: human gut; feature: human-associated habitat; material: faeces | place: Denmark | collected 2008/2010 | reverse complement strand
TAAGCCAGAATATAAAAAAGGCACAGTCAGACCACCCATGTGCAAAATGGGCGTGACTATGCCTTGTATATTCTGAGACTTATTCGCTTTTAAGATTTTGATTTTTCGGTCAGTGTCGCTCTCGTCACTATCGTCCATCAATTAAGATTCCTTTACTTTTAATATAAATGTTTTCTAAATTCTACATAAAAAAACGGTAAACGTCAAGGGAATTAAGGAAGATTTAACAAAGGGCTTATCTCCCCGCTGTACAGAAGCGTCAGGCTGTGCATGGCCCGGGTGCAGGCAACGTACAGCAGACTTCTCTCATACGCGCTGCTGTAATGCCTGCTGTCTGCATCTGGGATAAGGACCGCGTCAAATTCCAGCCCCTTGGCCATCTGGATAGAGGTAACGGAAACGCCGTTTTTAAACTGCCTGCTCTCTGGCGTGATCAGATGGACGCTGTGCTGTTTGGAGAGCTGCTCGTATAATGCCCGTGTCTCGCGATTTGTTTTCAGAATAATCCCCAGAGAGGACCATCCGCTTTTTTCAAAAGCCCGGATTTCATCCACAAGCTTTTCAAGCATTTCCCTTTGGCTGCTGCAGCGGATAACCTCCGGCGGTTCCCCGTGGCGCTCCACGGGCTCTAATGCACTGACGGGCTGTATCTTCCCGGCAAATTGTATGATCTCACAGGTGGAACGGTAGCTCTTGTTGAGCGCCACGTATTCCGCGCCGCTGTAAAGCCTTCTCATATCGTCCAGTGTATTTTGATTATTGGGATTGACACATTGCCCAAAATCGCCCAGAATGGTCTTGGGGCAGCTGTAAATACTGTTGATCACCGCGTACTGGACCGGCGTGTAATCCTGCATCTCATCGACCACCAGATGTCTTATTGATTTATTCTCCCTTAAGCCCTCAAAGGCTCTCTTAAAATACAGATATGGGTAGACATCTGCCCATTCAAAGGTCTTCTTTTCAGGCAGGACAAGCATATGTGACAGCCCTGCCTGTCGGTAAAAGTCCTTATAAAGGGAAAAAGTGTTCTTCACCCTGAGCATGGCGTTGAGGCTTTTCAGGATGGCCCCCGGCCTTGGAAGCTCCTCACCCCGGATATTATCCGCCTCAAACCGCTCATGGATCGTCTCCGCCATGCGCTTCAGACGCTTTTTAAAAGGAAGTCCACTGTCTGCCTCAAACATGTTTTTTATCCAGGCCGCCTCTGCCTTAAACCGGCCAAAGCCGTAATCCTCAGGCGCAAAGGCCATTTCGGGCAGGCTTTTCAGATAGGCGTCCATCTGCCCTTTAAACGCGAGGCTCGACTTCAGCCGGGCCCGCTCCGCCCAGCACGCGTCCTCAGTCTCCAGCGGATCTTTTTCCTTTTCAAACCGAAATTTTCCTTCCAGCTGTTCTTCGGCAATATCCTCAAAGCTTATTTCGTAGATGGGCTCTTCTCCCAGCTCTGGCAAAACATTTGAGATATAATCTCCAAACACCCGGTTAGGAGATAAAATTCGGATGTCCGACGCTGACAGGTGATCCTTAAAGCGGTAAAGCAGAAAGGCGATCCGGTGCAGGGCAATGGAGGTTTTACCCGATCCCGCCACCCCCTGGATGATCATCATTCCGGCCTTCTCATTCCGGATAATTTTATTCTGCTCTTTCTGGATGGTGGCGATGATGGATTTCATCTTTTCATCGGAGGTATGGCTCAGCTCACGCTGCAGCACATCATCCTGGATATTGACCGAGCTTTCGAGCGCGTACTCCATTTTTCCATCTTTGATTTTAAACTGCCGCTTTCGGGTCAGACGTCCTTCGATTTTACCCGAAGGGGCTTCATAGCCTGCCGGCCCCACCTCGCAATCGTAGAACATACTGGCCACCGGCGCGCGCCAGTCACAGATCAGCAGCTCATTGTTATCATTAAAGGACGCTGGCCCAATATAATATTTTTCCGCATCTTCTCCCTCCTCATACTGAAAATCAATTCGGGCAAAATAGGGGGAGGCCTTCAGCCGCGCCAGCTTTTCCCGGACGTTCACTGCAAATGCCCCTTTCTGGTCCAGCTGTTTTAAGGCCAGCTCATTTTGGAACATTTCATGGGGGTCGATCTCCCCCCGGTTTTCAACCATGTAACGCTTGGTATCCATATAGTGCTCATCCGCCAGCCCAACGCGGCCCTCCGCGGCTTTAAGCGCTGTATCCAGACGGCTGGCGACCTCTGCTAGATGGCGGATCTCTTCTGGAAAGGGGACGGCGCTTGTTCCTCGCTCTGGCTGGCGTCTTTTTTTATACTTCATCGCTGCTCTCCCCTGGCAAAACAAAGCGCTGGGTAGGATAGCCAAATTCCACCAGGAGCTCAGCCTCGGCAAAACCCAGATCCACAATGGCCTGCCGGTGCCCGGTGTCGGCCTTATCACCCTCCCGGTAGGTGGTGATGCTGATATCCCTGCCTTTGAGCAGCTCACCCATCATTTTATCCAGAAAAGCCCTGGGGATTCCCTGGCTGCGGTACAGCGGATGTGTACCCATAAAATCAATGCTGCCGGTTTCGCCGGAAAAAAGCATTGCGCCGGCAGCCACCTCGCCATCCTTCAGGATCAATGCCTGCCGTTTGCGGATCCGGCGTTTAAGCTCACCGACATATTCCTTCTCATACAGGTGCGGAAACCCGTCGATGACCAGGCGGACCAGTGCCATCCAGCATGGGATATCGCCCTCGTCAGCATAGGTGATCTTCCACTGTGTTTTTTCTTTGCTGTTTCGCATATTATGGCTCCTTTCAAATTGAAACCTCAGCTGCAGAGGATAGAACTTTTCATTTTCCCGGTATTGGCTGGGGGACTGCTTATACATGGCCGAAAAGGCGGCTGTAAAGGCCTGCTGGCTCTCATACCCAGCCTGCAGGGCGATGTCGAGTATGGTTCTCTCCGAAAACACCAGCAGCTTGGCAGCCTCTGTGAGCTGCCGCCGGTTCCGGTACTCATGCAGGGTCAGCCCCACAGTTTTTGAAAAGACGCGGTGCAGATGGTATTTTGAATAATGGACTGCACCGGCAATGGCGTCAAGATCCAGCTTTTCGGTTAAATGGCCCTCTATATAATCAATGGCGGCCTGTACTTTTTCGATGTTGTTCATTACTGCCACTCCTTTCTCAGAGTATTATACCCCATTATATCGGAGACGTTTTAATATTTCTTGCTCTTGCTTGCGCTTTTTGTCCGGGCGCCCTCCAAAAGCAGAGAAACCTCCTTCACGGCCAGAGACCGCTTGGAGGTTTCTTCTTCCGAAAGCATTCCGCTTTCACTGCGTCACTCTTTATTCTTAATGTACTTGTTAATCAAAAGATTGGCGGTGGACTGGCTGATGCCCATACGTCTGGCCACTGCCCGGCTCGATTTGTGCTTTGCGTAAAGCTTGATGACCGTCTGCTTTTTAAACTCCTCTACATTGTAAGTTTCGCCGTCGGTTTCTTCCCGGTCTTCCTCCTGGTCCAGATAACGGAAAAACAGCTCCTCATTGATAATAATGCCGTCAGATAAAATGATCATGCGCTCCACAGCATTCCTGAGCTGACGCACATTGCCCGGCCAGTCATAATTGTTAAAGCAGGAAAGTATTTTTTCATTGAAAACCTTATTCGTGTTGTAGCGCTTGTTAAAGTCGTTCAGGAAAGCGGTCGCCAGATAGAAAATATCTTCCTTTCTTTTGCGCAGAGGCGGCAGCACAACCTTTACGGTGTTGAGCCGCCAATAGAGATCCTCCCTGAACTTTTTCTCCCGGATAGCATTCATTAAATTTTGATTGGTCGCGGCAATGATCCGGATATTGACATACTCAGGCTTGTTGCTCCCCACTGGGAAAAACCGCTTATTTTCCAGAACATCCAGAATTTTAACCTGCATGGCCGGAGACAGCTCCCCAATCTCATCGAGAAAAATGGTGCCGCCGTCCGCGTTTTTAAGAAGGCCGATTTTCCCCTTAACGTTGGCGCCTGTGAAGGCCCCCGGCATATAGCCAAACAGCTCACTCTCCAGCAGACCGTCCGGTATGGCGCCGCAGTTGATGGCCACAAAGGGCTTGTGGTTTCTCGGGCTGCGCTCGTGCACCATCTGGGCCAGATAGCTCTTCCCTGTACCGCTCTCACCCAAAATCAGGATATTGCAGTCAAACTTTGCCGCCTTCTCAAGGTCTGCCAGGCACTGCTCGAACAGGACGCTTTTTCCAATAATCTCATCTGAAAAATCCAGGTTAATGGACTCAATGGGGTTTCTCAGATCACGATAGCTTAAATCCACAGCGCGGATGTTATCCAGGGAGGTGGACACCATCAGCTCAAACTCATCGTTGTCGTTATAGACCGGAACATTGATGCAGATCATGCTCCGGTTTGTTTTATAATAAATGCTCTCTGTCACGATCGCCCGGTGGGCCTGCTTTGTCATATCAAAGCTGTAAGGGTCCCACAAATCTTTTTTGGCCGTTTTGCTGTTTTTATTGATCAGATCTTCCGGCGGTACCCCATATAAACGTATGGCCGCGGGATTAATGTAGATAATGCGGCCATTTTTGTCCAGAACATAAATTTCTGAAAATGCATTTTCCAGAATCGTCAGCAATGTCTCACGGGGTATGGCGTTTAAATAGTCAATATACTCTTGGGAATGGGATGGTTTTGATATATCCAGCATGGTTTTGTACTGATCCTTTACTTAATTTTCAGACAGCGCGTCTCAGACGCTGCTCGCTGCCTCTATTATACCTCAAGGAACGGTGCGGGAACAGACCCGGCGATCTCAGCACCGTTTCTCTGACAAAGCAAAAAAGCTGCCCGCGAATCGCGTGGCAGCTTTAAAGCCGGGCTGTCTATAAAATCCATTCCTTTGGCAGCAGCTCTTCGACCATTTTCTGCTGTTTTTTGTCCAGTTCCAGCGGCACATATTCTTCCAGCCGTTTTTTCCAGGCCAAGGTTGCGCGTTCCTGCACGCTGATAGCGTCGTCTTCCTTTTTCCAGTTTGAGTAAGCCTTCCGGTTGGCGATTTCAGGAAAGACAAAATCGTTGCGGTAAATTTTGGAGGTTCTGGCCAGATAATTGGCAGAGTGCTCAATTTTTTCCATCTTATCCATATAGAGGTTTTCTTCCTTAAACTCAACGCCTCTCAGGAAACGCCCGCAGATTTTATAGGTGTCCTCATCCATCATAAACTTTTCATAGCCCAGTGTATTAAAGGAGTCCATGATTCCGGCCAGCATGTAGACCAGCTCCGGCTCGCACATTAAAGCGGAAAGGCCGACCATGGTGGATTCCCTGCCGGACTGGTAGTCGTCCTGTTTGGCGTCCGAAAGACAACCGTGGGATCTCTTGGGGAGGCCGTAGAAATTGGCGAGCTCATTTTCGACAAACCATTCCACGCTGGTTTCAGCCCCGCCGCATACACAGAGCGAGTAGCGAAGGTCTGTTTCCAGAGCGCAGAATTGATAGATAACCGGCGCGCCGGGGTTTACCACTTGTGTGGCCACAATGCCCGCAAGGCGCTCAGTATTATTCTGGATAATGGCGCCTGACAGAGACGGCGGCGCTGTCAGGCCTGCAAGGCCAACTCCTGCGATGCAGCTGCACTGTCCGTTCTTTGCGTATTCGATGATGGTTTCACACATCAGACGGTCCCAGGTGAATGGCGGCGCACTGGTGATTAAGGTTGACATGAGCACCTGGTCGTGAATATCATTGAATTCTTTAGCCAGCTGGATAGCTCTGCGGCAGGTTTCCCGGCTTCCGTTCAGGCCTGCCAGTGGCTTGTCGCTGTAAATCATAGGCGTCAGGGTCATAAAATCAGTTTTGTACTGGGCCGGCACATCATTTGGGTGCAGCAGTTCGCAGTCGATCACGTCGATCACATCGCTTGTCTGAAACAGCTTCACAAAATTGACAAAATCTTCCGCGGCAGCCGGGCGGTGTTCGCCCTCCTTAAGCACATTGACAGGCCCAAGCGAGGACTGTCCAATGGTTTTTTTCTGAGTTGTTCCAACACGGTGCCTGTGTCCCCTGGACACATAATCAAAATTTCTCGGGCAGGAGGCCAAAGCGTCGTCAACCTGTTCCTCTGTTATATAGACAAGCTCGCCGTCAACCTTAAACCCTTTTTCCCGGAACATCTTAAGCAGCTCCTCCGAACAAAACCGTATCCCCTTATTCTTTAATAAGTACAGTGATTTTTCGTGGATGAGTTCAATGGATTCCTGTGTGACAAAGCTTCTTGTAAAATTCCGTTTATACATATTAATACCTCCAGTATTTGATACTGTTTAGGTAATGCAATATTTATGCCAAAATCAAAAAAGCCCATCGCAGGGCGTTTGGACGCTTTTTTTCAAACACAGACCAGTCCATATTTGCTTTAACGCGAACGAAAATCATTCGTTTGAATGATTTTCGTTCGTCACTTTTCGGAAAATCATTTCAAACCCCTTGAAATCTCCCCCTTTTCTCCCTTCACTGCTTTGGCATGTTTATTGCGTGTTTAATAGATAGTAAGTAAGAAAATACAAGAAGGGGGATGGCTGTCGCAGGTCTAAGCTGCAGCAGCCTGAAAACAAAATGAAATCTGACAAAAAATCACCTTTTTCCATGGTCAACGGCTGGACTTTTTTTCCGCCGCTCATCTTTACTGTGCTTCTGACAGCCGTGGTCATGGCCAACCCAACGGTTGCCGGCAGTGTGCTGGAAACACTCTTTTCCTTTATCACGGATAAATTCGCCTGGCTGTTTGACTGGTACTACCTGGCGCTCATCGTCGTTATGCTCATTCTGGCCTTTGGCCCACTGGGCAAAAAACGCTTCGGCAATGAAAAGCCTGAGTATTCTACCCTTTCCTGGCTGGGCATGATCTTTACCGGCGCAGCCGGCCTCGGCGTCCTCACCTGGACAAGCGTGGAGTGGCTGTACACCTACCAGTCTCCCATGTGGGGCGTTGAAGCCGGCACCGTGGAAGCTCTCCAGCAGGCAGCCATGATGCCGCTGTTCCACTGGGGGCCTGTGTTCTACCTGGGCTATGCCTTGATCGCGGTACTTTTTGCCTACCAGTTCTACTGTAAAAAAGTAGATGATACTCTGCCGAGTACAGCCTGCATTTCCCTGCTCGGTAAAAAACGCGCCCGGGGCGGCCTCGGCAAAACCATTGACATTATTTATATTGTGGCTCTTCTCTCCTCTGTCGTGACCTGCGTTGGCGTCAACGTCCCTACTCTGGTCGCCATCATTACCAATATTATCGGCTATGAGCCGCCTTTTATCGTCTCTGTTGTCCTCATCATGGCCTGGAGCATCATCATGGCGGTTCTCCTGTTCGCCGGGCTTAAAAAGGGCATTGGCCTCCTCAGCAATATCCGCGTGTACGTGGGCTTTGGGATTCTGGTCTTTGTCCTGCTCTTCGGGCCATCCTTCTTCATGCTTAACAGCTTTACAGACGGTCTGGGCATGCTCATGCAGAACACCCTCCATCTTGTCTGTAATACAGACCCCTATGCCAAATCCGGCATTCCCCAGAACTGGACCGTTTTCTATTATGCCTGGTACATTACCATGTCCATCCAAAACGGGGTATTCTATGGACGTATCTCCAAAGGGCGTACTGTGCGTGAGCTGGTTCTGGGGCTTCTGGGCGCCACAGTCATCGGCACATACATGTTCTTTATCGTGTTCCAGGGCTTCTCCATCAATACCTTCCTGGAGCAGGGCTTGGATTTAGGCACCATTCTCGCCGAAGGCGGACAGGGTGCTGCCATTGCGGCAATCTGGAAATACCTCCCCTTTGCCGGTATCCTCATGCCAGTGCTGTTCCTCTTTGCCAACATCTGCATGCAGACCCTGTTAAACGCCAATGCCTACAGCATGGCCATGTCCACGACCAAGGTATTAAAAAGCGGCCAGGAGCCGCCTTCCTGGATTAAAATATTCTGGTCATTGTGTATTGGCGTTATCAGCATTGCCCTGCTGATGATCGGCGGCATCCGTCCCTTCCAGACCATCACCGTCATCTGCGGCGTCCCCGCCCTCGCCATTATCGCACTGATGGCACTGTCCTTTTTTAAGGACATCAGGAAAAACGGGTGGCGGCTGTCCGGCGAAAATTCTGAAGATAAAATTTCAGAAGACCTTCCTGAAACAGCAGAAGCCGCCGACCTGACAACCGAAAAAAATTTATAAAGGACAAAAGCAGCTTTCAAAACAAAAAATCCTCCGGTCTTTCAAAATAAAGGCCTGGGGATTTTCTTACTTTTAATACACTGGCTTAATACACTGGCTTAATACACTGGCTAGGTTACAAATTGGTAACCTTTCCATTCTTTTGTTTTTATTGTGCTATAATTAGAGCGTGTTTTAATTGATAGAGACTTTTAAAGGCTACAAACTATATTTAAAGGAGAACGCTCATGCTAAAAAAGAAACTCATTTCTGCCGTTACATGCTTCGCACTTCTGACGAGCCTCCTGTCTCCTGCCAGCGTGCTGGCAGAGGAAGCTGGCCTCAGCGATAACAGCGGCACCCCGGAAGGCACTAAAAACTATGTCAGTGACGCATCCTATGAAGCCTTTGGACTGACCGGTGTAACCGATAAAAGCCAGCAGCCAAAGGATTTTACCCAGAATGCCGCCGACCCTCTCGCAAACTACACACCCATGGAACTTTCTGAGCTTTACGTGGCCTCTGCTAACAGGCATACACCTTATACCGGCCAGGCCCAGATTTTGAAAGGGCCGGAAAAATTTACCGGAGATAATATCAAGCTGGACAACCTGAAGGAGGAAGCACACAAAAGCTATTCTCCAAGCGATCACTACCAGGCTCAGAACGCAGTGAGCATGCAGTACGATAGCAAGCCAGGGGAAGATACCCCCCAAAAGGGCATCGCCGAAAGCACCCTTTATACCCGAGAAGACCCAAACCACCACAACCAGGTAATGAGTTTTATGCGGATCACCACTTACGATAAGGATATGAATGTGCTGGACAGCAAGGAATACTCGCTTGCAGATCCAGCTGGCCCCAGCAATTCCGATTGGGTGAACAACGTTGAGGCGGACAGCGCCCTTGGGCTCACAGCTCTCGCCGCCGGATCTTACTACTATCATAATTTTGCTCCTGCCCTTGCGTTTTATGTCCCCTCCAATGCCTATTGGGGTCCTTATATTATCATCGCAGGCCTTGACCAGCATGGCAAAATCAATGAACAACAGCGTATTTATCTCAGCGACCTTGATAAAAGTGCCTTTGGAGATTTCGCCTACCATGACTGGCAGCTGCCAGTGGTAAATCTTGCCACCACAAGCATCTCCGGAGCTGACGACCTGGTGATCAACGCCTCACTCCCAGTCAAAAACTCTAACGGCTATGACAGGCGTTTCCAACGCAGTGTATCATGTATTTACGACTTCGCAAACGTCACTGCAACTGGGAAATATGAGATGGTGAAGGTTTTTGACATCCCTCATGAGTCCGGCTACAACGGCATGCGTTTCGCCTCAGCCTGCGACACAGACCTCAACGGCAACGGCGTCAAAGAGCTGATCGTTGCCGGCCACGTTAACTATTCAAAAAGCTACTATGACTGCGGTTATATGGATGTGAATTCAAACATGGTACAGATGGTTACCTGGAACCCAGGACTGCAAACCTACCAATATGCCTGGTCCACACCCCAGATCGTCCATAAAATAAACGATGTCTACGTCGGTAAGGAAATGCTGGAGCCGGCGGCTCTGAGTGCCGGCCAGTATTTTTCGGAAGATCCAAAAGATTACCTGTTTTTGGAGGGTGTTACCTTCAAGTTTGACAAGGCCTTCCCCGCGACAGCCAATACCGAAGCCGATTATTTTAAAGACAACGCGCTGAAAGACATACACTCCATGTCGCTGGGCGGTAAGCGTAATAAGTTTATTTCCCGCGCGGTGACCTCCTGCTTTGCAAAGGACCGGTACGGCACAGAGCAAACAGTGGTGGTAAGCGGCGCCATTGAGGCCTACACCAACTACCATATCGACTATGATGTCAGCTGGGTGCATGGCAAAGGCGTCCCCAAAAACACTGAGCTCTCCCAGACAAAATCCGATATTGGCTACATTGATGACCGAGGCGAAAACTTTGACGGCACCTTTTTAACCATCACCGATGTAGATTTTGACGACGACACCGTCTATTTTAAGTATAAAGGCAAAGAAAGCGGCTGGAGCGCACCGACACCACTGGCCGTTCTGTCTCCTACGCCGCATTATAACGAATTGCTGGGAATGGACGACTACAAGCCTGGCGAAGTCTCCTTTAAGATCAGCTCCTCCCACGGAAGCGGCACAGAGGGCGACTGGAATGTGGGCGGCGGTGTCAACATGGGGGTCCAGCTCACAACAGGAGTAGGCCTTTGCGCCAATGAAGTCTTAATCGGCGGCGCCTTTAACGATCAGTTGATGCTCTCTTACGTCGGTTCGGTCTTCTCATCCAACAATATCACCACCAGCCTCACCTACACTGCGGACAGCGACACAGCAAACGTCGTCTGCATTGCCTCGCCGGTCACCTCTTACCTCTATGATGTATGGATACCGGAGTATACAATAACCCAGGAGCTGCTGGACAACTATAAGAAGAACACAGGAGAAGACTTAAAGGGCTATAACATCGGTGATACGGTTGGCGGTAACTTTGAAACCTGCTCCATCGACAATGTATATGACCCTCAATACAGCCTGATAACAGCAGCGCAGTATAATAAAGCTGCTGAGAGCGCAAAGCCCACTGGAAATAATGCGGGGATCAAAAAAATCGATACCGCTGAAATTTTCGGAGATCACTTTGTTCCCGGCGCACCGGACACTTATCCAAAAGAGCTGGCAGATATTCCAAATGTTGCCGATCGAAGTTATAATAAAGGCGGAAAACATGCTGTTACCAGCGGCGGCAGTTCCATAAGCTTTGACGTCGACCATGAGCAGACTCAGGAATACAAAAACGGCTTTAACCTGGACTTTAGCGCCGAGCTTGACCTGGTAGCAAGTGTAACAGCAAGCGCTATGATGAGGGTTAATGCCGAAGGAAGGATAGGCCTTGACTTCACGGCTGGCGGCGGGGCGTCCTGGATTAACTCGACCGCTCACGGAAAAGGGGTCGGGGCAACGGTTAACGCGCTTCCCAAAGCTTCAAATGCCTATGCCTTTAATATCACACCGGCTATGTGGCGTACCACTGCCCTGGAAAAGGATAAGGATGGCAAAAACCCCTACGTCCTTGGCTTCCTGACAGAAGGCGCTGAGAATGCCCCGCCAACGCTTCCGGATATGTGGATCTACGATACACAGCTGGCGCCAGACTCTAAAACCTCATCCGTGACCCTCTGCTGGGATGAAGCAAACACTACCCGAAAAGCCGGCTTATTCGAGCTGTATCTGACTGCGCGGGATGGCACGGCTCTGCCGCAGGGAACCACCACAGGCAATATGATGACCGTCACAGGTCTGGAACCCGGCGAAGTTTATAACTTCCAGCTGCGGGCCTATAAAGACCAAAACAAGGCCAACTCCAGCGTGCTCGGAAAAATACTGACCGCCACCACACAGCCCACTTCCCACCCTGACATATCCCAGCAGCCTAAAGACGTTAAGACACAGGTGGGCTCATCTGCCTTGTTTAATGTCTCGGTTGTTGACGAGACTACCCCTCCTACGCATATGTATCAATGGGAAAAGTTTGCTTTTGACGAGGATTCCTTCCTTGGAAACTGGGAGCGCCAGGGCGAGCCGTCAAACAATGATGAATTCAGAATAGAACACACCCAGTTGGAAGATAACAATACCAAGATCCGCGTCATTGTCTATGACAACTACCTGGAAAACGGCATCTACCCCATGACGTATTCGAAGGAAGCGCATTTGACCGTTTTACCAGCATCCACAGACACCAGCGCTCAGACTGGCAGTACCATATCCAGCCAGCCTCAGCTTAACCTCCAGGTCGGCGATACTGCCAGTATCGGCGAGGAGGATATGGTGCCACAGGGCGAGGACGGTAGTAGCTATCCCATCACAATTGACGGCCTTGACAGCACACAGCTCCCCGATGACGCCTGGGCTTACCTGCTGTTTATCGACTCGGACGAAAATGTCCGTCTCATGGAAAAAAATCTGTTTACAGAAGGCACCAGCTTTAACATCGACCTTGACAGCTGTTTCAGCGGACCAGATGGTTTAAAAGAAGGACGTACGCAGGTGCTCTGTGTTTACACTGAGTCCAGACTGCAGGGCAGCGTACCAGAGCAATTAGAAACACTAAAGCAGTTTCTGCATGGCGACAGCACAGCACTTCAACAGACTCAGAAAACTTTGCCGGACTACACATCCCTGCCGAGCTTTGCTACAGCAGCCATCAACTATCACAATGTCGATTTGGACAGTAACTCCATAAAGCTGGATTACGAGACAGGCCGGGGCCGCAACAACCCGCTTAATCTAAAAAGGCTTACACAGGCCACACCACGCTTTACACTAAAGCCCGCAGAAATCAAAGGTGGAAAGTTCACAGGCTGGTTCGCAGACTCAGAGCACACAGCAGCCGTAGATACAGTTGGCCCGGTGCCGCCTGTCAGCGTCCATCCCATACTCCACGCAGCCTATGAGAATACAGAGTATCCCATTACTTATCACCTGGACGGAGGGACTAACCATCCGGATAACCCCCTCACTTACACCATTGTATCACCCTCTCTCTACCTGAACGCACCAGAAAAGCCCGGTTACCGCTTTATGGGCTGGTACACAGACCCCGGTCTGCAAAACGCCATCGACTCCATTGGTCATGGCTCGACAGGTGGTCTTGATCTTTATGCAAAATGGGAATTGATCCATTACAGCATTTACTACACTGCCGGCACAGGTGAACTGCCTCCGGGCAACCCGGATACTTACACTATCCATGACGCAGTGTCCTTAACTCCGCCTTTGTATGCCGAGGGCAACGGCACATGGTATCAGGACAGCGTCTATACACAATTATTTGAAGACAAGCCAGCGGGATCTACCGGAACACTGGTACTTTATGGCAAAGAAAACCAACAGCCAACTCCTGGCCCAAGTCCTTCCGATGATCCAAATTCCGGCGATAAACCGGCGGCCGGCTCAGCAAAAGGCGTTAGTACCGGCTATCAGCCAGATAACCAGCTGTGGATTATTCTGACTGCCTTTGGTGCAGCCGCCGTAATCATTCTCGCAATGCGGCAGTATCAGAAAAAGCATCAGCGTTCCTGATGTACTAAAAATAAAAAGGCAGCTCCCCTTTCACAGGGCAGCTGCCTTTTTGCATACACGTTACGCATTATCTAAAATGTAATAATCCCTTTTTTCATCACCCTGCGGTCCAGTAGCTTTTCATAGGCTTCAATGCTGTCCTCAAACTTAAAGTAGTCCGAAATAAAGTCTTTGATTTCCAGCTGGCCGGAGCGCATCCATTCCAGAACCTGTTCATGGGCTTTTCCTTCTTCGCTCTTTCTTGGCATCTGCTGGTAAATAACACGCCAGTTATAGTCAGCCTGGCTGAAATCAATGGTGATCTCTTCCTTTTCAGGCACGCCGTAGCACAGCACTGCCCCACGGTCCTTGATCAGCCCCATGCCCTGGTTTACAATGGCTGGTGAACCGGCAGCGTCCAGTACAAAATCCACGCCTTCCGGGAAAATCTTCCGTACTTCCTCACGCACATCCTGGTCCTTGCTGTTGATCAGATGTGTCGCGCCATGCGCTTTGGCCTGTTCCAGTTTTTCCGGTACAATGTCGCAGGCAATCAGATTTTTAACCCCAAGCAGGCTCATAAACTTCATATAGGTCAGCCCAACCGGACCGCAGCCAAAGACCACAACAGAATCGGTGGGCTGGATACCAAAGTAACGGATGGAGGATAAAACCTCGCGGAAGGTGATGATCATGACCGCGTCTACCGGGTCCAGGTCGTCATCAAGCACAGTCTGGGCATAAGCACATTCCGGCGCTTCTCCCTCCGGGTAAGCCTGCGGATCGCATACTACAGCGTACTCGCTCAGCGCACCCCAGCCTGAGCCAAGCCCAGGCAGATTTTCTTCGTCTGGATCAACAAAGGGCAGCAGCACCTTATCGCCAGTTTTTAAGCCCTTTACCTTTGCGCCGACTTCAACGACCTCTCCCACGCCCTCATGGCCCAGCATAATCGGGTATACCGACTCTGGAAAGCCCTTAAACGTGCGGTGAAGCAGCTTGACATCTGTACCGCACATACCGCAGGCAATTGTTTTCACCAATGCCTGGTGCTCATCATATTTTGGCTTATTTACCTCTTCAAGGGACATGCTTCCGTCTTTTCCAACAACAAATGTTCTCATTATTAACTCCTCCTCTGGATCATGCCTGCACCCATTGTATTTCCCCTACTGAAAACAGCGCACAGGTTTCATGTTTTAATGTAATTACATAATGATGTAATTTCTTTAATAGGTATATTAGCACAGTCTTTGGAGAAAAGCAACACTATTTTTTATTGATTTGATAGACGAAAATGGTCTTATAATTTTTTGCATGTGTTTATAGAAAATGCTTGTAAGCGTCTTAAGTCATTAGAGGTTCAATACGCCTTGTAAACAGAGACTTTACAGGCATACAACTTTAGGCAAGGTGTTTATACCTTTTCCCTTAAAAATGATTTTTAACGATGTAACATTCCAAAAAGAAAGGCTGCCCATTTGAATTATCCTTTCCGTTTTGAAATGTTCCGTAGCAAGCATAGGAAAGGGGTACCCTTTCCGTAAAAATTACTTGTTTTTGTCTGTGACAATAAGAGAGATTTTTGCTTGTTGGAAATATCCCAAACCCTTACGCAAACTGGAATTTATATTCCTACTTTAAAAATTTCATTACTTCTTCTAAAGAACTTTTTCCCAATGTATATTGCTCTAATGTTATGTATCTTTTTTCTGCAATGGTTTGTTCTTTTTCACAGCATACCCTTACAATTTCTGCCTCACCATCTAATGGATTGTCCACATTTGATTTGGTTTGATAAGCCTCAAAATATCTTATTCCCAATCTTCTTTGAGACTCTGCATTAATGTGAATACCATCTGGATTGGAATATAATCCTTCTCCCGTTACAAAATAACAATTACTATTATTTTCTGCGTATCTAAGTAATTCTTGATTAATCAAGTCATACTCTACACAACTTCTCCCAAACCCAGACTTTCCCAAATAATCTCCCAAACCGCCAACGATAAACGGAACTTCCAAAACACCCAGTTCTTTTCTGAGTGAATTAACTAAGGCATTAAGTTTTTGATAGTAGTCTTTATATTTCTCACTATGACTGTCGCTTTCTCCTTGATGCCATAAGATTGCAATCAATTCGCTGGTCTCCATGGCAAACTTTGCCTCACTAATTGCATGGCGAAATAGCGCTCCTTCAATATTCCATTCGTCAATAGCACTGCCTCCTTCTGCACAAGGAATTAGTCCAATTTGCTCATTTTTATTTGCACTGCACCACGCTTGTGCAAATGACGCCGCCGGTCCAACGCCGGCAACTGACCGGTCAAAGTGGATTGGCTCTGCCATCATCTGCCATCTGCCGTTTCTTAGCATAAGAATATTTTCATTATAAATTGGCGTGACCTCATGCAAAAATCCCCGCCCTGCCATATTTGATTGACCTATAAGTAAAACTGATTTCATCTTTAAGCTCCTTTAAATGCCGATTTATATACCATGTATCATAGCATGCATATATGATTTTTTCAATCATAATGCTACTCTGTATGAAATATCAGAACCAGCCACCCTCATCAACGATCAAGATGAACGAGCTTTGCCCGCCGTTGACAAGTGTGTCTGTCCATGATTATGTTGCAGACAAGAGGGCGAAAGACAACAAATGCTTTCGCCCTCCGAAGCTTATGATATTTCCTTACATCTGCTTATCGCGTTTTATATCGCCACAGGAAATTTGGGCACCAAAAAATTAGGCTTGTTGCAATTTTCAATGCATTGATAGGCAAAAAGTCAGTATTTACAACGGTTTTCATCGTTTAATGCTTTTCGGCAGCTCAAATTTAAACACTATTTTTTAAATAAACCGGGTAACAAGATCCGGATGGTGTATCAGAAGACTCGCAAGTCCCACAATGACCAGCAAAATAAGCATGCAGACAATATGCGTCTTTTTATGCATTGCCAGAATTGCCACATACTCCCTAAGCAGCGCGTTATACCAAAAGTAGAATTTTGTTTTCGCGCCAATGCCCTGAGCCTTAAGCCCTGCCTTTCTGGCATAGATGCCTGCCCGGAAAACATGATAATTGGAGGTTGAGAACAAAATGCGCAGATGCTTCATATCCGCTTCCCGGCTTTCGATGAGCTGTCTGGAAAACAGCATGTTTTCATAGGTATTCTCAGATTGATCCTCAACCAGAATATGATCCTCTGGAATCCCCTGCTCCAGGGCGTACTGCTTCATGGCTTCACCCTCGGCAATCTGCTCATCGCCGCCCTGGCCGCCAGACATGATGAGCATGGGCGGGCTCTTTTTTTTATCCGCCTGCCTTCTATAAACCTTGAGGGCCCTGTCAATCCGGCTAGCCAGCAGCGGCGTGACTTTATTACCGCCCATCAGGCCAGAGCCCAGCACGATGATGTAATCCTGCCTGAGAACAGGCCTGTAAATCCCATAAATAAAAGATGACAGAATAAAATTTGAAAACACGAGCAGAAGGTATAATAAAATTGTGTTGACCACCAGCATAATAACTGAGAGTACATCGTTGATCTCGACGTTTTTAAAGGAGACCATTCCCAAAACCAGCCACAGCAGAATACCGATGCCTACCAGCAGACTAAGCAGATTGGCTTTGCTGCGCCCTTCCTTTCTCAGCAGGTTCACCGCGCTGTAAAAGGAAATAGCCAGAATGATGAACACGCCTGTAAACAGAAGCAGAGCGGCGGCCATCGCGATAATAACCAACAGGAAAAATAAAAAAGGATTTCCCGTCTCATCCGTCAGCATGACAAGCGAAAGACCGCTGAGCATCAATAAAATAAAAAACAGAAACCCATTGATCAGTCTTCTTCGATCCTGTAGATATATAAACAGGAAAAACAAAAGATAAATGAGATTAACAGCATATATAAGCATTGTATTTCTCCTTATTTTCAACTTTTTCTTATTTATACCCATTTTCATATTGTTTCTACCGCGTAAAATAATCATACATACAGCTATTAATGACAGCCTGTCTGAAACCGCCGCGTTGACACCAAAATGAAGAAAGGCTATAATCATCTTGATTACACCTGTAAGATCAGGAGGCTTAGAATGAACAAAAAACTTCCCCAAATATCCGAAGCCGAATTCGAGGTGATGCAGATCATCTGGGATAAAGCGCCCATCAACACCAACGAGATCGTCGGTCTGCTCAGTGCTACAAGCGACTGGAGCCCCAAAACCATCCAGACCATGCTCATCCGCCTCGAAAAAAAAGGCGCCGTCACTCACGAAAAGGAGGGCCGGGTATATGTCTATTCCCCCCTCATCCCAAAGGAGGACTACATTTCCCACGAGAGCCACGCTTTTCTGAACAAATTTTTTAACGGCGCCCTGGACCAGATGGTTGTCAGCTATCTTTCCCAGAACGATTTGTCCCAGGAGGACATTGACAGCCTCCGGTCCATTTTAGACCAAAAGGCAAAGGGCTGAGGCGGCAGCATGTTTTTTATCCGTTTTTTAGCCGGCAATATCTTCTGCGGGCTGCTCATCTGCGTCATTTCCGGTATCAAAAAGCTCCTCGGTGACAGGCTGACCCGCAGGTACCATTATTACATCTGGTTCGTCCTGTTAATCTCCCTTTGCGTTGTGCTCCTGCCCGATGCTTTATTTAAAGCCGTTGGTTTTTCCAGCTTTCCAATGCCTGGTCAGAGCGCCACAGCCGCCGCGGCGGGCAGTACCGCCACACTGTCCGGGCCTCTGGATGGATGCAGGATTTTTCCCAGTCTGTCAGCCGTGCTGATTCCGGCCGGCTTACCGCCTGGATCACAGCAATCTGGGGATGCGGCGCCCTACTCTCCGCCATGGTCTGCCTGACCGGCGCCCTTCGGCTGCACTGGCTGAAAAAACGCTTTCTTCAGCCAGATCAGGCGCTTTCTTTTGCCTTAAAGGAATGCCAGTCTGTTATTCCCTGCCATGGCCGGGTAAAGCTCTGCCAGTCCCGCGGGATAAAGGGCCCACTGACCTTTGGGCTGTTCATCCATTATATTGTCCTCCCCAAAGGCACCACACAACGGCTGTCTTTCGGAGAAATAAAAAACATTCTGCTTCACGAGCTGTGCCATATCAAAAACAAAGACATTTTTCTAAACCATCTGATGTGCGTGCTGCGGGCCGTCTACTGGTTTAACCCCCTTGTCTGGTATGCCTTTTCCCGGCTGTGCAGTGACCAGGAGCTTTTCTGTGACGATTCTGTCCTGGCGAGACTTCCCACCGAAAAAGAACGCCTGAGTTATGGCTATACCCTGCTCAATTTCGCTGGCAGCTCCCTTAGCGCTTTCAGCACTGCGAGCAGCGCCGGAGGACCAAAAAAGCAGCTCCAGGAACGGATACTGGCGATCTCCCGGTACGAAAAAGGCACCCCGAAAAAGCGATGGCAAGGCATCCTGGTGTGTCTGGTCACAGTCCTCATCGCGCTGAGCCAGGTACCGCTCATGTCCGCCTTTGCCTCCGGTTCCGACCATTATACGCCGCCCGGGGACATCACCCTGACCGCTGAAAATTTAGACGCCTATTTTGGCAGTACGTCAGGCTGCTTTGTCCTCTATGACCAGAGCCATGACCGTTATCAGGCATGGCACCCCGAAAAAACAACTGAACGCTCCTCCCCTTTTTCCACTTTTAAAATCTACAGCGCCCTCAACGCCCTGGAGAAGGGCGTTATCACACCAGACTCCAGCTTACTAAAATGGGACCAGCAGTCATACCCCTTTGAAGCGTGGAATCAGGATCAGGATCTGGCAAGCGCCATGGGCCATTCTGTCAACTGGTATTTTAAGCGGCTTGACGCGCAGTCCGGCATCAGCGAGCTGCGTTCGTTTTATCAGTCCATTGGCTATGGAAACGAAGAGGTCGGCCGCTCCACAGAGGACTACTGGAACGCGTCCACCCTCAAAATATCGCCCCTGGAGCAGATAGACCTGCTGAGAAAGCTCCGTGAGAATGCTTGGGGCTTCTCAACCCAAAATATTGAAGCTGTTAAAAATGCCCTGCTTCTCTCAGACAGCCCAGACTGCCGTCTGTACGGTAAAACAGGGTCTGGAAAGGTGAACGGCCAGAATGTCAGCGGCTGGTTTGTCGGCTATATCGAAACGCCAGATAATACCTGCTATTTTGCCACCAACCTCCAGGACAGCGCCAAGGCCACCGGCCCCGCAGCAGCGCAGCTGACCCTTTCAATTCTGCAGGATATGGGTATTCTCCAATAAAAAGGAGCGGTCATTTAATAATGGCTGCTCCTTTTTTGCAACGCTTGACTTTTAATCTTACATATGTAATAATTAGCCTGTAAAATTCTTACATACGTAAGATTAAGGAGGTACCCTTTGAAAAAGTTAAAGATTCTTTCCATATTCCTCTGCCTTGTTTTCCTGCTATCCGGCTGCTCAGCGCAGAACATTACGCCGCAGTACAATCCGTCCGAAACACGTTCAAGCCCGGATTTCAGACTTTTGGGCGCGGAAAAGCTGGATGATGAAACCTCCGGAAAAATTGAAAAACGCTGTCTTGAAATCGCAGACCTCTACCAAAGCCAGTACCACACCGCAAAAAAGAAAAAGCCTGAGATCCGCTATGAGCAGTCAAGCGTGAGCGATACCGATCTGGAAAAGATCAAAGCCACACTTCTGGAAAAAGGGATCTCCGTCATTGACGCAAACGGCGATGAAACCTCCACCCTGCTGAATCCAGAGCCCTTCTCAGATTTCTGGGATAAGGTTTCCGCCCAGCAGGACGCAGAGCTCGAAGCCATTGCCCTATCAGAATACGGCGGCTTTTACTACTACCTGTTCTCATATCACAGCGGCAAACAGTATTTCGCTTACGCCAATCTGGAGTGGGACACTGCGGGCCGGCCAAAGGTAAAGGATTTTCAGAAAACAAGCATCGACAGCTGGCTGTATACCGAAAACGGCAATTTTATGTACACCCGCACCACCGGCTGCGCCGCTCCCCATGTATTTGAAAAAATGGGCCGCTGCCAGCTGCTGCGCATCGAGCCCGTCCCCAACGCACTGCTTCAGTACAGCCTCGCCTACATCGCGCCAGTGGGCTATAAGGGCAATAACCTGTTGATCAGCGATTGGAGTGAGCCGGATTTTGGCAGCCTCAATTTCAATGACCTGCTGGAATATCTGAAAAAGCTTGGCACCGGCAGCTATCTCAGCCCAAAGGATTATCCCTTTGACGAGCAGAGCGATAACTTCTATATCCCCAGCAGCGAATTTGAAGCTGTTATCCTGCCCTTTTTCAACATGACCGCCCCCCAGCTGAAAAAGGCGGCCTCCTGCGATGAAGACCGCAACGCCTATCCCTGGCAGGAATATAAAGGCACCAATACCTACCCCAATCCCACCCTGTACCCCAACGTCATCGCCAGCCAGAAAAACAGTGACGGCACCCTCACCCTGACCGTAGACGCCATCTGCCCGGAAAAAGAAACCGACGCGCTCTTTACCCATAAGCTTACCGTCCGTCCCCTGGAAGACGGCGGGTTTCAATATGTTTCCAATGCCATAACCGCTGGAAATGAAGAGGATATTCCGGTTTATTTTCCGCGGGTTCGGGAGCAGAGGGATGAGGGGTTTAGGGATTATTGGCAGCATGCGAGATAAAGCGGAAAAGGTCAATTTAGTTTTTCGCCATAAACTAAAAAACAAATCTTCAAGAATTCACGGTTCTTGAAGATTTGCTTTTTTTAAGTTTATTATTCCCAACTCAATGGACCAATAAAAATTTCACTATATTTTGTATTTATTATTTCCCATCTGGTCGGTATACTGCATATCTTCTATATTTTTAGTATCAAATTGATATAAAGATTTAATTATCTAAAAAACATGCTTAGGTCCTATACGAATTTCAAAATTTTTTCCACATACGACAGGAATTTGAGATGCTATTTCAATTATTTCTTTTACCATCTCATCCCTTTCTTGTTTGGTGAACGACAATTCTTTCAATGTGTTTTGAATTTTAAACCTTGCAAGTTCTTCTGGTTTGATACTTAGACGTCCATCCAGAAAAGAAAGAATCAACGCACAGTTCATCGCCGCCGCTTCAATTAAAAAAATCTCAAAATCTATTTCGGTAAAATCTGAAAATCTTTTTTTAAATATTAATTCGTGAAAATGACGATGAAAAGGAATATCAGCCGTCAGATTATCTGTGTACATTTCGGACCAAAACCGGCCAATATTCGGTACAGTGACTGAATTTATTATTAACAAAGCAGAGCAAATGCAATTTGTAATAATGATGTCATTACTATATTTATTCTGTATGATCCATTCTGTAATAGCAGTCGCGTGTGCCGTCCCGAATTCCGAATAGAGCTTTTTAGCCAAATCAGATTTGTTTTTATAATGATAATAGAATACTGACTGTTTTATGCCAGCTTTCTCTGAAACCTCTTTCATAGAAGCCTTCTTATACCCGTCACGAAAGAAAATTTCTTTTGATGCTTCATAAATTTTTTCTTTAGTTAAATCACCAGCAGGATAAGTTTTCATAGATTCACCTCGTTATCTCATTTAGTATAGCATACGCTTAAGGTTTGAACAATGCTAAATGCGCAAACAAAAAACAATGATTTTTTACAATTTTCTCTTGACAAAACTTTTGAATACATATATAATTTCATTAAATTTGATACGTATTGAATTAAATATATATCTAATTAGATTCGATTCAAATTAGATATTTTTTCAAAAAGGGGAATTATTATGGAAATTGAAAAAATGTATTCTGAAAAATTTAACCGCGTAAAATCCGTCATGCTCAAACAGCAGCCAGATCGAGTACCGGTAGTACCAAACATGGAGACGTATGTTTATCGTTATGCAAACGTTAATCTGAAAGAAGCTTTAACGAATGACGTGGATTTAGCGGTAGATGCCTTTAAAAAAACAACAAAAGATATCTATCTGGACGCAATTTTAGGAAATAGTAACATCATTCCCTTCAAAGTAATGGATTTGTTTGGCGAAGGTATTTATACGATTACGGAAAAAGGGCTTCAAATTAAGGGGAGTCATGGAATGGTCTTAGAGCCTGAGGATTATCCGGAATTTAACAAAAATGTTGAAGATTTCTTGACAAACGAAATTATACGCAGAAAATACCCAATTTTAAATCAGTCTTTTGAAGAAAACAAAACATTGATGATTCAAGCATTAGATGGGATGAACGCTTTTGGCTCCTATAACGCCAAAATGAATCAACGAATTAAAGAAGAGGTTGGTCTGCCGCTTTTGACCAAAGGTTCCTGCTACGTAGCTTCTGATATTATGCTTGATTATCTGCGAGATTTTGTAGGGGTCAGCAAAGATTTAAGAAGACACCCAAATGAATTTTTAGAGGCTTGTAACGGAATCCACAAGTATGTACAAAAGCTTTTGTATGAATCTTATCCGACACCTCAGGATGGCTTTGTGGTCTTTTCTCCGCTGCATTTACCCACTTTTTTAAAGCCAAAAGATTTTGAAAAGTTTTATTTTCCATTTATGAAACGCTATATTGAAGAGGTCAGCGTGAAACGCGGCTATACTATTTTATTCTTTATGGAAAATGACTGGACGCCATATCTTAGTATTTTACAGGATTTACCGTCAAACGCAAAAGTCATCGGCTTATTTGAACACGGAGATCTGAAGACCTATAAAAAACAGCTCGGATCTAAAATGGTTATTATGGGCGGGATGCCCTTAAATCTATTAAAAACCGGTACGAAAGAGCAGTGCGTCGATAAAGCAAAGCAATGTCTCGATGATTATGCGCCAGATGGAAACTATATCTTTTCGGTAGATATGGTTCTGATGGACACGGAAGATGCAAAATCTGAAAATATCATCGCTGCATTTGACTATATACATGAAAACGGAAAGTATTAGGAGGCAAATTATGGAAAATCAAAAGATCACCGCTGTTCTAGAGAGCGTAAAAAAAGAATACTTATCTGAGCTTCCCGACGAAGCCGCAGATGCTTTAATTCGAAAATTGGTCTATTTGCTTGTAACAAGGTAAGTGAATAAAATGAAAAAGGAATTGTCAAAGGGGTTAAAAAGGTTTTATGGAATTGGAGATCTTTGCTTTACGCTGATGTCCCAGGTTCAGGATGTTTTTTTCAACTTCTTTTTAACCAACATCGCGCTTTTCAGCCTGGGAACAACTACATTGATTACAACCATCACAACGGTTGTGGACGCTGCTTTTTCCTGGGTCTACGGGGCGATAATCAACGGAACAAAGCCCATGCGTTGGGGACGCTACCGCTCCTGGCTTGTAGCCTTTACCTGGATTGTCCCTTTTATCTATACTTTTAAATTTATTAAGATCGGCGAAGGACTTCTTCCCATTGTAATTATTATTGCTGCCGGGATTGTCAGCAGCTTCATTTGGAACTTTCCTTATGTTGCCAACATGAGTATTATTCCAGTAATCGGCAAGACTCCTGCAGACCGTATGCAGCTGTCCTCAACGAGAGCGGTCTATTCCAGAGCTTCCAGTATTTTATTTTCATATATGGGGCTCCCTCTCGCAAATTTTCTGTCAAATTTTGTAGGTGAAGCCTATAAATTTGGGGCGCTGGCATTTGTTTTAGGTGTTCTAATGGTCATCGGTTATTTCATTCACTTTAAACTGACCGAGGGCTATGAAGAGCCCCTTTATGAAGAGACGCCAGTTGTCGAAAAAAACAATCGTCCCTCTAAGGAGAAAAAAGGGACCAGCGGTAAGAGCATGGTTAAGGGACTCTTCCAAAACGGCCCGTTACTTTCGTTGATTGTAGCGGAAATGACGCGCTGGCTCGCTAATTTTGTCATCCTTGGCTGTGCGATGTACTATTTCCAATATGTCGCGGGTAATTCTGGTATGCTTGCCACTTATTTGCTGGTCGCTAACATTTTCTGTATGGTGGGTGCCTTTGCAAGCAAATATTTCGCAAAAAAAATGTCTTCTAAAATCCTTTTTTTCTTGAGTTTTATGCTTATGGGAGGCATGCTCGTCATTGCGAGACTATTTTATAGTATTCCCTGGATTGTAATTATTTTGATGGCTGTCGCGCAGTTTGGCTTTGGCTGCATCTATTCAACCTCTCCAGCCATGTTTGCGGATACTGCCATACTGGCTGAATGGAAAACCGGTGAGGATGGCTCCGCCTGGATCATGGGTCTGGGTAACGTACCATTAAAAGTCGCTCTGGTACTGCGTGGGCTTTTAATCAATGGCGTTTTTGCCCTTATTGGTTTTTCGGCTACCGAGACCGAACAGGCCTCAACAGCCATCCAATCAGGAATTTCCAATGTTTTTCTATTAATACCTGGAATTGCTGTTCTTATCGGCGGAATCATTATTTTGCTCGGTTTTAAGCTTACAAAACAACAGATCGAACAAATGTCAGAAGATATTGAAATGCGTAAATCAAGCTAGTTTAATTTATTTTTAGCTTTATGTTATCAAAATGTTATCAAAAAATAAAAGCAACCCTCGAAAGCACAGTATATAGCGGCTTTCGAGGGTTTTGTTGCTTATTCCCACTCAATCGTAGCACAAGGCTTAGGACTCAAATCGTAGCACACGCGGTTCACGTTCTTTACTTCGTTCAAAATCCGGTGGGTAATTTTCTGGAGGATGGGCCAGTCGATTTCTTCGATGGTGGCGGTCATGGCATCAACGGTGTTGATGGCGCGGAGGATGACGGGGTATTCGAAGCTTCTGGCGTTATCGCGGACGCCGACGGATTTAAAGTCTGGGACAACGGTAAAGTACTGCCATACCTTTTTATCCAGTCCGGCCGCTGCAAATTCTTCTCTCAGGATGGCGTCGGATTCTCTGACGGCTTCGAGGCGGTCACGGGTAATGGCACCAAGGCAGCGTACGCCAAGACCCGGGCCCGGGAAGGGCTGGCGGTAGACCATATCGTCTGGCAGACCAAGCTCTGTGCCGCAGGCGCGGACTTCATCCTTGAACAGCTGGCGGACAGGTTCGACCAGCTCAAACTGTAAATCCTCGGGCAGGCCGCCGACATTGTGGTGGGATTTAACCATTTTGGCGGTTTTGGTGCCGCTTTCCACGATATCCGGGTAGATGGTTCCCTGTCCCAGGAAGTCAATGCCCTCCAGTTTACGGGCTTCTTCTTCAAAGACGCGGATAAATTCTGCGCCGATGATCTTGCGTTTTTCTTCAGGGTCAGCCACACCGGCCAGCTTGGTTAAAAAGCGTTCAGTGGCGTCCACATAGACGAGGTTGGCGTCCAGCTGGTTTTTAAAAACCTCGACCACACTTTCAGATTCGCCTTTACGCATGAGGCCGTGATTGACGTGGACACAGACAAGCTGTTTTCCGATGGCTTTGATGAGAAGGGCAGCTACAACGGAGCTGTCCACACCGCCGGACAGGGCCAGCAGAACCTTGCGGTCGCCTACCTGGCGTTTAATAAGCTCAACCTGGTCGGCAATAAAGTTTTTCATATTCCAGTTCTTTTCTGCTTTGCACTGTACCAGCACAAATGCTTCCAGGCTTCCCTTTAGTTCTGCTTCATCCTCAGGCCATTTTTCCAGTGTGTCCCCGCATTTGGCCGGGGCATGGTCTACTGCCAGCACCGGACATCCTGCTTCGTAAACCCACGGGCCCACATCTATTTTTTCACCGTCTACCACGTTATTCGGGCCGCCGTTTACGATAATCCCTTTGACATTTGGCAGGGCTTCCAGTTCTGCCTTTGTAATATCGTGAGGGTAAATTTCACTGTATACGCCCAGGCTGCGGATCGCTCTGGCCAGGGTTGTATTTTCGGTATTTCCCAAGTCTAAAATGACAATCATATCTTGTTTCATCTTCCACTCTCCTCAATAAAATTTTAAGATAGTTCGTGTTCTTATTTTATCATAGGAGAATGGATGCCCGCAAGCACAACGGCCATATGCCACCAGCCTATTTTTTACGTCTTCTGAGGTACAGAGCCGCAATCAGGACAGCCACCACCACAAGCACACCTACAAGGATAAAGGTCGTTGTCTGGTGGGACCCTTCAATTCCCGTCTGTGTATTTTTAGCCGCTTCGGACGCTCTGGCCGTATCTGCTCCCGATTCCTGAATATTCTGATCCGGTTCTCCCGTACCCTCATTGGGCTGTGGATCAACCTCTGGTGTTACGGGTTCTTCGGACAAATCACTGGTAAATGCCTTGATCATGGCATTGCCGTAGTTTCGGGTGGCCGTTTCACCATACAGCTCAATGGTCTCATCGGGCAGGGCCTTGACATCCTGCCAGCCTTCACCGGCTTTTTTGATAAAGCTCTGCCCGGTGTCTGCCTGCGCAATACAGCGAAAGATTCCCTCCATACCATAGAAATCATACGCGCCGGTTCCAGTCTCGATGGGCCAGTAATACCCGTCACTGCCTGAAATTTCCTGGATAACGGCAAATGTCTCGCCCGCCTCCAATGGGACGGCCTGCTCCAGAGAAAGAGTATGGTAGCCGCCGTATTTTACAGTCTCTGTCTGATCCGCTGCCAGTGTTCCGCTTTCTGGATCATTTTTATCCTTTAAATTCTGATAAACACGGGTATGAACCGTTGATCCTGGGGTAATGGTAACCGCGGAGACAGCCTTCAGGCTTTCGTTTCCAGCGGCTGTAAACACATTAGCGGCCTCAGCAGACTGCTCCTGAAGCCCCAGCGGCGCATAGGATTTTAACCCCAGAAAATCATACTGATAATTATGGTCATAGGAAAACTGCCCCTCCCCATCCGGGATATCCACCTGATAAGAGGCAAAGGACTGTACGCTCCGGTCATAGTAAGACAGATAAAAGTACCCGTCGTTACCCCAGCCGCTGCCCCAGCTGTTCTTGACGATCCAGGCGCCGTCGCCCTCCGGGGCTTCGGCAAAATTACCGGCTGAATAGCCATCATCCCAGCCCACAATGGACACGAGGTGGTTGGGCGCCGCATAGGTTTTATTAAACTCGGCGGCATCCTTCTTTCCGGCGCCGTCTGTGCTGTCTGCTGCTTCCTGAGGGGTGCTCTGGCCTGCGGCAAAGTATACCTGGACCTCTCCGTTTTTCATCAAACTTTCCTTAATGGCCTTCTCCGCGTTTTTATCATAGACAAAGCTTTGTTTTTCAGCATCTGTAAAGGTGGCTGTCCCAGGCAGAAAGTCGGCGTTCTGAAGGTGTACGGCCGCGTTAAAAAATTTATCCTCGGCGACTTCCCAGTTCATTTCCTTGGGATTTTCAGTCGGATGCCACTCGTAGGGAGTCCCTTCATAGGGCACATCGGCCTCGGTGTCAACGCCGCACCAGGTACTCAGAGTACCAGTCAGCAGCTCCCGGGTGCCGCCAAGATCCATAAAAAGGCCTTTGACAGAGGCGGTTCCCTCGGCACGGTTATTTACACCGGCAGCATCTGCCAGGCGATAAGCGAAATACGATAAATGCCGTTCGGAATAATCCGGCTCAGCGGCTGTCTGTACCCCTTTATTCTTCTGCTGTGTCAGCACGTTGGACTCAATGGCAGATATCCCGCTGAAAGCCCAGCAGGAGGACCAGGGATTTTGATTTTTCACGCTGGTGCTCCGGCCAAGGGTGCGCAGATCGTAAGCTGCGGACAAAGGCTCATCGTACCTTTCCGAATGCTTGAGGTTATAATATGACTGGTCAAGGCCTGGCTGCGCGCTTTCCTGCCCATCCGCATGCACAGGAGACATCAGGCCAGAGGCCATTATGAGCACTGCCGCCAAAATACCCGCTGTCCGGTTAAGGCTGCTTTTCTTTCTGATTTTCATGTTCTCATCCTCCGCTTATTTTTGATTTAATCATACTGTATTTTTTATTAATGGTCAAATCATCCTTTACATTGAAAAGCCCCTGCTGTCTTAAACAGCAGGGGTATATGTCTTTATCTAATGCCATATCTCCACATGGTCAAACGCCTGCCCCGGGTACTCGATGACGCCGAGGCCCAGGGTTCTGGCAACGCGGGCAACCTCGGTGTAGGGGATACCAGGGCAGTACAGATCGGCGGCATGGCCGAAGCAGTGCCAGGAATTGGGGATACCGCCCACCTCGGCATTACGCTGGTCGCAGCGCACCCCAGAGGTGATGATCACCGGGCGGTCAAGGGCGCAGCGCAGTGCCTCAATTTTTTCCAGAAGCTCTGGCGCCATCTCCGCAGGCCAGCCGTCGCAGTCGCCGTCACAATCGCAGGCATACTCCTCCATCAAAAAGTGGGCAGAGGCCCAGGGGCCGTCTGTTATAATGGGGTCC
>OAWD01000434.1_pt1 | contig 29214 bp, 30 predicted proteins | sample 1495361 | NCBI WGS metagenome assembly OAWD01 (sample SAMEA2580130, study PRJEB22360) | human gut metagenome | biome: human gut; feature: human-associated habitat; material: faeces | place: Denmark | collected 2008/2010 | reverse complement strand
CTCTACCTGGTACTTTTTATGTGCCTTGCTCGCCCAACTCATGCTTTCTCCTTTCGTTCGATCTCATTCAGTACAGCCATCAATAACTCTTTTGCCAACGGCTTTTCATCATACTTCTTAAAAATCTTATCTGCTTCATTCTTCAGCCCCTCCAGAACCTCCTCATTTGCCGTTTTAAGGATATATTTTCGATACAGGTGCCAACAATCACAGAAAAGCTGAAAAGCCGTTCTAACCGCCATCATAGCTCTGTCACCCGGATATAAATCCCTGGGATCTCCGCCCAAAACTTTTCTACAATCTCGGATGCCACCTGTGCATCATCACTCCAAAATCCCACGGATGTCATACAGTCTTTTAAAAGCTTCTGCAAATTATCTGTATCTGGCTTTGTGATTCTGTATTCTCCATCCTTGTGTCTGCCTTTCGTCTGGAAACACCACTTGACAATCAACTGGATTCCACCCTGGTATGGTTCTTCTGGAACATGCTGACCAAGATAAGCCGTCAGCTTCTGTCTGGCTGCTTTTAATTCATCCGGTTCATAAAATCTCGGCCTGCCATTTACCAGATGTACTTTCTTTTCCTGATGTGTGATTGTCGGCGGAATCATTGCCATAAAAAATTCCATTCACTTTACTCCTTTAATGTGTTGTTTTTTTACTTTTTCCTTACACCTCGCGGTTGTGCTGGGTGGGCTCCCTCCCGTGTGTGGGGGCGTGCTCATATCGCCCCACACTGTAGGGTGGGTGCCCGCACATTCCCGTCCCGTTAGGGTTATACTTTAGTATAAGGTGCCGGGAGGGAATATTCCCGCCCTCCCGTTACCATGGTTACGGGAATGATTTGTTTCATTTCCCATCACCTTGAAATTAAGGTCGCGGGAAACATTATCCTTTATTCCCGGCACCTGGCTTTTATGGTTCTGGGAATAAATTACTTCTCATTCCCGGAACCTGATTTTTCAGGTAACGGGACAATCCTTTTTGTCTCTTTATCCGTCGTATATCCTAGCTTTTTAAGAGAATTCCAGATTGTCTTTTCTGCTGGATACTTTTCTCCAACAGCCTCCGCATCGCTTTTCATCTGCTCATATAATTCTTTTACAGTAGGATATATATCATCATGTCCGAATCGATAACTTTCAATGGCCATAGTGTATTTCGCCTGGGTATTCTTTTTCTGTATTTCTGCCTGTTTCTTCCTGGCATCTTTTCCTCTCTGCCAAGGCGGCCTCTCATCCTCCGGCTGGATATCATTCAGACAGCCTGTTTCGTCCATTCTATGTATAGGATAATCAAACCAGAGGTTAACCGGCTGGAACTTCGGAAATTCTCTGAGTGTTCCTTCGATCCGCCATGCCGTCTTCGCTTTTACGTCTTTTACCGCATCTTCTATCTGCTTCTGAAGAGCGTTCATCTGCCATTTATCAAGGTGCTCTTCACAATAGTTTAACATCTGCGTTTTACTGCACAGATCATCCTGGGACAGATCGTCTTCCCATTTAAAATAAGCATCCAGATACTGAATACAGACCTTACATATAGCCTTATTCTTTTCCTGTTCTATCAAAGCTTCTGTTGGTTCCAGTTCGATCAGGTCCAGCAACGCATCCGGATCACGGGCAAATACTCCGGATCCGCTGGCGCGGTCCATAGATTTTTTCCCTCCCTGACTTCCTTTACTATGATGATGACAGTAAATCACCGCACAGCCCAGTTCTGTACAAACCTTGTCAAACTGATTGCAGAAATTCGCCATCTGATCCGCACTGTTCTCATCTCCGGTAATGACCTTATAAATCGGATCAATGATAATAGCCACATAGTCTTTTTTCGCTGCCCTACGGATCAGCTTCGGTGCGAGCTTGTCCATCGGCACGGATTTTCCTCTTAGATTCCAAATATCAATGCTGTCCAAATATTTTGGCCTCCATCCAAGGGTGTCATATACATCCCGGAACCGATGCAGGCAGCTCGCCCGATCCAGTTCCAGATTAACGTACATGACACGGCCTCTGGCACACTTCCAACCAAGCCAGTCTTTTCCTTCTGCGATTGAGATGCATAGTTCGATCTGAAGAAACGATTTTCCTGCTTTTGATGGTCCGGCAATTAACATCTTATGCCCTTTCCTCAGAACCCCCTCTATCAGACATGGGGATAATTCCGGCAGGTTCTCCCAGACATCTTGAAGCGGTTCCGGATCCGGCAGGTCATCATTGACGCTCTCAATCCATTCCACCCATTCTTCCCAGGATTCTTTTCCTATATTGGTATCTACCAAAAATTGTTTTTTCCCGTTCCGGGTTACTCCTGGCATCCGGGACAGCCTGGACGGATTCTTGTTCTGGGTATCCAGTTTCAGCCCGTTCTTCTTGCAGATACTGTACAGATACTCCACACGTTTCTTGTATTCCCTCAAATCTGCCGCTTCGATCCGCACGATTGCATGCAAGCTCTTCTTTCCGGAGAACACCAACGCTGCCACAGGAAGCTCCAGCTCCCGGATCAGGGCGTTCTGCTTATCCAATTCCATATCGTCTGACTCTACAAGCGCATACCGGAAATCCGTTACATTCTCATTCTTGCAGTCTTTCCCGTCCAGGGGGTTAAACCGGATCCATGCTCCCGCATCCGGATTATAATCACCAAATACGGCACCTACATCGCCATTGCATTTATTTAATTCTTCGATAAGCTGTCCTGCGGTTCTGTCCCAGTTGCCCCTGCTCGGAAGCCAGCGTGTCCCCTTCTCATCCGTCTTTTCCCAGCTCTGCGTCACATAGCCCACATTTTCACCAGATTCAAACAACGCTTCTAAATATCGTATAAGATCCTGTACCGGATCCCAGTTCTTCGGTTCCCGTACCTCTTTTCCTTCCAACCAACCACTGTCAACTACAACGCCCTCTTGGCTGATTTCGTCATTCCAGTCCAGTTCATGCCCCGGATTCAGGTCTGGCATCCATCCCCTGTCTATGGCCATCTGTACAATGGTACCGGCTGTCACCGGATCAGAAGATCCGCGAAAACTGTTCCATTTTCGGAAACATTCTCCAGAATGATAACGGGCAGGATCTCTTTGGCTCCATCGATCCCAATCTTCTGCTGTATAGCCCTCCTGTTTTAATGCCATTCCTACATTGACCCATTCCTGGTAATCCAGTTCTCCGGGATAAATATTGTCCAGTATTTCTAATAGATCTGCCCTTTGCTCCATGTTTATGCTCCTTTATACTCTGATGGGATAATATCGCGCGGAACTTTCCACCCATTTCCGGCAATCCGGTCAATCAGCCTTTTTGCTGTATCAAACTGCCAGGTTCCAACGTGCTGAAAGCCCCTGCTTTCCAGAAAACGGATCTGTTTCGGCGTGGTAAGCCCTTCCTGTCTCCGTTTATCGAGACGATCCAGCAGCCTTGCCGCTTTTCCTGCATTGTCAATTTCATCCGGCAGAATTCCGAGTTTCTCCAATGTCTGTCTTTGTTTTTCAGACGGCAGCGCCATTTCCCAGCCAAACGCCGGAACGTATCCCGATAAGTCTTCTGCCTGAATACTCATTTCAAACTGGAGCGGATCTACCAACTTTCTCTTTCTCCGTTTCATTTCTGCCAGCTTCTGCGCCAGCGCTTCTTCCCGCTGCGCCACCACATCTTCAGATGCTGTCTTTTCCGCTTCTTCGATATCCATCGGACATCCTGCTTCTTTTTCCAGATTCTCTGTCATTTTCTGTGCTACTTCTTCACTCTCACAGATCAGATGAGCCGGGTGGCACAGCTCATGTCGTTCCGTATGCCATAAAAAATCTAAAAGGAGAAGATGTTCTTTCCCTGGAGCCAGCCTTGTTCCCCTTCCTACCATCTGACAGTACAGACTTCTGACTTTGGTTGGCCGCAATACTACAATGCAGTTCACATCGGGACAGTCCCAGCCTTCTGTCAATAACATGGAATTGCACAAGATGTTATATTTCCCTGCCGCATAATCTGCAAGGATTTCAGCGCGGTCTGCACTTTCCCCGTTCACCTCGGCGGCACGGAAACCATGGGTATTCAGGATATCCCGGAACTTCTGACTGGTTTTCACAAGCGGAAGAAATACCACCGTCTTCTTCTCCAGACAGTATTTCTCCATTTCTTCTGCGATACTTTCCAAGTATGGATCTAACGCGGTTCCCAAGTCTCCCGCCTTAAAATCTCCAGACTGTACACCAACGCTGGTCAAATCAACCTGCAATGGAATCGTTACTGCTTTGATGGGTGATAAATAACCCTCTTTGATCGCCTTTGGAAGGGTGTATTCGTAGGCCAGGGATTCAAATACCTGTCCCAAGTTCTTCATATCCCCGCGATCCGGTGTTGCTGTAACACCTAAGACTTTCGCTTCCGGAAAGTGCCGCAATATTCTCTGGTAACTATCTGAGATACAGTGATGCGCTTCATCGATAATGATGGTGTCAAAATAATGATCCGGGAACCGGCTAAGCCTGGTTTCCCGCATCAGACTCTGTACAGATCCCACTGTGATCCGGAACCAACTCCCCAGACACGATTCTTCTGCTTTTTCCATGGCACATCCAAGCCCAGTAGACTTGGCGATCTTATCCGCCGCCTGTTCCAGGAGTTCGCCGCGATGTGCCAGGATCAGTACCCGGTCTCCACGACTGACACATTCTTCTGTTACTTTCGCAAATACAATCGTTTTTCCACAACCAGTAGGGAGAACCAGAAGTGTTTTCCTGGTTCCATGTTCCCACTGTTCAAAAATTGCTTCCTTTGCTTCCCTTTGGTATGGTCTCAGCTCCATTAAAATTTCCCTGCCTCAAACTTCTTCTCTTCAAACGGATAAAACTTTTTAATATCATTTCCCTGCCGCTTCTCACCGTCTGTTCCAGTCCATTCATGGACACCAACTTTGCAGCGGCCTTTTGCTCCAACTACAGCGTTCCAATTCATTTTGATCTTTTCTCCCTTTTTCTTCTGTCCAATAGAAGTAAAAAAGGCGGAAATCATTCCCTCCGTTTTCGTATGTAAAAACAGGTTATGATTGATCAGTGCTGATCCTTCCCCTGTGTCAATCCGTAATCTTAAAATTGCCTTATTGCATGCCGGAAGTTTTTCACTGCCTCCATGTCGGCCGCGTTCAAAACTCTCTACCGTAAAATTGTAGTCTCCTTCCGGAAGCAGGATAAACTCCCCACTGTCCTTTTCAATCTCATCGTCCCATCCTAATTCTCTTTCCATTTCACTCATTGCTTTCTATCCTCCTATTTTTCGTCAAACGGGATCTCATAATCTTCCCTCAGTTTCCGGATCATCTCGTACACTTGTGGCCAAGCGCCGACCAATACTCCGGAAATGAAATCCGGATCGTAATTCAGAATCGGAGTGGTCTGTGGGTAGTATCCTTTCCCAGCCACAACGGTCTGAATTTCTTCTTCCGAAACGAGCTTATCTTCCATCAGATCACGGAGTGCCTTGGGGATCCTCTCATCCACATGGAAAACACTATTCTTTGGCACTGGCTGCCCCTTGGGCGGTTCTGTCTTTTGCGGCACATTCTTTGCTTTCCGGTCATTCAAATCCATCTGATTTCCTTCCGTCCCTGTCAGAACCGGATCTGGCGTCGGTGCAGGCGGTGTCTCTCTAACAGTTGCTTTCTGCTCTGTGCCAGATGGCAGCATCTGCGTTGTTTGTTCAATGATTCCGGCAATCACACCATAATCAAGCTCACATTCCTCCGGGAGGTTATAACGGTTCTTTGCGTCCCAGCACGGGTGATGGCAAGTATACATCACTCTTTTCCCGCCCTGGGCCTTATGCTTTTTCCCTTTATCATCCACTGCGATGGAATAAGTTTTATAATTGCAGAACAGCAGCATGTCCGCCCACTCTTTAACCAATGGGGATGTCTGGGACTGGGTTTTCTTCCCCAGTTTCAGCTCCCATCTGTCGTAAGCGCCCATTTCATCCGGCTGTTCAAATTTACGGAGCTGGGCGTGTGCTGTAAGCACCACATTGACTCCTGTCTCAATGACGTCTGTCAGCTTGTTCAGAAACCGCCCAAACTCTTCTTTTGTATAGACATAACCATTTCCATAGCCAAAGTCTTCAATTCCGGATTTATTATGTTTTGCACAGATGTGCTCCACACAAAGCTGTTCTGCCCAGTCAATGGTATCAATCACCAGAGTTTTGCACACTCCGGGATTCTTTTCCACATACTGGAGTTCTTCTAACAACATGATCCAGCTTGTAGGGCGGGGAAGGCGCGCAACGTCCATGTCGTTGGTGCTTCCTTCCGTATCGATAAATACCGGATCTGGAAATTTGGACGCAAACGTTGACTTCCCAATTCCTTCCGGTCCGTAGATCACTACTTTCTTTGCCTTCTTAATTTTACCTTTGATAATTTCCATTAAAACTCACCCGCTTTCCATGACGGCTTGCTTTCAACCGCTTCTTCCTCCTGCCCCTTTACATAGCCATCTTCGATAATGATGCTGCATTCTCCACCTGTGCTGACTCTGGTTGCGATTGCCTGTAGTCCCTCTTGTTTCAGCCATTCTCCAAATTCATTGAGAGTCTGGAGATCCATCTGTTCCAGCTTGTCCAGAAGGACGAACCCACACTTCGGATTCAGCTTCCGCACAATCGCTGTGGACACTTTTAGCCGATCGGAACCGGACATGTTATCCCACTGCTGTCCCTTATAAACCAATTCGCCTTCTTTGACAGATAATTCCGGAAGAGGAAGTTCTGCGGAATTCAGAAGGGACGTTTTATTTTTTCTCGTCTGATCGATTTCTTCTGTCAGAACACGGTACTGATCCCGATACTCCTTCGCATCATCTTCCGCTTTATCTTTGTCCATATTGGCTCTGACTTTGCGGTTGATCTCTTCAATATTGGCAATACTTGCTTCCAATTCAGCCGTAGATTCATCCTGTAATTCTTCTGTGGATTTATAAGCGATATTCATATCATGGTCAACCTGGATTAACTGATTCTGATAATGTTCCAATTCTTCTTTTAATGCATTGACTTTCTCTGCAAGTCGGTTTCTTTCAGCATGTAGTTCCAAGGCACGATCTCTTTTCCTTTGGTTTTCTCCGTTCTTGGCAAGAATTTCCTGCTGCTGACGGATCAGTTCGGACGGAGATACCAGTTCTTTCGGAGCATCCGGATAATACGGCTGTTCTTTGGCAAACTTTTCTTTCTGATCCGCAATCTGCCCGATGGCAAGGCGTTTGTTATACAACTCTTTCTCCTGAAGGTCAAGTGCCGCAAGCTGCTCTCCTACACCGATGATCCTAAGAAGAGTCCGGGCTTTCTCTTTTCCTGAAGATTCCATGAATTTTGGAAGATTCAAGGCAAGCTGTTCCACAAACTCATTCAATAACTGCTGTCCACCTTTGTTTCCAGTTGGATCTGTCACTTTCAGGGAACTATTTTTTCCTTTTCTCTCTACTACAAGCCCATTGCTCATTACAATATGTAAGGTCGGGGGGATAGTAGATCCGTCTCTCTGCGCCTGTGATGGCCGGAAATTATCGCCGCCCAGCGCCCATGCGATTGAATCCAAAACCGAAGTTTTGCCTTGGTTATTATTCCCTCCTACAATCGTCAGCCCATTTGCTGTTGGTTCGATCTTTACCGCTTTGATTCGCTTTACATTTTCGATTTCCAGTTTGTTAATCTTAATGCTTTCCATTTGCTTTTTCTCCTTGAATTCTTTATAATAAAGTTGGTTATTTTTCTGAGTGCATATCTGGGATTGCCGTCCCTATGCACTCTTTTTCATGCCCTGCAGCCGGTGTCTCCGTCGCAGTTCCCTCATCTGAAGATAATGCTTCTCCCGTTCTTTCACACAGTCATGCGTTATGTATGCTACTATCATCATGTCCAGCGCGATCCCGAACGACAGCAAAAACTCTGCCGTTGAGATAAGGTTCTGGCTATAACTGTCAGCGGATCCGGCCATCACCAGTACGGCAATTCCCCCGACCACTGCACAGATGTCTTTCAAGATCCGGTATTTCCGCAGTTTTCTTCGATGCATCTCAATCACCTCCCTCTCACATCAAAATTTTTGCCCGTTCTTCTGCCGGGACGTTCAATGCATCCAGAATTCTCCATAACTCTTCCAGCTTACAGGTCTCCGGCTTGTTAATTCGTTTGTTCAATGTTCCATACGGCATTCCCGTCTTTTTGGATAACTGTTGCTGATCCGTATGCTGGTCCATGATGCTGATCTTCAACACCCTAGATGCACGCTCCTGTCGTTCCTGTGCTTTTGTTAATAGTACTTTTGGCATAATTCATTCCTCCTTTCTTTTCTTCCCGAATCCAATTCATTTCTATTACACGCCATGTCGGATATCGTATTATAGAAAGTATTCGATAGATACTCCGGAGTAGTTAATCTTGTATCGCCTTTATCAACACCACAAAATATCATCGGCTTTTCCATACTTCATAATTGCTTTAAACTCCGCATCAAGAATAAATCTTCTTTCGTCTAATGCATCATCCCCGTTGTATAAATCACGTCGGCAGTTTTTTTAATTACTATCTCCAGACAATGCTGAACCATTTGTCTCGTATACCCGCGACATAGAGCTCTTCTTGCCAGTAGCCTTAACCCCGTTTCAGTGATATCACAGTCTGAATATTTCTGAAAAAGTGCTGATGCAATAAGTGTTTCTCCAACATCACTGTTCTTTTCCATGTCTCATTTCCCCTAAAAATTTGTTGATAAAATACTGCTGTCCTTTTCCAGTGACCTTCGTAGTTTTGTTGATCCTGACAGAGCCATCCGGATTATTGACTGTGGATTCTTTTACCTCGAAAAGCCCCATCTCCATAGATTTCTGGGTTGGCGTATTCCAGTCAGCACCTTTTCTTTTAATTAGATATCCGTTTTCACGCATCCAGATGAAGAGCCGTTTCTGACCAGTATCTACCCCATTCTGCTTAAGAAGTTTTGCAAGATCTCCGATGAGAATGGACGTTGTACTGGTTGCTACTGCATCGGCAAAAATTTCTTTCGGTTTCATACGTTGGTTGTCTTGAGTAAGAAGAGCATTATTTTCTTTCAAACGTTCGATTTCCTTATCTGCCATTTTTAATGCTCTAGCAAAAATCTGTTCTGGTGTGTTCCATGCTTTTTCCAAGTCAATGAAATATTGACGAATTTGTTTTCCCTCTGGAGTTCTCTGAATCATACAAATCTGCTTTGCCATATCAATGGAAATGTTGTAATCTGTAACTTCTCTTCTTACTTCTCTTTTTCCTTCGATTTGAACCCGCTCATTTTTGAGCATGTTGAAATCTCTTTCCTTTTCAAATCCATACTCACACATTCTTGGAAACCAATCCTTGAATGCTGTTCCAATATTCAGTTGTTCATGTAAATCTCTTGCTGATACTGTCGGCTGTTCTGTTTCATAGTTGATTTTGATTAAATCGTTCATTGATTTCATCTCCTACCAAAATTGCAATTCTTAGATCACTAATCATTTTGCATAATATATCTGCTACTTGCGCTACTTCTTCCTGATTTAACGTTAGCAAACAGGTTTGATGTGGTACATTAAAAATAACTCTGGTTAACTGCCTAACATTATCCCAAACTCGATGCTGATTATTGCCAAACAAAACATCCATTGAAGAATCGCTCCATATATATTTCCTATCTGCCCCGTTAAACCATTTCTTCTTTACTGCAACAAGTCCTGGAACTTCTTTTCTTGATTTTTCAGTTCTCAACTCTTCTAAAATTTCCTGTTTTAATTTTTCCTTTTCTATGCTATTCATCACTTCACCACTTTCTTTGTTGCATTACGCAACAATTAGATAAAAAAATAAACTTGAAACTCTTCAGGCTTAATACACAACAAAGCAGCTAATTTTTCAGCTTCATCTAAGTCCATGGGACGAGTATTGTTGATTTTCTGATTTGCTGTAGGTTGTGCAATCCCTAATGCAGCAGCCACATCCTTTTGCGTCAATCCTTTTTCAGCAAGTCTTCCTTTAATCTTACTCGTATTTATCAACACCATCACCTCTCTTTCTTTTCAAGATTGTAGCATTACGCAACAAATATGTCAATAGCATTGTGCAATTTTTTTTATTTATTTTAATTCAATGTATTGCACTACGCAATTCAATGTGATATAGTTTAAGAAGGAGGTGAACAATATGGATGTACATGAAATTGGAAATAGAATTAAGCAGGCCCGAACACTAAGAAATTATACTTTGGATGATATTGCCCATGAAATTGGTGTGGCAAAATCCACAATACAAAGATATGAAAACGGCTTAATTCGGAGACCAAAGCTTCCTGTATTACAAGCTATTGCTCAATCAGTACAGGTAAATCCTGCATGGTTAGCAGGATATGATGTCCCTATGGAACAAAACGATTACGAAGATACCACCATTGCAAAACGTGATGCTGCATTAGCTGATATAGAAAAAATACTTCAAACTAAAAAATATTCATTATGTTGTGAAAGTTATGATGATAATTTTTTTACTATAAAAAACGCTTTTGGACAAACCATTGCTGGACTATATGATTACGAACTTCTACCACGCTACGAGGCATTAAAACAAAACGGAAATGTTACTATAGATTTACTGATTTCGTCAGAAACTGCATTTTTTAGATATGTGGAGAGTATAGGGTATTATATCGCCAAAGATACCTTAGGTTCTGATTTCCGTATCGAATACTCCAATAAATATGGTAATGGTTTTATTAAAGTACCCCCTGATACATTGATTGATATAAAAAGTCGAATAGATACTTATGCAAAAGCAACTATTGATTCTATTATTTGCAAAGAGTACGAAGAGGTTTTTCGTAAAAAACGTGAGAATAACGAATCACTCACTACTCAGCTATTAGCAGCAGCTCACGAACGTACTGACATAGAAGTAACTGATGAAATGAGAAAACATGATGATGACATTATGAATGACGATTCTGAATGGGAGTGATTTGATTGACCTACGAAGAATTACTTAAAGAAGCAGATTCTATGGGGTTAGTCGTCAAAGAAAAATCCCTTCAATCGGGCGATGGGCGGATATTTAACAATAAAATTGCCATCCGCCAAGACATCCCTACTGAAACAGAGAAGTCTTGTGTTCTAGCCGAAGAGCTTGGACACCATCATACATCAGTCGGAAATATCCTAAATATGGAAGATCTGTCAAACCGGAAACAGGAACGACAGGCTCGCCTGTGGGGATATAACAAGTTGATCGGGCTGACCGGGATCGTCAACGCTTTTGAATCGGGATGCCAGTCAGCATATGAGGCTGCTGAATTTTTAGAAGTAACAGTAGAATATTTACAAGAATGCATCGACTGCTATCGTGATAAGTACGGTATTTGTACCGAAATAGATAATTACATAATTTATTTTATTCCAAATCTGGCAGTCATGGAAAAGGTATAACCGCTTCGGCGATTATATAAAGGGTTTGGGTTTTCTCGAAAAGAAGAGAAAGAGAGGAATGGAAAATGAAAAAGAAAATTGTTGCAATGATGTTGGCAGGAGTTATGGCATGCGGATTGTGGGCTTGTAGTGGATCTGGGGGATCCAATGATAATAAATCCTCAACAGAACAAAAACAGAAAGAAGAGAAAAAAGAAGAAACCACCTATCAATCTATACTGGATGAATACACTAAAAAAATCCAGGAAGAGGCACCGAAACTTGTAAATGAATATAACTCTGAATCTCAGGAAAAATCCGGAGACATCAACGCATTGGCTGAACTTTCAAATAGCAAGATAGAAGAGCTTGCAAAAATATCTAACGAAGGAATCGAAAAGATGGCTGATCTCATGCTAAAAAACAAAGACGAACAATCGGCATACGAAGAATGGGCTAATAAACTTCAAACTGTGTATCAGGAAAACGCACAAAAAATCACTGATGCCTATACAGAATCTGCGTCCAACATGAGTGCAGAAGATATGTTGAATTCATTGCAAAATTAATAAAACCGCCCCGGCATTGTCCGGGGTATTCGCAAAAGGAAGAAGGTGAATCGTAATAAAAGAAGTCACAACGTTATCGACAGATGTGTTTGACGATGGATTAAAATTTGTTTCTATCGGGCGCATACGTCAGGATATCATTGATTCTATCATTGAAAAGTATCCTGAATTTACAGATATTCTTTCGGCAGATACAGAAATTCTTTTTTGGAAAGACCGTGTCAAACATACGGAAAGACATCGAAAAGATTTTGTATCTAATGAAGAATATGAACTGTGTTTTGAGCAGATACCTGTTATCATACAGAATCCAGAATTTATCAGCATCCATCCAAATAAAGACAGTATTTCTTTTATTTGTAGGTTCACCGATCACATATCTGTTGCCGTACGCTTATCCACAGATGGACGATTAGCATACAGAACAATGTACCCTTTACGTGAGTCGCAATTATACAATTACATAAAACAAGGACGAGCTTGGAAGGTCTAATTTGACAAAACTATATTTTTATTGTATTATACTTTACACAGAGATAATAATATAGTTTATAAAGGTAAGTTATTCAAGGATAGAACAGGCAGCTATCACGCCCCAGTGGTCTTAAAGAGATGCCGGAGTGCCACCCGGCTGGATAACTTATCTTTTATATAATACAAAGCCATTTACTGGCAGTATAGAAGACATCGCCTTTAGGGCACAAATTTAGACCTCGTAGCAATACGAGGTCTTTTACGTTAAAGAAAAACCGCCCCGGCGCGCCAACACCAGAGCCGCCGGGGGAACCCACAGAAGAAAGAAGGTGAAATTGATGAAAATAAATGCAAATGGAACTGAGATATCTGTAATATTAAATCAAGGGAATGCGCAAGACTATATTTCCCTTACCGATATAGCAAGACGGAAGAATTCTGATGATCCTAGAATTGTAATATCAAATTGGATGAGTTCTTATTCCACAATAGATTTTCTAGCGACATGGGAAAGTTTATATAATCCTAATTTTAACCGTATGGAATTCCAGACGGTTAGAAGTGAACCTGGACGATTAATTATGACTCCTAAACAATGGATAGAACGCATGTCTGCCATCGGCATTACTTCGCATGCTGGACGATATGGTGGTACTTATGCCCATTCTGATATTGCTTTTGAATTTGCTTCTTGGATATCACCTGAATTCAAACTATATATTATCAAAGATTATCAACGACTTAAAATCGAAGAAGCCAATCGTCTCGAAATCGGGTGGGACACCAAAAGAGAACTCTCTAAAATCAATTACCGCATACACACAGATGCCATTAAAGAGTTTCTTATCACGCCAGAGCTAACAAAACAAGAAAAAAGCTATAAATACGCAACGGAAGCAGACATATTAAACGTGGCCTTGTTTGGTAAAACAGCAAAACAATGGCGTGAAGAAACTGGAAATAAAAAATTAAATATGCGTGATTTTGCCAGTGTCGAGCAGTTAATTGTATTAGTAAATCTTGAGAGCTTAAACGCTGACCTAATCCGTCAGGGTATTTCTGTAGAAGAAAGAGTCCAAAAACTAAGAAGCGTAGCTTATTATCAGTTGAAATCATTGGAAAGTAGTAATGCTGCAAACCGATTGAAAGAAAACATAAAGAAACAAATAGAAACCAAATAAAAAAACCGCCCCGGTGCTACCAACACCAGAGCGGAAATGGAATATATCCGTAGATGATACTCCGAATTAAGACAAAAATATTGTATCATCTTCGGGCAGCCACCGCAAGCGGAACACATGTTCTTGCTGGCTGTTATTTTTATACCCAAAATACAAAGGAGATGATGTTATGCCAACAGCAAGAAAATTACCATCCGGATCATGGAGATGCCAGGTATTCAGTCACACAGAAGAGATTATCCAGGCAGACGGGACTATCAAAAAGAAAAGGATCTATGAGTCTTTTACCTCTGATGTTCCAGGTCCAAAGGGTAAGCGGATAGCTGAGCAGATGGCTGCGGAATTTGCGGCAAACAAAGAAAGCCATAAAGAGGCCAGAGACGACTTTACGTTTGGAGAAGCGACAGATCAATATATCAAAAACAGAGAAGCTATATTGTCTCCCCGAACAATTATGGATTATAAGCGTATTCGGAAAAATGACATCCAAACGATAGCAGAAATTAAAGTCAGCTGTCTTACACAAGCGGATATCCAAAAAGAGGTGAATCTATATGCAAAAACGCATAGCCCTAAAACGGTCCGCAATATGCATGGTCTAATATCTGCCGTACTTCGCCAATACCGACCAGATTTCGCTTTAAATACTGCCTTGCCAAAGAAAGTACGTCCAGCAATTTACATCCCGTCAGATGACGACATAAGGCGTTTGCTAGAATATGTAAAAGGTACAGAAATGGAATTACCTATTCTTCTTGCAGCTTTTGGACCGATGCGGAGAGGCGAAATATGTGCGCTTAATACAAAAAACATAGATGGAAACATCGTTCATGTCTGTTGTAATATGGTATGTACAGAAAACGGAGATTGGATCATACGTGTTCCAAAAAGTTATGCGGGAGATCGATATATTGATTATCCGGATTTTGTGGCTGAAAAATGGAAATGGAAAAAAGGGAACATAACATCCATGACTCCAGATGTTATTACTAACCGCTTTGCAAGAATATTAAAACGTGCTGGACTCCCGCATTTTCGTTTTCACGACCTTCGTCATTATTCAGCTTCCATCCAGCATGCTCTTGGTATCCCAGACAGCTATATCATGGCAAGGGGCGGATGGGGGAATGATGGAGTACTAAAAAATGTATATCGCCATGTAATGTCCGACCCCGAAAAACGCATGAATCAAATAGCAAACCAGCATTTCATTGAACTATGCAACACGAAATGCAACACGAAATAGAAAAGAGCTTGTAAATACAAGCTCTTTTGAGAGGCGCAGACCGGATTTGAACCGGTGAATCGAGGTGTTGCAGACCTATGCCTTACCACTTGGCTACTGCGCCATACACTATATTATATTATCACATTTTACAAAAAATGCAAGCTTTTTTATAAATGACTCCGACGGGAATCGAACCCGTGTTACCGCCGTGAAAGGGCGATGTCTTAACCGCTTGACCACGGAGCCCTATTTTTCATTTGTCGGTGTGACGACCGATATTTATATTACCACATTCTTTTCCCTAAAGCAAGTACTTTTTTTATTTTTTTGTAATCCCTGTAACGATTCATCAAAATTGCGAAAAGACACATCACAGGATTGCTAACGGCTGCCAATACCTCTGACAAGCCCGGACTTTATCTCACGTCCATTACAAATAAGGGCTTGCCGGGAAACGAACCGACAGCCCTTTGTCCGATTATATTATATCTAAAAAGCGAAAGAAAACATGCTTAAAATTACTTTGGCCATGTCTAAAGTGTTGCCCAGACTCTATCCATCGCTTCTATGATCCGCCTATAATTTTCATACTTGGCTCGATAAATCTTTGTTTTTTCGATATCTGGATAGATTGTAATCCCTTCCCGTACGCACGCATCCACCGCTGAACCGTAATCCGCAAACAAACCGGCCCCAATTCCTGCTGCCATAGCCGCCCCCTTTGCACCCAATTCCACATCCTGAATCAGACGAAGCGGGATTCCAAATACATCCGCAAACATTTGAGACCATACTTTTGAGTTTGCTACGCCGCCTGCCAGACGGATCACGTCAGGTCTCTTTCTGCCCTTTAGCAAAGCACAAATATGAGTATAATGTGCAAATGCTACTCCTTCATAGACTGCCCTGCAAATATTTTGTGCAGTATGAAAACCATCCAAACCGATCATCATTCCCTTTGCCAGTGGATTTTCATTTGACGCATATAAAAACGGCATATAATACAGATGATCCGCTTCTACAGGAACATGCTCCACCATCTCATTAATTTTGTCGTAGTCCCTTTCGTTTACCAACTTTAAGAACCATTCCAGGTTTCCAGCCGAAGCGGCGCTGCTTTCTTCAACCAGACAATATTGCGGTTCACAGAAGATAGAATTCATTGCAACGGATCCATCATCAATTAATTTCTCAGAAACATATTCATTAATCCCCCATGTTCCTGCAATCACACACATATCAAGCGGCCTGATATTCCCCATGGCAAGTGCACAGGCGTCAATATCAAACATTCCACCCACAACCGGGGTCCCTTCCGAAAGTCCGGTCCACTTCGCCGTTTCCCTGGATATTCTTCCGCAAATATCAGAAGCCTTTCTAATTTCCGGCAGACATTCATACATCTCCTGTATCCCAAATTCCTGTAACAGCTCCCTGTCATACTTCCTTGTCCTGAGATTCAGCAAATTGGTTCCGGAAATATCTGTATACTCCGCATATACCTCTCCCGTCAGACAGAAACGGACAAAGTCTTTTATGGAAAGAATATACCCTATTTTCTCATAAACGATACGTTCATACTCCTTCAGCCATCTTAAAAGCGCAACAGGTTGACAAGCCATGACCTGCTGGGCCGTCTTTTGAAATACTTTTCTGGCTGTCCCATCTTCTTTCCATTTTAATTCGTATTCCAGCGCCCTTTTATCTGTCGATCCGATACCGAAGTACAAAAAATCCCGCTTTCTGTCAAGAAGATAGAGCCCTTTCCCATGTCCCGCAATGCCAACACCAAGAATTTCCCCATCACATGTTTTCACAAGCTCTCTGACAATTTGAAAGTTTGCATCCCGAATCTCTTCCAATTTCCTCTGGGTATATCCTTCTTTCGGGGCGTAAACCGGTATCTGAATCGATCTTTTCTCCACCTGGTTTCCATGAAGATCAAACAAAGCTGCTTTACTGTATGTCCCCCCATTATCAATTCCCAAAAGATACTTTTTTCCCATCTCTAAAAGCACCCCCTGATATACCGATAATTTCTCGTAATATATTCTTCCGGATCTGTCTTTTTATCATACCAGAACTCGCATGTAAACCTTGCTACGCCCTGGCTGCGAAATTGGAAAATACATGTTTTAAAATCAACTCTCCCTTGTCCGTATTCCATATCACGAAAAACATCTTCTACTGTTTCTTTCAAATGTGCCGCAACGATATGTCCATTTCCCTTTTTGATATCTCCCAGATAGTCATCGGTAGCATTATAAATATTTCCGATATCCGGGTATACTTGCAAATAGGGAGAATTTACTTTGTTGACGACCTGACGTGCCTTCCCTATCGTGTTCATAAACTCTGTTTCCATGGTCTCAAATGCAAGAATAATTCCAAATTCTGATGCATATTCGACACATTGCCTTAATGCCATATGAAAATTTTTACGAGTCTGCCTGGTTCCTTTCTCGTAATATACATCATAGCCGGCAAGCTGGATTACACGAATTCCAAGATCTCTGGCAAACACAATCGCCTTTCTCATAATATCCAGACTTTTCTTCCGAACTTTCCGATCTGCACTTCCTAATGGATATTTTCTGTGAGCGGACAAACACATGGTCTCAAAGAAAATTCCCTGTTCTGTCATAAACTGATGCAGTTCATTTTTTCTTTTTTTGTCAAAATCCAGTCTTGAAATTTTCTCCTCTGTCTCATCAATACTAATTTCCACATAGTCAAACCCGATTTTTTTTGCTAAAAGAAGCTTCTCTTCCAGACTCAGTTCATCCGGCATTGCTTTTTCATAAAGTCCTAATCGATATCCTTTCATAATATTTACATTCTCTTTTTCAAAACAGTTTCTTCATATTTACGAATCTGTGACATCCATTCTCCGCCTGCGGGTACTTGATTCCTCCTGCAAAACTCATTCCAAATATCCTCAAATGGATAAAACTTTAATTCCTCCTGGAGAACCATCAATTCTGTAAATTGTTCTTCATCCTGTAATCTGGTCATTATTTCATTTGGCTGTAGGAAAGCATACAGGAATGCCTTTTGTACATTTCTCATCCCAATAATCCATGCAGCAACTCTGTTGATACTGGCGTCAAAATAATCTGTGGCAAGGAACACCCGATCCATTGCATTACATCTTACAATCTCTCTGGCAAGCTCCTTGGTCTCGTCATCAAAGAGGACCACATGATCGGAATCCCAACGCACCGGGCGCGTAATATGCAACCCCAGCTTCTTGTGAAACAGCAGCATGGAAGATATTTTATCAGATACCGTCTCTGTCGGATGATAATGTCCGTTGTCCATCAGTGCCATAATCCCATGCTTCGCCGCATAGTTAATACAGAATTCACTGGATCCCACCGTACACGACTCAAGCCCGATTCCAAAAACTTTTGATTCGAGACTGACGAACACTTTTTCCTTGTCATAATCAATCGACAGGATTTCGTCGAGGGAATCACTGAATCTTCTTCTTGGTTCTAACCTGTTTCCCGGAACATCTTTGAAACCATCCGGAATCCAGATGTTCAGTACACATGGTTCTCCCAGTTCTTCCGCAAAATACTGTGCGATTCTGACACAAGCCTGTCCATGCCGAACCCAGAATTTTCGAATCGATTCATCCGGACTCGACAGTGTGAATTGTTTTGCTTTTTCATGTGAAAAGAATGTCGGATTAAAATCAATCCCCAGGCTCCTCTCTTTTGCATATTCCACCCATTTCCGGAAGTGCTCCGGACGAAGTTTGTCACGATCCACCCACTGTCCCGCTTCAAATACCGCATAGCTGGAATGAAGATTAAGTTTCTTCTTGCCGGGGATCAGAGAAAACGCAAGGTCCAAATCCTTCATCAGCTCTTCTACATTTCTCGGTTTTCCGATATAATTCCCTGTGGCCTGTATTCCACCTGACAAAGGCCCATCGTGGTCAAATCCACCCAGATCGTCCCCCTGCCAACAATGCATGGAAATGGTTAAATTCTGCATGTCTTCCAAAACCTGTTCTGTATCAATTCCTAATCCGCGATATTGTTCTTTCGCTTCTTCATATTTCCCTACCACTTGATTTCCTCCTTCCTGTCTGTAGATAGTCCAGATAAATTTCTGTCATACGGAATACCATACTTCCCTAGTTTGTCCATTCCATAATCATATTGGCAAAGGTTTCAATCGCTTCAAAATACTGCTGCTTCGGCAGATACTCGTTATATACATGTGCATTATGGCAGATACCCGGTCCGCATACTACTGTCGGGACATGTGCTACGTTGGTAAAATGCCGTGCGTCACATCCTGCCGACATTCCATTAATAACCCGTTTTCCGGTCACTTCTTCCGCTACATCCGCAAGCTGCTGCACCAGTGGGTGACTGGTATCCGTCTCAAACGGAGAGCAATCCTGAAACCACGTAATTTTAGGCAAATGATCTTTCATCCATGGATCTCCTTTCGCCATTGCAAGGATATGATCTTCCACCTCCTGTCTCACATCTTGTTTATCCACTTTATGCCAGCAGCCATATTTATCTATCTCTGACGGGAAGTAATCGACTTCAAACTTCAGAATACAATGATCCGCAACTGTAGATGCCGCAACACCCCCCTGGATATATCCATAGTTGAACGTTGGGGGAGCTAGAAGTGGATTTCGTTTCGTTGTCATCCATTTCTTTTCCAGCTCGTCCAGAGAATACATAATTTTCACCATTTTCTCAATGGCGCTTTCCCCAAATCCTTTCAGACTTGCATGAATCGGCTTGCCATCCACCTGTATTTCCCCGAGCCAGCAGCCCCGGTTCACGGGAAATACCTCCATATTCGTTCCTTCCGCAATAATCACACCGTCCGCATTACAGCCACGTTCTACAATACAAGAGAGACTTCCATTCCCTCCTCCTTCCTCATCCACAACGCTTTGAATGATAACATTTCCTCTTGGCTGGTATCCGCTTTCGATCACGGTCTGGAGCGCGAGGATGGCCGAAGCCAATCCTCCTTTCATATCATCCGTTCCTAATCCATATAGTTTTCCGTCCTCTTCTGTCATTTCCCAAGGGTTGTATTTCCAACGTGCCAGATCTCCTGATGGCATAGTATCAACATGTCCGTTCAGCACAAGCGTCTTTCCTCCACCGCTCCCTTTATATGTGGCAATCAGATTAGGGCGGTTCACATAACTGTGTCCGGCATTATATCCCGGATATTCCTTCAACTTTTCGTTATCCGGCTCAAACATCTCAATCTCGCATCCCAGATTTTCTAAATACTTCGCAAGCCATTCCTGGGCTTTGGCCTCCTGACCATCCTCTCCGTGCCGAATAACAGATGTATCGAAGGCAACTAATTTCGCTAAAAAACAAATATACTTCTCTTCATTGTCATGAATTATTTTTTTTATTTTGCTCATATTGTTATCCCCGTATGTTAATCGTTACTCTTGATTCGGTCTAATCCTACCGCAATGATAATGATGACTCCCTGCATGACATACTGCCAGTTCGTAGAAATACTGAGAAGGTTCATACCATTAGTGATAATTCCCATAATCACCGCACCAAGCAGCGTGCCCCATAATCTGCCCTTACCGCCGGAAGTACTTGTTCCTCCAATGACACATGCGGCGATGGCATCCAATTCCAGACCATTACCCGCACTTGGTTGTCCCGAAAACAGACGGGATGCTAGTACTACCCCGGCGATCCCAGCGGTAAGACCACTGATCGTATGGATGAGTACTTTATTTCTGGCCACCTGGATTCCTGATAATTTAGCAGCTTCTATGTTTCCTCCGATCGCAAAAATACTTCTTCCAAATTTCGTATATTTCAGCACGAAATGACCGAATATATAACAAACTGCCATAATGACAACCGGAATTGGTATAAAAGCAAGGTATCCACGCCCAAATGTTTTAAAAGAATCTGGCAGTCCTGTAATTGGGTAGGAGTTTGTGATTACAAGTACAATTCCTCTTGCAATATTCATCATTCCCATTGTCACAATAAATGATGGTATTTTTGCAAATGTATGAATTGCTCCATTTAAAAATCCACATCCTACGCTGACAAGAATTCCTGCTAAAATAGAAATTGACATTGGTACTCCTGATTTTAACATCATCGCCACAACAACCCCGGACAACGCCACCAGAGAACCTACACTCAAATCAATTTCTGCGGAAATCAAAACATAAGTCATTCCGATTCCGAGGATCGCGACAATGGATACCTGCCTCATAATATTTAATAAGTTATTCGGTGTCAGGAAAACCGGCCTGATAAATGCCAGAATGACCACCAATACGACAAGAATCAACAAAATTGCCAGGTCATTCCAATTCACTTTCTTTAACTGTGTTTTTTTATCTTTCATGCTTAACACCCTCCTGTCGCAAACTTCATGATTCTTTCCTGACTCAATTCCTCTCTGGATAACTCTCCGGAAATTCTTCCTTCGGACATAATATTTACCCGGTCACACAGACCAATGATTTCGGACATTTCTGATGAGATCAAAATAATTGATTTCCCCTGTTCTGCCAGCTTTACAATAATGTTATAGATCTCCCGTTTCGCATTTACGTCAATTCCCCTGGTGGGCTCGTCCAAAATAATAATTTCCGGTTCACAGTTCAGCCACTTTGCTACAACCACTTTCTGCTGATTTCCACCACTTAAGAATTTTGCTTTTTGCTGATCAGAAGGCGTCTTAATCAGTAGTTCTTCAATATACTTTTGGCATATTTCTTCGGCTTTCTTCATAGAGAACAGTCCATGATGCATTGCATTTTCTGGCTTTACCATCAGAACATTATCTACAATGGCCAAATCTGTCACAAGGCCTTCCTTTTTTCTTTCCTCCGGCAGGAAACCGATTCCATACCGGATCGCATCTTTTGGAGAACGGATATTGACCCTTTGACCCTTCATGTAAATTTCCCCTTTGGCCTTTTTATCCGCACCAAACACTGCTTTTAATGTTTCGCTTCTTCCTGCTCCAACCAGTCCTGCAAATCCCAGAATCTCTCCTTTTCTTAATGTAAACGAAACGTCCTTTACTTCCTTCCCATTGCTGATATTTTTCGCCTCCAAAATGACGTCCCCGATCTTATTGTTTCTCTCCGGGAATACTTGTGTCAGAGGTCTCCCCACCATATCCTCGATAATCTTATCCAGTGAAACATCCGCAATATCACCCGAGCTGATGAATGTTCCGTCTCGGAGAATCGTGTAGGAATCACAGATTTCAAATATCTCATCCATCCGATGACTGATATAAATGATCGTAATTCCTCTTTGTTTCAACGAAGAAATGACTTGAAATAATTTTCTTGTCTCACCTTCTGTCAATGTCGAGGTGGGTTCATCCATGATGACCAGACGTGCGCCCAAGGAGACCGCTTTCGCAATCTCCACCATCTGCCGCTGTGCTACACTTAATGTGGAAACAATCATTTTCGGCGGAATCTTCATGTCGATCCCCTCCAAGATTTTTTCCGCATCCTGATTCATTTGCTTCCAGTCAATAAAACCGTTTCTCTTTGGCTGGCGATCCAAAAAAATATTCTCGGCTACTGACAATTCCGGTATCAGGTTTAATTCCTGATAAATAATAGAAATTCCCAATCGCTCTGATTCTTTCGTGTTTTTTACCTGAATTTCCTGTCCATCCAGAAACACCTTCCCTGCATCTCTCATATAGGCGCCGGACAAGATCTTCATCAGTGTGGATTTGCCAGCTCCGTTTTCCCCTAAAAGAGCATGTACTTCTCCTTCTCTTACTGAAAAACTGACATCGGAAAGAGCTTTCACCCCAACAAATGATTTGCTGATATTCTGAAATTCCAGTATTTTCTTTTTTTCCATATTTATCATCCTTTATTGTAACTCGTCCGCATAAACAATGCCGTCGGCTGTATATACGCCAACCTCTACTCCAATATCCTCTTCCAATGTTTCTCCATCTAACACTTTTTCCACACATTCCACAGCAGTCTCAGCCAGCTTCTCCGGGAATTGCTTAATGCTTCCCTTGTAGCATCCCCCCTCATTAATCACCGACTGTTCTTCGTCTGACGCGTCAAATCCAATGACCGACACTTCATCTTCTCTTCCCGCTGCCTGAATCGCGTCATAGGATCCTAGACCTCCGTCCGCACTATAGGAGAACACAAGATCTACCCTGTCGTTCGCCATCAGTACATCTTCCATAATACTCATAAAAGCTTCTCTGGAGTCTCCCCCCTGTTCTGCTACAATCTTCGCCCCCGGAACCTCTTTTTCAAGAATATCCTTGAATCCATTGACACGTTCTACGGAAGCAACGGACATTGGATTATTTAAGAACACTATATTAGGTTCCTCATTTCCATCTAATACATTTTTCAAAGCCCATTTTGCGGCCAGTTGTCCACCAAGAAAATTGTCTGAGCCGATATATGTTTCATATTTTCCTCCACTTGGCTTGTAATCAACTGTAATAACCGGAATATCAGCCTCTTCGCATGTATCCAATGCAGGAATAATTCCCTCCCCGTCTACACATGTAAGAATAATCGCGTCAACTTTCTGGGCACAGAAATTCTCAATCGCGTCAATTTGTGCCTGAAGATCCATGTTCGGGTCATTAAATACAATTTCATAATCATCCCCGGCTGCCTTTTCAATTCCCGCTTTTATATCCTGGAAAAACTCATACTGCAAAGTCATAAGGGAAACGCCAATTACTTTTTTATCTCCACCTTTATCGTCTCCCCCTCCTTCTTCTGTTGAACAGCCCGTCATTACAAACGCCATAGTGGCAATCAGCAATACAGCTAATAATTTCTTCATTCTTCCCATAATGTGCCTCCAATCTTAATTCGTATCTCTTTGTATCACACCAATCCGCTCTAAAAGTTCTAAGTTGAGCCGAACCATCTTTTCCATATTGCGCAGCTTTGACTTCTCAATGATATCTTCCGGAGTATGTAAAATCCCCTGATCGTTAAACGTCAGCATACACACCGGAATCCCTTTCTCATAAAACGGCGCGTGGTCGCTTCCTGGAGGTGGCGGGCAAATATACCGCGGAATAAATTTTTCCTTGCTTTTATCAAGCACTGCTCTTACTTTTCGTTCAAAGGTTTCCGGTCCACACCATACTTCCAGAATGTCTTCTCTCCCGACTCCATCGATATTCAACACAAAGGAAATATCCCCCCGCTCTTCTGCCGCTCTGAATCTGGCGCCTTTCAAGTTAAATTCTTCTCCATCTGTCAGTAAGATCTCGATTTTCTTGTTCAGCCCATACTGAGTCAGTTGTCTTGCCGTTTCCAAAACCACCGCTGTGCCGGCCGCATTGTCATATGCTCCTACCGTAGAATAAACAGTATCATAATGGGCACAAAGAATGATTTTTTCCCTTCCTTCTCCTATCTCACCAGACAAATTCCTACAATACCCGCTTTTATTTATCTTTGTTTCCGCAAATCCTCTTAAAAGCGCTCTGCTTTTTTCTGCCTCTTTCAAGATTGCTTCCTCTTTACTTCCCACCATAAAGTGCGGTAAATCTGATTTTGCAAATAGCATCTGCGGAATTGCTCCTTCGTTCTCCCGAACAGTAATATACGCACAGATTCTCCCTTCTGCATCTACAATTTTATATCGTCTCCATACATACATATCCCAGACCCGGTGATACCCAGCAAATTCAACATAACCTTCAAACTTCTCAGAAGATCCGCTTTCTAAAAATAAGTATGATTTGATTTCCTTTCCATTTTGGTCTTCCAGTCTCCAGCCCTTTACTTCCCAGCAAGGTACCTGATACTGATGTATTTCAACTTGGTCACAAATTTCCGCCATGACCTGATATAAATATTCTCCTGCCCTTTGCAGATTATCTGAGCCCATCGGCTTGATTCCAAAACCTACTAACTTCTCCCAGACTTCCTGCATGTTACTCTTATCGTGTTTCTGCATTCCTCTCTCCCTCTGCCGCTAATCAGGAGGAAGCTCTGATCACCAGTTCCGACTGCATAATAACCTTTTGTCCCTTATGCTCCTTTTGCCCTTTTTCTTTGATTCTCTCAAGTAATAATCTCGTCGCCACACCGGCCAGCTCCCACACCGGCTGTCTGACTGTAGTCAAAGACGGCGTTACCATTTTCGAAACCATGATATCATCATATCCGACCAGCGCCACATCCTGGGGTACTTTGTAATTATGCTCCATCAAAAATCTCAGTGCGCCCATCGCCATATAGTCGTTCGCACAAAATACCGCTGTCGGCTTTTCCCTTAATGCCATCAGAGCCTGCATCCCTGCATAGCCGCTCTCCAGCTTATAGTTGCCTGACACGATAAATTGTGGCCATACCTCAATGCCATAGTCTTTCAGGCACTCCTCATATGATTCTTTTCTTTCCATCGCCATTGTGGAAATAAACGGTCCTGTAATATGAGCAATTCTCTGATGCCCTCTTTCAATCAGATGTTTTACTGCTTCATATGCCCCTACCTTATTGTCGATCTGTACCGAATCCAGATTGGTCTTTCCTGGATCCCGCTCCATAAGAACAATCGGAAACTCTGTCCGTATTTTTTCAATATGTGAAACTGGCATATTCATTCCGATTAAAATCACACCATCAATCTGTCTCTTCTCCAACATCTTCAAACACTGTAACTCCATCTCTACATTCGTGTCAGAATTACATACGAGAAGATTATATCCTGAATTCTTCAGCTCCATCTCAATCCCTCTGATAATCTCAAGGAAAAAGAGATTGCTCATATCATTTACTACAAGTCCAATCACTTTTGTTGATTTCTGTTTCAGGCTTCTCGCGATACTGTTTGGCTGATAATCCAGCTCCTTAATCGCAGCAATAATCCGCTCCTTTGTTTCTTCGGACATGTGCCCAACATTCTGCCCATTCAGATAACGAGATACCGAAGTCTTTGATACCTTTGCCAGTTTTGCTACATCCATAATCGTCGTCATGACATCATCCTCCTTAGGAAACCGTTCCCCTTTTTGACCACAATTTACTCTTCTCTTTCAACTGCACTACATTAAAGTTTTCGACAAGATTTTCTTTCTACCAATTCAGCCGATAAAATGATCTTCAGAGTTCCCACATTCTCTCCTTTCATCTTTTCCATCAACCGCTTTACAGATAATTCCGCAATTCTTTCCCAGGAAATATCCATCGTTGTAAGCTCCGGTGTCACCAGATCTGCTACCACAATATTATCAAATCCCATGACTGACATTTCCTCTGGAACTTTGATTCCCGCCTGCTGAAATTCTTTAATCACATCGACCGCAAGATAGTCGTTTTCTGCCAAAAAGGCACTTGGCCCTTCCAGTCGGATTGTTTCGATTAGCTCCTGATTCAACCCGTTTTTCTCCCAAACAAAATGCCTTTTATTCATCTCCAGGTCCAGATCTGACATAGCCGCATCGTATCCCTTTTCTCTGTCCTCCAGACTTTTACTCTTGCCCTCTGTTTTAATATAACTGATTCTTTTATGATTCAGCTCATTCAAATAGGTAACAGCTTCATATGCCCCCGCATAATTATCAAAGGCAATGCAATCCAAATTGTTTTGCCGAAAGCTTTGTCCTACCACAACCATCGGGATATTCATGTTTGCAATCTTTTTGATTTGCTTTGACAGAAGTCCGTTTCCGACGATCAGCATCCCCTCAATTTGATAGAATGTTATAATCTTTTCGATTTCCGTACAATCATCATTCACCATTGAGATCGATTTATAAAACAAATTGTACTGGTATTTATGTATTTCCTTTTCCACTTTCTGCATAATCTCATAAAAGGAAAAGGTGTCTTCCGTTTCCTCTACGTTACTGTCTGAGTTTGTCAGATGTAACAGCATGATAAGTTTCGAAGCATTCTTTACTTCTTTATCAAATCGTTTCTCTCGTTTTTCTAATACTTTTGATGTATATCCTGCCTCCTCCACAATGCGTAGAATCTTTTCTCTTGTCTGCTCGCTAATCCCCTCTTTCCCATTTAACGCAAATGAAACTGCCGTAGTAGATACTCCTGCCTTTTTGGCAATGTCTTTTATCTTTAATTTCACCCGGTCCTCTCCTTTCTTTCTATTACTATCCGAAGAAAATCTTATCTACACAGCAGCTAATTTGTATGAATGACTTTGCTTTTAAAGTTGCTTCATGTAATTTTCTGACCATTGACTCAGCGGTTCACATCCGGCTTCCGTAATGAGAAATCCACTTTCATATCTCATTCCGCCCCAATCGTTCAAAAACAGTGGTATGTCGACCGAAAATACCATATTCGGCTGCAAAACAACCTCGCTTTTTGAAGAAAGGATCGGCGCTTCAAATTCAATGACTCCAACACTGTGTATACCTGAATATGCAAAATTCCTGGCAAATCCTGCCCGGTTCATATGCTCCCTGGAAATAACATCCATTTCTTTTCCTGTTATGCCCGGTCCAAGTCTTTTTACGGTTTCAGCCTGCGCAAACATCACAAGTTCGATATACCGCTTCATTTCGTCCGGCAATTTTCCCAGCCCAAAAGGTCTTCCGATTGCCCCATGATACCCCTCATATCGCGGTGCCAAAGTTGCCACAACCAGATCGCCCGCCTGCAATTCCCGAAAGGTTGTTCTTGACAGGATTGGTGATGTGTTTACCGGACCTGAATTGATCATCAACTCAATCCCTAATCCTTCCGATCCCATCTTTCTCATCGCATATTCCGCTTCTGCTGCCAGCGCTCTTTCGGATATTCCTTCTCTTAAATTGTTATATACCGTATCCATTCCATGATCCGCAATCTTATATGCATAACGAATTACTTCGATTTCATCGTTACTTTTGACTGCTCTTAACATGGAAATCTCTTCATCCACATCGTTGACGTGATCATTACCAAATAATTCCAGTAATCGTTTAAATAAATCATACGGTATAAACGACCTTCCTGCAACCCCAATATTTGCAATGGAAATATCGGACTGCTCCTCCAAAAGTTTGAGGACTTCCCTAAAATCCCTAGTCTCACAATAAGGATAATCCTCGTCTGGATGTAAAAACTCATAAATGGCATAAACATTTTTACACCTTGACGTGAACAGAGCAAATTCTACTGATTCTGCCCCTGTCACAATCGCAACCTCACCTTTTCGTGGAACGAGCACAAATGCAGCTTCAAATTGCGGCTGATAGTCTACCATCCATCGGGCGAATGCCTGACCATATACATAACGATCGTCAGCATACATCACAACCAAATCAAGCCCCTGATCCTCCATGAATCCCTGGACTTTATGCTTCCGCTCCAGATATTCACTTTCACTAATCCTTGGTTTCATTTCCTCCTCCTTTTTATATAAATTATTTTAGTTAATACTAGCATTTAACTAAATTTATGTCAATTAATCACCTATATTTTCTTATTTTTCGTTAGATTAGCTAATATTTTTCTTTCTTTTTTAGTAATATTTTAGTTATTTCCTAAAATTTTAGTTCATTTCTTCATTGTTTCCTCTTTAAAAGAAACAAGTTAATTTTTTGATGAGAATCCTACATTTACGAAATACGCAAAAAAAGATATCACAAATCATTAATAATTTGTGATATCTCCTTATTTTCCAGCTCCCCCTGTTGGACTTGAACCAACGACACTGCGGTTAACAGCCGCATGCTCTACCGACTGAGCTAAGGAGGATTATTCAGATACATGTTCCTGTACCTTCAAAACCACATATAAGTCCACATTCCATCCTGCTTTCCTATCCACCACTGTGCTTTCCACTTTAAGGACGTTCGACTCACTATGCTCGAAAGAACCTCGCTAAGTTCCTCGAACAAGCATCGTACTAAGCTCTGCCTTCGCTTCGCTCCTCCTCGCTAAGTGCTCTTGCTTTGGTTATGCCCTCGACCTATTAGTAACAGTCAGCTCCATGTGTTGCCACACTTCCACCTCTGCCCTATCTACCTCGTCGTCTTCAAGGGGTCTTACTGCTTTCGCATGGGATATCTCATCTTGAGGGGGGCTTCACGCTTAGATGCCTTCAGCGTTTATCCCTTCCCGGCTTGGCTACTCTGCCATGCGCCTGGTGACGCAACAGATCCACCAGCGGCCGGTCCATCCCGGTCCTCTCGTACTAAGGACAGCTCCTCTCAAATATCCTACGCCCACGCCGGATAGGGACCGAACTGTCTCACGACGTTCTGAACCCAGCTCGCGTACCGCTTTAATGGGCGAACAGCCCAACCCTTGGGACCTACTTCAGCCCCAGGATGC
>OAWD01000402.1_pt1 | contig 30966 bp, 26 predicted proteins | sample 1495361 | NCBI WGS metagenome assembly OAWD01 (sample SAMEA2580130, study PRJEB22360) | human gut metagenome | biome: human gut; feature: human-associated habitat; material: faeces | place: Denmark | collected 2008/2010 | reverse complement strand
TGCGATTATTAAAAGGTATGGCAGGGGTGAAAGGCGTTTCAATTAGCTAATCTGTGTGGCAGCGTAGCCAGACTCACCGTAAGCCTGAAATTCACACCAGATAATCAATATGCTGATGGCGTACCAGCTCATTGATCCGCTTAAGATTGAGGATCATCATGATATTGTGTTTATGGCAGTAGAACGTTTTTAGCGATATTTTCAGTTTCTCCAGAATATCTTCCGTTGTCATTTGATTCGCAATGCAGCTCAGAACCTGATGTTGCTTGCGCGAAAGTGACACAGCCGCTTCAGGCACAGAGCAGTAACTGCCATTGATGAGTGCGACAAAATCAATGATAGTGATAGTCCGCGGAACAAAGGTCACCGGCACTTTCCCCAGGCAGCGTTTAATATTAAAGGGGGAGAAAATAATCACATGGACAGGTTTTAATCGTTCAATTTGAGTGAGAAAATTAGAATGAAATACATTATTCATTAATGTATCAATAATGACGAAGGCATTCTGATGCAACATTACGTCGATCTCTTCTTCGTTCTGTATATGAACGACATTACCTTTACTCAGAATGTTTTTCATCGCGGTGAAGAACATCGTATCCCTGGTAATTATAAGAAACATAACCGACTCCTGGTGCGGACATTAACTTTATAATCAGTTTGCCAAAGGTAATTAACAGGACAGGGCTTATAATAATAATAGTTAGCTTACTGTATATTAATTTTATGTAATACATGATGCAGATGCTGAGAAAGCATCTGCATCTTTCGGTGGTGTTATTTGACCAGCTCAGGTGTTACCTGACTCACCGCATTGGTGTAGTAAGGCGCACCCCAGCCCGGTTCCGGCCAGAATGCACCATAGCCGTAATCCCACAGGTTATAGGTGGTATTAACCACTTCTCTCAAATGCCACACCTGGATGCCCTGCATATTCACTTCCAGGAAGTTATACGGGACTTTATTGATAAAGCCTGGTTGTTCACCCTGAATGGTACCGAGGATGGTAACAAAGTGATTACGATAGTTCACTGGATCAAGGAAGCCGCTTTGTCTGGCGAGCAGTCGGCCCTGATAGTTGGCTTCAATATCAGGCTTCGCATAGCTATCCAACGGTAATACAGCGATTTCTAACAACGTATCCGTTTTGCCATTGATAACGTTGATAACCTTCCCACCAAAGCGCGCTTGTTGACCAACATATAACCCCGGCTGGTTATGAACAGCAACAAAACTTTTTTGAATATCAGGTTGGTTATTGCCTTTGATATTTTGCGGAATTGAACTACATGCGGCAAGCAAAAATGAAAGGCTGAGGATGAGTGCACCTTTTGTCATGTTCATGTTACTATCCTTATCAACAAATATTAAAACCATAATAGATATTTCTTTATAGTTTTCATCTGATTCTGAGGTGATATGCCTGATAGTAACGTAAACCTGTCTGATGTTTATATCCCTTCTGTTTAGTTCAATTCCGTTATTTTGGGGCGTGGTATGAGTATCCATCGCCCAATAATATAACCCTTTGTTTTAAAATTACATAAAATCTATTTTTATTCAATAATTATAAAGTGCTAATAATCAATATTATGGTATTATATTCTGATAATGATTTGATAAGCGAATTCTTTTGCCAGATGGTATTTCTATTTCCACCCCATAATTTATATCTTTTTCATTAGGAAGTGGCTCTTTAAATAAGGCGTGTGTGACATTTTTTTGGGGTTAAGCGTCTCGTATTGAAATACTTCGAACTGATATTCAGACATTTCTGCCCATGTTTGAATTTTATTGTATCGAGAGAGTGTCGCAAAGGCTTTAACTTGCTTATAACATTGTTTTTGGAATTCTTGCTGATATGTTAATATGTCATTGTATGAAAGATTGGTTATCCTAGCCTCTAAAAATTTAATTATTGTCGAAGCAATTTCCGCTTTTGCTCGTAAAAAGTTGTCATTAATGGTTAATAATGTTGAAAATAAACCTTCGATTTGTTTGTCAAGATATTGTCCATCTTTATATAATTTGGGGGTAGGGTGTTCTTTATGTAAAAAATAGTGTCACCTAAATTTGCGTCAGTGAAATTTATATTAAGTAGATCTTCGAAATAAAACCTTGACAAGGTTAGAACGAACCCGGACAGGTTCTGTCCTGTCATATTGAAATCAATAAAGTTGGTTCCGGCAAAGACTTTCATCCTGTTTTTATTTTCACTGTGCTCAATATATAACTTCGTCATTTTTTGATACAGGCTTTGAATATCTTTTATATTAGTTGGTAAGTCAGCTCGTTGTTCAGCAATAAAATTAGTATCTGAAAACATGGTTTGGACACTGAATGTTATGGGTATTCCCTCTTCTACGCTAATTTTAGTTATGATTGCCTTGTCGGGTTTAGGATTAGCGACAACAATGATTCGACATTCAGCACTTTTGTTTTTTTCATATCTAATGTTATTAATCTGATTAAGTATTGATTGTGTCTGTTGCGTAAGTGGTGTCGAACTTATCGTTTCAATGTTATTAATAAGACTTACAAGTTGAACCACAACTTTTGAGTAGTCTGCATTTGTATATGTGGTGTTCGTGTGGCATGCATTAATTTGTTGGAGTTGTTGTTGCGCTAAATCAAATTGTTCAGGGTTGTATCCTTCTCCAGAGAATATGGAATTAATGGGTTGTTGTTCTTCCCAATTATCACAAGGCCACTTCGGTGTGTCTGGCGTTTTAACATTATCGGTATTTGTTGTGCAGTTATAAATATCGCCGTGATATGTATTTATTATACCTGGGGTAAAGTCAATTGACATAACATTCCTTATTCATCATCTGTTTTATGCTAAGGTTTTTAAATTGAATAATTAGAACAGGAATGGATTTTCTTCTACACACAATAAATATAATGCGTTATATCTTCCTGATATAATTACCTTTAAATTCCCTTTCATTTCCACCCGGTAATATTTGTGTATAAAAAAAAGGCAGTGATAGTATCGTAAAGGAAAACGTTAACAACTATCAAAAAGCGCTCATTTTAAAAAGTTATTATGTTCTCCGATAGTGTGTGAAGTAATATTTTTGTGATGTTTTAGATGTGTAATAATGAACCAGGTTAAAGTGTATTTAAAAATGTGTTGTATTAGCGACTGAAATCTGCCTTTTAAAAAGGAGGAGGGTACTGAGACAAAGAGTCATTGCTTCTCCGATAAAATGTCAGAGAAGCATGATTACGTGGTTATTGTCTGTTGATGACTTGTTGACCGAGCCGTCATCATTCTCAATGCATTAGTTAAATCATTTGTGATTTTTAAGGATTATCCTGTCTATGATTTTCTACTTAGAAGGATATGGCACTAACTATGCATCTTATAGTTTACTGCTGGCATCTATTTAAAATAGCAATTGAGTCAAATAGCCCATCAAGATAGCCATACCTAATATAACCGTCAGGAATGCAGCTATCATCGGCATTCTGAACATTGATTTAAGTAATATCACTTCCGTCAGGCTTGCGCCGGCACTGCCGATGATTAATGCCATTAATGCTCCCAGACCCATTCCTTTTGTCATCAGAACAGATGCCAGAGGGATAACTGCCTCAGCCCGGATATACAGCGGAATACCGACAACGGCGCTTAATGGGATGGCGAAGGGATTATCTGCTCCTGCATGAGCGGCAATCCACGCTGAGGGAATAAAGCCATAAATAAAAGATCCTATTAATACTCCTAACAAAAGATATGGCAGTACATCTTTAAACTGTTGCAACGCATCTTTGGTGGCTAGTTTTATGGGATTAATACTTACTACAGCTTTGGTACTGCAACAGGTAACTACGGGTTTCTCAATGGCTTTAGCCGTTGGACTACAGCAACTCACTTCTATTGGCGTATATGTCGTCCCCGGCAAAGTTTTTGCCGACGCTTTGGCTGGAGCACAACAATTTGCTGATGAGCTTTTACTGGCAATGATATGACGTTCAAACCCCAGAGAATCCAGGATAATACTGGCAAGAACGGAGACGCCGGTGGCGATAATCGCGTACAACAAGGTGACTTTCCAACCAAAGGTCACCCACATTAGTCCGACGATAATGGGATTAAGTAATGGTGAAACAAATAAAAAAGTGAGAGTCGGACCAAACCCGGCTTTCGCTGACAACAATCCACGTAGCATGGGTATTGTCGAGCAACTACAGAACGGGGTAACGGCTCCCAACAGAGCAGCCAGGAGATAGCCTCTCCCTTTTCTGGCCCCCATCATCTGCTGGATTTTATGGTCTGGCACCTTTTGTCTTATCAGGCTGACACCGGCACTAATCACTATAAACAGCAACGAAAGCTCGACGGCGAGAAACACAAACATCTCTGCGGCATCTTGCAGCATCGCAAGCCAACTACTCATACGTAACCTCATTGGATAAATCTATATTTCCAGAATAATCGAAATGAAATTCAGATCAAGATATTTCTGGTATTATCGAAATATCAACCAGACAGAGGGGTGTCATATGCAGTTGGAAGAAGTCGCTAAAGCGCTGAAAGAGCTAGGTCACCCGACCCGTTTGTTCATATTTAAACATCTTGTCAAAGCCGGGGAACAAGGGTTGCCGGTCGGTGAGTTGCAAAAGCAGCTTGGGATACCTGGCTCCACACTCAGCCACCATATATCAGCACTGGTATCGGTAGGACTGGTCAAACAAAACCGTGAGAGTCGGACGCTGATGTGTGTTTCGCAATACGCAATGCTGGAAGCGATAATTGAATTCTTACGCGAGGAGTGCTGCGTAAATAGCAAAATTGCCTGATGCGCTACGCGCTACAGATTTCATGCCATATATTGAATTTGCACGGTTTTGTAGGTCGGATAAGACGCGTTAGCGTCGCATCCGACATAAACGAAGCGCACTTTACCAACTATCGGCAGTGGATATCGCCGCTTTATTTCAGGCGTTTACCCGCTTCATCAACCACTTTCTCGCCATCTTCCTTGGTGAACGCGCGTTGTTGCGCATCTGGCAGAATTTCCAGCACCACTTCTGAAGGGCGGCACAGGCGAGTTCCCAGCGGCGTCACCACAATCGGGCGATTAATCAGAATCGGGTGCTGAAGCATAAAGTCGATTAACCGATCGTCAGTAAATTTATCTTCTGCAAGGCCCAGTTCCTCATACGGCTCGACGTTTTTACGCAACAGCGCGCGTACGGAAATCCCCATATCGGCAATGAGTTTGACCAGCTCATCGCGCGTTGGCGGTGTTTCCAGATAATAGATAATGGTCGGTTCTGTACCGCTGTTGCGGATCATCTCCAGCGTATTACGCGACGTACCGCAGGCCGGGTTGTGATAAATGGTAATGTTGCTCATATCAATATCTCATTACAAAGTGAAAGAGAGACGTAGCGCCAGCGCAGCCAGCGTCACAAACAGCACAGGCAGGGTCATGATAATCCCTGTACGGAAGTAATATCCCCAGCTGATAGTCATATTCTTCTGCGAAAGTACGTGCAGCCAGAGTAGCGTAGCCAGGCTACCAATTGGGGTAATTTTCGGTCCCAAATCGCAGCCAATCACATTGGCATAAACCATCGCTTCTTTGATAACGCCAGATGCCGTGCTGCCATCAATGGACAACGCGCCAACCAGTACCGTCGGCATATTGTTCATAATAGAAGAGAGGAAGGCGGTGAGGAATCCGGTGCCGAGCGTCGCGGCCCACAGGCCGTTATCCGCCAGCACGTTGAGTACGCCAGAAAGATATTCCGTTAATCCGGCATTGCGCAGGCCATAAACCACCAGATACATGCCGAGCGAGAAGATGACAATCTGCCAGGGGGCACCGCGCAGGACTTTACCCGTATTAATCGCATGACCGCGTTTAGCGACGACAAATAATATCAGCGCGCCCACAGCTGCAATGGCGCTCACCGGAATGCCGAGCGGTTCCAGGACGAAAAATCCCACCAGCAGAAGCAGTAAAACAACCCAGCCAGCTTTGAACGTAGCAGGATCTTTGATCGCTTCTGCGGGAGATTTCAGCAGCGCCATATCGTAGTTCTGCGGAATATCTTTGCGAAAATAGAGATGTAACATCACCAGCGTGGCAACAATCGCGGCGATATCCACCGGCACCATCACCGAGGCGTATTCGCGAAAGCCGAGGCCAAAGAAATCAGCGGAAACGATATTCACCAGGTTGGAGACAATAAGCGGCAGGCTGGCGGTATCGGCAATGAACCCGGCCGCCATCACGAACGCAAGCGTAGTGCCTTTACTGAACCCTAAAGCCAGCAGCATGGCGATGACAATCGGTGTCAAAATAAGCGCCGCGCCATCATTGGCAAACAGAGCTGCAACGGCAGCACCGAGCAGGACAATCCAGGTAAACAGCAAGCGACCGCGTCCATTGCCCCAGCGTGAGACGTGCAGCGCCGCCCATTCAAAAAAGCCGGACTCATCCAGCAGCAGGCTGATGATAATGACGGCGATAAACGCAGCCGTCGCGTTCCAGACGATATTCCACACCACCGGAATATCACCCGGATGGACCACGCCCGTAACTAACGCCAGTACTGCGCCGAGCGTTGCACTCCAGCCGATGCCTAAACCTTTCGGCTGCCAGATAACCAATACGATGGTCAGGACAAAGATAGCGCCTGCCAGTAACATAATGCCTCCCGGATAAAACACATCTGAAAATTCATATGTGTTTAGCTAAATTTTTAACTGCAAATGTTCTTACTGTCCCCGGAACAGTTTTGTCGAGCCAGGTTGCGGACAATCGCCTGAACCTTTTCCTGTTCACATCGCCAGGCCTCATCAATAATTTTCGCCGCCCATGCTGGAATATGCGGTGATAAGCGGTAATGAACCCACTTACCTTGCTTGCGGTCCAGCAATAGCCCGCTTTCACGCAGCAATGCCAGGTGGCGGGAGATCTTGGGCTGCGACTGGTCGAGAGCAGTGCAGAGATCGCAGACGCATAACTCTCCCAGTTCGCTGAGCAGTAAAACGATGCCCAGACGGGTTTCATCAGCAAGAATTTTGAACAATTGGATGGGTAACAGAAATGACATATTGCGCTCCTGATTGTTGCAGGTAGTGTCTCTCTTCGAATCGGATAAGTCAAAAACATATATGGTTTAACGAATGTGTAAGTGCAGAGGAAGGTAATAGGTGTGAATTTTGAGTTGGGTATTCATTTGAAAGGAGGTCTGAATCAGGACGTAAAAAAACCGACTTTGCGTCGGTTTTTTACTTTCCAGCCCTGAGTTGGTGGCTCTGGCTGGAGTGAGAGAGTTCTTATCTAACAGCTCAATACTATTAGCCAGTGGCTAACATTGCAAGAATTAGCGATTTCTTCAGCTGGCGGAGGGGGCACTTCGGTATATATCGCAATGACGATTTATATACTTTCACTGGGTCATCGTCATATTAAGCCTTGTCCGAATCCGGATGTAAAAAAACCGACTTCGCGTCGGTTTTTTTACTCTTCAGCCCTGAGTTGGTGGCTCTGACTGGAGTGAGATAGTCATCATCTAACGCATCAATGCTAATACCATACTGAAACTATTGCAAGGACATGCTGGTTTTATAACCTGAATGTACTGTATGATTATCCAGTTAGCTCTGAGGCATTTTCACTCTGGTAATGCGCATAAACGCTTTCAAAGTCCTGGTCAGAAGTACGGGTGGTGCCGTTAACTGATGCTCTGGCCGGAGTGAGAATGCCATTATCTAACAATAGGGCATGCGCCGTGACAGGCAGTGGATGAGTAAGCGGATGCATTCTCACTCCATCGCATGGAGAAAACGGGTGATTGATAAAGCAATCATCGTTCTTGGGGCGTTAATTGCGCTGCTGGAACTGATCCGCTTTCTGCTTCAGCTTCTGAACTGATAGCGGAAACGTAATTAAGGGCTAAGAGCACACTACTCTTAGCCCTTTAACATTTAACGCATTGTCACGAACTCTTCTGCCGCCGTTGGGTGAATGGCGACGGTATTGTCGAAGTCTTTTTTGGTTGCACCCATCTTCAGCGCCACCGCGAAGCCCTGCAACATTTCGTCCATACCAAAGCCAATGCCGTGAATACCGACAATCTTCTCTTCCGATCCAACGCACACCAGCTTCATGCGGCACGGCTGGCGGTGAGTGGTGACGGCGGTATACATCGCGGTGAAAGAGGATTTATACACTTTCACCTGATCGTCGCCATACTGCTCGCGCGCCTGCGGTTCCGTTAAACCAACAGTACCAATCGGCGGATGGCTGAAGACCACGGTCGGAATGTTGCTGTAATCCAGATGCTCATCCGGCTTGTTATTAAACAGGCGTTCAGAGAGACGGCGACCCGCTGCAACTGCCACCGGTGTCAGCTCCACTGCACCCGTGTTATCGCCCACCGCGTAAATACCTTCAATATTGGTGTTTTGATATTTATCGACGACGATATAGCCTTTTTCGTTAGTTTTAACGCCAGCGGCTTCCAGGTTGATGTTGTCATTGGCAGGCTCGCGACCAATCGCCCAAATCAGGCAATCCACCGTTTCACTGCGACCATCTTCCAGCTCCAGCGTCAGGCTACCATCGGCATTTTTCACTACCGCTTTCGGGATGGCGTTGGTGTGCAGCTGCGGGCCTTCGGCGTTCATCACTTCGACCAGCGTTTCGGAAATCATCGGGTCGAAGCTGCGCAGCGGCGCATGTTTACGCACAAACAGATGCGTTTTCGCGCCGAGGCCGTTAATCACGCCCGCCAGCTCAACGGCGATGTAACCCGCGCCAACAACCGCCACGCGCTCTGGCAAAGCAGGAAGGGCGAAGAAGCCATCAGAATCAATACCGTATTCCACGCCCGGAATATCCGGGTGGCTCGGACGACCGCCTGTGGCGATCAGAATATGATCGGCCGTGATGGTTTCGCCGTTTACCTCCAGCGTTTTGGCATCAACGAAGCGGGCAAAGCCTTTGATTACATCAACGTTATTTTTACCGAGCACGTTTTCATAGGAAGTATGAATACGGTCGATATAGGCGGTACGGCTGGCGATCAACGTTTCCCAGTTGAATTTATTGATAGTGGTATCAAAACCATAATCCGGGCCGTACATATGGATCGCTTCACGGATTTGCGCCGCGTGCCACATCACTTTTTTCGGCACACAGCCAACATTTACGCAGGTGCCGCCCAGCTCTTTGGCTTCAATCAGCGCACATTTCTGGCCGTACATAGCCGCGCGGTTGATGGAGGCGATACCGCCGCTGCCGCCGCCGATGGCGATGTAATCATAGTGTTTAGTCATGACAAAGTGTCCTTATCGTTGATTACCGCGATTGTAGCGCGAGACGTAATAGGTGCCAGCAATGGCTGCAATTACTCCGGCACGATCCAGCTTACGGTGGCGTGCCCGGTGCCTGCCGGAACCAGTTTGCTGTGCAGCCACGGCAGCACGTTATTCATCTGCTGTTCCAGTTTCCACGGCGGATTAATCACAATCATGCCGGAAGCGGTCATGCCACGGCGATCGCTGTCTGGCAGCACCGCCAGTTCAATTTGCAGAATTTTGCGAATGCCGGTCGCTTCCAGGTCGTGGATCATGCGCTTAATTTGCTGGCGCAGCACCACCGGATACCACAGTGCGTAAGTGCCAGTGGCGAAACGTTTGTAACCTTCTGCTATCCCGCTGACCACCGCCTGATAGTCGGTTTTCATTTCATACGGCGGGTCGATAAGGATTAAACCACGGCGGGAAACCGGCGGCAGTTTGGCCTTAAGCTGCTGGAAACCATCGGCTTTTTCGACGCGCGCACGGCTGTCTTTCTGAAATTCAGAACGCAGCAACGGGTAATCGCTCGGGTGCAGTTCGGTCAGTTGCAGGCTGTCTTGTTCGCGCAGTAGCTGGCGAGCAATCAATGGCGAACCGGGGTAGTAACGCAACTGACCGCTACGGTTGAAGTGTTTTACCACATTGATGTACGCCTCCAGTTCTGCGGGCAAATCGTCCTGCTGCCAGATACGGGCGATGCCTTCGAGATATTCGCCGGTACGCTCGGCATGTTCGCTGCCTAACTGATAACGCCCGGCCCCTGCGTGGGTGTCGAGATAGAGAAACGGTTTATCTTTCTCTTTCAGCGACTCGATGATCAGGCTCTGAACGGTATGTTTAAGGACGTCGGCGTGGTTGCCAGCGTGAAAGCTGTGGCGATAACTGAGCATGGGTAAAGGTGTTCCGGTAAGTAAAAATCGGCCCGTATTCGGGGCGCACAAAAGCGTATCAGGACAGTATACCGAAAAGAGGCCGCCGCCGCGAAAGCGTAACGTTTCTCATTGAAATTCACTACACTTAACCCCATGCTACACACATTATGTAAAGCGCCTGTTGAGCGCTTCCTTAACCTCTTTAACCAGGACTGCGCGAATGACGAATCCGTTACTGACTCCCTTTGAATTGCCTCCGTTTTCTAAAATTCTCCCGGAACATGTCGTTCCAGCCGTGACTAAGGCGCTGAACGACTGCCGCGAAAATGTGGAGCGCGTAGTAGCGCAAGGAGCACCGTACACCTGGGAAAATCTCTGCCAGCCGTTGGCGGAAGTGGACGATGTGCTGGGGCGTATCTTCTCCCCGGTCAGCCACCTGAACTCGGTGAAAAATAGCCCGGAACTGCGTGAAGCGTACGAACAACCCCTGCCGCTGCTGTCGGAATACAGCACCTGGGTAGGGCAACATGAAGGGCTGTATAAAGCGTATCGCGACCTGCGCGATGGCGATCATTACGCCACGCTGAACACGGCTCAGAAAAAAGCGGTTGATAACGCACTGCGCGACTTCGAACTCTCTGGCATCGGTCTGCCAATAGAGAAACAACAACGCTACGGTGAGATTGCCACTCGTCTTTCCGAGCTGGGCAACCAGTACAGCAACAACGTCCTCGATGCGACGATGGGCTGGACCAAACTCGTTACCGACGAAGCGGAGCTGGCGGGGATGCCAGAAAGCGCGCTGGCTGCGGCAAAAGCCCAGGCCGAAGCGAAAGAGCTGGAAGGTTATTTGCTGACGCTGGATATCCCAAGCTACCTGCCGGTAATGACCTACTGCGACAACCAGGCCTTGCGTGAAGAGATGTATCGCGCTTACAGCACCCGCGCCTCCGATCAAGGCCCGAACGCCGGTAAATGGGATAACAGCAAGGTGATGGAAGAGATCCTCGCTCTGCGTCACGAACTGGCGCAACTGCTGGGCTTTGAAAACTACGCCTTTAAATCCCTTGCCACTAAAATGGCAGAAAACCCGCAGCAGGTGCTGGATTTCTTAACCGATCTGGCAAAACGCGCGCGTCCGCAAGGCGAAAAAGAGCTGGCACAACTGCGCGCCTTTGCCAAAGCCGAATTTGGCGTCGATGAGTTGCAGCCGTGGGATATCGCGTACTACAGCGAAAAACAAAAACAGCACCTCTACAGCATCAGCGACGAGCAGCTGCGTCCGTACTTCCCAGAAAACAAAGCGGTTAACGGCCTGTTTGAAGTGGTGAAACGTATTTACGGCATCACCGCTAAAGAGCGTAAAGATGTTGATGTCTGGCATCCGGATGTACGTTTCTTCGAACTGTATGACGAAAATAACGAACTGCGCGGCAGCTTCTACCTCGATCTGTATGCCCGTGAAAACAAGCGCGGCGGGGCGTGGATGGATGACTGCGTAGGCCAGATGCGTAAAGCTGATGGTTCGCTGCAAAAACCGGTCGCGTATTTGACTTGTAACTTCAACCGCCCGGTAAATGGTAAACCGGCGCTGTTCACTCACGACGAAGTGATCACCCTGTTCCACGAGTTCGGTCACGGCCTGCACCATATGCTGACCCGCATCGAAACCGCTGGTGTTTCCGGTATCAGCGGTGTGCCGTGGGATGCGGTCGAACTGCCGAGTCAGTTTATGGAAAACTGGTGCTGGGAGCCGGAGGCGCTGGCGTTTATCTCCGGTCACTATGAAACCGGCGAACCGCTGCCGAAAGAGTTGCTGGATAAAATGCTGGCGGCGAAGAACTACCAGGCGGCGCTGTTTATTCTGCGTCAGCTGGAGTTCGGCCTGTTTGATTTCCGCCTTCATGCCGAGTTCCGCCCGGATCAGGGGGCAAAAATCCTCGAAACTCTGGCAGAAATCAAGAAACTGGTTGCCGTGGTGCCATCTCCGTCCTGGGGCCGTTTCCCGCACGCTTTCAGCCATATTTTCGCCGGTGGTTATGCGGCAGGTTACTACAGCTACCTGTGGGCTGACGTACTGGCGGCAGATGCTTTCTCGCGCTTTGAGGAAGAGGGCATTTTCAACCGTGAAACCGGGCAGTCGTTCCTCGACAACATTCTGAGCCGTGGCGGTTCAGAAGAGCCGATGGATCTGTTCAAACGCTTCCGTGGTCGTGAACCGCAGCTGGATGCGATGCTGGAGCATTACGGCATTAAGGGCTGATCATTCAGTGAAAATCTGCTTAATTGATGAAACAGGCGCCGGAGACGGCGCCTTATCTGTTCTGGCGGCCCGCTGGGGGCTGGAGCACGATGAAGACAACCTGATGGCGCTGGTGTTAACGCCGGAACATCTGGAATTGCGCAAGCGTGATGAGCCAAAACTTGGCGGCATCTTTGTTGATTTTGTTGGCGGAGCGATGGCGCACCGACGCAAATTCGGCGGTGGTCGCGGTGAGGCGGTGGCGAAAGCGGTGGGCATTAAAGGCGATTATTTGCCGGATGTGGTGGATGCCACCGCAGGGCTGGGGCGCGATGCCTTTGTGCTGGCTTCAGTCGGCTGCCGCGTGCGGATGCTGGAGCGTAATCCAGTCGTTGCCGCATTGCTCGACGACGGCCTGGCGCGTGGTTATGCGGATGCGGAAATCGGCGGCTGGTTGCAGGAGCGGTTGCAGTTAATTCACGCCTCCAGCCTGACGGCGCTGACTGATATTACCCCGCGCCCGCAGGTGGTTTATCTCGACCCGATGTTCCCGCATAAGCAGAAAAGCGCGCTAGTGAAAAAAGAGATGCGTGTCTTTCAGTCGCTGGTGGGACCGGATCTTGATGCCGATGGATTACTGGAGCCTGCACGCTTGCTGGCGACCAAACGCGTGGTGGTAAAGCGCCCGGACTACGCGCCACCGCTGGCGAATGTCGCCACGCCAAACGCGGTAGTCACTAAAGGGCATAGGTTTGATATTTATGCAGGTACGCCAGTGTAAAAGTAAACCAGGGTAGCGATAACGCTACCCTGCTTTCTGCAAGAATAATTAATGGCTTTCCGGCGTCGCAATCATGCGTTTCAGCCACGGCACCATCAACAGCATCACTACTGCAACGCCCAGTGTGACCAGACCAATCTTACCAAACACGTTGGTATAGACGGGCAACGTCTCAAGCGGATCGGTAATGTTGTCCGGCACCGCGGTAAATGTTGCCACATAGCCGCCCAGCAAGAACGCGGCAGCCTGCGTCAGGAACCACATCCCGAGAATAAAGCCCATCAAATGCTGCGGCACCAGGGCAGCAATCATCGCCAGGCCAAGGGCGCTAATAAACAGTTCACCTAAGCTCTGGAATAAGTACACCAGCACGATAAACCATGGCGATGTCAGCCCCTGGGCATCCGCAAACCACATTCCCGCAGCTGCAGCCGTCAAAAAGCCCAGAGAGCACATAAACATGCCGAGAGTAAATTTCATCGGCATCGAGAGGTCTTTGCCTTTGTTACCCAGATGCGTGTAAATGCCTGCCAGTATTGGGCTGGCGAGTACCACCCAGAACGGGTTAAGCGCCTGGAAGCTGACCGGGTTGATGGAAAAACCGAGAATTTCATGATGCACGTTGTTGATGGCAAAGAAGTTCAGCGATGTTGGCATCTGGGCGTAGAGAATGTAAAACACCACCGCTTCGAGCATCAGGACAAAGGCGACAAACATTTTATTGCGCCCGGTTTTATCCAGCTTGAATGCCTGACGAAAGAAGATGATGGTGACGACGATGGAGAGAACAATCAGCACCAGATTGGCGACTTCTACGTTGTGCATCAGCCATGCACATACGAAGATCATCACCACGCTGCCAAGTAATACGTACAACAGTTTGCTGAAGCTCATCGGCTTGAAGTCGGGTTCAGAACCAATGTCTTTCACCATTCCACGACAGGCGATGTAAACCAGTAATGCGATAATTAACCCCGCCCCGCACAGGTTGTAGGTGACTGAATAACCGAATCTATCAGCGATCACAGGGGCCAGCGATAACGCTATCAACGAGCCGATATTGATCGACATATAGAACAGGGTGAATGCGCCATCAAGCCGCGGATCTTTCGGCGGATAGCACTTCGAAAGCAAGCTGGCTGGGTTAGCTTTAAACAGGCCGTTACCGACAGCGATAGTCCCCAGGGCGATGAAAATCAGGTCAGGCTTAAGTAGCGACATGCCGGTCATGAAGTAGCCAATCGCCAGCACAAGTGCTCCGAGAACAATGGTGCGTTTGGTCCCCAGCAGGTGGTCGCCGACATAGCCGCCAATGGAAATGAGGCCATAGACCAGCGCAGCAAAAGCACCAAAAGTGACAAAAGCCTGCTCTTGCGAGAATCCAAGCTGTTTAACGAAGAAAACCGCCAGTACGCCCTGCACGCCGTAGTAGCCGAATCGCTCCCATAACTCGACAAAAAAGATCATGAAAAATGGGCGAGGTTGCTGCAGCATCCCCATGGGTGTTGTTGTATTCATATTTATTAACCTTCCAATACCATCCTGAAAAGTATGAACGCGTAAGGGATAACGCGCGAAAAAGTTTACATCTGTCAGAGATTCTTAATATTGATGCGGTGAATAGATTAATACACTATTACAACAGAAAATAACCAGCTGATCACACTAATGATGGAAAATATGATGGTGTTAAATGTTGTATTGGCAGGAGATTTTGATTGCGTACGCAGATCGTAGGCCAGATAAGGGGTTTACGCTGCATCAGGTAACAAGGCGCGCCAAAAAGCAAAACGCCCGCATATGCGGGCGTTCAGGAACACGTCGTGGAGGGATGATTATTCTTCTTCGTCGCGCAGCGGAACAATCAGCATATCAACGTGAACGGTGTTGATCAGCTGACGTGCGGAAGACATCAGTTTGCTCCAGAAGTCCTGGTGGTGACCACAAACCACCAGATCCATATCGTATTTCTTGATTGCATCGACCAGAACCTGGCCCAGGTCGCCGCTGCCGCTCAGGGTTTCAGTGATTGGGTAGCCTGCATTAGTGGAAAGCTCGGTCAGCGCATGATGTGTCTCTTCAGAGATGCGTTTCTGCATATCACCCAGATTCACATCAATAAGCCCGGTGTATAGGTCAGAGTAGTTTACATCTACGTGGATCAGAGAAACTTTCGCATTGTAGGGGCGAGCCATAGAGACTGCTTTCTCTACCAGAACTTTGCTTTCCGGGGAGAGATCGACTGCGATGAGAATGTGTTTATAAGCCATAGTGTTACTCCTTCCATAAAGTTGTCGATGACTGGCCAGCTAGCGTTTCTTGTGCCGTTACGTCACCCGCGTCCTGCGAACTACGTGCGCGGGGCTAACCCAGCCGTAAAGATTCAGTGTTAAGACCATCCTTACCTTATAGCGACCCGGATGATCCGTCAATCCGCCTTGCTTACCCGTTAGATAAACAAATTTTCGACATGAATATATTGATAGTGGTTAACCTTCTGGAAAAAAAACAACCTGATCTCCTACACTATCTATAGAGCCGCTCGGATGTTGGTCACCACAAAAGCGGTTTCTCCAGGACCTGGTGTTAACTGATTGGCAGCGTATCGGGAGCGGTAGCCCCGGGGTGGAACTCCGCGGGCAGGTCGCCGGGGAGGAGGTATGATAAGCACCGTCGCATTATTTTGGGCTTTATGTGTCGTTTGCATTGTTAACATGGCGCGCTATTTCTCATCACTACGCGCGTTGTTAGTGGTACTGCGTAACTGCGATCCATTGCTCTATCAATATGTTGATGGAGGGGGCTTTTTTACCTCACATGGCCAACCCAACAAACAGGTGCGTCTCGTTTGGTATATCTATGCCCAACGTTATCGCGATCATCACGATGATGAATTTATTCGCCGCTGTGAGCGGGTGCGTCGGCAGTTTATTCTGACCAGCGCATTGTGTGGTCTGGTGGTGGTCAGCCTGATTGCATTGATGATTTGGCATTAAGCACTTCAGCAATAATAACGCATAAAAAAAGCGGGCCAGTAAACTGACCCGCTCGTTTTGGTGTGTACGATTACAGGAACTGCAAGGAGAGCCAGTACAGCCCGCCGGAAAGCAGTACCGCAGCCGGAAGGGTAAACACCCAGGCCATCAGAATGCTGGTCACGGTTTTACGCTGTAAGCCGCCACCATCTACCACCATCGTCCCCGCGACAGAAGAGGAGAGTACGTGAGTAGTGGAAACCGGCATCCCGGTATAACTCGCCAGGCCGATAGACACTGCCGCCGTCATCTGGGCAGACATCCCCTGAGCGTAGGTCATGCCTTTCTTACCGATTTTCTCACCGATAGTCGTTGCCACACGGCGCCAGCCAATCATCGTACCGATACCTAACGCCAGCGCGACCGCCATGATGATCCACACCGGTGCATACTCGATGGTGCTAAGCATGTCAGACTTCAGTTTCTTCAACAGGCGCTGATCGTCAGCACTCACGCCAGGCATCTTCACCACTTTGTCGATAGTGTCAGAAACGCACAGCATAATGCGGCGCATCTGGCTACGTTGATCAAGCGACAGCTTGTCGTAGCTTTCCACATCGGTGTTCAACATACCTTTCAGGCGGTTGAGCGCGTTAATGGTATTCGACGGATGGCAGTGGAACTCCGCAGGTTGCGTTGCGCCAGCTTCCGGAGCCGGTACTAACTGATCAGCACCGGTAGCCTGTTTGAGCAGCGCAGGATGCTGCTCAAAGTAAGCTTCGACGTTGTTGATGGCATCACGGGTACGGGTGATTTCGTAGCCAGTGGCATTCATGTTCACCACGAAGCCTGCTGGCGCGACGCCAATCAATACCAACATAACCAGACCAATGCCTTTCTGACCATCGTTCGCGCCGTGCGAAAACGCCACGCCGATAGCGGAAAGGATCAGCGCGATACGCGTCCAGAACGGCGGCTTTTTCTTGCCGTCTTTCTTTTCACGCTCCGCTGGGGTCAGGTGGATACGGGCGCGTTTCTTGGTGCCGCTCCAGTAGCGACGCAGCAAGAAAATCAGACCGCCAGCAAACACCAGGCCGACAATAGGGGAAACGATCAGAGAACCGAAAATACTTAATACTTTCGGGATATTGAGTGCATCCACCACTGACGTCCCGGTCATCAACGCATTGGTTAAACCAATCCCGATGATCGCGCCAATCAGCGTATGAGAGCTGGATGCAGGTAAACCAAAGTACCAGGTACCCAGGTTCCAGATAATCGCCGCCAGCAACATAGAGAACACCATGGCAAGGCCATGAGACGATCCCATATTAAGCAGCAGATCCGTCGGCAGCATATGCACAATGGCATAGGCAACACTCAGACCACCCAGCAAAACACCCAAAAAGTTGAACACCGCCGCCATAACCACGGCGAGCTGAGAACGCATCGCGCGGGTATAGATAACGGTTGCCACGGCGTTGGCTGTGTCATGGAAACCATTGATGGCTTCGTAGAACAGCACAAAAGCCAGTGCAAGCAATAATAACAGCCCGGTATGCAAATCCAGGCCAGCAAACAAATGTAGCATAGGACGTTACGCCATTTTGAGGACATGAACGCGGCGCATTATCAGTGACTTTCGCGGCGCGGGCAAAGTGAAATATAGACTTTTTTTGATTTGCCTCCTGTATGGATTTCACTCAAAAAATAATTATCTTATATAATTCAGGCAAATACTTCCTTTTAGTAATATTGATGCTGGTGCGACCACTGAGGAATCTTTACAATTCACGCCCGTTTTTTCTAAGAGGAGCGCAACGTGGAAAGGTTTGATGCCATTATTATAGGCGCTGGTGCGGCGGGTATGTTCTGTTCTGCGCTGGCAGGTCAGGCAGGACGCCGGGTTCTGCTGATCGATAATGGTAAAAAACCAGGGCGCAAAATCCTTATGTCTGGCGGTGGGCGCTGCAACTTTACCAACCTTTATGTCGAACCAGGCGCTTATCTGAGCCAGAATCCGCATTTTTGTAAGTCTGCACTCGCGCGTTTTACCCAGTGGGATTTCATTGATCTGGTCAATAAACACGGCATCGCCTGGCACGAGAAAACGTTAGGACAACTCTTCTGCGATGACTCCGCGCAGCAGATTGTCGACATGCTGGTGGATGAGTGCGAGAAGGGCAATGTAACCTTCAGATTGCGTAGCGAAGTGCTGAGTGTGGCGAAGGATGAAACAGGCTTCACGCTTGAACTGAACGGCATGACTGTCGGTTGCGAAAAGCTGGTCATCGCGACCGGTGGGCTGTCAATGCCGGGGCTGGGCGCGTCGCCGTTTGGTTATAAGATTGCCGAACAATTTGGCCTCAACGTGCTGCCGACCCGTGCGGGTCTGGTGCCATTCACTCTGCATAAACCGTTGCTCGAAGAGTTACAGGTGCTGGCGGGCGTGGCGGTGCCTTCCGTGATTACCGCTGAAAACGGCATCGTTTTCCGTGAGAACTTACTCTTCACCCATCGCGGCTTGTCTGGACCGGCGGTGTTGCAGATTTCCAGCTACTGGCAACCGGGTGAATTTGTCAGTATCAATCTGCTACCGGATGTGGATCTCGAAACCTTCCTGAATGAGCAGCGTAACGCACATCCGAATCAGAGCCTGAAAAACACACTGGCGGTTCATCTACCGAAGCGGTTGGTTGAACGCTTACAGCAACTCGGGCAAATCCCGGATGTTTCGCTAAAACAGCTCAACGTGCGTGACCAACAGGCACTGATTAGCACATTGACCGACTGGCGCGTACAACCCAACGGCACTGAAGGCTATCGCACTGCCGAAGTGACGCTCGGCGGCGTGGACACCAACGAACTCTCTTCACGGACGATGGAAGCGCGCAAAGTGCCTGGGCTGTACTTCATCGGCGAAGTGATGGACGTTACCGGCTGGCTGGGGGGCTATAACTTCCAGTGGGCGTGGTCGAGTGCGTGGGCTTGTGCGCAGGATTTGATTGCAGCGAAGTCGTCCTGACCTGTTACCTAAAGATGAAAATTATTAGAGCCGCATTAAAAATGAGCTAATTTTGATAGTGGCTATCTTGTGATTATTTTCTAATGAGCCCGTGAACTGAAACCCTCCAGGCTTAATATAAGGTGGAAGGAAAGGTGATTGAAAACTCACCCAGTGGCCAGATCTTTATAAAATATGAACAGGTTGAAAAAAACAGTAACTTTGTTGTTTTTTTATCCTTAACCACTATGCATTAATGCTGCGTTATTTCATGATGCCTAAGAAAAACCAGCGTTACGCAAATGGTCAACGCTGGTTTTATCCGGTACGTTGCAATTATTTTTTAGCAGAACCTGCTTCTAATATTGAAACGATTGAGAACAACGTAAAGCATACCGCTCCTAAACCGACCAAAACCCGCGAAGGAATAAAATATCCCATGTCGGTCTGCGCCATTTCCGCAAGAAACGATGCCAGGAAAAGGCAAAACAGGCAGGTGAAGACGGGAATCATCGGTATTCTGTTGGCTAACGAACAGGTACGTCTCCATACCAGTGCCAGTAGCCAGACTTTTGAGAATATGCTGTAACAGATCATTCCGAGGCAAATAAGAATAATGCCGGGAGCCAGTCGGGCGCTTGCATCGGAACTGACTAAGACGTATATCCCCTGCAGTACCGTGATTGAGCCGAGAAAAATAACCCAATAACACCACAGCCAGTGTTCTTTAGTTGAAAACGTATTACGTGTTTGATGGACAATTGTGGCAACAAGGCCAATTAGACAGGCACAGATTGCGGTTAACCCAAGCAATACGTGACCCGCGACATAATGCGGAGTTATGTCAGCACTACGTAACAGCGTAATAGACCAAATGAAACCGAGCAGGGTGAGTAAAACGGGAACGGCAATGAGGCAATTACCGATTAATGAAGAATAAGCCTGTACCGGCGTTCCATCGCTCTTGCTCCCCGCTGCATTTTTGGGAATGAGCAGAAAGTGACCGGATGACGCTGCCACCGTCGATACACAGGCGGCAATCATACCAACGCCGAAAATAACATGGCCGGCGACAAACTCGTCTGCCATCACATCATTGCCTGCTAACAGTGCCCAACCCCATATCATGGTGATAATTGACCCCGCATAGCCAATAATGGGGAACAATGTATTGTAAAACGTATTAACGCCGCGCGTGAGCTGCGAAATGATAATAAATGCGGTAGTGAATAATGCCAGGCATATGGCTGCCAGAGAAATCAGCACATGACCCGCAACGAAATACTCACTTTGCCCAGAACTTTCCAGCACAAAGCCACCTAACGCGATACAAATTAAGCCCATAATTAAAGGGATTAATTTGAAAAGCCACCCGATATATATGTTCACTTTAAACTCCTCAGGTATCCCTGCTAATATTGAAATGTGCATTAATGATAATTTCAGCCTGTTAATATAATGACGAGATATCATTAAAGACAAATGCATAGCATAACTATAGCGGGATTTACTTTGCAGAGCGCTACTTTTCAGCGTTCAAAAGGCCATGGTAAATAAATATTTATCCTAAGATTAATTCTTATTCTGTTGTTTTTTACAATTATCTTCCAGGGAGGGATTCTTTTTCATTATTTGGTAAAAGACCGGATGGTATCGGTGCTTAAAATCAGCGAACATATAAGTATTATTGTTTTATATCGTCGAAAATATGTCTTTCAGACATGTATTATTTATTTTGTTACTAACAAGTCAAAAATATCGCAGGTTATTTATGAAAGCAATTGACAATATATTTAAGTACGTCCCTTCAAACCATAAAGATAAGCATTCAGATAAAGTTAATAATCATCAACACCATAGCAAGGTTGATAAAACACATCGTTCAAAGATAGTTGAAATTGATAAACTGGATAATGATTCGCAAATAGATAACGATTTTGGCATGCATATCATCTATTTCCTGCAACATGGTCACTGGAGGGTAAATGATCGTAGTCATCAGATGGAGAAAGTATGGTTTTACAATAGTGAACCTTCTATAGATATTCAAGAATATAATAGATTCGCCGACAATACTACTGACACGTTTATCTTTACAATTATACCAGACAATAACCATGTGTTAAAATTATCGTCTCCCATTACCGTTACTGTTGAGTGTAAGGGCGGTTATTATTTTATTAATTCCTCTGGAGATAAATCAGACATAACTTATAAAGTTAATGGGCTTTCTATCATACCTGAAAATTTCTTTACTCTTCTTAGCGGTAATTTTAAAGCTGACTGGCGTTGGGATGTCTCTAAAGAGACGTTTCCTAAGGATAAGTTTGCTGGCTATGTTAAATCTGTGTTTTCTAAAATAGACTTTTATAAACAATGTGGTGTGATTAACCCACAAAATGCCAACACGGCTTATTTTGGCGATACAGATGGAAGAGTAGGCGCTGTACTTTATGCATTGCTCGTTTCAGGGCATATAGGCATCAGGGAAAAGGGTTGGAGTTTATTATGTGAATTATTAAATCACGAGAACATGGCTTCATCTGCATACAAGCATAAAAATAATAAAGTGCTCTACGAGTTATTAAATATGAGAGACATGATATTGAATGAGTTGCACAAACATGTTTTTTTAAAGGACGATGCGATAACCCCTTGTATCTTCCTTGGGGATCATACAGGCGATAGATTTAGTACTATTTTTGGTGATAAATATATCCTTACTTTGCTAAATTCTATGCGAAATATGGAGGATAATAAAGATAGCCGTATTAATAAAAATGTCGTCGTTCTGGCTGGAAATCATGAAATCAATTTTAATGGTAACTATACTGCACGACTAGCAAATCATAAACTCTCTGCCGGTGATACGTATAACTTAATTAAAACGCTCGATGTTTGTCATTATGACTCAGAAAGGAAAGTTTTAACCAGTCATCACGGAATAATAAGAGATGAAGAAAATGCATGTTATTGCCTCGGTGCTTTGCAGGTTCCATTTAAACAGATGAAAAATCCTACTGATCCTGAGGAATTAGCAAATATATTTAATAAAAAACATAAAGAACATATGAATGATCCTCTATTACATCTAATCCGAAGCAATATTATGAAACCCACAGCTGTATATGCTGATTATATTAATAACACTACTGATTTCAGACCAAAACCTGAACGTATCTTCATATGTGGAGAGACACTCAAATGTGAAGATCCCAGCATATACATTAGACAAAAATATGGCCATCATGGGGTCGGGGTAGATCAGAATCAACAATTTGATAATGGTGTTATGGGGCTAAATTCCACGAAGAAAGTACTTGATAAAAATAACAAAATAATTTATTCCTCAGGGCTTAGTTGTTTTCAATCTCATTAAAACTCCATGAATACGGTGGTATGCCTTTTTAATCCTGCCAGTATTTCATAGGTTTTCTTAATCGATTGTAGAGGTATGTACTGATGACGCCTCTACAATCTTTAGGGACTTTCTCTGCTATGAGATAAGAAATTTCATATTATGCTTTAAGGCTGAATGATTTGTGCAAAATATAATTATTTTTCCATCGAACATGAGGTGTATGTCATAAGATTAAATGTTAACTATGCATTCCTCGCGGTGAATTATATGAGGTAAAAGATGAAAATTGGAACTGTGGCAGGCACTAACGACAGTACAACGACAATCGCAACAAATGATATGGTGCAAGAGCATGTTACTAACTTCACTAAAGAACTGTTTGGGTATATTGCAAATGGTATAGGTGATGATATATCAAGTATTGCCAGGACAATGCTCGGTGAAGTTGTGGAAAAAATTGATGATTGGCAAATAGAACGTTTCCAACAATCTATTCGAGATGACAAAATTTCATTTACCATACAAACGAATCATTCAGAAAAATATAGTATGCTATCGGGCATGCGCGCTCATATTCTACGTAGGGATAATAATTATCAGTTTATTGTGACAATTAATAGTATAAATTACGGCTGCTATCTTGATAATACCGATATTAATTGGTGCAGCATTGTTTATTTACTTAATAATATGACAGTAAATGATGATGCTAATGATGTTGCAGTTACTGAGTCGTACAAACCCATCTGGAACTGGAAAATATCGCAATACAATGTATTTGATATTAAATTCGAAACAATGATAAAACCCCAGTTCGCTGACAGAACCTATTTCTCCAATTGTTCACCTGTTGATTCCACAAGTACCAGACCAACCTATTTTGGCGATACCGATGGCTCAGTCGGTGCAGTTTTGTACGCGCTTTTTGCAACGGGACATTTGGGAATCATGGCTGAAGGAGAAAATTTCCTTAGCCAGTTGCTTAATATAGAAGATGAAGTTCTCAACGTATTGCTAAGGGAGAACTTTAATGAGCAACTTGACACTAATGTTAATATAATAATCAGTATCCTGAACAGAAGAGACATTGTTTTAGAAAGTCTTCAGCCTTATTTGGTTATTAATAAAGACGCAGTCACGCCATGTACGTTTCTGGGCGACCAGACTGGCGATCGATTTAGTAATATCTGTGGCGATAAATTTATCATCGATTTATTAAAACGCATAATGAGTATCAATGAAAACGTTCATGTATTAGCTGGAAATCATGAAACGAATTGCAATGGTAACTATATGCAGAACTTCACGCGCATGAAACCACTTAATGAGGATACCTACGCTGGGATAAAAGATTATCCTGTATGTTTCTATGGCCCCAAATACAAAATAATGGCAAATCATCATGGGATAACTTTTGATGATCAGCGAAAACGTTACATTATAGGACCGATAACAGTCTCTAGTGATGAAATGACCAATGCTCTCGATCCGGTCGAATTAGCGGCAATTATCAATAAAAAGCACCATGCTGTAATTAATGGCAAAAAGTTTAAAAATAGCCGGGCTATCTCTTGTCGATCCTTTAATCGTTATTTTTCTGTTTCGACAGATTACAGACCTAAACTTGAAGCACTATTAGCATGCTCACAAATGTTAGGTATAAATCAAGTTGTTGCACATAACGGTAATGGTGGAAGAGAATGTATAGGTGAAACGGGGACAGTTTTAGGTCTTAACGCCCGTGACAGTAAACATGCTGGAAGAATGTTCAGCATGCATAATTGCCAAATTAACCCTGGTGCAGGGCCTGAGATAACCACTCCCTGGAAGTCTTACCAGCATGAAAAAAACAGAAATGGACTTATGCCTTTGATTAGAAGGCGCACAATGTTACAGCTCTGAACCATAGACAACATGAATATTAATGTTACTATCTGGTTGAGACTGTTGATAAAACGTAAAAAGGAATGCTCTGTTCCTGCAACTGAACAGGCGTGAAACGCGATCCAACAGGATGGATACCGTTTTGTCAGCCAGTTTTATAGATCACACTTATGAGTATGCGTGTTTCATTTACGGCCAGGAATGCTGATGATGACAACATTACTACCCGTTTTCACTAAGCCTTCCCCATTGGCGCTCAATGCTCTGCGCGCTGGTCGTATTTGCCGTTTCCTTCTTATCCCGGATGGAAGAATCCGCTGAACGTCGTTCGGCGGCAGTTGTAACACGCGTCGTTTGCTTACAGGGATTATGGCGGGCCGATTATGGATAAGAGTAAGCGCCATCTGGCGTGGTGGGTTGTCGGGGCACTGGCGGTGGCTGCCGTCGTGGCGTGGTGGCTGTTGCGCCCGGCGGGTGTGCCGGAAGGCTTTGCTGTCAGCAATGGGCGCATTGAAGCGACGGAAGTGGATATCGCCAGCAAAATTGCCGGGCGTATCGACACCATTCTGGTGAAAGAAGGCCAGTTTGTTCGCGAAGGTGAAGTGCTGGCGAAGATGGATACTCGCGTGTTGCAGGAACAGCGACTGGAAGCCATCGCGCAAATCAAAGAGGCACAAAGCGCCGTTGCCGCCGCGCAGGCTTTGCTGGAGCAACGACAAAGCGAAACTCGCGCCGCGCAGTCGCTGGTTAATCAACGCCAGGCAGAACTGGACTCCGTAGCAAAACGTCATATGCGTTCCCGTTCACTGGCCCAACGAGGGGCTATTTCTGCGCAACAGCTGGATGACGACCGCGCCGCCGCTGAGAGCGCCCGAGCTGCGCTGGAATCAGCAAAAGCCCAGGTTTCGGCTTCTAAAGCCGCTATAGAAGCGGCACGCACCAATATCATTCAGGCGCAAACTCGCGTCGAAGCCGCGCAAGCCACTGAACGGCGCATTGCCGCAGATATCGATGACAGCGAACTGAAAGCCCCGCGTGACGGACGCGTGCAGTATCGGGTTGCCGAGCCAGGGGAAGTGCTGGCGGCAGGCGGTCGGGTGCTGAATATGGTCGATCTCAGCGACGTCTATATGACCTTCTTCCTGCCAACCGAACAGGCGGGCACGCTGAAACTGGGTGGTGAAGCCCGGCTGATCCTCGATGCCGCGCCAGATCTGCGTATTCCGGCGACCATCAGTTTTGTCGCCAGTGTCGCCCAGTTCACGCCAAAAACCGTCGAAACCAGCGATGAACGGCTGAAACTGATGTTCCGCGTCAAAGCGCGTATCCCACCGGAATTACTCCAGCAGCATCTGGAATATGTCAAAACCGGTTTACCGGGCGTAGCGTGGGTGCGGGTGAATGAAGAACTTCCGTGGCCTGACGACCTCGTGGTGAGGTTGCCGCAATGACGCATCTGGAACTGGTTCCCGTCCCGCCTGTCGCGCAACTGGCGGGCGTGAGCCAGCATTATGGAAAAACCGTTGCGCTGAACAATATTACTCTCGATATTCCGGCCCGCTGTATGGTCGGGCTGATTGGTCCGGATGGCGTCGGGAAGTCGAGCTTATTGTCGTTGATTTCCGGTGCCCGCGTCATTGAGCAGGGCAATGTGATGGTGCTGGGCGGCGATATGCGCGACCCGAAGCATCGCCGCGACGTCTGCCCGCGCATCGCCTGGATGCCGCAGGGGCTGGGCAAAAATCTCTACCACACCTTGTCGGTGTATGAAAACGTCGATTTTTTCGCTCGCCTGTTCGGTCACGACAAAGCGGAGCGGGAAGTGCGAATTAATGAGCTGCTGACCAGCACCGGGTTAGCACCGTTTCGCGATCGTCCGGCAGGGAAACTCTCCGGCGGGATGAAGCAAAAACTGGGGCTGTGCTGTGCGTTAATCCACGACCCGGAACTGTTGATCCTTGATGAGCCAACAACGGGGGTTGACCCGCTCTCCCGCGCCCAGTTCTGGGATCTGATCGACAGTATTCGTCAGCGGCAGAGCAATATGAGCGTGCTGGTCGCCACCGCCTATATGGAAGAGGCCGAACGCTTCGACTGGCTGGTAGCGATGAATGCCGGAGAAGTGCTGGCAACTGGCAGCGCCGAAGAGCTACGGCAGCAAACGCAAAGCGCTACGCTGGAAGAAGCATTTATAAATCTGTTACCGCAAGCGCAACGCCAGGCGCATCAGGCGGTAGTGATCCCACCGTATCAACCTGAAAACGCAGAGATTGCCATCGAAGCGCGCGATCTGACCATGCGTTTTGGTTCCTTCGTTGCCGTTGATCACGTCAATTTCCGCATTCCACGCGGGGAGATTTTTGGATTCCTTGGTTCGAACGGCTGCGGTAAATCCACCACCATGAAAATGCTCACCGGACTGCTGCCCGCCAGCGAAGGTGAGGCGTGGCTGTTCGGGCAACCGGTTGATCCAAAAGATATCGATACCCGCCGTCGGGTGGGCTATATGTCGCAGGCGTTTTCGCTCTATAACGAACTCACCGTGCGGCAAAACCTTGAGTTACATGCCCGTTTGTTTCACATCCCGGAAGCGGAAATTCCCGCAAGAGTGGCTGAAATGAGCGAGCGTTTTAAGCTCAACGACGTTGAAGATATTCTGCCGGAGTCATTGCCGCTCGGCATTCGCCAGCGGCTTTCGCTGGCGGTGGCGGTGATTCATCGCCCGGAGATGTTAATCCTCGATGAGCCTACTTCTGGTGTCGATCCGGTGGCGAGGGATATGTTCTGGCAGTTGATGGTCGATCTCTCGCGCCAGGACAAAGTGACTATCTTCATCTCCACCCACTTTATGAACGAAGCGGAACGTTGCGACCGCATCTCACTGATGCACGCCGGAAAAGTGCTTGCCAGCGGTACACCGCAGGAACTGGTTGAGAAACGCGGAGCCGCCAGTCTGGAAGAGGCATTTATCGCCTATTTGCAGGAAGCGGCAGGGCAGAGCAACGAAGCCGAAGCGCCGCCCGTGGTACACGACACCACCCACGCGCCGCGTCAGGGATTTAGCCTGCGCCGTCTGTTTAGCTACAGCCGCCGCGAAGCGCTGGAACTGCGACGCGATCCAGTACGTTCGACGCTGGCGCTGATGGGAACGGTGATCCTGATGCTGATAATGGGTTACGGCATCAGTATGGATGTGGAAAACCTGCGCTTTGCGGTGCTCGACCGCGACCAGACCGTCAGTAGCCAGGCGTGGACACTCAACCTCTCCGGTTCCCGTTACTTTATCGAACAGCCGCCGCTCACCAGTTATGACGAGCTTGATCGTCGGATGCGTGCGGGCGATATCACGGTGGCGATTGAGATCCCGCCCAATTTCGGGCGCGATATCGCGCGTGGTACGCCTGTGGAACTCGGCGTCTGGATCGACGGAGCGATGCCCAGTCGTGCCGAAACGGTAAAAGGTTACGTGCAGGCAATGCACCAGAGTTGGCTTCAGGATGTGGCGAGCCGACAATCGACACCCGCCAGCCAAAGCGGGCTGATGAACATTGAGACGCGTTATCGCTATAACCCGGACGTAAAAAGCCTGCCAGCGATTGTTCCAGCGGTGATCCCGCTTCTGCTGATGATGATCCCGTCAATGCTAAGCGCCCTTAGCGTGGTGCGGGAAAAAGAGCTTGGGTCGATTATCAACCTTTACGTGACCCCCACCACCCGTAGCGAGTTTTTGCTTGGCAAACAGCTGCCGTACATCGCGCTGGGGATGCTGAACTTTTTCCTGCTCTGCGGCCTGTCGGTGTTTGTGTTTGGCGTACCGCATAAAGGCAGTTTCCTGACGCTCACCCTGGCGGCGCTGCTGTATATCATCATCGCCACCGGAATGGGGCTGCTGATCTCCACCTTTATGAAAAGCCAGATTGCCGCCATTTTCGGAACGGCGATTATCACGTTGATCCCGGCGACACAGTTTTCCGGGATGATCGATCCGGTAGCTTCGCTGGAAGGGCCTGGACGTTGGATCGGCGAGGTTTACCCGACCAGTCATTTTCTGACTATCGCCCGCGGGACGTTCTCGAAAGCGCTGGATCTGACTGATTTGTGGCAACTTTTTATCCCGTTGCTGATAGCCATCCCGCTGGTGATGGGCTTAAGTATCCTGCTGCTGAAAAAACAGGAGGGATGATGCGCCATTTACGCAATATTTTTAATCTGGGTATCAAAGAGTTGCGCAGTCTGCTCGGTGATAAAGCGATGCTGACGCTGATTGTCTTCTCGTTTACGGTGTCGGTGTATTCGTCAGCGACCGTTACGCCAGGATCGTTGAACCTCGCGCCGATCGCCATTGCCGATATGGATCAATCGCAGTTATCGAACCGGATCGTTAACAGCTTCTATCGTCCGTGGTTTTTGCCACCGGAGATGATCACCGCCGATGAGATGGATGCCGGACTGGACGCCGGACGCTATACCTTCGCGATAAATATTCCGCCTAATTTTCAGCGTGATGTCCTCGCCGGACGCCAGCCGGATATTCAGGTGAACGTCGATGCCACGCGCATGAGCCAGGCATTTACCGGCAATGGGTATATCCAGAATATTATCAACGGTGAAGTGAACAGCTTTGTCGCGCGCTACCGTGATAACAGCGAACCGTTGGTATCGCTGGAAACCCGGATGCGCTTTAACCCGAACCTCGATCCCGCGTGGTTTGGCGGGGTGATGGCGATCATCAACAACATTACCATGCTGGCGATTGTATTGACCGGATCGGCGCTGATCCGCGAGCGTGAACACGGCACGGTGGAACACTTACTGGTGATGCCGATAACGCCGTTTGAGATCATGATGGCGAAGATCTGGTCGATGGGGCTGGTGGTGCTGGTGGTATCGGGATTATCGCTGGTGCTGATGGTGAAAGGTGTACTGGGCGTACCGATTGAAGGCTCGATCCCGCTGTTTATGCTGGGCGTGGCGCTCAGTCTGTTTGCCACCACGTCAATCGGCATTTTTATGGGGACGATAGCGCGTTCAATGCCGCAACTGGGGCTGCTGGTGATTCTGGTGCTGCTGCCGCTGCAAATGCTTTCCGGTGGTTCCACGCCGCGCGAAAGTATGCCGCAGATGGTGCAGGACATTATGCTGACCATGCCGACGACACACTTTGTTAGCCTCGCGCAGGCCATTCTCTACCGGGGGGCAGGATTCGAAATCGTCTGGCCGCAGTTCCTGACACTGATGGCAATTGGCGGCGCGTTTTTCACCATTGCGCTGCTGCGATTCAGGAAGACGATTGGGACAATGGCGTAAGGAAGGGAAACTTGACTTCATACTGTGATGTCATACTATTGATGTCATAAAGTGAAGTCATAAGGACATGCCATGAGAACCAAGGTACAGGCTTTACGGAAGAAACAAAAAAATACATTGGATCAAATAGTTAAAACTCCTGTTCCTCAAGGGATCAAGTGGTCTGATATAGAGTCACTGGTTAAAGCATTAGGCGGAGAAATTAAGGAAGGAAGAGGTTCGCGTTGCAAGTTCATACTAAATATGAGCGTTGCGTGTTTCCATCGGCCTCATCCGTCGCCAGATACCGATAAAGGCGCTGTAGAAAGCGTGCGTGACTGGTTACTAAGTATAGGGGTAAAACCATGATCAAACTGAAGACGCCAAACTCTATGGAGATTGCCGGGCAACCTGCAGTTATCACTTACGTGCCAGAACTGAATGCATTTCGTGGCAAATTCCTGGGCTTGTCAGGTTATTGTGATTTTGTCTCTGACAGCATTCAGGGGCTGCAAAAAGAAGGGGAACTTTCCCTGCGAGAGTATCTTGAGGATTGTAAAGCTGCGGGTATTGAGCCGTATGCGCGTACAGAAAAGATTAAGACCTTTACGTTACGCTATCCAGAATCGCTGAGTGAACGCCTTAATAATGCGGCTGCGCAGCAACAAGTCTCTGTTAATACCTATATTATTGAAACACTGAATGAGCGTTTGAATCATTTATAAATTTTAGCGGCGTACATTACGCAGAATATCTGCCTTTACAGGATCTATCTATGCAACTGAACTTAATTTTATAAATTAAGTTCAGTTAATATCTTTTCTTTCCTCGTTTCAGAAATAACTCAATCTTCCTTCGGCAAGCACTGCAAATGCCCGTGCCGCACGCCGCGCTGGGCGATAACGTCATCGGCAAAATGCTGCACGTCGCCCATATCACCTTTCAGCACGGCGATTTCCAGACAGTCGTCGTGATTGATATGCACATGCAGCGTGGCGACGGAGAGATCGTGGTGATGGTGCTGGGTGGAGACAATGCGGCTGGCTAAGTCGCGTTTTTCGTGTTCATACACATAGGAGAGCACCGCGAAACCTTGCGTGCCGTGCTGCTGAGTGGCCTCCTGGGCCAGAGCGCTACGCAGAATATCGCGGATAGCTTCGGAACGATTGTTATAACCACGACGCTGGCTCAGGCTGTCCAGCGTCTCCAGTAAATCGTCATCAAGCGTGA
>OAWD01000389.1_pt1 | contig 31739 bp, 25 predicted proteins | sample 1495361 | NCBI WGS metagenome assembly OAWD01 (sample SAMEA2580130, study PRJEB22360) | human gut metagenome | biome: human gut; feature: human-associated habitat; material: faeces | place: Denmark | collected 2008/2010 | reverse complement strand
CTATGACTGGGTAAAAAAGGCGACCCGCAAAGTCGTCTGGATATCTCTGCTGTTTTCAGCATCGGCGTCGGTCGGGTGCCTGTTGTTTGCAAAGCCAGTGCTGGATATTTTGTCTGGCGGGGCAGTTGCTGTATCCTACGGGACGCTGCTGGGGATGTGTCTGATGCAGGTACTGCTGTCTTTTACAAGTCCTTTTTTTATGGTGCTCAACGGCGCCAAAATTATCCGTTTTCAGGTGGTCTTGTATCTGGTTTTCGCGGCGGTATCCCTGCCCCTGAAAATCTTTCTCGCGGAAATGCTGGGGCCCGCTGCCATTGCCTGGACCGGGGCAGTCTTTTATCTGTTCTTTATCACCGTCCCCACCTTTTTAAGAGCCCGGAAAGTATTCTTATAAAAACAGCCAGGCTGTGATTTTAGGTAGAAAAAACGGGCCTTTCTATGATATAATACTTCTATTGAAACCGTATAGCGTTTGAGAGGATTCAGAAGACAACAGAGGTGCCTTATGGGAAAAATAAACAAAGAATTTGGAATTGATGAGGAGTACCTAGAATATCTCCGTTCCATTCCGGTGGACGTCTATATTAAAATTCTGGAAAACTGTTCATCGGATGTATATGTGATGGACAAAGAAGGGAAGATTATTTATGTTAATCCCAATTCCATCCGCCATTATGGGGTAGACCCGAAAGAGATGATCGGTCAGAATAACTACTCTTTCAGAAAAGGGAAGTGGACGCCAACGGCTCTGGAAAAGTGTGTCGGGGAAAAACGGACTGTTTTTGCGGAGCAGAACTATCTGCTCATTGGAAAAAGCGTTTCAACGGTGCTCACGCCCATTTTTGATAAGGATGGGGAGATTGAAATGGTCGTGACCATTGCCAATGAAATCCCTGAAAAATATGACATGACCTGGCGAAAGCTGGACGGTGAAAAGAGTAAAGCCGGGAGCAGGAGCAAAACCCACACAATAGAGGCTGAGGACGGCAAGGACGATGATGAGATTGTCGGTCAGAGCTATATTTTCTGCAAGATTCTGCTGACCATCAAAAAAGTTTCAGAGTCCGACGTCCCGATTCTTTTAACCGGAGAGTCGGGGGTAGGCAAGACACTGATTGCCGAATATGTGCATAAAACGAGCCTGAGGGCCTCAAAGCCGTTCTGGGCTATTAACTGTGCCACGATACCGGAAAACCTTCTGGAATCGGAATTATTCGGTTATGCGCCCCATGCCTTTACAGGAGCCAGCGCCAAGGGGAAGGTCGGCCTTGTGGAACTGGCCGATGGTGGCACGCTGTTCCTTGATGAAATCGGTGAGATGGCCCCGGGGCTTCAGGCCAAGCTGCTGGACGTTCTGGAAAACAAGCGCTTTATCCAGGTGGGCGGAAGTGAAATGAAACATGTGGATATCCGTATTGTGGCAGCTACCAACGCCAACCTCGAAAAACTGGTCTCGGAAAAGAAGTTCCGCTCAGACCTGTACTGGCGGATCAACACCATCAATATTGAGATTCCTGCTCTCAGGGAGCGCCGGGAAGATATTCTTCCTTTGACAGCCTATTTTCTGAAAAAATATAATAAAAAATATGGAAAAGACATTGATTTTTCTCCCAAGTCCATGGCGATCCTTATTGCCTACGACTGGCCGGGAAATATCCGGCAGCTGAAGAATCTCATTGAGCGGACGGTTCTTCTGTCCACCAGCGGCCCGGTTGCGCCGAAAGAGCTGCCAGAATTTATGATCGAGGGTACGGCCATGGTAGAGGAGACCTATAAGGAAAGCTATGATTATATTCTGGAAAGCGTTGGGAAACAGCTGATCCGTGAGTCCTATAAAAAACACAGAAACATGAAAAAGGTCGCTGAAGATCTGGACATCAGCCATTCCAAGGCTTTTCGGCTGGTAAGTGAATACTGTAAGGATTTAATGAAAAAATAGAGAATTTAGATTAAGTGTTTATTAAAAAAATATCAGCATTAAAATAAAAAAGAGGCAAAGCAAGGCGTTCTGAGACAGATCGCTTACTTTGCCTTTTTTTATTTTTTGTCAGCATGTGGTAAGGTAAAATCACCCGGTTCAAAATCTGGTGTGGGGTCTTTTTCCTTTTCAATAATCTGCGCCCGCGTCAGGCTTCCAAAGTCCTTTCTCATCCATTTATACAGAGATACAACACAGAGGATGAGCGTTACAGACACCGGGAGCGCTGATATAATAATGGCCGATTTAAGAGAATCCAGCGGCGCCTTTGCAAACATGAGACACAGCGGAATCGCGGAAATGACAATGGCCCAGAACAGTTTGAGATGGTTCGGTGGGATTTCATCATCCTTAATATTTTTGATGGAAGCCGCGGACAGAGTAAAGACAGCGGAATCCAGAGTGGTGATGAGCAGCATGGTGCCAGTGAGAAACCATACAAGCAGGATGATTTTTCCGAGTGGCAGGGCCGCGATAACCGTTGAAATAACCTGTTCCGGACTCTGGGTCTGGAGGATTTCGACAAAGTTAAAGGAGCCGGTAAGCTGCAGCTGGAGTCCGTAGTTGGACAATACACCAAAGAACAGAAGTGTGCTGAGCATACCTGCGCCAGTGATGCTCAGGATAACCTCTTTGATGGTACGCCCCTTGGAGATTTTGGCAATGAAGATCCACATCCAGGGCGCCAGGGTAATCCACCAGGCCCAGTAAAAAACGGTCCAGTCTGCTGTAAAACCAGTCTTGATAATGGGCTCAGTTTCGGTGATCATGGGCACAAAATTAGAGAGCATCATCCCAAAGCTCTTGATGGTATTTTCAAGCTGGAATTGAGGCCCGCCAAAAATAAAGACATAAGCCAGTAAAAAGAAACACAGGTAAATGGTGGAGTCTGAACAGAATTTCATTCCCTTTTCAAGCCCTGCATAGGAACTGGCGGTAAAGAATATGGTGACTGCGACCACCATAACGACCTGCATAATAAAGTTATCGGGTGTGCCGAGACTGGTGTGCAGATTGTTGACCAGCATTGGAACCCCTGTTCCAAAGGTTAAAATAATACCTGAAACGATTCCAAAAATAAAAATAATGTTAATGATCTTATTCCAGATTGGCCGGCCGCCGGTAACACCTTCACAGCCGTTTGCCAGTGAGAGGCCCTCCTGTCTGCGGACATAAAAACGGTAGGCCAGAGGAATGGTGCCAATGGCATAGATTCCCCAGGCGGGAACGCCCCAGTGGAAAAAGTTGTAGGATACAGCGACCTGCGCGGCAGCGATGCTCTCGGGTGTAATGCTCTGGGGCGGCGTGATGTAGTAATAGACCCATTCGAGAACGGCCCAGTACAAAAGCGCAGCACCCATCGTTGCGCAGAAGATCATGGCGATCCAGCTGAAGGTTTTGTACTCCGGCTTATCCTTGCCAAGCTTGATATTCCCAAATTTGGAAAAAGCAACGGCGAAGTTAAAGACGAAGATACCGATGGTGATTACAATAAAGTAAACGCCCATCTTGGTTGTAATGAAAATTCGAATATTATTCAGAATTTCCGTCGCTGCTGTGGGCATCAGTATGATATACACACTGAAGACAGCAACCAGTGCCAGAGTGATAATGATTGCCCATTTGTCAATTTTATATTTTTTCATGGGTTTATACCTCCTTTGATATGCAAAGATAAGCTAGCTAGGAAAATCTTTACATTCGCAAGGTATTATTATTTTACTATATTTTTGGTGTTTTGTCCAATGCTCCTTCATTAAAGTTACTAATAAAGCCTGGATGCTATAAAAACATCCAGGCTTTATAAAAATCACTCGTGTTCATTCAACGCATCGATCACACTTGCTTTTTCACATGAACTCGGGGAGAGCGGTTCTTTTTCAGGGAAGTCTGGAACCGTTTCCTTTTCCTTGCGGGTGATTTCATCTCTTGTCATGTCACCGTAATCCTGCTTCAGCCATTTAAAAATGGAAATGATGCAGAAAATCAGCGTGATGAAAACCGGAATCGCTGTGATGATAATGGTCGATTTCAGCGAATCCAGCGGAGCCTTGGCAAACATCAGGCACAGCGGAATCGCAGCGATGATGACAGCCCAGAAAAGCTTCAGGCTCTTGGGCGGTATCTCATCAGTTTTCAGGTTGGTAACTGAGGCAGCCGCCAGTGTGAACACAGCAGAGTCCAGCGTAGTGACTAGCAGCATAAGACCGACGATAAACCAGACAAAGAGCACAATTTTGCCGAGCGGAAGTGCCATAATAGCCGAGGAGATGACCTGCTCAGGACTCTGGTTCTGCAGAATGGAGACAAAGTCAAACTGTCCGGTCAGCTGTAAATTCAAGCCGTAGTTTGAAAGAATACCAAAGAAGAGTACGGTGCTGATGAGACCGGCCAGGGATATGGTGAGAACGACCTGCTTGATGGTGCGGCCCTTGGAGATTTTTGCGATAAAAATCCACATCCAGGGCGCCAGTGTAATCCACCAGGCCCAGTAAAAGACCGTCCAGTCTGCGGTGAATCCAGTTTTAATAATAGGTTCTGTCTCAAAGATCATCGGGACAAAGTTGTTAATCATAAGTCCGAGGCTTTTAATGGTATTTTCAATCTGGAATAAAGGGTTCCCGAAGATAAATACAAAAGCCAGAAGGATAAAAAAGAGGTATGTTGTAGAATCTGAACAGAATTTCATCCCTTTGTCAAGGCCGGCATATGAGCTGAGTGTAAAAATAAAAGTGACGACCACCACCATGATTACCTGCATGATGAAGGTATCTGGCGTTCCAACGCTGTTGTGCAGATTATTGACCAGCATTGGAATCCCTGTTCCAAAGCTGATGATAATGCCGGATACAATACCAAAAATAAAAACGATATTGATGATTTTATTCCAGACAGGCTTTCCGCCCGTAACCCCTTCACAGCCACCGGCCAGAGAAAGGCCGTCTTTCTGGCGGATGTAGTAGCGGTAAGCAATGGGGATTGTGCCAATGGCATAGATCCCCCAGGCCGGAATACCCCAATGGAAAAAACTGTAGGATACGGCAACCTCCGCGGCTGCCATACTCTGCGGGTCCAGCCCCATTGGCGGACCGGTATAATAATAAACCCATTCCAGTGTGGCCCAGTACAGAATACTGGTCCCCATGGTGGCACAAAAGATCATGGCAATCCAGCTAAAGGTTTTGTAATTTGGGTCGCCCTTGCCGAGTTTAATGTTTCCATATTTAGAGAAGGCAAGACTGATGTTTACAGCAAAAATACCGATGGTAATCAAAACAAAGTAAAACCCCATTTTGGATGTTGTAAAAACGCGCAGGTTATTGAGCGTTGCAGTTGCCTGCTCCGGCAGGAGTACAATGTAGATACTGAGCGCCAGTACAATGATCAGCGTAATAATAATAGCCCATTTGTCGATTTTAAATTTTTTCATAAGTCCGCCCCCTTCTGTCTTTCACAATCACACATTAGCATTCGTAAGATAATTGTATCTTACTACGATTTGATGGTTTAGTCCAATGATTTAACGGATAAATTATGGTAAACAGGCTATTTTATATTTTTGCGGGAAGGCCGTAGCCTCCCCGCGCAGGTGTATGCTATTTATCTTCAGGTTGAATATTCTTTTTCTTAACATAGATACGGATAGCCACCGAGCAGAGTACCGCGATGATGGAAGCTGCGATCAGGAAACATCCAAAGCTCATCTGATAGCCAAGCATACCCGGATGCTGATCCAGCCAGTTACCAGTGATAACCGGTACAAACATATCCGGAATAAAGGCGATAACCGACAGGATACCTGTAGCGGCACCGAAGATGGTAGTGGGAACACCAGACTCAGTGAACTGTGAGGAGGCAACGCCATAAGCGCCGGTCAGAAAGAAACCAACCGCCAGAATAAGTATGATGGCGATCATCAGCATAGCGGCTGTGGTTGGCAGGAAGATCAGAATAGCTGAGCACACAGCGGTTAAGGCCATGATCAAAATGAGTACCTTGGCCGGTGAATTAATTTTTGTGGCAATACTGCCGATGATGGGCGCAGAGAGCAGGGCGATACCATATGTACGGATCATGCCAACGGTTGAGGTAATACCCATGGAAGCGCCAAAGACGTCAGTCAGATATGGTGTGGTGTAGGCCATTGCGGCATAGGCGCAGTAGACAAAGAACATGGACGCAGTGGTCAGCCAGACACCAGGATGCTTGATGGCTTCTTTAAATTCATTGAGGTTAAAGCCCTGTCCCTCTTTGATTTCATCATCGAATTTTGGAACAAAAAGCAAGGTGGCGATACCAAAAATAACATTTAAAATAGCGCTGACAATCAAGACAACAATAAAGCCAGCCGCGGAGTCAGATACAAAGGCGTTGAAAATCTGCTGAGAGACAAAGCCCAAAAGCAGGCCGCCGACGCCATAAATCCCGTAGCTCAGGCCAATGTTTCGCGAATAGGTGCTGTCATCGCTGACCAGGCGGATCAGCTTATAACGGATACCCCAGAAAATAAGGGTACTGGTAACGCCGAGAAGGCCAAAAATGATCATGATGCTGGTGTAGGACGGAAGCGTCGCGAACCAGCAGATAACGGCAGCGGTGGTGAAAAAACCAACAGCTGCAAGATATTTTGCCCGGATCTTATCTGCGATAATCCCTCCCGGAAGATAGCAGATCGTGGCGACCAGGCCGTAAATACCACCGGTGGCGCCGAGCTGGGCGTTGTTGATGTTCAGGCTTGTCATCATGGTGTCATAAAACGAAAAACGGAAGTAAATAATCTGAAAAAGAACGGCCGAGCCGAAGCTGACCAGGAAAACAATCAGCATGGTTCTGAATTTGCTTAAATCGTCCTTATTGATAACACTTTTATTCATCATAGGTCTCCTCTCTCCTTGATAAAAAAATTAGTGCAAAATAAGTTCTGGTATTGCCGAATCCCTATTTTGCACTAATAAAATGGGTTAGTTAATTCGTTAAGGAATTTAGAATCTGAATTCTTCAGGAATCAAATCTGCAATCATTTTTTCCTGGAATGCTTCGAGCTTGGTTGGCAGTTCGTAGTTGGCTACGCGGTCCTGCCAGGCTTTGCGTGCAAGTTCCTGTACAGTTGGACTGCCAGCAGCTTCCCAGTTGCCGATGGATTGACGGTTGTACAGTGGTGGCAGGAAGTAGTCCGCCTTATACAGCTTATTGGTACGGGCGATATAGTTTGTTTTGTGTTCAACTTTTTCCATTTTGTCCATCATGAGTGTCTGGTCATTGATGGTGGTTCCCTTTAAGAGATGTTTGACAATGCGGGCAGTTTGTTCATCGAGCATATATTTTTCATAGCCTAAAGCACCGTAGGAATCTAAGATACCGCCGAGCATGTATAATTGTTCAGGTTCTACCATATAGCCGGATAAGCAGATCAGCATGGATTCAGCGCCGCTCTGGTAGTCGTCCTGTTTGGCGTCTGCGAGACAGCCGTTGGCACGGCAAGGCAGTCCGTAGAAGTCTGCCAGTTCACGCATGGTACAGAAGGACTGGAAGGTTTCAGGTCCGCCACATACGCACAGAGAGTATCTCAAGTCACATTCAAGAGAGCTTAACTGGTAAATAACCGGTGCGCCTGGCTGAACAAGCTGAGACAATACGAGACCGGCCAGCAGTTCGGTATTGTTCTGAACAGTGGTGGAAGCCAGGGTCGGCGGAGAAGTCATACCGGCTAAGCCAACGCCTGTGATAACCAGGGCCTGGCCCATTCTGGCGTAGGTGATGATGGTATCACACATTTCCTTGTTCCATGCAAATGGAGCGGAGTTGGTGGCCAGAGTAATGGTCTGACAGTGTTCGTGGTCGTCATTGAAGTCCTGAACCAGCTTGATGAATTTTTCACAGCGTTCCTTGGTACCATTGTGACCACCGATTAATTTATCAGAATATTTCAAGTTTGCCAGTGTTGTCCATTCGGTATGGATCTTAGTCGGAATATCGTTTGGCACGACGATATCCGCGTCGATCAGGTGCATGATGTCGCTGTCCTGATGAATTTTAATAAAGTTGATATAATCTTCAGCGTTGGCCTTGCGGTATTCGCCGTTATCCAGAACATTGACTGGACCCAGTGAAGACTGAACCATCATTTCCTGACCAACACCTGTTGTGAATTTCATACCCCTTGAATACATATCAAAGGTCTTTGGAACCAGAGACACACATTTTTCGACCAGGTCTTTGTCGATATAAACGATCTTGCCGTCTACCTTACAGCCTGCTTTTGCTAAAATATCGCGTGCTTCTTCGTTATCAAATAAAATCCCCTTATTTGCGAGCAGATACAAGCTTTTGTCGTGAATGAGTTCAATGTCCTCTTTGCGAGTGAATAAATTGGAATAAAAGTTACGTGTCATAATCATTACCCTCCATGATCATTATGTGTTTTTTCTTATGCCTTTATATAACGCAAGTCCCGTGCCAAAAAATCAAAAGCGAAGGAATGGCTAGAATCAGCCGTTTTTTGTAAAAATAAATTTTAAAGGATTTCAAAGATGAAATATGAAGATTTTTATCCATGTTTTTAGATTTCTATTTTAAAATTTACAATATTTTACGAAAAATAGAATAAATCTTTTTGAAAGAAAATGGTTTGCCCTATATATAATAAGGAAGGACAGAGATATTTACAGGAGATGAAAAGCTAAATATAAAGCCGGAAAACGCAGCGCGCTCTCCGGCAGAAAATAAAATTTAAAGTTAAAAAAATTCAAAAATGAAATCAGCCTTCAGGTTCGATTTCATCTTCAGAATTGCCCGAAGGCTTTTCCGGCAGTGCGGTCAGGCAGACTGATGCAATCACCAGAGCCGCGCCGAGCAGCTGCAGCGCCGTGAATGTCTCACCGAGCACCAGAGCGCTGAAGACGATGGTGACGACCGGCACAAAATTGACGAGGATGGTCACAGTAAGAATAGGGATGCTCCGCAAGGCATACATATAGGTGAGGTTGGCCGTGGCGGAGACCAGTACAGCCAAAAACAGGAAATTGATGATGATCTCTCCGGTAAAAAGGCTGAAGTCCGGCGGGAAGGCGAAGGCCAGCGGCAGTGTAACTCCCGCAATGCAGGCCGAGAGGTAGGTGGTGATATCCAGCCCTGTATAACGGCTGTAAAGAGGCTTGGCCAAATAATTATATAAAAGCCAGCCAAGACCTGATAAAATCATGGCGCCGCATCCCCAGGGGTTGATCTCAATTTTAGAAAGCCCCACAATCATGATAACGCCCACTACGGAAAAGGCCACAGCACCTGCCTTTATGAAAGTAAACCGCCGTTTAAGAATTACCGTGTCAATGAGCATGCAGAAAATCGGCACAAGACTCAATAAAATAGAGGCCATGGAGGCTCCGGTCAGGTCTACACCCACCGCCTCAAACACATAATAGCCTGTAAAGCCGATAAGCCCTGCGATTAAAACACGGGGAAGATCCTTTTTCAGAAGCCGCTGCTCTGGTTCGAGCTTTCGCTTGACCAGAAACAGAATGATCGCCGCAATGGCAAAGCGTCCGAAAATTAAAGCGTATACCGAAAAAGCCTGAAGACAGATTTTTGTACTGATAAAAGAAATGCCCCAGAAAACCAGGGTGTAAGAAATAGCCAGATAGGGTTTTATTTTTTGCATAAGTGCCTCCGATGACAGGTGTCGAAAACTATTATACCTGAAATTGACCACTGCTTCAAATGAACTCACAAAATAAAAAAAGCTTTAAAAAGCTGAGTTTTAAAAAACTCAGAAGAATAAACATAAATTCTGTAAAGCCTGCAAAACTGGGCTTTTTTGAATTGGTATAGTTCTTGCAATAGTATATTGGCAAGAAAAGGAGGTAATCATATGGCTAATCAAAGTTTTGCAGCGCAGTTATCAAAGGAAAAGCGAAATTTCCTTTTGATCTTTGTCAGTATTGCGGGAGGAATCATCACCTTTGCACCCTATGCCAGAAACCTTTACTATGACCAGTACCTGGCGGGATTTAACCTGACGAATACACAGCTTGGTATGCTTGGTTCATTTTATGGAATTTTATGCTTAATATCCTACATACCCAGTGGATTTCTGGCTGACCGCTTCAGTGCAAAGACGATGCTGTTCGTTTCATTTATCGGGATGGCGGTTGCGACGGCCTGGCAGGGGATGAAACCAGGTTTTACTGGTCTGGTGTGTGTATATGCACTCTATGGTGTGTTCACGACGTTGACCTTCTGGTCACCGTTTCTAAAATTTATTCGGCTGCTGGGCACTTCTGAAGAACAGGGCAGCATGTATGGAATCAGCGAGGGGACACGGTGGCTGTTTAATGCTGTCGTTGGGTTTTTCTGCCTGTGGTTCATGGGACTGTTTGCCAATAAAGTTATGGGGCTTCAGGGACTTCTGTGGCTGATCGCGGCTGTATATGTGGTTATTGGTTTTGTGATTTTGTGGCTGGTGCCATCCTTTAAAGACGCCGGTGGTGAAAAGGAAAGTATCAACCTCAAAGATATGGTGAAGGTCGTTAAAATTCCGGGCGTGTGGCTGGTAGGTCTCTTAACCTGTGCCATCTATTCCATTTTTGTAGCAGCGAATATGTATTTTGGCCCTTACTATTCCAATATTCTGGATATTGACACCACATTGACCAGTTCGCTGGCCATTGTGAAAAATTATCTGGTGGCGGGCATCGGAACAATTATTTTTGGTGTGATCTCTGACCGCTATGCCAAAAAAAGAGGCGGCGGCTCCTCGAGAACACCGATGATTATCGTGTGCTTCTGTATTCTTATTGTGTTGATGGCAGTGTTGATGTTCTCAGCGTCAAACGCGATTTTCTCTGTTGTGCTGACTTTGGTCATCACCTTTGTATTTTGCGGAACACGGGGTATCTGCTATGCGACCCTGGATGAAGGAAAAATTCCGCTGGAGCTCTCCGGCGTGGCTCTTGGATTTATCTCCATTGTCGGCTACGGGCCGGAATCCTTTATGACAGCACTCATGGGCTCTTGGCTGGATAAATATCCCGGAATCGCGGGCTACAACATGATATGGATATGGATTATTGCCTGGTCTGTGGTGGGGATTATTGCAGCTGTGGCGATCAATCGTCTGGGAAAAGTAAAAATAAATAACGAACAGGGGGAAGTTAAAAATGTTGAATTATGATGGAAGTAGCTTGTTTATCAGCCAAAAAGATATTGAGGTGATTCATGAATACACCTTAAAAACACTGAGTGAGGTCGGAATGATTTTTGACCACCCGGAGGTGCTGGAGGTTTTTAAAAAGCATGGCGCCCGGTTGGACGGCAACAAGGTTTTTATGGACGAGGCGCTGATCAGCAAAGCCATCGCCACTGTCCCCATCGAGTTTGAAATGTACGGGCGGCGTGGCGGCCTTAAAATCGGAAAACGCTATGACCCCAAGGTGGGGCCGGGCACAGACTGGCCGTTGATCGTTGATGAAGAAAATAATATCCGCCCACCGGTTTTTGAGGATCTGCTCAAGTTTTACAAACTCATGGAAACCAGCGATATCATGGATTTCTCGCAGTTGCCCATCACCAATCTGCCGGAATTTGGGGGCAAGGGAGACTGTACCTATCTGGCTCAGATTGCGTTGATGTTAAAATATACCTCTAAGTTTTACGCCAACCCGGCGCGGCCGAATCAGTCCAATGTGGGGAGCAAAGGGATACGCCAGACTGTGAAGGAATATCATCAGATGCTCAAAGAATTTCATGGCGTGGACGATGACAAGTATATTGTCATGGAGCTGCTCTGTGTGCAGTCACCGCTTTGCAATGACAAGGAGATGCTGGATAATCTGCTGGAGGCTGCGGCTGCAAACCAGCCTATCAGCGTGGTTATCGCCTCCATGACTAACACCACCTCGCCCTCCACCCTGCTGGGAACCGCTATCCACGACAATGCCGTGGCACTGGCCACCACCACGCTCATTCAGCTGCTGCGCCCGGGGCTGCCAGTGGTTCATACCATACTGAGCTCGCCATCGGATATGCGTTATATTCAGATGGGCACCGGATCGACAGAAAATGCGCTTTTAGCCTACGCGGGAATCGCCATGGGGCGTTATTACGGTATTCCTGTCCGCGGTGGGGGAACCCTGTCGGACGCGGTGGATGTGGATTATCAGACCGGCGCGGAGTCGGCCATGACGCTGATGCCAGCTTATCTCTGTAATGTGGACTACATTACGCACTGCGCGGGTGGAATGGGTGTTTTCAATGTCGGCAGCTTTGAGAAATTTGTTTTGGACGAGGAACTGGTAGGCTATATGAAACGCATGATACGGGGCTTTAACAGCTCTGAACCGGAGTTTGCCTTTAAACAGCTGAAGGATATCGGGCCGAGAGGCAACTACCTTATGGGGAGGACGCCGAAACAGTACCGGAAGGAAACCTACCTCGCGAAGCTCTTTAACAAAAAAGGCGGGATGATTAGTGTGCGTGACGATGGTACCCTGCGGGAGAAAGCCTGCCGCCACATCAGAGAGCGGCTGGAGTGCTACGAGCTCCCCGAGACAGACAAAGCCCAGCAGGAAGTGCTGGACCGTTACCTCAAGCCGCTGGGGCTGTAAATAATTTTTGAGAAATTTGTGAGATCGAATGAGAGTGACAGCACCGCAAAAGCGCCTGTCACTTTCTGTGTTTGTGAAATTCGGGGAGGAGCCTGAAAATGAAACTGAAAGATAAAATCGATTTACCGGTGGTGCTCATACCGCTGTTCGCTATCTTGTTAGCCTGTATTTTTCTGGTCATCAATTTCGAGAGTGCCCGGTATTTTATCGACGCAGCCTATAAGGTGGTGACAAAGCAGTTTGGCTTTGTGTACCTGTGGATCACCCTCATCTCATTTCTGTTGTGCCTGTATCTTGCCTTGGGTCCATATGGTAAAATAAAGCTGGGAGAGGGCGAGAAGGAGTACGGTGAAATTTCTTGGGCGGCCATGATTTTTTGTGCGTCGATGGCAGCTGGTTTTTTGTACTGGACCAATATCGAATGGACCTTTTATTATCAGTCGCCGCCCTTTGGCATCGAGCCTATGAGTGAGACGGCCCTTGAGTATGCTGGCGCTTACCCACTTTTTCACTGGGGGCCTTCCGCCTGGGGGCTTTATTTGATACCCGCCATTGCCTTTGGGTATTCCTACTATAACCGTAAATGTGAGCATTTTGACGTGGCCTCCTGCTGTCACGCTGTATTTGGGAAAAGGCATGAAAAAATCATTGACCGGGTCATCAATATTATTTTTGTTTTTGGCATGGTGGGCGGCGCTGGAACGACTCTGGGCATCGGGACGCCAGTCGCCACCGCGGCGTTGAACGATCTTTTTGGCCTTGAGGACACTGGTCTGGTCAAATTTATTACCCTCTTTGTGATCACCTGTATTTTTACAGCCAGCGCATACGCTGGCGTCAAAAGGGGCATAAAAGTGCTGAGCAACATCAACGTCGGATTTCTGCTGGTGATCGTGGCGCTGGTTTTCTGTTTCAGCGATAAAATTTTTGTTTTGAAAATGGCGACTACCTCTGTGGGTTTACTGATATCTGACTTTTTCAGGATGTCAACCTGGATGGATCCAGTCATGGAAACAGGCTTTGTGGAGACATGGACGGTGTTTTACTGGGCGTGGTGGCTGTCGATCGCTCTGTCGGTAGGGCTGTTTATCGCCAAGATTTCAAGGGGACGCACCATCCGCGGCATCATACTGGGGTGCCTGGGCTATGGTCTGGCGGCGACATTTTTGTTTTTTACCGTGTTCACCGGAAATGCAGTATCTCTGACGCTAAAGAACGTCCTCAATGTACCGGAGAGCATGAACAGCATCGGTGGGCCTCAGACAGTCATGGCGATTCTGCATCAGAATCCCATGAGCACTCTTCTTGTCTTTCTTGTTCTGGTCGCTTCTGTTATTTTAACGGCGACAACCTATGATTCTGTCTCACACACTCTGGCCATGGTGTCCGCTAAAAATTTTGACAAGGAAGACGATCCGCCCAAAAAGCTGAGTGTGTTCTGGGCTGTTTCGGTCGCAGCCATTCCGGCGGTGCTGCTGCTGTTCGATGGCTCCCTCCAGCAAATACAGACCTTTACCATTGTTTTCACACTGCCGGTCTGCGTGTTGTATATGATTATCACCCTGTCGCTTTTCAAAATGCTGCATCAGGATTTCAAAAAGAAGTGAGCGTATAAAATGAACCTTTTTAAAAATTATTCCGACGAATATAAAAACTATCTGCTGTCTTTGTCAAAAGAATATTTTCTGACCATTCTGGAAAACTGTTTTACCGAGATCTTTGTAGCGGACCATGAAGGCAGAATCACCTATATCAATCCGGCCTGTGTGCGCCATTATGGCTTGAGCAGTGAGGAGATGGTCGGGCACCTGGCGACCGAAATATGCCAGGAAAAGGACCTGTGGGAGCCTTATACATATAAGGATGTGGTGGCGTATGGAAAAACGCTTATCACTGAAAACCGTTATAAGGTAATTAATCAAAATCTGCTTTCCATCAGTGTTCCGGTGTTTGACGACAGCGGCGATATTGAAATGATGGTGTCATCGACCCAGGATCATTTCAACAAATACGACATTACCTACCGGGTCAATACGACCTCCATTGAAAACAAGCTTGACGACCAGGAGACCGAGATCATTGGAAAAAGCCAGAGCTTTGAGTATTGCCGGGATTTGCTTGATGCTTCAGCGGCTACCGAAGCCAGTATCCTTCTTTTGGGAGAATCCGGCACAGGAAAAAGTGTACTGGCAAACTATGTGCACAGGAAAAGCAAGCGCAAAGACAAGGTGTTTATGGCCATCAACTGCGGTGCTATTCCTGAAAATCTGCTGGAAAGCGAACTTTTTGGCTATGCGCCTAACGCCTTCACAGGTGCAAGCCCGAAAGGAAAGGTCGGTATTCTTGAGGAGGCCGATGGCGGTACGCTGTTTCTTGATGAGATCGGCGAGATGCCGCTCGGAATGCAGGTAAAAATTCTCGATGTGCTGGAGAATAAACGATTTATTCCCGTCGGCAGCAATGACATCCGATTTACAGATGTGAGAATTATTGCGGCTACTAATCAGGATATTTTAAAGTTGGTGCGGGAAAAGTATTTTCGTTCAGACCTTTACTACCGTCTGAACACCATCAAGGTCACTGTCCCATCCCTTAAAGACCGCAAGGAGGATATGATGCTGCTCATCCGTCATTTTCTGAATATCTTCAATAAAAAATATCAGAGAAATGTCGTGCTTTCCAATGAGGTGTCCTACCTGATGACTATTTACGACTGGCCGGGGAATATACGGCAACTGAAGAACTGTATTGAACGAATGGTTATTCTCTCAAAGCATCAGGTAGTTGATTCAGATCTTTTTCATAATTATCTCAAGGATGAAGAAGATTACAGTATCGATTTTGATTCTAAAATTCCTAATTATGAAAATGTCATCGAGGAGGCAGAAAGAAAGCTGATTATCTGGGCTTACTCCAATTACAAAACAAGCCGAAGAGTGGCGGAAATCATTGAAGTCAGTCAGACAAAAGCCAATAATCTGATCCGTAAATATATAAAATAAATCCAAATAAAAATCCCGAAATATTTAAGTTTCCATTGAAAAATAGCGAAAATTTCGTTATAATTGCGGTAACGGAGTTTAAAATCAAATTCTCCGGGGTATATACAAGATAAATAAATTCTAGACCTTCGAAGGAGGAGAAAAAAATGCAAAAATATGTATGTGATATCTGTGGTTATGTTTATGATCCCGCTGTAGGTGATCCTGATAATGGTGTAGCTCCTGGAACAGCTTTCGCTGATCTGCCGGAAGATTGGGTTTGCCCGGAATGCGGCGTCAGCAAAGATGAATTTTCACCGGAAGCTTAATTAAGGCTTTTGAATAAGTCCCTGGATTGCCGGGGATTTTTTATTTTTTGTGGTTTCTGACGGCCTTGCAAAACTTCCCTAAATCGGGTATGATAATTGAAAAGAATCGATTATCAAGGGAGATTATTATGGCAGTTAAAGCAAGAGAAGAGGTCCGCAGCCGTGAGTTCAGCGCCATTGGCATGATACTTATCGGGCTGTTTGTCGTGGCCTATGTATTTATTTATAACCGCTCCATCAGCCAGATGGATGACTACGCTTTAAAAACAGGGATCGGTATCGCGGCTCTGATCGTGATGATTGTAGTGTTTGTCGTGATTCTCAGGTTTATTACCACCGGGTTTTTTATGCTGCTGACGCATCAGAGCCTGAACATTGAGCGGAAAATCTTTTTCTGGCGCAAGGAAGTTGCAGATATTCCGGTCAAGGCAATGTTTGATGTGGTGCCGGAAGATGCCTTTAAGGGGATTAACGGCAAGGTTAAGAATTATACCGTTGCCCGGATTGAGAATAAAGCCAAGTATGTGGTACTCTACCGGGAGGGAGACCAGGTACGCGGCGCCAAAATCCAGTGCTCTTCCAAATTTCACAAGGCATTGAAAAGCGTGGTCAGCCAGAACAAAAACGCCAAAAAAGCTTAAGGGGTAATTAAGCAAAAAGCAGTATGATAATGACGTAAACAAGTTACCCTCTTTCAAAATTTTTACAAACCAGCCGGAGTATTCTTACTCCGGCTTTTGTGTTTTTTGCCTGAATCCGCTATACTTGTCATAAAGGAGAACGATCATGAAAATACTACACACCTCAGACTGGCATATTGGCCGGACACTCAATGAAAAAAGCCTGCTGGAGGATCAGGAGGCTCTGCTCACACAGCTGCTCACCTGGCTTGACCGGGAGCGACCGGACATCCTTTTAGTCGCCGGCGATATCTATGACCGGTCGGTCCCTTCCAGGGAGGCGCTGGGGCTGGTGGACACAGTACTTTCTGAAATTATTCTCAGGCTGGGGATACCGGTTCTGCTCATCGGCGGCAACCACGACGGTCGTGAGCGGCTGGCCATGAATGGTGGTATTCTTGAAAAGCAGGGACTCCATATCGCGGGAAATTATCTGCCGGGGCAGGAGCCTGTGACACTGAGCGATGACTGGGGCGAGGTCTGTTTCTGGAGTGTGCCTTTCATCAAGCCGGTGGAATACCGGAGCCTGATGAAGCTTGAAAAGCCCATGGGCTACGATGAGATGTACCGGGAGATTACCGCTGAGATCACCGGGCGTATGGATACATCCAAACGTAACGTTCTGGTCTCTCACGGCTTGATTTTAGGTAATATGGCGGATATTCAGACCATTGACGATTCAGTCAGGCCCATTGAGATCGGCGGCATTGAGTACGCCTGCGCCGAGATCTTCGAGGCCTTTGACTATGTAGCACTGGGGCATCTGCACAGGCCGCAGAAGGTGCTGTGGGACAAGGTGCGCTACTCAGGGTCTCTGCTGAAATATTCCTTTTCGGAGTGGAATCAGAAAAAATCCGTGACGCTGGTGGAGCTTGGTGAAAAGGGCGCGCTGAGTCTGGAGCCGGTGAGCTTTAAGCCGCTGCGTGACCTGCGCGTCATCCACGGAAGACTTGAAGAACTGACGGCCCTTGAGGCCTATGAAGCCGAAGGCCGGGAAGATTACCTGAAGGTGATTCTGGAGGATCAGGAGCGGCTGGTAAACCCAATGGACAAGCTCCGCAGGGTTTATCCGAATGTGCTGGAGATGGCCTATGAGAAACGGGAGAAAACCGAGGCTCAGAAGAGCAGCCGCCGTATCAAGGAGCGGATACAGGACCCGCTGAAGCTGTTCGAGGATTTTTACGCCTTTGTCAACGGAGAGGCCATGCAGGCGGACGAGCAGGCAGTGATTACGGAGCTGCTTGAGACCACCATGGAGGAAGAAAGATGAAACCCATTGCCCTTTACATGCACCATTTTGGCCCTTTTATGGAGGAGCAGATTGATTTTACAAAGCTGGACAAGGAACTTTTTCTGATTACCGGCCCCACCGGCAGTGGGAAAACCACTATTTTTGACGGGCTGTGTTACGCGCTGTACGGCGAGGGCAGCAATACTTTCCGGCAGTCAAGAGAGATGAAAAGCCAGTTTGGCGATCCGCTGGAAATGATGTGGGTGGATTTTACCTTTGAGCTGCGGGAAAAGACCTATCGTATCAGGCGAATCCCTGAGCAGGATCGGAAAAAAGAGCGCGGACAGGGCACTGCCCGGCAAAAGCACGAGGCGGCGCTGTACGAGATAGCGGGTAGTGAGGAAAAACTGATTTCCGCCTCAGTAGCTGAGGTGGGAGAAAAGATCCAGGAAATCCTCGGCATCAATGCCAACCAGTTCCGCCAGATTGTCATGCTGCCTCAGGGGGAGTTCAGCCGTCTTTTGAAAGCAAAGGAGGAGGAACGGGTTGAGCTCTTAAAAAGTATTTTTCGGATGGATTTGTACAATAACCTCAAGGATAAGGTAGCCTCAGGCCTGCGGGAAATCCGAGGGCGCCACAATGACTTAAGCGTTGAGATGGAAACGGAGCGCCAGCACATCAAATGCGGCGGAGACTCCGAGCTTGCGGACACCCTGACACAGAATGATAAAACCATGGATTACGTGCTGGATTTAACCCGGAAAGAAATCGAGGCTGACACGGCCAAAATTGATGCGCTGGCAGAACAGGAGAAAGAGGCTGTCCGGTCACTGGAGCAGCTGCGCATCACTCTGACCGCCGGCGAGCAGATTAACAGCCGGTTTGAACAGCTGGAAAACCAAAGGAAACGCCTGAAGGCGCTGCAGGATGAGCAGGATGTTATCCGGGAAAGAGAAGAGGCCCTGGCCCTGTCAAAGAAAGCACTGTCGGTCAAACCCTATGAGGAAGCCTGGAACCGGGCCTACCGCAAGAAGGAAGGGGCAGCGGCAGAGCTTGAAATGATTAAAGAGCGGCTGGAAAGCTGTCAGAAAGCCCTTGAAAAATCAAAGGCAGAATACGAGGCAGTCAGCGCACCCGCATACAGCGCGGTTGTTGAGCAGCTTCAGGAAAAGCTCGACATTGAAAAGAGGCTGTCCGAAAGCCTGCGTGCTTTTGAGGAAAAGCACAGCGGATTACAAAGACGAAGCGGGGAGCTGGCACAGCTCGAGGAAAAAGGAAAACGCCAGCAGGAAGACAGTGAGTCCTTAAAAAAGCTGGAGCATGAGAGCTACACGCTGGATAAGGAAATATTCGAGCTGGAAAAAGCTTTTCAGCGAAGCGGCCATGAGCTGGAAAATCTGACTAGTCGGCAGAAGCGGGTGGAGGAGGCTCTGGAAATTTACAGTGTCATCGAAAACCGTGAGCGCCGGATTACAGCCCTGAGAAAGGAATGGAAGGAAAACCAGAACCGCATCAAGGCACAGGAGGCCGCTTATCAGGCTTTAATTGAGAAGCAGCGGCAGCAAACCGCCGCGGGACTGGCCGCAGGGCTTGAGGAGGGTCAGCCCTGCCCGGTGTGCGGCAGCGTCCACCATCCCCGGAAGGCCGAGCTCCAGGAGTCTGTCGATGCGTCGGCTCTGGCCGAGATGACAGAGGCTTTGAATACACTCAAAATTAAAAGCGGCTCCCTGAAAAATGAGGGTACCCTGCAGCGCAAAGAAATCGAGACACGCCAGAAAGAGCTTTCAGGCCGACTTGCGGAAATGATGGATACCGTGGATAATGTGCTTCCAGATAAAGCGGAAGTGACCAGGCTGCAAAAGCATCTAGAGGAGAGCTTTGAGGTTCTGCACGCCAGATGTCAGAATGCTGAGAAGGAGCTCAAGGCCAGGCAGAGGGAAAAAGGCGGCCTGGAGTCTGTGGCAAAGAAACTGAAAACTCAGCTGGAAAGCTACGGGGCATTGGAGGGACAGCTGAGGGAAGCCCGGGAAGAAGCCGGGCTGCTGCGCGGGCAGCTCTCCCAGATGGAGGAACAGATAACAAATCTGGCGGAGGCTTTAAGATTTCCGCCCGAAATGGAAAACCCAAAGGCGTTTTTGAAAAAAGTTGAAAGCTTTGAGCGCAATACCAGTGCGTTAATCGCTGAAAAGAAGGGGTATAAAGATAACATTCAGGCCAACCACCAGAAGCTGCTGCAGGAGGAAGCCGTACAGGCAGCCAACTTCAAAAATGGCAGTCAGGCTTTGGAAAAGGCCGCCGAGGAAGAAATCAAGCTGAGTGAAGACTACAGCAGAGCCCTCAGAGATGCGGGGCTTACACCGGAAATCTATGCGGGCTGCCATAACATGAGTGATGAAGCGATCCAGACAATGGAAGCCGGGCTGGAGCAGTACCGGTTTAACCTCAAAAGCACTGCCGAAAGGGTGCAGGAGCTTGAGGACGGGCTCAGGGATAAGAAACCCATTGAGCTTACGCGTTACCGTGAAGACCAGCAGGCACTGGAAGCGCAGATCGAAGGCTACCGCCGGGAGATAACAATTCTGAATGAAAAGATCACCCAGAACCGTCAGCAGATTGGGAAAATAGAGGGATTGGTACAGGAACTGAAAGAGGTCGAGCGCCTTCAGGGGATTTACACCCATCTGGACCAGACCATCAAGGGAACCTTGGCAGGAAAGCCAAAGATCAGCTTTGAGCGGTATATCCTGTCTGCGTATTTGCAGGATATTCTGGAAAGCGCCAATGTTTTTCTGGAAAGCATGTCCTCAGGACGCTACCGCTTGGAGGTCATGGGTGACTTCAAGCAATCCGGCAACCGCGGCCTTGAAATCGAGGTGGTCGACGCCTATACCGGGCTGCGCCGCAGCGCCAACACCCTGTCGGGCGGGGAAACCTTTATGGCGGCACTGTCCATGGCCCTCGGACTTTCGGATATTGTCCAGTCCTACGCAGGCGGCATTTCACTGGATACGATTTTTATTGATGAAGGTTTTGCCACCCTGGACCCAGAGGCCCTTGATAATGCCATCAGCTGTCTGCTGTCCATCAAAAATGACGGCCGTACCGTGGGCATCATCTCTCACGTCGAAGAGCTTAAGGACCGTATTGATACCAAAATTATTGTGGAAAAAACCGAAGCGGGAAGTCATATTGACATTTCCTGTTAAAGGGTTTAGGATAGAGTTACCAACAGGACGAGGAGAAAAGAATGAAAATTACCGCGATTATGGGAAGCCATCGGAATAATGGCCACACCAGTAAAATACTGAATTATTTTCTGGAGCAGATCCGGGAGGATAACGAGCTCCGACTCATCAATGTAAACAAGGTGGATGTGGAGCACTGCAAGGGCTGTGATTACTGCATTCCCCATCAGGGCGAGTGTGTGATCAAGGACGATGATATGACATGGATCTACGACGATTTTATGGACTGTGATCTGCTGGTCATTGCAAGCCCCGTGTACTTTACTGCGTTTCCCTCCAAGCTGAAAACTGTTATTGACCGGACCCAGATGATCTATAATCTGGAGGATCACTCCCATATTCCAAATAAGAAAATCATTTTTATCGGAGTGGGCGGCGCCCCGGCCTACGGGCACCAGTTCAAAGGCATGGAGTACACGCTGGAATGGTATTTGAAAAATCTGAACGCCGTACCCATGGGCTTTGTGGAGATTTCCCACACCGATGAGACGCCGGCACTTGAAAATAAAAAAGCTGTCGCAGAGCTGGATGCGCTGGCACAGCAGATTAAAAATTTATAGGAGGCATTAAAATGGCAAAGAAAGTAAATTCAAGCGAGTTTAAGAGTGAAGTTTTGGAACATAAAGGCGTTGTCCTGGTCGACTTTTTCGCGACCTGGTGCGGCCCCTGTAAGGCTTTAACACCCATTGTGGACAAGCTGTCTGAGGAAATGAGCGGCAAAGTAAAGATCGTCAAGGTTGATATTGATGAAAACAGCGCCCTGGCCACAGAATACCGTGTCATGAGTGTCCCGACCATGAAGCTGTTCAAGAACGGTGAGGTGGTGGAGACCCTGGTTGGTCTGAGACCAGAGTCCGAGCTCAGAGATAAGCTGAATTACTATTCAGCGGAATAGAGTAATAAAAAACAGAGACCCCGGTCAAGGCTGCCAAGAGCAGTCCTGACCGGGGCTTTTTCATACCATGGATTTTCCCTTGATAAAAACTTTCACAACATTCAGGCTTTTATCAAGCAGCACCATATTGGCGAGCTTGCCGGGTTCCAGACTGCCCAGACGGTCAGACTCACCGATGACGCGCACCGGATTGACAGCCGCAGCCTGTACCGCGTCTGCCAGAGGAATGCCAAAGGCCACAGCGTTTCTCAGACAGTCCATAAGATTGGTAACTGAGCCTGCCAAAGTGCCGTCCGCAAGGGTTGCCCGGTTTCCGCGGACATGTACAGACTGTCCGCCGAGAGTATAGTCGCCGTCGTCCAGACCTGTGGCCCGCATGCTGTCGCTGATGAGAACAATGCGTTCGGCTGAGAAAAGCCTGAAAGCCGCCCGGACCATAGCCGGGGCGACGTGAACACCATCGCAGATGAGCTCGGCCGTAACGCCGGGATGGTCAAAGGCCGCGCCGATGAGCCCAGGCTCCCGGTGGTTAAAGGGCGGCATGGCGTTAAACAGGTGCGTTACATGGGAGGCCCCCAGCTCAAAGGCATTGGTAGCTGTCTCAAAAGAGGCTTCGGTGTGGCCGAGTGAAATGACGGTTTCATCTTTCAGGGCAGTGATGAACTCAGAGGCGCCGGCAAGCTCAGGCGCCAGGGTGACCAGCTTGATACGGCCGCCTGAGATGGCGTTCAGCCGGCGGAACATCGGGATATCCGGCGGCATAAGATAACGGGCGTTTTGTGCGCCTTTCTTTTTTTCGGCGAGAAAAGGCCCTTCCATGTTGACGCCCAAAAGCATGGCGCCGGCTTCCTGCTCTTGGTGGGCAGCGTTTTCGAAAATGCCGGACAGCTTTTTTTCAGAAAAGGTCATGGAGGCAGGCACAAAGCCTGTCACACCACTGCGTGCCTGGTAAGCCGCTATGGCCTCAAGAGTATCTTCGGTGGCGTCACAGAAATCATGGCCCATGCAGCCGTGAAGGTGGATATCGGTGAGCCCGGGAATGGCGTAGAGGCCGGAGGCATCAAAAATTTTAGAATCCCCGGCAGCAGGCTCAGAGATCACGTTGCCGTTTACTGCCAAATCCCCTTTTTTAAAGGTATTTTCCGGCGTATAGATCAAAGCGTTCTTTAGAATCATCTCTGGACCTCGTTAATAATGGACAAGGCCGCTCTGTCCGCTACGACTATCAAATGGTTATGGAGCTGTAAAATGGATGCCGGAACCTGTGGCGTGATGGGACCATAAAGGCTTTTGCAAAGGGCCTCGGCTTTCGCTGGCCCGCTGACGACCATCAGGATACAGTGAGCCTGCATGATAGCTTTAATTCCCAGCGTATAGGCATGGCGCGGCATTGTCTGAGGACTTTCAAAATAGCGTGCGTTGGCCTGGAGGGTACTTTCGGTCAGCGCGACACAATGGGTCTCTTTTTCAAAGGCTTCGCCGGGTTCGTTAAAGCCGATATGTCCATTGCGTCCGAGGCCAAGGAGCTGGAGATCAATGCCGCCGGACTCTGCAAGAAGAGCGTTGTAGCGCAGACATTCTTTGTGGGTATCGGTCTCCATGCCGTTTGGCAGGTGGGTGTTTTCTTTTTTGATATTGACGTGGTCAAACAGGTGGCTGTCCATAAAATAGCGGTAGCTCTGGGGATGGCTGCCGGCAAGGCCCTTATATTCATCCAGGTTGATCGAGCGCACCCCGGAAAAATCCAGGTCACCTTTTTTATACCATTCCACCAGCTGGGCATACAGCCCCTCAGGGGTTGAACCAGTGGCCAGTCCAAGGGTACAGTCAGGTTTCATGATAATCTGTGCCGAAACAATATTTGCCGCTTTTCGGCTTAAATCTTCATAATTTTCCGCAGAATATATTTTCATTGTGTTTTGCCTTTCTGGTTAACTTGTTTTGTTTGTTGTGTCCATTATAGGTAGGATAAAGAAAAATTTCAACGGAAGAAAAATTTTAGCAAGAACTTTCAAAAGAAAACGTTTAGATTTTAATATTAAAGGATTTCAAGCATAAACAAGAAAGAACTTTCTAAAAATAAATAAATATTGAAAATAAAGATCAAAGAGAATATACTGGTTTCAACAGCAAGAAGGACAAAGGAACAGGAGTTTTAAAATGGATATACAGAATCATTTAATCGTTTCATGCCAGGCCCTGCCCGACGAGCCGCTGCATTCCTCATTTATTATGGGACGGATGGCCAAAGCAGCAGAGGAAGGTGGCGCGAGGGGGATCCGCGCGAACACAAAGGCCGACATTACTGAGATAAAGAAAAACGTAGATCTGCCAGTGATTGGAATTGTCAAAAAAAATTATGCTGACAGCGAGGTTTACATTACGCCCACCATGGCGGAAGTGAAGGAGCTGGCAGAAGCCAGGGCAGAGATCATCGCTATGGACGCAACGGTTAACCTGAGACCGGGAAAGATAACTTTGGATCAATTTTTTAAGACAGCCAGAGAGCAATATCCAAACCAGATGTTCATGGCGGACTGCTCGACCGTTGAGGAGGCCCTGCACGCCGCGGCCATTGGCTTTGATTTTATCGGGACAACACTGGTGGGCTATACAAAACAGAGCGAGGGAATGAGAATTGAAAACAATGATTTCGAAATCATTCGGGAAATCCTTAGAAAAAGCAAGACTCCGGTCATTGCCGAAGGCAATATCAATACGCCGGAGAAAGCGGCGAGAGTGCTGGAGCTCGGCTGCTACAGCGTTGTGGTGGGGTCGATTATTACGAGGCCGCAAGTCATCACCCGTAATTTTGTAAAAGCCATTGAGGCGCGGTAAGGTCACTGCGTTCAGGTTTAATATAATAATTTTTTAGAAGGAGTTATAAAATGAAAGGTATTTATTCTGCATTGCTGGCATCCTTTGACGAACAGGGAAAGATTAACGAACAGGGGGTCCGGGAAATCGTTCGTCACAATATTGACAAAATGATGGTTGACGGGCTGTACGTTGGAGGCAGTACCGGTGAAAACTTTATGCTGTCGACCGAGGAGAAAAAACAGATTTTTGAAATTGCCAAGGACGAAGCGGGCAGTGAGGTTAAACTGATTGCCCAGGTGGGTTCTATTAACGTCTATGAGTCCATTGACCTTGCAAAGCATGCCACTGCGCTGGGGTATGACGCGATCTCGGCTGTAACGCCATTTTATTATAAATTCAGTTTTGAGGAAATCAAGGACTATTACAATATGATCATTGACAGTGTGGACAACAGGCTGATTATCTATTCCATTCCGTTTTTAACCGGTGTGGACATGAGTGTTGAACAGTTTGGGGAGCTTTTTGAAAATCCAAAGATTATTGGCGTTAAATTTACCGCGGCGGATTTCTTTTTACTGGAAAGAATGCGAAAAGCTTACCCTGATAAGCTGATTTTTGCCGGATTTGACGAGATGATGTTGTCAGCGGCGGTGCTGGATGTAGATGGAGCCATTGGCTCAACCTTTAATGTGAACGGCCCACGCGCCAGACAGATTTATGAATTGGCAAAAGCTGGAAAAATTGAGGAAGCCAGAGAAATCCAGCATACCACCAATGATCTGATTGCCGCTATTTTGGACAATGGCCTGTATCCCACCATCAAATGTATTCTTGAGGAACAGGGCGTGCACGCGGGCTGCTGCCGTAAGCCGATGGCCAGCGCCACACCGGAAGCGCGTATACGCGCCAGAGAAATCTACAAGCAGTATATTAAATAAAAAGAAACCAAAAGATTGTTTTTACAGGGGGAAAATAAATGCAGGGTTTTACAACAACTGATTTAATTATTCTGATCGTTTATCTGGCAGCTGTCCTGGTTATCGGGCTGGCTTTTGCAAAGAAAGACATGCAGGGAAAAGAATTCTTCAGGGGGGACGGAACGATTCCATGGTGGGTGACCTCTGTCTCGATTTTCGCCACACTGTTGAGTCCGATCTCTTTTCTGTCACTGGTGGGAAATTCTTATGCCGGCACATGGATTCTGTGGTTTGCGCAGCTTGGTATGCTGATTGCCATTCCAGTCACCATCCGGTTTTTCCTGCCCATGTACAGCCGCCTGAATATTGACACGGCCTATGAGTATCTTCAACTGCGCTTTGACAGCAGGGGTCTCCGTATTCTCGGGGCCATTATGTTTATCATTTACCAGATCGGCCGTATGTCCATCATTATGTACCTGCCATCCATGGTGTTGGCTAACCTGATGAATATCAATGTCAATATTCTGATTATTCTTATGGGCATTGTGGCCATTGCCTATTCTTACGCTGGCGGGATAAAATCTGTTTTATGGACCGATTTTATTCAGGGCTGTGTTTTGATTGCCGGCGTTGTCTTCGCTTTGATCTTCCTGATCTGCAGCATCGATGGCGGCATGGGCGCTGTGATGGGTGAGCTGGCGAATGGGAAATTTTTGTCCGATACCCAGATGCTTATTGATCCGAAAATATGGAAGGACAGTGTTTTGATCATCCTGGTGGGCGCGGGCTTTAATACCTTTTCATCCTATATCTCAAGTCAGGATATTGTACAGCGTTTTACGACCACAACAGATGTTAAAAAGCTGAACAAAATGATGCTGACAAACGGGGCGCTGTCCATTTTTGTGGCAACAGTCTTTTACCTTATTGGTACGGGCCTTTATGTTTTCTACGGTCAAAACCCTGCGCTGGCTCAGACCGCTCAGCAGGACCAGATTTTTGGCTCATTTATCGCGTATCAGCTGCCTGTGGGCATTACGGGCATTCTGCTGGCGGCTATCTACGCGGCTTCTCAGTCAACCCTGTCCACTGGATTGAACTCTGTGGCGACAAGCTGGACCCTTGATATCCAGACCATGGTGAGCAAAAAGGAGATGAGCTTTAAAAATCAGACCCGGATTGCCCAGTTTATTACCCTTGGAGTAGGGATCATTGCCATTGTGGTTTCCATGGTTTTAGCCAATGGAGAAATTAAGTCTGCCTATGAATGGTTTAATGGATTTATGGGGCTTGTCCTTGGTGTATTGGGCGGAACCTTTGTGCTGGGGGCTTTTACTAAAAAGGCTACAGATATCGGGGCATATGCGGCTTTTGCGGTATCTGCAGCGGTAGTGATCTATCTGAAGTACAATGTGCCGGAAGTTTCAATCTGGGCTTACGCCATTATTTCAATTTTTGTATCACTCATAGTCGGTTATATCATCAGCGCGGTACACCGGGCAGTCAGCAAAAAGAGCTTCAATTATGATGACCGGACCACCATCTTTTTCAAAAAAGATAAACAGGAAACAGGAGAAAAAGCATGATCTTTGGTAGAATAGAAGACAGAGAACATATCGAGTTTCTGCCGCCTTCGGTACTGCAGTGCTTTGACTGCTGCCAGAGCGGAAAACTGGGTGAACTGGAAAAGGGCTCCCATGAGATCAGCGGTGAAAATATTTTTGTGAATATTGTTGAATATGAGACAGGTGACCGGGCGGAAAAAGCCTGGGAAGCGCATCGGGCGTATCTGGATATTCACGTAATGCTGAAAGGGGAGGAGATCATTGATGTGAACTTCATTGGGCGTATGAAGCAGGGGATTTTTGAGCCGGATTCTGATTACCTGCCTTTGGAGGGAAAAGCCAGCGCTGCGGTTCACTGCCGTCCTATGGATTTTCTGATCTGCTTTCCTGAGGATGGGCATAAGCCCGGGATTCAGACAGAGACGCCTCAGATGATCCGCAAGGCGATTTTTAAAGTGAGGCTATGATGAAAAAGTATATTTGTATTGATATTGGCGGCACTGCCATTAAGCATGGGGTGGCCGATGAAGGGCTGAGACTGCTTGAAAAAAGCGAGATACCAACCAAAAGCCAGGTTGACGGAGGGCCGGGAATTGTTAAGAAAGTCCTGAAGCTTGTAGAAAACTGGCGGCGCTGCTACGATATCTCCGGCGTGGCAATTTCCACTGCGGGTATGGTGGAACCAAAAGAGGGAAGAATCATCTATTCCTGTGAGCTGATACCCGGTTATACAGGCACAGAATTAAAAAAAATTGTGGAGGCAGCCTCTGGGCTGCCTTGTGCCGTGGAGAACGATGTAAATTGCGCGGGGCTTGCGGAAAGTGTGACTGGCGCTGGAAAGGGGGCGTCCAGCTGTCTGTGCCTGACCGTCGGTACGGGTGTTGGCGGCTGTCTGATTCTGAACGGAGAAATCTACCATGGCTTCAGCAACAGCGCCTGCGAGGCAGGTTATCTGAGTGTGGGAGGAGAGAGCCTTCAGGAAAAAGCTGCCGCCAGTGTGCTGGTACGGAAGATAGCGGACCTGCGCGGAATTTCAGAGGATCAGCTTGACGGAAAACAGATTTTCAGTGAAGCGCAAAAGGGAGCCGCGGACTGTGTCCAGGCCATTGACGAGATGGTTGAAGCATTATCCCTCGGAATTGCAAACATGGTTTATATTCTGAATCCGGAAGTGGTTGTTTTGGGAGGAGGAATTATGACTCAGAGGGAATATCTGGAGAAGCGGCTGCAAGCTGCGCTCAGCGAAAAAATTATTCCCGCTGTTTACAGAAACACCCGTCTGGCCTTTGCCCAAAATGGAAATGATGCCGGCATGGTAGGCGCGCTGCTGAATTTGTTAAAAGAAGAAAAAAGTAGGTGAAAAAAGCCAGTATTTCTGATATGATCTTTAATAACAGAATCATGAACGGGGATTGTAACAATGAGTGATTATCAGAGGACGGTTATTCCTGTAATCGAGGCGGCCTATGACAGTATGACTGCAGTGGAGAAAACCATTGCGGATTTTTTTATTAACAATAACGAGAGGATGGATTTTGCGGCGAAGCGTGTCGCGCAGCGGCTTTTCGTTTCAGAGGCGTCGCTGTCACGTTTTGCCAAGAAGTGCGGTTTTAAGGGATACCGGGAGTTCTTGTATCACTACGACAGCACCTTTACTCAAAATAAAAAGGTCGTGGACAACCTGACCAAGGGTGTGCTGAATACCTATCAGGAGCTGCTGAATAAAAGTTACGCTTTGGTGGATGAACAGCAGATGCAGCGGATCGCTCTGCGCCTGGGCAGGAATCCGCGGGTTTTCGTGTACGGCAAGGGGAGCTCTGGTATGGCAGCTCAGGAGGTAAAGCTGCGGTTCATGCGTCTTGGGCTGGATGTCGAGGCCATCGTGGATACCCATATTATGAAAATGAACTCAGTGCTCGTCAATGAGAAATCTTTGGTTATCGGGATCAGTATCCGGGGGAAAACGCCGGAGGTTCTCTCCTCGCTCAGGGCGGCCAAGGAGCATGGCGCGAAAACAGTCTTAATTACCGGAAATGCTGCTGGCAGTTACCCTTACTGCGATGAAATCCTGCCCATAGCTGTTACCAAAAATCTGGAAGGTGGAAATATTATTTCTCCGCAGTTTCCCATTTTAGTCATGGTTGATATTTTTTACGCTTATTTTTTAAATACGGATCTGGTCAGCAAATCTGCGCTGTATCTAAACACCCTGGGGGCGCTGAGTAAAGTGCCAGAAGAATAGCTGAATAAATGACAGAAAACAGGGTAAAAAATTTAAGGCTTGACAAAAGACACAGGCAGGCATATAATACGAACAATAACAAAAAAATAAACCTGTGATTAAGAGTAAGTAAACAGGCATGTCATCTGGATAGAGAGCCGCGGACGGTGGAAAAGCGGTGAGGTGCGGTCCGTTGAATGGGCTTATGAGGGCAGAGCAAAAGGACAGTGGTCCGAGTATCTCTGACGGGATCTCCACCCGTTACAAAGGGAGCGTGTATGTTAGTATACGGACTTAAGTGGGCGATTTATCGTCAATTTGGGTGGTACCGCAGGCTTATGGAGCTTGTCCCTTGTGTAAGGGGCAGGCTCTTTTTGATGTTTTGTCCAAATTCCATGGGAATCTGGCAGTGAGTAAGGAGCGTTAGCGGACGAACGGCAACAAAATATGATCCATAACAAAAAAGGAGTTGATGCCATATGGTTGGCTGGTGGAAAATCAATATAAAATACGATAAAGATAAAAAACGGAAAAAAGAAAATTAAAACAGAAAGAGGAAAAAAGAAATGAATAAATTATTTAAAAAAGCAATGGTTGGTGTGGTAAGTGTCGCGATGGTGGCAGGTTTTACAGCTGGGTGCAGCAGTAATGGTGGCAGCGCGTCGGACGACGGCAAGGTCACCGTCGGGGTCATCCAGTACGCCGCACACCCGTCCCTTGATAATTGCTATGAGGGCTTTAAGCAGGGCCTGGAAGCCGGCGGCTTTAAAGAAGGCGAGAACCTCACCATCGAGTTCCAGAACGCCCAGGGTGATGTCGCCAATGCCGACATGGCTGCGAAAAATATGGTGTCTAAAAAGGATAACCTGATTGCCGGTATCGCCACACCAGCAGCGATGTCCGCCTACGCTGCCACAAAGGGCGGTGATATTCCAGTGGTCTTTACCGCAGTATCAGACCCGGTATCTGCCAAGATCGTCCAGTCCATGGAAAAACCCGGCGACAACTGCACCGGTACGGCCGATGTGCTGCCTCTGGAAGCCCAGATTAAAATGATCCGCTCTTTCCTGCCAGACGCCAAGAAAATCGGTATCCTGTACACCACCAGCGAGCCGAACTCCGTATCGCATTTGGAAAAATTCAAACAGATTGCCCCGAACTACGGTTTTGAGGTAGAGGCTGTGGGCGTGACCAACGCTTCAGAGGTTGCCGCAGGCGCACAGACACTGGTGTCAAAGGGTGTCAACTGCATTAACAACTTTACCGATAACAATGTTGTCGATAATCTGAGCACTGTGTTAAAAGCGGCTAACGACGCGAAAATCCCAGTGTTTGGCTCAGAGGAGGAACAGGTTAAAAACGGCTGCCTGGCTTCTCAGAGCATCGACTATGTCGCCCTTGGAAAACAGACCGGGGAAATGGCCGCTAAAATCTTAAAGGGCGAAGAAAAAGCTTCCGATATGGCGGTTCAGGAAGTGACTGAAAGCTCACCGGTTTATAACAAAGAAGTGATGGAAACCCTCGGCTTAACACTGCCCCAGGATTTAAGCACAGCGACCGCGGTCAGTAAATAATTGAGAATGAAGAATTGAGAATGGAGAATTACAGGAACAAAACCACAGAGTGGTTTTGATGATGATCGAATCGGCAAAGCCGGTTCGCACCTTTAATTCTCCATTCTGCATTCTCAATTCTCCATTAGCAGTGTGTAAAATTTTAAGTTTGAAAGGAAAATGTCAATGGATATCATATCCGGATTAGTTATCAATGTCCTCGAGGAAGGCTTTATCTACGGGATTATGGCCGTCGGGGTGTACATTACCTATTCAGTTCTGGATTTTCCCGACCTTTCAGTGGACGGAACCTTCCCGCTGGGGATGTGTCTCATCGCCATGCTGATTACTGCCGGGGTCAATCCGTGGCTTGCGTGCGTGGCGGCCTTTGTTGTGGGAGCGGCGGCTGGCTGTATTACGGGTTTTCTTCATGTGAAGCTCGGCATCACCGACCTGCTCTCCGGAATTCTTGTGATGACAGGGCTTTACAGTATCAACCTGGCCCTGACCGGCGGCAGCGCAGTGCTGCCCTTTTACAATATGCCCACCATTTTTAACACCGGGCTGGCAGCCGTTCTGCCCTCAGGCTACGGTCTTGTCATCATGGTGGCAGTGATTTGTATTGTGGTCAAGCTGCTCATTGACCTGTATTTAAAAACCCAGTCCGGTATGCTGCTCCGGGCGTCCGGGGATAACCCGCAGTATGTTGTCTCACAGGGG
>OAWD01000379.1_pt1 | contig 32409 bp, 37 predicted proteins | sample 1495361 | NCBI WGS metagenome assembly OAWD01 (sample SAMEA2580130, study PRJEB22360) | human gut metagenome | biome: human gut; feature: human-associated habitat; material: faeces | place: Denmark | collected 2008/2010 | reverse complement strand
TTGACACGACAGTCACGGAAGCCATGCACGGCGAACCGGCGGACGTTGTGGCCCGGCGGCTGCTTGCGGCAACGGGGTTGCCGGTGGCGGGCATCCGCGTTCCGACGGAACCGTTCCCCCATATCGTTTTTTCCGGTGTAACGGTGGCGCGGGCCATCAAACAGCTTGCCGCCAGCCTCGAACGAAGCTGGGGACATGATCTTTCGCGCCATGCCGTCTGGTTGGGGGAATCCGGTCTGTACTGGTCAGATGAAGGCGAACCCGGCGATGTTTTCGTGGTGGAATCAGGGGCCAACCTGATAACGAACAGCCCGAATCCGTCCGGCATGTCTTATGCCGTATCAACGGTCTTGCCGGGGTTGACCCATAGCCGGAATGTCCGCATACGCGACGCCCGGCGACAATATTCGGAACTTGTGCGGGCGCAGGAAGTTATCCACGCCCTAGGCGCGGGCGGCAATACAACGACCATAGGCTACGGCCAAGACGCAGGATGGGGATAATGAAAGAAAATAAAAGCCTGTTGAAACTGCTTGCCCGCGCCATGGAGTTAGCCATGCCGAACCTTCGGAACTATTACAGAGTGACGCGCAAGGCCAAAGTCGTGGCGTCCTATGCCAGCGCCGGGCAATACTACGCGGACGTTCAGCCCTTGCGGAATGATGAAAGCCCGGACCCTTCGGAACCCGTCATTCCGCGCGTGGAGATTCCTATATTTTGGGGCGGTCCCAAGCGCGGCATTGTGTGTCCCCCCGCTGTAGGGACGTTGTGCGACCTGAGTTACTACGACGGCGACCCCAACTATCCGCGCGTGTCGAACTTCCGCTGGCAAGGCAACAGCGCCCCCGACTGTGAGCTTGAAGCCCTGATTATCCAGCAGGAACCGGGCGTTTCCGTCAAAATTGACCCGACGCACAACATTATCACGCTGACCCCTGCGAACTGGTGCGTTGAAGTGGGCGGCAACGCGGAAATCAAAGCCGGGGGAAACGCCACGGTGGAAGCGGCGGGAACGCTGACGATTCAAGCGCCGCAAATCGTCAAAAAGGGCAACGAAAGTGGGTTCGGCGCGGACGGCGGAACCGGCGAAGTCACGGAAAACGTCAACCGGACGACAACGGGAAGCCTTACGGTGAATGGACCACTTACGGTCAACGGGGGGTTGACCGTAAGTGGGGATAGCTCAGTTGCCGGGAACAGTTTCGCCGGAAGCCGGAGCGGGGGAAGAATTTAAAGTTGGGAAAGAGTCACGGTATATGTATTATATTGATTATCTTGAGATTTATCTGTCCCTATAATTTGTAACTTGCCATCTTCAAACAAAAATTTTTGAAAGAGTAAATTAAACTCAGTAAAAAACCTAAATAAAGGCGTGAAAAGTAAACGAACCTTCATTGTTCCAGACGAATCATAGTGGAAATTCACGTCTCCATAGCCTAATTCTTTTTCGGAATGATTATCGATACAGACAGTAGCCTTAATGTTTTTGGCGGTAAACTCCGTATCGTGTCCCCCTCCCCACGCTTCAATTGCACGAGCAATGGCTCCCGATTGAGTTTCCTCACTCATATAGCTATTCATTGTTGGACCTCCTAAAACAAGCAAGCAAGTTCATAAAAAATCTTCGCATGGAACGCGTCCTTTCCGGGCGCTTCTTTTGTATCCGGGGTACGTTGTTCCCATGAGCAACGTTACGGACCTTTGGGGACAGGATATATCGCTTGACGAATCCGGGCAAGCCCGCGTGGCGGCCAACGGCGAACTGGTTTTGACGCAAGGCGTGGAAACGGGCGTTCAAGACGTCAAGTTCCGCCTGTTCACGCGCTTAGGGGCGCTGTTCTATGACCGGGACTTCGGGTCGCTTCTTTATGACTGGGTTTATGAGGACAGCACCGAAGTAACGCGGGCCGCATTCTTGGCGGAAGTGACCATGCGCGTTGAGGAAGACCCGCGCGTCGTGGTGGGGTCCGTCAAAAACGTCATTCTCAAATGGGATGAAAAAAGCCTTTCGGTTTCCGTTTCGTGGCGCTTTGTGGATGTTGACCATGCTCTGAACTTGGTTGTTCAGGCGGATAAGAGCGTTAAAACGCTGGTGATTAGCGATGGCAGACATGAAGACCTCACCCCGGCTTTCTAAGAGCATTGGCGATATTCGTTCCGGTCTGTTCGCCCGAATTGAAGCCGTGCAAGACGAATACGCCGCTAAAGGCTGGCTTCCCGCCCGATTGAACTTGAACAAGGGGATTGCGCGGGGCTTTATTGAATTGTTCGCGTGGGGATTGTGGCAACTCTACAACTTTCTTGGCCGCATACACCGGCAGGCCATACCGCGCGAATCCACGGGGGACTGGCTGGACGTACATGCCGCGCAGGTGGACGAAACGCGCAAGCCCGCGACGAAGACGCATGGAAGAGTCCTTTTCTTGCGCGGCGACGTGTCGGGCAATGTTCGGATTCCCGCCGGGCGCATTTTGCGGACGAAACCGGACGGCACCGGAACTGTTTACCGCTATGTGACGGAAGCTCTTGCCGTTCTGCCCGACGGCGCGGATTCCGTGGCCGTGTCGGTGGTGGCCGAGGAATACGGGCAGAGTTCCAACGCCGCGCCGGGGCAGATATGCGAACTGGTGACGCCGGTTGAAGGCGTCCGGGGTGTAACCAACGGCGCGGACTGGCTGACGGATGAAGGCGCGGACGAAGAAAGCGACGCCAGCTTACAGCGCCGTTATGAACTGGCATGGAAGGCAAAAGCGGGGGTGACCCGCGCGGCCTATGAAGCGGCGGCCCTGTCCGTTCCGGGCGTGGTTGACGTGTATGTGGCGGATCAGCATCCGCGCGGCGAAGGCACAGTTGACGTCGTTGTGCAGGGAAGCGCCGGAATTCCCACGGCCAAACTGTTGGAAGCCGTAAAAGCGGCGCTGGACAATGCCATTGTCATAAACCATGACGTGAAGGCTAAAGCGCCCGCGCCTGTTTCCGTATCCGTTCGCGCCGTACTGGAACTGCTTTCCGGGGATGCGGACGGCATCAAGGCGCAGGCGGAAAACTGGGTCAAGGCCATGTTTTCCTACGGCGACGACTCCGACATTCCGCGTTTTTCAATCGGCAAGGACGTTGTGCGGGACCGTTTGGCGTCCGGCATTGTGGGCATTTCCGGCGTGAAGCGTATCCGCTGGGAAAGTCCGCAGGAAGACGTGGAGATTCCGGCGGACGGGTTGGCCGTGCTGATTGATTTGTCCCTTTCAACCGTCTGGACGGACGCGGAATAGGGGCGAACCATGAGCCGCTTTTGGAAATATTTCCATGACTCCCTCAACTGGCCCGCCATATTCTCGCCGGGACCGTTGTCCGCCGTAGCTAAAGGCTTGGCCCTGTATATGGACGACGTGCGGGAAGACATTCTTTGGCTGCGCCGCCAGTTTTCCCCCGTCACGGCGGACGACGACATGATAGCCCGGTACGGGGCCAGCCGTGGGGTTCTTCGGACCCGTTACGACAGCGACGAAAGTTACCGCCGCCGCGTGGTCAATGCCTTTGCGTGGCATAAGCTGGGCGGCAAAGTTCAGGGGCTTGTGCGGATTCTGGCCGAAAACGGCTTTGCCGGGGCTGAAATTCTACCGGTCAACGACGTGCGCCGCCATAACGCGGCCCTGTCCCACAATAGCGGAGCCACTTATAACGCGGGGTTGTGCTGGGCGCAATTCGACGTACGGCTTGAGGTCCCCGAATCCGGTCTGGACAGGGACGTCATGGACTGGTTCCGATGGCTGGTGAATGAATACAAGCCCGCGCGTTCCATTCTTCGCGCCCTGTCATGGCAAATGAGAATGGAGGACAGGGCGGACTTTTCGGACGAACAGCGGCTTGCCGTCGTCCCCGATTATGAGGATTCGCGGCCTTGGGGCTTTCCCCTGCATGATGGTTCCATCCGTCATGACAACGGACTGTTGCGCGTTCATAACGGGCGGCTTGCTTATGGCGGAACCGCCGTTCATACGCCATGGGAACCGCGCGGCTATCGGCATGACGCGCAACTTGACCCGCTGGCCGTGGCCGTTCGGCCCCGCATGACGGACCGTGTTCAATATTCCCCGAAGCATAACGCCGCGCTTTTGCACGACGGACAAGGACGCCGTGACGGTCTGGACGCGCCCGCGCTGGACATGGTGAAAACGCGGCTTTCCGCCGTCTGCCGGGATTTTGTGCCCGTGCGGGACTTCACGGCCACGGCTTTGAACGTGTCCGTCGTGGACACCGTGGGGCGCTACCACGACGGAAGCCTTTCGCACGGCCAGCGTCTTATCAGCATACGAAACAGGGCGTTTTATCACGACGGGTCCCGCCTGCGAGGCCAATTCGGCGGCAATGCCGGTTTTTGCGCCATGCGACATGACGGACACGCCCGGCACAACAGGAGTGCAGCCCATGCGTTGTGGGGCTGGCTGGCGACAGCCGGAGAATACGCGCCCGTCTTTACCTATCAGGCGTTATCCGACGTGTACGCCGCAACCCTTCGCATGGAAGGGGCGGACAATATGAAGGACGCCTTCACCTTATCGGACGCCATGGGCGTCAGCGTGATGCGCTACACGCTGCACAACGGCAAAGCCAACCATGGCGGCGAACCGCACTACGGCGGCAAGGAGATGGAAACATGAAATTCAGGGATGAAGCCCGGCTTCGGGGAAGTTTTGAAATCCGGGTGTTCAAGTCTGGCCGGGAAATGGAGCATTACCGGGACGACAATATGATTATGGCCTCTGCGCGTGACGCCTTGGCCCGGCTGATAGGCGGGGACGGGTCCGGCAAGACGGTAACGAAAATCGGCGTGGGGACCAACGGCGACGGCCCCAGCCCGGACGACGCTGGGCTGACGAAACCCTACACGAAGCCGGTCACGGGTTGCACATATCCGGCCACGGGCGAGGCGGCTTTCGCGTTCAAAATCGGTGCGGGCGAAGCCAACGGCAAGGCAATCCGAGAATTCGGGCTGATTTGTTCGGACGGGACCCTTTTTGCGCGGAAGACGCGGGGGACCATCGAAAAAGAGGACGACATCGAGATTGTGGGAACGTGGACCATCAAATTTTAGGAAGGTGGAGCATGGCGAACTTGAAGGAAACGGCGGAATGGCCGGATGGGATTTACCGCATTGAGCTTACGGACCCCGTGGTTGGCGGTGAAGACGGAATCGACAACATACAGGCCAAACAACTGGCGAACCGTACCCAATATCTGAAAAAGAAAATGGACGGCATGGAAGGCACGGTGGAAAGCTATTCGCCGGAAATGCAGGAAAGCCTTTTCGCCGGTCTGTTGCTGGCGCTGGACTTGGGCGGGCTTGCCATGCGGGAACATGCCCAACGCAAGGCCCGTTTTCAGGAAATAAGCGCGACCATCAAAAATCGCGGGATCAAGTCCGGTGTTGTGCTTTCCAAGTCAAAAACGGCCACGCGGAACATATCGGCCAGCGACGGCGCGGTGTTCATGAACGGACGACAGTACCCGGTGGCAAATCAGGAAAACACGGCCAGCGTCGCCAGCAACACCACGGATAAAGCGGGAATAGTCATCATTTATATGTTCCTGACGGATGCGGGCATCATCGACGTGGCGGCCACGACGTTGAACGGGGTACTTCCCGCCGGGGGCATTGAACTGGCCCGCGCCCAGATTCCTGCCGGGAACACGGAAGAGAACGACCCCTATCTTGAGCGGGTGACGATAACGGACAGCGCCCGGCGCGAACCCGGCTGGCCGACGATTCAGAAGTCGCCCGCATCCGTGGCCGTGCCCCTGAACTGCGTCATGCCGGATAACGGATACACGGTGGCCGTGGAAATTATGGGGAGTTCCGGCGGCTCGTACCAGCACGGGGACGTGAGCGCCAAAGACAAATTGAAGAACGGCTTCAAGCTGACCATGACAGGAAGCGCGGACGACGTTGATGTGCGCCTTCTGGTTCAGCATCCGGGCATATAAGGAGGCATCATGCAGATTGAAAGGAACGGTTCCGGGCCGTGGCCCGTGGTTGACGTGGACGGCGTACAGGTGACGCTCTCCGTGGGTGGAGATTCCCGCGTGTTCGATTGCGCGGTCTTGCAAGGCGACGGACAGGTTACGGTTGATGTGGTGCGCGGAATCGGCGGCAAGCTGACCGAAGGCGTGGAGAACGGGACGGAGTATGTGGCGAATTTGTTTATTCCCCCGGCACGCTACGAGAACGTGCCGCTGCCGGTGACTTTGGCGGAAGTGGATGTGCCGGACGACTTGGACCCGATGTGCATCAGTTCCATTCCCACGACGCAGATTGAGCGCGTGCCGCTGGATGAAGAGGATATGGCCGCCGTGCGGCTGATTTTGTGGACTGTTCAGGAATCCAAGACGGAGGAATAAAACATGGCGACCATTATCACGAAAGATACCTTGCGGGCCAGCGTGGAAGCGGCCACGGGCGGTCTTGTGACCGTGCTGTATGACGATGGCGGGCACCCCAACTATATGCGGCGTATCCCGAAGTGCAATATTGAAGATTTGTACCCTGACTTGGGGCTGACGGGGACGCATCCGGCCTTTATTGTCAACGGGGTAGAGAAAAGCGAGCTTTTCATCGGCGTGTATCCAGCCACGGTTGTTGATGGCTACGGTGTGAGCCTGCCGGGCATGGACCCGGCTAACTACCTGAACTTTGACAGTGCGGTATCTTATTGCAAGAAAAAGGGTACGGGCTGGCACCTCATGACGAATGCCGAATGGGCGCTGCTGGGGGCGCTGGGCCTCAAGACGGGCTTTCAGCCGCGCGGAAATTCTTGGTGGGGCCAGCATCATGAAGCCAAGCATGAAACGGGCACGCTTGCCCCCGGTGCAGGCGCGCTTGGCGTGCGAGACGACGACAAGCACGGGCGGACGCTGACGGGTTCCGGTCCTGTAAGTTGGCGGCATGACAACAGCCCCGCCGGAATCGCGGACCTTGTGGGGAATGTGTGGGAATGGACGGGCGGCCTGCGGTTGAACGCCGGGGAAATCAACATCATCAAGGATAACGACGCGGCGGCGCATACCGTGGACATGGGCGCGTCCAGCGCCGCGTGGAAAGCTATTTTGCAGAATGGTACGCTGACCGCACCGGGCACGGCCTCCACCTTGAAACTGGACGCCGCCGGAGCGAACGGCACGGGCGCGGTGGTGCTGAATACCACTATTTCCAGCCAGTATCCGAGCCCGGACACCACGGCGTCCTCTGCCTGCGCTTTTACGGCTATGACGGCGAAAACGGGCGTGACGGTTCCTGCCTTGCTCAAACTCTTGAGCCTTTATCCTTCCGGGAACGGCCCGGTGGGTAGCATTTGGCACCGGAACGCGGGCGAGCGGTTGGCGTTGCGCGGCGGCGACTGTGGTACCTTCGGCGCGGGCCTTTTTGCCCTCTTTCTTTCTGTCTCCCGTCCCGGTGGCGGCCAGTGTGTGGGTTTCCGTCCCGCTTTCTTTCTGTAATTCCTGATACTTGAACCCTGAATCCCTGAACTGTCCACTATACATGGAAAAAATTGCGGTTTACGGGTATAGACTTCCAACCGGCGAAGCCGGTCGCAATTTTTTTCAATGGAGCGCGTGCCATGGGGGAACCTGTCGAAAGCGGCGGACTGATACTGCAACAGAAGTGGGAAGATTTAACGGTTTACCTTTTCGCTTCCGTCTTGCGGGATATGCCGAAGGGAGACAGGTTCACCCTTGGCGCGGATATGCGGGCCTTGGTGTGGGAAGTGGAAGCAGCCTTGGTCCAGATTTCCCTCCGAGCCGGGAACCGCTGGCAATTGTTGAACCTGATTGACGTAAAGGCGAAAGTCCTTTTGTCTATGGTTCGGCTTGGGATTCGGATCGGGGCCGTGCCCGACAAGCGTTATGAGCCGGTTTCGTCCAAGCTGGTGGAAATCGGAAAAATAGTTGGCGGCCTCAAGAAAGCGGGCCGTTGACGGGGAGCGGTTCAACAGTGCGGCGGTTGGCGTTGCGCGGCGGCGACTGTAATACCTTCGGCGCGGGCCTTTTTGCCCTCTTTCTTTCTGTCTACCGTCCCGGTGGCGGCCAGAATGTGGGTTTCCGTCCCGCTCTCGCCCGATACGTCAGAAGCCCCGTGGCCACGGCTGCTGGGACGGCACAGGGCAAAAGGGAATCACTTCCTCCCCCGTACATAAGGGGAAATGACAGCGGCCCCCGTGCGGCAAGTAGTGCAAGCGAACGTGGCGCGGGGGTCATTCAAAGGTTGAACATGCCGAAGACAGCCCGGAATCTCTGGAATCATATCCTTGAGTGGGAAAATTTGCTTGTCGCGGCCAAGGAGGCATCGCGGAATAAGCGATACCGCAATGAAGTGATGCGCTTCAACGCAAGGCTGGAAGAAAACCTCTTGCGTATCCGGCATCTTTTACGATCAAAAGAATGGCGTCCGGGGCCATACCGACAATTTTATGTTTTTGAGCCAAAACGCCGTCTGATCCATGCCCCCAGTTTTGGGGACCGTGTGGTTCATCATGCGCTGGTCCAACAGATAGGGCCATACTTTGAACGACGGTTTATTGAACAAAGTTTCGCCTGTCGCGTAGGGAAAGGCACCCACGCCGCCAGCGATTACCTGACCGGCATGTTACGGGCGGCGGAAGCGAAGTGGCCAAGCGTCTATGTTTTGAAAGCCGATGTGACGAAATATTTTTACAGTATAGACCATGACATTTTATTGCGAATCGTAGCACGCACGATAGGCGATAAAGATGTTCTTGAGCTTTTGCGCGTTCTGGTGACGCAATGCGGATGTATAGAAGGGAACCGGGGTTTGCCGTTAGGGGCGCTCACAAGCCAGCTTTTAGCGAATGTCTACCTTGACCAGCTTGATCACCACGTCAAGGACACACTGGGCATCCACTGTTATGTCCGATACATGGATGACTTTGTAATCCTGCATCATGACAAACAGGAATTGTGGCGGATTTTGGCGGAAATACGGGATTATCTGACGTGGGAACTCCACCTGACACTCAACAACAAAACGCGCGTTTTTCCCGCAAGCCAAGGCGTTGACTTCGCGGGCTATCGTCATTGGTCAGGCTATAAACTGCCCCGAAAGCGGAATGTTCGCCGGGCAAAGAAAAGATTTGCAGGCTTATCAAGGTGTTACGCTGATGGGCGCATAAACCTCAACACCGTGCGCTGCTGCGTTTCGTCCTTTGTGGGCTACATGCGACATTGCAAGGGGTGGAAAGCCTCTGAAAGTGCTCTAAGTAAACTAATTTTAGTCAAAACCGGCGGGAATGTAAAGGAATAACAGCTAAAAATCCTTCGCATGGAACGCGCAGTTTCCGGGTGTGTTGTGGCGATTTCTGGCATGTTGAGGGCCAACAGTGGCGGGGGCGGGTTAGGCCCCCACCGGCGCGGCGCTGACACGCCGCACCACGGCCCCACATGAGGAATAGGGCCCTCATGCAGAGTATCCGCCTGTTTTAGTCCACGCGGGACAGGAAACAGCTATCACGGAGCTACGAGGGGCGCAAGCGGAAGGATAAGAAAATGGAAATGGCTAACCAGTTGCGTTCTCCTCTCTCTGGATGGATAGGCGGCAAATCGAGAATTGCGAGGGAGATTATTGCGCGTATTCCCTGTCATGACTGTTATGTGGAACCGTTTGCCGGGGCAGCATGGGTATTTTTGAAAAAGCCGGTATCCAAAATTGAAATTATAAATGATATAAATCGTGATATTGTAACATTGTATAGAGTTATACAGCATCACTTAGAAGAATTTATACGTTATTTCAAATGGGTTCTTGTGAGTCGTGATGAGTTTGAAAGAATGAATAAAGTAAATCCTGATACACTTACAGATATACAAAGAGCATCAAGATTTTATTATATACAACAATTGGCCTATAATGGAAGAATTGCTGGAAATCCAAGCATATCTATAAGCCACTGGACAAAACCAAGATTAAATTTATTGAGAATAGAAGAACAACTTTCAGATGTTCATTTGCGATTGTCACGGGTATATATTGAAAATATTCCGTATGAAAAACTAATTTCTGCTCATGACAGTGCAAAAACATTTTTTTATATTGATCCACCATATTGGGGACGTGAAAATTACTATGGAAAAGGAATTTTCAGCAATTCAGATTATGCGGTCATGGCTGAGCAGCTTTCACAAATAAAAGGGAAATTTATTTTATCTCTGAATGACACAGCAGGTGTAAGAGAGACTTTTTCGCAGTTTCAGTTTGAACCCATAGAAATAACATATACTTGCACGACTGGAAAAAACAAAAGACAAACCGAAGTCCTCATAACGAACTTTTAGCAAAATAATCTATATACAAAAAACGTGCCAAGGTGTGAAAAATGCCTTGGCACGTTCTCAAGTTCCGTGACAGAAATTCTCATTTTGCGTGACAGCTCACATTTATCCTGTACGGGCAGCGGACAGAAAAAAGAAAGATGAATCTTCCCAATCTATCTGAAAATTTCCCATTGGTTCATCTAATATAGCGGGATAAGAGCGGGATAAAAGGGCTTGCAAAAAGAAAAGCCCCTTAGAGTATCTCTCTAAAGGGCTGAATTTTCTGGTGCGCCCGACAAGAATCGAACTTGTGGCCTACAGCTTAGGAGGCTGTCGCTCTATCCGACTGAGCTACGGGCGCGCGTTAGGAACGTGTTGTTTTAGGTGTTCAGGCCGGTGAATGTCAAGCCTTGCCGTCGTCGTGGGGGAGTTCTTTGTCGTTGATGCCCATGCGCAGGAGTTTTTTCCGGAGTCCTTCCCGTGTGATGCCAAGCAGTTCCGCGGCTTTGCTCTTGTTGCCGCCGGTTTTGTTCAGCACATCAAGGATGAGTTTGCGCTCCATTTCTTGCAGGTTGTAGTTCTGCGCCGTTGGCGTTGTTTCCTCCCGAGGGGTATCTGCCCCATCCCGGCTGATGAGCGGTTCCGTCTCGAGAAGGTGGCATCTGACTTCATCCGGCACGATACGCGTGGAGAGATCGGAAAGCTCCACACGGTTGCCGATCGTCAGAGAGGCGGCGCGTTCCATTTCGTTATTCAATTCCCGCACATTACCGGGCCAGCCGTATTGCAGAAGCTGCCTGCACACGGCGGGAGAGAGCGAAAGCCGGGGCCGTCCCATATAGGCGCAATGGCGCTCAAGAAAAAGCTGTGCCAGCAAAAGGATGTCATCTCCGCGATCTCGCAGGGGAGGAACCCTGATTTCCGCCACATTGATGCGGTAATAGAGATCTTCCCGAAAGTTGCCCTTGCGGACGGCTTCTTCCAGATTGGCATTGGTGGCGGCGATGAGCTTGATGTCCACGCTCACGGGTTTGGAACTGCCCACGCGCAGGACTTCGCGCTCCTCCAAAACCCGGAGCAGCTTGGCCTGATTGGGCAAGGTCATGTCCGCCAGCTCGTCGAGAAACAACGTGCCCCCCGAAGCTTCCTCAATGAGGCCCTTACGCGCGTTGACGCCCGTGGCGATGCCTTTTTCGATGCCGAACATCTCGCTTTCAAACAGCGAGTCGGGGATGGCCGTGCAGTTGACCGCTACGAACGGCCCTTCGCGCCGGGGCGAGTTGAAATGGATCGCCTTGGCGATGACTTCTTTCCCAGCCCCGGTGGGGCCGAGGATAAGCGTATTGATGGGGCGGCGGGCGATGGTCAGGGCAAGCTGAATGACCTTCCGCATGGCCTCGCATTGGCCCACGATCTTCTTGGTCTGGTAGTTTTCCTGAATGGTCCGCATCAGATGCGTGTTGCGCTCGGCGAGGAGCCTGTGCGCTTCCTCCAGCTCGGCGTTGCGGGTTTTCAGATCCGCAATGAGCTGTGAGCGGTGGTACTCCCGGCTTTCCACCTTGACCAGCATCATACCGAAGGCTTCCGCGAGCCGGACATAATTCTTTGGGCCCGCGCCTTCCTTGGTGAGGGCGAACAGCCTGTCCTCGCTGGCGGGGCGGCCCCAAGCCAGATCGTCGCAAAGGTTGATCAGGGTATCCAGAAACGCCTGTTCGGAGAGAGGTTCTTGCTTCACGTTCGTTTCCTGTGCGTTCGTCATTGCCGCTGGAGGGACTGCACCCAGCGCAGTACTTCGGCCACCGGGCCAATGAGATCCTTGGGGATGTAGGCGTTTTCCGTCCCGTTTTCAAAAAGGCTGCGGGCCAGCGGCACATTCCGCATGATCGGGATGCCTTCTTCCTGCGCCACCCGTATCATGCGCTGGGCGAGGAACCCTTCGCCCTTGGCAAGGATAACCGGGAGCGGCGTCCTGTCTTTTTCGTAATCCAGCGCCACGGCGTAATGGGTCGGGTTGGTCACGAGCACCTTCGCTTTGCGCACGTTGCCCAGCGCGTTTTGGGAGAGCATTTCCTGATGGAGCTGTTTGCGCTTGCCCTTCACCTGCGGGTCGCCCTCCATCTCCTTGTACTCCCGTTTGACTTCATCTTTCGACATCATATGGTTCTTGGTGTACTGCCATTTCTGAAAAAGATAGTCCACGGCGGCGATGACGCAGAAGACGCCCGCCGCCATGAGCAACAGGTCTTTGACAGCCATCCCGAGGACTTCCCACATGGTCCAGATCGTCCCCCGCTGGATGGCGAACAGCGTCGGCAGATGATCCCGCATGACAACCCAGACCGTAACGCCGAGCACCGTCACCTTGATGATGTTCTTGAGGAACTCCACAAGGTTCTTCATGGAGAAAACCTTCTGGAACCATTTGGACGGGCTTACGTTTTCGAGCTTGGGCATGGCTCCCTTGAAGGCGAACAGTATGCCCACCTGTCCGAGGTTGGCGACGAGGGCCACGGCCATGACGAGGCCGACGAGCGGGGCGACGATAGAAACAGCTACGTGGAACGTGGCTTCGGCGGCGCGCGGCGCGGCCTCGGCGTAGGGCGTGGACAGCAGCTTCATGGGAAGCTCCATCATCGCCAGCAGCGATTCCAGCAGATGCCCCCCCATCACGACAATATAGACGGACAAGGCGAGCACGGTCAGGGCCGACGGCACGTCCTGGCTTTTGCACACATCCCCTTTCTCGCGCGATTCGCGGAGGCGTTTCGGTGTTGGCTGTTCGGTTTTGTCGCTCACGGCAACAGCCTCCTGAGCTGCTCGAAATCGGCCTTGACCCCATCGAACAATCCTGTCGCGTTCGACAGCAGCATCATGAAATAGAACAGCATCAGAAAAGCCGCGACGCCGCTCTTGATGGGCATGGCAAGCACGTACACGTTGAGCTGCGAAGCGAAGCGGTTGATGAGCCCGAGCGAAACGTCGGTGAGCAGGCAGGCCACCACGATGGGGCCGGAAAGCAGAAGCATCATGAGCAGAAGCCAGCTCACGCGCCCGGCGAAGAACAACGGCAGGTGGATGTCCTTAAACACGCTGAGCGGGATGAGCTGCGTGACCGGCCAGATTTCGTAAGAGGCGTAAACCACGCCAAGCAGGGCGAGGAATGCGCCGGTGGAAAAAAACAGGTAGACGGCGCTCTGGAAAAAGAACGAGCCGAGCGGCGAAGTCTGTTCGCCGGACAGCGGATCGGCCCCTTCCGCCATGGACGCGCCGCGCTGGTTGTCGATGAAGAAGCCCGCGCACTGGATGGTCCAGAACAACATGCCGGACAGGTAGCCGAGAAGCATCCCGATGAGCGTTTCTTTGACAAGGATGGCCCCGTACAGGGCGAACGTGGAGGGGGAGAGGCCCTGCGTTTCGGGGAGGCTGGCGACGATGGCGGGGTGCAGTATGAGATAACAGGCAAAAACCACGGTGGTCCGCAACTGCCCCGTGAGGATGTTCCCGCCCATGAACGGGGCCACCTGCACGAGCATGAACAGCCGGGGCATCCCCACCAGCAGCGCCAGCAGTTGCTCGAAAAGGTGCAGTTCGTTGAACAGTGCCTGATAATCCAAATGAAGCCTCCGTGGAGGATGCCGGCCGCTCTGCAACGTGCCGTCCGGCGATGCCGTTGGCCTCCTCGTGTTCTTGCCGCATTCTTCGCCCCGGGCTTTCCCCGGCCCTCGCCCAATCAGCGTATCATATAAAAACGGCTGAAAATATCGTCGGCGTAACGGAGAATTTCGCCGCTGAGCCAGCCCCCCATGATGAAGAGGGTTAGGACCACGGCCAGCAGCTTGACGCCGAAGGTCAGCGTCTGTTCCTGCAACTGGGTGATCGCCTGAATGAGGCTCAACAGGATGCCGATGAGCGAGGCCACGATGATGGGCGGCATCGACAACATGAGCACCAGATAGAGCGCTTTCATGGCGTAATCGATGGCGGCTGATTCCATAGTGCTGTCCGGCGCGGGGATTCCGCCGACGGGACTCCCGCCATGCGGCCTCCCCACCAGTCAAAAAGTTTGGGGGGATAGGGGAGGGGTACGGGTTAGGGGAAAGGGACCCATTGCAAAGGGGCCCTTTCCCCTAACCCGATTCTCTCTACAACCTGATCCTACTGACGGGCTGGATCGAAATCTCGGGCGTGACCTCTTGGTACGAAACAACGGGCAGGCCGTAATGCTCGCCCTCGATAAGCCTGCGCACATACCGCCGGATGTCCATGGAAGCCATGAGTACCGGCTTCTGCGTGTTGGCCGTGTACTTCCCGGCGGACTCGGTCACGGCGCGCAGGAACCGCTGCGTCGTATCGGGATCAAGCGCAAGGAACGCGCCCGCCGAGGTCTGCCGGATGGCCTTGCGGATCGTCTCCTCGACCGAGGGGTCCAGCAGGATCGCGGGCAGCATGTTCTGCCCCTTCGAATACATGTAGCTGATCTGGCGCTTCAGGGCGCTGCGGACGTACTCGGTGAGCATGACGGTATCCTTTTCCTTGGGGCTCCACTCGATGAGCGCTTCAAGGATGCTCCGCAGGTCGCGGATGGATATTTGCTCCTGCACCAGCCGCTGGAAGATTTCCGCAATACGCTGCGTGGGCAGCAGGCGGGTGGCTTCGCGGACCAGATCGGGGGCGCGTTCCTCCATCTTGTCGAGCAGGTACTTGGATTCCTGCATACCGAGGAACGATGAGGCGTGCCGGGCGAGCAGCAGCGAAAGGTGGTAGGCGAGGATGCGCGCATGGTTCATGATGCTGATGCCCACGCGCTCCAGCGACGCGGCCTTGGACTCGGGGACCCAGAGGGGCTCGACGTCGGGCAGGAACCGTTCACCGAGCTTGAATTCCACGCCAAGCATGGACAGGTTTTCGCTGGTATCGCGGGCGAGGACCATGCCTTTTTCGAGTTTCCCCCGCGACATGGGGATTTCGTTGACGTTCAGGACGTAGGAAAGTTCCGGCAGGCCGGGGTTGGGCCGGATGTTGATGCCGGGGAAGGGCACGCCGAGATCGAAATAGAGCGCGCGGCGCAGGTTCGCCAGCTCCTCATTGAGCGAAGCGTAATCGAGGGATGCGCCCATGTCCTCCGAGATATCGAGGATGATGGGCACGGTGGGCGCGAACTCGTCCCGCGCCGCGCCGGGGCGGGACTTGGGGCGGGCCGTGGGCGTGAGCGACTTGGAGAGTTCCTCTTTGGCGTCCGGGGCCTGCGGGGTTTCGTTGACGCGCTTGAGCACATAGCCGAGCCCGCCGAGGAGGGCCGCCAGCGTGAACAATTGCGGCTTGGGGAAGCCGGGGATGAGGGCGAAGAGGAACACCAGCCCGCCCGCCATGAGCAGCGCCTTGGGCTGGGCGAATATCTGGAGGCCAATCTGCGAGCCCACGTTGTCGTCGGAATCGCCGGTGCGGGTGATCAGGATGCCCGCCGAAATGGAGATGAGCAGCGAGGGGATCTGGGATACCAGCCCGTCGCCGATGGTGAGGATGCCGTAGGTGTGCAGGGCGTCCCCGGCGGTCATGCCGTTCTGGGTGATGCCGATGATCGTGCCGCCCACGATATTCACGACGGCGATGATCATCCCGGCGATGGAGTCGCCTTTTACGAACTTCATGGCACCGTCCATGGCGCCGTACATCTGGCTTTCCTGACTGATGCGCTCGCGGCGGCGCTGCGCCTCCTCCATGTCGATGACCCCGGCGCGCATGTCGGCGTCGATGGACATCTGCTTGCCGGGCATGGCGTCGAGGGTGAAACGTGCCCCGACTTCGGCCACGCGCTCCGCGCCTTTGGCTATGACGAGGAACTGCACGATGGTCAGGATGAGGAAGACCACCGCGCCGACCACAAAGTTGCCGCCAAGGGCGAATTCGCCGAATGTGAAGATGATTTCGCCCGCGTCCGCCTGAAGCAGGATGAGGCGCGTGGTCGTGATGTTGAGGCCCACCCGGAACAGGGTGGTGAACAGGAGCAGCGTGGGAAAGACCGAGAAGTCCAGCACCGTCCGCACGTACATGGTCATCATCAGGATGGTGAAGGACAGGGCCATGTTCACGCCGATGAGCGTATCCACCACCGGCGTGGGCAGCGGGATGATCATCAGCGCGATGACGGTGACGAGCAGGAAGACGATGTTGATGTCGTTGTGGCGCGTGACCACGCCGACGGCGGAACGGGCCGTGGTGAACAGGCTCATACGCGTTTGCCCATGCTGTTGAAGGGGGGCTCGGCCAGCGCTTGCGCGGACGGGCCGTTGCCGGCGAGGTACAGGTATTCGTTGACCGCGGCCCTCGCTTCATCCTTGCGCCCCTGCTGCCAGAGCGCGCGTGCCCGGAGCAGGTGCAGGGCGGCATGGCGGGTGGAGAGGGTTTGCCCGTCCATGACCCGGTGCAGCAGCTGGAGGGCTTTTTCGGCATTGCCGCGATCCGTTTCAATGGCCGCGAGCGTGGCGGCGGCCCTCCGGGAAATGGCGTCCATGCCTTCGGGGGCGAGCTTGTCCAGCGCCGCGAAGACCGTGGCGGCATTGTCCAGACGCCCCATGCGGTAATACAGATATCCCAGAATGGATAGTGTGTTGCGCTGTTCCTGCGTAAGCGCCACCTTAACCCCCTATCATCAGGCCCATGTAGGCGTTGAGGAGTTCCTTGTTTTGAAGCAGCGGGGCCAGTTCGCCGTCGGCCAGCGCCCGGACGGCGGGATCATCGGAATCCTTCAAGGCTTCCAGGCATCCCGCGAGGTTGCCGGAAAACACCTCCGGGCGGAGGATGTCGCCGTCGCCCGCATCCGGGCAGAGCGCCTGCTCCACGAGGTGGTGCGCGTTGCACGGGGAATACAGTTCCTCAAGCCCGGCCTCGCGCAGGACATTGGAGGCGAGGGGCCTCGCCTCGGGGATGCCGCCGCGCGTTGCCGTCGGGCTCTCCATGATGGTCTGGATGCCGAGGGAAGGATCCAGAAGGTTGATGCTCGGCATGGCTGTCCTCCTTTGCCGGTAAAGAAAACCGAGGTTGCGGAATCAGGCTTTGGCGACGGTATCCATGACGCCGCTGAGGAACTGGACGGCCCTTTCGATGCCCGCCGCCGTCGCCTGCCGTTCGGGGAAACGGGTGAGAAGGACAATATTGCCCTTGTGCACCCCCCCGGACAGCGGCATGGGATCGGCGTGCCGATAATGGCAGCGCTCGAGCACGCGGCGTGGGGCTTTCACGTCATACTCCGGCACGGCCCGCGCGAGGTAGACGAGCAGCTCGCGCTCCCCGGCGTTTTCGGCAAGCTCCAGATGGAGCCGCCCGAGGCGCTCCACGTCGAGCGCGGCGAGCCCCGCAGGGGAAAGGGAAAAGGCGGGCATACCCATGCGTCTGCCGAATTCGGCGATTTCACGTTCGATCATCACGCGTCTCCCAAACTGGCGAGGTATTCGTCTTCACGCCGGATGGCGGCGTCCACGGATTCCTGTACGGCGTCGATGACCTTCATGCGGCCTTGTTCGCCGTCGAAAAGCTGGACGGGCAGGTTGCGGGCCATATTCAGGAGTTCCTGAAGGAACAGCACTTCGCGTTCGATATCCGGGGCCTTGGCCTTGGAGGCAATGCGATCGATCTGCATGGCTCCGAGGAAATGTTCTTTGCGCAGGTCAACCAGATCGCCGAGCAGCTCCATCGGAGCAAGCCCGCATTGGACCCCGTGGACATCCTGCCAGCGCTGGAGCAGGCGTTCGCACTGGACATGCGTGCTTTGCAGGAGACGCACCTGTTCGAGGGTGGCGTGGACGCTTTCGAGATGGGTGGTTTCCATGCTCGGTACGTCCGTGGCGAGGTCGTTGCCCAGCGCGTTGAAAAGGAAATCCATCGCCTTGCCGAAGCCCACATCGCCGTATTTCTCGTGGATGTGGGCGAAGGCGGCGTTGACGTCCGTAAAGTCGCAGACGGTCTGGCGGTACAGGTCGCGCAGGCCGTCCGCGCTGTCCAGTTCGGGATATCCGGCAGCGGCGAGCGCGCCTTGGATGCCCGAACGGATCTGCGGGCCGTGTTCGGCTTCGAGTTCGGCGAGCCCTTGCCGGATATCTTCAATAACGGAAGGATCAACGGACGGATCATCCGAAAAGGCGTCAAGCGCCTCGGAAAGGACGGCATAGGCGTCGCTCGGGTCCGGAAAGCGGTAAAGCGCCTCCCGTGAGGCCTTTTCCCGGCCTTCGCGGGCGCGCAGGCTGTCCTTCAGGCGATCGATGTTCTGCGACTTGCCCGCCTCATGCATGAGATCCTGATAGAGCTTGACGCGCTCGGCATAGGCGCTTTCAGCGCGTTCCCGCTCCTTGCGGTCCTCAAGTTCGTATTCGTCAGTGGTGTCAGCCGCAAAGGTCAGTTCTTCGGCCGCATCGGCGAGCAGCGACATGGGGTCTTCCACCTGCGCGGCGGCGTTCCCCATGAGTGAGCCCGTGGCGAGAGAACTCGCCGCCGACGCGGTTGCGCCTCCGGCCATCTGGCTCATAGTGGTGACGGAAAAATCTATGGACATGCCTCCTCCTGCCCGGCTCCCCGCCGGGAAATGAGTCGGCCCCCGTGCCTGGAGGCTGCGGGAACACGTGATTCCGGGAACCGATCCATACCGGCCCGCAAGAAATCATGCGAGAAATATGCCAATCATCGCCTAGCGAGTATCATAGGCCGCAACGTCTTACAAGCGCCTCCTTTTTGATTGATTTGGGTAATAGGCTGTAGTAGTTGTCAAAGAAGATTTATCAATGGATGAGAACAATGTTGGTAGATGTAAAGGCGAAATAGTGCCAATATTGTTTGTTTTCTGTGCACGGAAAACCATGCAAAAAGGCTTGATGAGCCGAAATTCCCCGTATTTGTTTGTTTGGCACGGAACATGCTAAAAATGAAGCACCAACAACAGGAGCAACGACATGGCATTCACGGAAAAAGACATGCAGGCTCAGGAAGAACAGCTCAGCGCCCTCAAGGACGAGCTGTCCCGCCTCAACCAGAAATTTGATGCGCAGCTCAAGGGCATGGGGCTCACGGAAGACGATCTCAAGCAACAGGAGGCGATGACGCCGGAAGTGGAAGCGCTCGTCGCCAAAGCGAAGGAAGAGGCCAAGCGCGCCGGGGAAGCCCGCAAGGCGCAAGCCTCCCTGGATAACCGTCCTTCCGGCAAAGCTCCCGGCGCGGGCCGCCGTGGAGTCGTCCGTCTTTAACTCTTTTACGATATAGGAGAAGTATGAGTCAAGGTATCGGTGGAGTCGGCGGTTCGGGAAGCGTCAGCGGTGTAGGCAGCCTCGGCACGTGCACAAGCGTCAACTTCATTTTCGCCAAGCTCCAGATGGAGCTGGCCGCCTCGGCCAAGGATTCGGCCCTCGGCTACATCAAGCAGATCGAGAGTGCGCAGGCCGAACAGAAGGAAGTAGCTGATTTGCTCCAGCAGGCTCGGCAAGCTCAGAACGAGGGGGAAAATGGTACGGGCGTAGGGCAAAAAAGCATCAATGGAGTCACCGTGACAGGTAAAGATTGCTACCCTATGTCGAAAGAGCTGGCCACGTTTATGGAACAGCACGAATTAACTTTCCCAAACACGGATAAAGATTATATTTTGGGCAAAGACGAGTGGGATGTCGCAATCCAATCCCTTCAAGCATATCAGGAAACCATCGGTACGGACATCCAGACGCTGATGGTTTATGTGCAGGACTTCATGGGCCAATACAACTCGTACACGCAGGGAGCGAACTCGGCCATCCAGTCCGGTATGCAGACGCTCACCAGCGTGGCCCGCGGGCAATAAATAACGTATCCAAGGAGAATGATATATGGATCCAGTCAGCGGAAACAGCGGTTCGGGAAGTGTCTCCAGTGTAGGCAGCCTCGGCACGTGCACAAGCGTCAACTTCATTTTCGCCAAGCTCCAGATGGAATTGGCCGCCTCGGCCAAGGATTCGGCCCTCGGTTACATCAAGCAAATCGAGGGGGCTCAGGCCGAACAGAAGGAAGTTGCCGATATGCTCCAGAGGTGCCGCGAACTCCAGAATCAGGCCAAGGACAGCGGCGGATGCACTGAAATGCCCGCGGATGTCCGGGAGTTTATGGATAAAAACAATCTCACCTATGATTTGACCACCGGTGGAGTCAGCAAGCCTACAAAGGAAACCGCGGACAGCTTGCATAATAAGGATGAGTGGGACGTGGCCATTCAGTCCCTGCAAGCCTACCAGGAAACCATCGGCACGGATATCCAGACCAAGATGGTGTATGTGCAGGACTTCATGGGCCAGTACAATTCGTATACGCAGGGCGCGAACTCGGCTATCCAGTCCGGTATGCAGACGCTTACCGCCGTGGCTCGCGGCCAGTAAAGATCCCTTTCGCAGGGGCAGCCCCGTCTGGATGGTTCCCGTACATGTGGGGGATGCCCCTTCACCGGATGGCGGTTGCTTGGGGGTACCCGGATCTGCGGGCTGACCTTTCGCCAACACCCTTTTTCCCGCTGTTGCGGGGCGGTTCCCGAGGAGCTTTTCATGACAGAACAGAAACGTGCGGCGGTCGAATATACGCAGGAAGAGCTTGAGACGATGGTCAAGGCCGTCCTGAACGGCGCCACCATCGGGGACGTATGCAACGTCTCTCAGGATATGTTGGAATCACTGTATAGCCTTGGATATAACCTGTACACGTCCGGCAACTACAAGGACGCCGAAACCGTCTTTTCCGGGCTGTGCCTGTACGATCACAACGATCCCCGTTTCTGGATGGGGCTCGCCGGAAGCCGTCAGGCCAACGGCAAGTATCAGGAAGCCGTGGACGCCTACGGGCTTTGTTCGGCGATGGGTGCGCTCGCCAGCCCCGTGCCCCTGCTTCAGGCCGGAATGTGTTACCTCAAAATGGGGGATCGGGAAAAGGCCCAAGGCGCGTTCGTTGTAGCGCTCTCCATGGGTGAAGAGGGCAATCCCGAACACGATGCCGCGCGAGGCAAAGCCTCGGCCATGCTCGCCATTCTCGAACAAACCGAGAAGTGAGGTTTTCATGCCCAACTCCATTGATTTTCAGGTCGGCTCGAAGTTCATGGAGCTTGCCGGCGGCGTTGAGGTAAACAACCTCCAGGAGGCCATCAAGAAGGCCCTGCAGGAAATCACGCTGCCGGATCTGCCGTCTTCCTCCCCCAATGCGTCATCCTCATCTTCAGACTTGCCGAGGCTGGCCCCGCCCACGGCGGGAGGGCTCTCGCTCGAAACGCTGGCCCAGATGATCAGCAACGAGACGCGCACGCAGGCCACCAAAGACGGCGTGGCCTCCATCGACGCCAAGGGAAAAGAGCGCGCCGAGATCAACGAGAAGAAGCTGGAAGAGATCATGGATCGCCTCGACTCCATGAAATCCAAAGGTATCCTCGATGTCTTCAAAAAGATTTTCAGCTGGGTCGGCGTGATCGTCGGGGCGATAGCCAGCGTCGCCACAATCGTGGCCGGGGCGGCAACCGGGAACCCGCTGCTTATCGCGGGCGGGGCCGTAATGCTCACTATGTCCATCAACAGTGCCGTGAGTATGGCGACCGACGGCAAGGTAAGCATCAGCGCCGGGATTGCCGCCGGATTGAAGGCGTGCGGGGTTCCGGAAGACATCGCCGGGTATGTCGGCATGGCCTGCGAGCTTGCGATCACCATCGTGGGCATCGGGCTGACTATGGGCGGCTCCTTCGGCTCCGCCGCCACGACCTCAGCGCAGACCTTGTCGAAAGTGGCCGACATTGCGCTCAAGTCGTCGAACATCGCCAGCAGCGTCGTGCAGATGGGCAGTGGGGCGACGAACATCGCCGGTTCCGTGTACGATTACAAGATTTCCACCAGCTATGCGGATACCAAGGAGCTGGAAGCCATTCTGGAACGCATCCAGCAGGCGCAGGATATGGAGCTTGATTTTCTGAAGGGCGTCATGGAGCGCGCGGAAAAGATGCTCGAAGACGTCAACAATATTATTGAAGGATGTACCGAATCGCAGACGGCTATCTTGACCAATGTCGCGCCGACGATGGCCTAGCGCGGTGGAAGGCGGTGCTCTCACGCCACACTCCGGTTTTTCCGGTTGATGGGTGCGGAGGAAGAGGCTTGTGCCGCGTGATGGATGCGGCGTTTCGTGAGTGGCTGAGAGGGCAGTCCGCGTTTTCCCGTACCGGGATGAGCGGTGGCCAAATCGTATACGGGAAGGCCGTAAGCAGTAAGAGGATACGCATATGTCAGGCATACAAGGGTTGTCATCCGATCAACAACAGGTTTACAATCAACTGATAAACGATGCGGGGACGGTCAATGTTTCCCGAGCTACCGTGGACAAGGAGCTACAGGTTGCGATGGATGCGGGGCTTTCCTTTCAGGAGGCCGCCGCGCAGGTCCGCAACGATTTGCCGACGCTCACCCCGCCGAAAAGTTCTTCCGGATCACTCGGCGGCTGGGTGGGCGTGGCCTCCCCGATGGCGAGCATCAATGCCCTCATTACGGAAATGAGCGCCGAACAGCGCAAGGAAAACCGTGAGGTCATGAAAGCGCAAACCGACAGCATCGCCATGTCGATGGAGCAGCAGGCCGATGAAATCCGCAAAAAGGCCGTGGCGCAGCTCGTCTGCGGCGTCGTGTCCGGGGCGATCAACATCGGCATGGGAGCTGTCCAGTTCGGCATGGGCATGAAGCAGTTGAACATGGGCAAGCAGCAGGGGGCGCTGGCTAAGGAGCAGGGCGTCCTCGGCAAGCAGCAGACCGACATCGCAAACAAGCAGGCCGATCTCAAATCCCTGCGGAGCGAAGGGGCGAAGTTGTCCGGCGATGAGCTGAAGCAGTTCAATGCGGAGTATTCAAGCCGGAAGGCGTCGCTGAAGGCTGATATGACGGATGTGAAGACGCAAATGAAGACGCTGGATGCAAAGTCCGGCGCTTTTGGGGCTCAGTCCCAGAGCTACGGAGTCATGGGGCAGTCCATGTCCCAGCTCGGGCAGGGGGTAAGCGGCATCGTCGGTTCCGTCGGGGATTTCATCGGGGCGCAGTACGACGCCGCCATGAAGGAGATGGAAGCCGATCAGGAGCGGATGCGGGCCAGCCGCGATGCGTTGAAGAGCATCAACGACAGCCTGTCCGAATTGATCCAGAAGTCGATCTCCACGCAGGACGCCATCCAGCAGAATATGAACCAGACCCGTTCACGGATTTTGGGATAGGAGGTCGTATGGCTATCAACGGCATTTCCACGCAACAGGTTTCGGGAGTTTCCCCCAATGCGGGCGTATCCGCCAACGGGGGCGCGTCGATCGAGAGCGTGTCGAACGCCATCAGCGCGGCGGCAAACAAGGGCATCACGCCTGCGGGGCCCACGGTGACGGAACGGGACAGCCGGGGCTCCACCTATGGCTTCACGCCGTACCACGACCATAACGGCAATAAAATGGTCTATCTGGAAAGCCGCTCGGCGTCCGGAGTCGTTTCGCATATGCCGCTTAAATTCGAGCAGCTCGAATCCCTTTGCTCCAGAAGGGGCATAGCCGTCCCTTCGTTGCAGTATAATTAGGGGGAGGATCATGGTAACGAACAGCGAACCGCAAGATCGGCTTTTGGAAGAATTGAGCGCATGTTCGGCGGTGCTGTCGGCCATCGCGGAGAAGCTCGAAGCGGAAGGGCGTTCCTTGGAGGCCCTGACGGATGCCGAACAACGGGAAATCGAGGCTCTCGGCAAACGGGTGGAGCGTTGTGACCGCCAGCTTGACGAATGCCTGAAGGATACGCCTCCGTGCGGGAAGGGCCCCATGCCGCACGTTTGGGGTCTCCGCGTTTGATGATTGACAAGGCGTTGTGGAAGACCGCATAGTTCCCCCAAGGAGGCAACATGTCGCTTTTGCAGGAATCCGTTGACGCACTGACGGCGGCTGCAGGCTGGAAAAAGGCCTCTCCCGGCGCGGACGGCGTCTTCCGCTTTCGCCTTGAAGGCGATTTGGACATGGAGTTTTTTTCGCCTGATGGGCGGACGGGCATCCTGCGGGCCGATCTTGGCCCGCTTCCCGCTGCGGAACAGGATGCGGATGATCTCTTGCGGAAGTGCGCTTCCCGTATGGTCGCGGCCTCGCGCTCCCGGAGGACGGTCCTTTCGGTGGATGAGGGCAGGTTTTCGCTGCATCTTGTTGTGCCTTTGGCCGAGAGCGTTGCCTCCATGCCGGGGTATGCCAAGGATTTTTTGAATGATCTGGCATGGTGGAAAAGACAGGTGCAGGGCGGTGGCGCGTCGGCGTTTTCTTTCTTCTCCGGTATGCAAGCCTGGAATATGGGGCGCTGATGCATTGTCGTGGTGGCGTTTCGCTCTTGATGGTTTTTGCACTCGTTTTCGGAGTGCTTCTGGTTTCTTGCCCGGCGTTTGCCGTCCAAGGGGGATTTTCCCGTCCGTACACGCACTATGCGGACGATGAGGATCTGACAGTCATCCTCACGAACTTCGCCCGCTCACAGGGGCTCGGCGCTTCGTTCTCTCCCGGCGTGGTCGGCAAGGTGAGCGGGCGCTTTGATGCCGTTCCCCCGGAAACCTTCCTGAAGGGGATGCAGGCCGCCTTTGGCGTGACATGGTATCGGCTCGGCTCCACCCTCTATTTTTACAGCGAATCGGAACTGTCGCGGACGTTCATCACCCCGCGGGCCATGACCGCGGAGCGTCTGTACCAGATGCTCAGGCAATCGGCGGTGTTCGCCCCGCAACTGCCCGCGACGCTCGCCCCCGGCGGCGCGATGATCGTCGTGTCCGGCCCGCCCACTTACCTTGCCCAGATTTCAGCCGCCGTCACCGCCTTTGAAGAGGCGCAGATCACCAATTTCGTGATGAAGGTCTTTCCGCTCAAATATGCGTGGGCGGAAGACATGTCCGTCAACAGCATGGACAAAACGGTGACCATCCCCGGAGTGGCGAGCATCCTCAGGGCCATGGTCACGGGTTCGCCCAATTCCGCGACTCGGGTGACGCAGGACACCGCCACCGTGGACAAGCTGTCCGGCACCGGGCTCATCGCGCAGGGACGGATGACGCCCGTGGCTCCCGATGCCCCCGCCCCCGCCGCGCAGCAGGGCGGACAGGCCGCTCCGCAGAATGCCACGCAAGTGAACATCATGGCCGATCCGCGCGTCAATGCGGTGCTGGTCAATGATGCCGAATACCGGATGCCGTACTACGCCAAGGTTATCGCGGATCTCGACAGGCCTGTGGAACTCGTGGAAATCCATGCCGCCATCGTGGACATCGATTCCGACTTCAAACGAGATCTCGGCGTTACGTATCAGGGCGCGAACAGCCGGGACAAGGGCTGGAGCACCGGAGGCGAGTTTTCCGGCACCGGAGACAAATTTTCGCCTCTGCCCACGATGGGCACCCCGTCCGGAACGGGCATGAACCTGTCCACCATCTATACGCACGGCGCGGACTTCTTCCTTGCCCGCATCCAGGCGCTGGAGGCGGAAGGCGAAGCCAGGATGCTCGGGCGGCCTTCTGTGCTGACAGTGGACAATGTGCAGGCCACGCTGGAAAACACCAGCACCTATTACATCCAGGTGGAAGGCTATCAGGCGGTGGACCTGTTCAAGGTCGAGGCGGGGACGGTCTTGCGCGTGACCCCGCACATCATCCGCAACGAACGCGGCCAAACCTCCATCAAGCTCGCGGTCAGCGTGCAGGACGACCAGAACGACAGCAAGGATGCGCCGGTCAGCGACAACAGCGTTCCGCCCATCAAGCAGACGAAGATCAACACGCAGGCCATCGTGGGCGCGGGGCAGAGCCTGCTCATCGGCGGGTACTACTACGAGCAGAAGTCCACGGATGCCAGCGGCATACCGATCCTCATGCACATCCCCGTGCTCGGAAACCTCTTCAAGACGACGAGCAAGGGGACCAAACGCATGGAGCGCCTGATCCTCATTACGCCGAAGGTCATCCATTTGGATGAGATCCCTACGACGCCCCCCCGCGTGGACGAACCCACATTCCACAGATCGCCGACGCAGGCCGATTATGAGGAACGGGTTCCGGCGGCCCCGCAGAGCGGCGGCTCCCGGAAACGGCCCGAACTGGAGACGGTGACGCCCGCCACGGCGATCCCGTTGTCGCCGCCCGCGGCGCGGCAATCGCCCGGAGTACAGGCGCAGGCACGGCCTGCGGGAGCGCTATGAGTGCCTCCGGCTTGATTGTCTTTCGTCTTTTTTCCGGCCCCCACATGGGGGCGGAACTTGTCTTGCCCGCGGGGAATCAGCTTGTAGGGTCCGACGACTCTTGCGACATCATTCTTCAAGACAGTTCAGTCGCTTCCCGGCACGCGAACATCGTCATAGGCTTTTCCGGGGACGGCGCCCCGTCCGTGCGGGTGACGCCGCTCGACGGCGAGATACTGCTCAATGGCGCTCCCTTGCCGTCCGACGGTGCGGACATCCCCGCGCGTACGCCGTTTTTTCTGGGCTTGACCTGCATGGCATGGTCGGAGCCCGGCGAGCCGGCGGACGCATGGCGTCAGGTCGCGTCCGGCTTGCAGGAGCGGCGTTCGGTGCAGGAACGCCCGGAACCTGCGGAGCCGCAGCGCGAAGAGCCGGTCATGGATCTCGGTGATCCGATGATACTGTTGCAAGAAGGGACTTCTGTAGGCGCCAACGGCGTTGGCAAAACGCTTTGGGAGCGGTTGCGCTCCTTGCCGCCGCAGAGGTTGGCCTTGTCCTTTTTTCTTTTGCTGGGCCTGTGCGGGCTGACTTTTTCCTATGCGGGCAGAACCCCGGATGCGGAAACGAGAGTCAAGGAAATCCAAACTATTATTGACGAAAACGGTTTTCGCACATTGGTCGTATCTCCGCAGGATGAAGGTGTCGGCGTGCAGGGAGTCTTGCGCGACGATGCCGAAAGGGCCGATCTCCTGCGCTTGGCACAAGGTGTGCAGTACCCTGTTTATCTTGATGTGACGCTCCGCGGGGACAGGGTCGATGCCGTAACGTCAGCCTTCGCAAGCCGGGGATTCTCCCTCTCCGTGCAGGAGAAGACGGATAACCCGGACGACGGCCTGGACCTTGCCGGGTACATGAAGGACGGGCTCGTGGAAGAGCAGGCCTTTTCCGCCGTCCGCGAAGATGTCCCGGAACTGCGGGACCAGGCCGTCTGGAGCCGTTTGGACCGGACCATCCGTCACGCCGACGCGGTTGAAGCGGTCCTGTTGCCGCTCTTGAAGGAGGCGGATCTGGCGTTTGTGCAGGTCCGGTTCCTGCCCGGAAAGGTGGAGCTTGCGGGCCGGTTCGATGTGGCCCAGCGTATCCGTCTGGACGGCGTGCTGGACAAGGCCCGTGCGGAACTCGGCGTCCCGGTCGTGTTCGATGTGGTTGCGTCATTCGAGAAAAAGCGGCCTCAAGCCGAAGTCCGGCGTGAAGCCGCGGCGCCGCAGCAGGCGGAGGCGGGAGCCGTTCCCGCGCCGCAAGCCGATGATATGCCGGAGATCCGGGTGACCGGGGTAACATTGACGCCCATGCGTTTCATCAGTCTGGCTACGGGGCAGCGTGTCTTTGAGGGCGGTCTGCTCCCCGGCGGATATGTGCTCGAGTCCATCGGCGTGAAGGAGTTGAAGCTCCGTAAGGATGGGCGGATAATCGTGTATCGACTGAGAGGTTCCAATGAGTGACGCGATGGTTTCCGTGCTGGATGCCCTTGACGATCCCCGCGCCTTGCAGGGCATCCGGGATGAGGTTCTGGAAATGGATCTGGCTGTCAAACGGCATATGGATAGGGGGTTGACCCCCGACGAATGGGCTGTGGCGCAGGCCGTCCGGGAAGCGACGCAGGCTGCGTTGCATTCTATGGACAACATGGCGAAGTAAAAGGATTTCTAACCAAAGTGAGTTTGCCATGAATATCAACGGCACGAGTGGAACGCCGGGATTGAACGTCAATGAGCTGTTCAACAGCGGCTTGGATTCGATCAGCAGCAAGGGCAAGGACCTGCAGGCCAAGATGACCGAGATGCTGGGCAAGGACGAAGTCAGCCCCGAGGACATGATGGCCCTCCAGTTCGAAGTCGGGCAGTACAATGCCATGCTGGAATCGCTCTCGTCCGTCACGAAGAGCATGACGGATATGATGAAGAGCCTTGCCCAGCGTACCGGTTGAGTTTGTCTCCCGTCCGGAATCATGTTCCGGGACCGCACCCCGGATGCTTTTGCGTGGCTCCATCCCGCGCTTGGCGCGTCGGACGGGATGACGGACAAGGAGAAGGGGCTGTCCCCTTCTCCCCTTTTTGCGTTTAGCCGGGGGTGCCCGAGCTGCCCGCATCTTTTTACGATTGGAGAAACGCCATGCTGTCCGATACCCAGATCAGCCGTTTGCTTGATGTCGCCAACGCTGCATGTCACGGAGGAAACGTGGTGGATGCGCGTGCCATGTACGCGGGGGTGCTCGCGCTCCGCCCGGGATTTGCGCCCGCTCTCATGGGCAAGGCCCTGAGCCATATTGTGGTGGATGATTTCGACGAGGCGGAACGGCTCCTGAAAGATGAAGTGCTGGCCGCCATGCCGGAAGATGAGGACGCGCAGGCGCTGCTTGGTCTGTGTTACACCTTGGCGAGGCGGCAAGGCGAAGCCGAAGCTGTGCTTGCCCCGCTGGCCGCCGGCGAAGGCCCGAGAGCGGAGCTGGCCGCCGGGTTGCTTGAAAAACTCCGGCAAGAACCGTAGGCTGGTGTAATCCGGCGGAGGTAGCCGTGGACATTTCCGGTCTTGGGGCTTCAAAGCTTTTGGAGGCGTTGGAAAAGCTGGGCGTCTCCAAGGGGGCCGAACTGCGGAGCCTTGGCCCGCAGGGAGAACCTCCCGCCGAGCTGGTGCGTGCCTTCGAGGATGCGCTGCGCGCGCCGGATGGGCAGGGCGGCCCGTCCGTGCAGGGCGTTGCCGAAGGCTCGCGGGAGCACGGGCCTTTTGAGGAGGCCGGGCAAGATATCCCGGAAGTGGCGCGTACGGATGAGGCAATCCCTCCGAACCCTTCCGAAGATCCCGTGTACGGCATCTCCGAAGGGAGCCGGATTGACGGCATCGGCGGTACGATGCGGATAGAATCGCCTTCCGGGCCGCAGGCCGTGGAAGGGCGGACGGATGCCGTTCAGACGGACGGCATGCAGGAGCTGGCCCGGCTGCTCGAGCGGGTCGGCGGCGGGAACGCTTCCGCGACGGAGTTGTACCAGCTGCAATTCCTTGTGGGGATGCTCCGGGTACAGGCCACGGGCGGGGCGAAGTTGTCGCAGCAGGTCAATCAGGGTTTTGAATCGTTGTTGAAGCAGCAGGGGTAGAATGTGACGGAAACGGGGCGTGGACATATGACGGAAGCACATGGGTCCGGGAAAAAAGGGATGCGCTGGCTCCCGTTTCTGCTGGTGTTGTCGCTCTGTGCGGCGCTTCTGGGCTGTCAGGTAGAAGTGTACCGCGGGCTGACCGAGGCGCAGGTCAATACGATGCTGTCCACGCTGCTCAAGCGCGGCATCCGGGCCGAGAAAACCGCCGCTGGAAAGGCTGGGTTCACCTTGTCCGTGGATGAGGATCAGCTCGTTCAGTCCCTTGAAATACTGAAAGAGAACAACCTCCCTCGGGCGGACTACGAAAACCTCGGCAAAGTTTTTTCCGGGCAGGGGATGATCTCATCCGCCTCGGAGGAACAGGCTCGCATGGCCTACGCCATCTCGCAGGAGCTGTCCGACACCTTTTCCCGTATCGACGGCGTGCTGACGGCCCGCGTCCATGTGGTGCTCGGAGGTACGGATCAGGCCACCGATACGCGTACCCTGCCTTCCGCCGCCGTTTTCCTCCGCCATACCCCGGATTCGCCTGTCGTCAACCTGGTCGCCAAAATCCGTGAGCTTACGTCCAAGGCCGTGCCGGATCTCGACTATGAACGTGTTTCCGTCATGCTCGTTCCGGTTCGGGAACAGGTTTCCGTACCCATGGAGCCAACCCCAAAATTCCTCGGGTTGCCGCTCGCGCCGCAGAATGGGCCGCCATATGCCTTGATCGGCGCGGGGATCGTCTTTTTGGCGGCGCTCGCCGGACTTGCGCTGTTGGCGCTTTCCCTGCGTGATGCCCTGCGGAAGCGCAAAGAGGCGGCGAACGCCTCGGAAGATCAGCCGTCGTAACGCTGGCACGGCCGGACAGGTATGCATACCTCGTTTTTTTCGGACATCATCGCACGGAAACCTGCGCTGTTTCGGGCTATGCTGGCCTTCAACGGCCGCTTGGGCTCCGTTGTGCCGGACTGTCCCGAAGCATGGCGCGTTCCCGGTTTGAACACGGCGATTGTGGCGGCGGAGCTCTCGCGGCGTGGCTCGCCCGTATTGGCGTGGCCTGTCGCGCCGCCGGAAGAAGGGTTCTGGGATTTCACCGACGAGTCACGGCGTTTGGCCTTCCTGAGTGCGGAAGAGTTGGAGCGTCTGGGCAAAGTGTTCGGCGTGTGTGTCCACGCTGCGGAGCTGGCTCGCATTATCACCCGGGAGCCGGTCTTGGCCCTGCGTGAAGCCCTGGGGGAACCGCTGTACCGCTATGGCATCCAGCGCGGGCAGTATCAGCTCGGTAGTGTGCGGCAGTTTTTTCTGAGCCGCGACGTCCGGGAGCCGTTGCTGGAACGTATGCAGCGCCACGGCCGTCTGGCGATTGCCATTTGCCGCGCTCCTTGGCCCGCCGCCTTGAAGGAACGGGCCGCCGAGAATATTGAGGATGCTCCGCCGTCGGTGTCGCCTGCGGTTCAGCGGGCGGTATGGTTTGGTCTGAAGAAGCTGTTGCTGAAGGAGGTTGCACCGCAATGGGCTCCCTGTTTCGATTGACCAGGGACACGGTAACCCCGTCCGCCGGGACGCGTGTGCTCAAAGCCTCTGAGGCCGCCGTCCTTCTGGAGGCCAATGCCGTGCTCGACGCGGCCCGTGAGCGTGTGGCCGACATGGAGCGCAAGGCCGGGGAGGCCTATGAGCGGCGGCGCGAGGAAGGTTACCGCGACGGCGTGGAGGAAGGCCGCCTCGAACATGCCGAGAAGGTGATGGAAACCGTGCTGTCGTCGGTCGAGTACATCGAAGGCATTGAGGCCACGTTGGTGAATGTGGTTGCTGTGGCCGTGCGCAAGGTCATCGGCGAGATTGACGAAAACGAACGCATCGTCCGTATCGTCCGCAATGCGCTGGTGACGGTCCGCAATCAGCAGCACGTGACGATCCGCGTGGCGCCCGCTGATGAAAAGGCCGTCCGGGAGGGGTTGGCATCCATGCTGGCCTCCGTGCCGGGCGGGGCCAGTTTTCTGGATGTCGTGCCGGATGCGCGTCTTGAGCGGGGGGCGTGCCTTTTGGAAAGCGAGCTCGGCGTGGTCGATGCCAGCCTCGAGACACAGCTCAAGGCGCTGGAAAACGCCCTGCGCTCCAAAATCGCTTCATAGCGCGTACCGATTGCGGGGACAACGCCGACAACCGCTTCAGCCGTCTGCCCCATATGCGATCGCGGCCCGGTTCATTGGTATACACGTTTCCCCCGTTATAGAGCGGTGTGTGCCGTTGCACGGCACGGCTTGAGAAAGGACGTTTTGGGGCCACGCCCGCATTTTCGGCCCTTGCGGAGGGGCGATTGGGCGAACGCCTGCTTGGATATCGCGGATATGGTTTGACAAACGGATGGATGCCCTATGGCCTTTGAATATATCGGAGCGCTTCTTGAGGAAGCGGTGCAGTCGACCGCCTCGGTGGAGGTGCGGGGCCGCGTGGAGCAGGTCGTGGGGACCATCATCCGGGCCGTGGTGCCGGGGGTGAAGGTCGGCGAACTGTGCATCCTGCGGAACCCGTGGGAAGACTGGACGCTCCGGGCCGAGGTCGTGGGCTTCGTGAAGCAGGTGGCCCTGTTGACGCCGCTCGGCGATTTGCAGGGCATTTCGCCCGCAACCGAAGTCATCCCGACGGGGGAAATCCATTCCGTGCCCGTGGGCGAAGATCTCCTCGGGCGCGTCCTGAACGGGCTCGGCGATCCCATCGACGGCGGGGGGGGGCGGCGGGCCCCCGGCCCCCGTGAATTCACG
>OAWD01000363.1_pt1 | contig 33371 bp, 32 predicted proteins | sample 1495361 | NCBI WGS metagenome assembly OAWD01 (sample SAMEA2580130, study PRJEB22360) | human gut metagenome | biome: human gut; feature: human-associated habitat; material: faeces | place: Denmark | collected 2008/2010 | reverse complement strand
GCCCAGGCCATTGTGGACCAGGGCGCCTTTCTGCCCGACGGGTTTGGGCTGGTCAAGGTGACCGGGGCCGTGAAGGTCGACACCACCAAAACTGACGTGGTCATTGAGGAAACAGCGTAAAAAAGGGGCGAAAGCCCTTTTTTTAATAGCGAAAGGGACAAACTAGAACAAACTAGAAAAGAAAGGAAAATTAAATGAACACATATAAAAAAGGTGTGGTATTCACACTGATAGCAGCCTGTGCATTGACTGTTCTGGTCTTTTTCGGGCAACTAACCCTAAGGACAGAGCATCCAGTGTCCACAACAGAGCAGACAGTGGGGCCGCCAGAGCCGGAACCGCCCTCTGAGCCGGAAATCCCGGCCGGTGTGACAGAAGAACCAAAAGCGCCAGAACCCGAACAAAGAGAACCCCTCATGGCATCTCCCCATTTTGCCATGGAAGAATACCGGTGCGACGGTGCGGGCTGCTGTGATGGCTGGCCCTGCGCCATGCGGCCCGAGCTTTTGGAGAAGATTGAGGCATTACGGTGCAGCTATGAACGGCCAGTCATCATCACCTCAGGCGTGCGGTGCGAAGCTCGCAATGAGGAGGTTGGAGGCGTCAGCTGGTCCTTCCACAAGCGGGGCTGCGCGGCGGATCTCTACTGCCCTGGGATCGGGGTTGGGGACCTGGCCCAGACTGCCAAAGAACTGGGTATGAACGTGCTGCCCTATTACGGCAGCGGGTATATTCATGTGGAGATCATTCCCTGAGGTCAGAGCGTCCGGCTTGTTAAAAAATGTCTAAAAAAGCTCAAGATTTTTCTATTTTTTGCTGTTTTTTAAGACATATTGGATGCAAAATATTTGGCGCTTTTTTAAATTGCGGTTTGTAAAACGTTGACAATGGCTTTAGTAGGGAGGATGTCATGTGATTTTGCGTGTAATGGGTTTATGCGGTAAAAAAGGCCTGACAAAAGAATAAGCAGTCTATTTTTATAAAATAATTGTGATTTTATAAGATATTTTAGGTATGATGAAAATCAGACTTTCCTTGAAAATATTGAAGGAACTGGCACGAAAATTGCGTTGGTATAATGTCAGGAAATTTAGTTTGTTTTAGGCAGAAAAGGCTTGTTTAAAACAGGGAAAGGAAAGTATAATGAATGTAGAAAAAAAGCGGTTTAAAAAACCTCCATAAAACATAAACAGGCTTTGAAGAAATGGTATGCGACGTTATAGAGACGCGGATTCCGGAGAGATGGGAATCCGCGGATATTTTTAAAAACTGAATGACAGAAGGAAGGGATTATCATGACTGAAAGACGCAGAGAGCTTATTTATGTCTGCTGCCTGACAGGCTTTATCACGATTACCTTTGCTTTTGGAAGATATATTTTTTCGATGATTACCCCGGATATTGTGAAAGAGCTGGGGATTGACTATGAATTTGTAGGCCGGATTAACGCCTTTCATCAGGGCGCCTATCTGTTGTTTTCACTGCTTGGCGGGCTGCTCTGCAGCGTGGTCAGCGTCAGGCGTTTGATTGGAGGCTCGGTAGTGCTCTGCGGCCTCAGCGTCACACTGCTGGCGTTTGTGAATAACCCATGGGTACTGCTCTGTATTGTTACCCTTCAGGGGATTTTTGCCGCTACCTCCTGGATCCCCATGGTGGCCTTTGTGGCAGAAAATATCCAGGAGAAGAACCGGGGAAAGAGCCTGGGGATTATCTCAAGCGGAACCTCCTTTGGCTTGATTTTAAACGGGGTGCTTATTCCGTGGCTCCTTAAATACGGTACATGGCACACAGTGTGGCTGGTCTTTGGGATAATCAGCCTTATTCTGGGAGCTATAGGAATTTATGCAGTCACGGCGCTCGGGAAAAAGAGCCCAGAGGGTCCTGGGCTGGCGGAGTCAGGGCATGAGCCCGGACCGGCTGCGCAGGGAGGACAGCCCGCCGGCAGTGTCTGGCGGCATTACTTGCTGCTGGTGGCTCTGCTTGTGATTTCGGGTCTTTATCTGATCCCCTTTCAAAGCTACATTGTGCCTCTTATGCAGGAGGATCTGGGGCTCAGTGAGCAGGTTTCAGGACTTTGCTGGAGCCTGTTTGGCTTTATCGGCATTTTCAGCGGGCTTATGGCCGGTATGCTGGCGGACCGCACCTCGGCCAAAACAGCCATGATCATAACCTACGGGATATCGGTGCTGTCCATTGCCTCAGTGGTCTTTTTAGACGGCGCGCCTGCCGCGCTTTTGGCCTGTGCTATTTTTGGACTGACCTACAATGGTATTTTTGGACTGCACCCTACCTATGTTTCAAGAATTTTGCCGCCGGATAAAACAGCCCGTCTGTTCGGGCTGTTGAACCTTTCGCTGGGGCTGGGCTCCATGATCGGCAATTATGCGGGCGGTGTCATTAAAAAGGCAACAGGCAGCTTTACTCTGGCCTATCAGCTCATGCTGGTAATGGCAGTTTCAGCCGTGGTAATCTGCTTGATGATAAAAAGTGATCGCGAGAAAGGCGGAAAACAAAATGGAAAAAATCGTATTTAACCCCATGGAAATCTATTATGACATCAAGGCCTTTGCAGAGGATAAAAACATTGATCCCCAATCACAGGTTTACAGTGAGCTTCTTCGATGGGCAGCAGCGGCCGAAAAGCTTGTAAGGCCCAGGGCCATCATTAAATGGTGTGCTGTAAAGGCCCTTGGCGATGACCGGGTGCAGGTTGCGCATAAAATTTTTGAAAGCCGTCTGCTGGCGGAAAAGCTAGAAGGAATCGAACGGGTTTTTGCCACAGTGGTAACTGCTGGTGACGAGCTGGACGCCCTACAGGAGCCTTCAGATGAGGTGCGCAATCTGTTGAAATATGCCGCGCTCAGAGAGGCCCGCGCGGCGGTGGACCGCTATTTAAAAGAGCATTTTGCCTTTGACCATATGGGACGCTTGAATCCGGGCTCACTGCCAGACTGGCCGATCGCCAACAATCCCGCACTTTTTGAGATCATCGGCGACGTGACAGAGACCATCGGGGTCCGGCTGACAGAAAAAAACTATATGCAGCCGGGATACTCGGTGTCAGAGCTGCTCTTTTCAAGCGATGCGGATTATGATAATTGTAGTCTGTGTAAGAAATATGATTGCATCGGACGAAAGGTTCCCTTTGACCCCGAAGCCTATGCGCGGATATTTGGATAAAATGGAGGTAAAAAAATGAAAGGCGAAGAAACAGGAACACGCGACTTAAAAGAAGCCCTTCATGCCTATGAAAAAAAGCTTTTATTGGATGTGCTGGCCGAGAACTGCTACAATATTTCCAAAAGCGCCAGGATTTTGGGGATATCCAGACAAAACCTCCAGCATAAAATAAAACGCTACCACATCGCCGTAGAACACCGAACAGCAGGCAGCAGCCATGGCTGAGAACCATGTATAATAAAAAATCACAGAGCAGCGGCCCTGTGATTTTTTATCTGTAAAAGCAGTTTTCAGTCGACCTGATAGACATCTTCCTTTGGCAGAACGATGACACCAGAGTTCTTGAGCACCTCGATGGCTTTTTCCTGGTCGTTTGTTTTCATGATGACCAGGGGCATGGCGCTCTGATTGCGCATGACAAAGGAATAGACGTATTCCACATTGATGTCGTTCTCGGATAAAGTGTCAAAAATGCGGTACATGGCGCCGATACGATCCTCGGGCTCAACTGCCAGCACATCGGTCATTTTGGCCACATGGCCAGCTTCCTTTAAAAGCTCAGCGGCCTTGTAGGGGTCGTTGACGACCAGGCGCAGTATGCCAAATTCGGAACTGTCAAAGACCGAGATTGCCCGGATATCGATTCCGGCGTCACAGATCACCTTTGTGATGCTGGCAAGATGTCCTTTTTTGTTTTCAATAAAAATGGATAATTGTTTGATTAACATATCGGGCCTCCTTATTTTTCATTGCGAAGGTCAAGGACACGTTTAGCCTTTCCTTCGGAACGTTTTAAGCTCTTTGGTTCAACGAGATGGACGGTCGGATGAATCCCCAGGATGGTATGAAGCTTGGTCTTGATTTCGGCATAGAGTGCATCCAGCTTGGTGACAGAATCCAGCAAGTCATAGGCGCCAACCTCCACGTCAATGTCGATTTTATCCAGGTACCCCTTCTTGCTGACGGTAATCAGATAGTTGGAGCCAATGCCGTCAATACTCAGCAGCACTTCCTCGATCTGGGACGGGAAGACATTGACACCGCTGATGATGAGCATATCATCGGTACGGCCTTCAATCTTGGCCATGCGGGCAGTGGTACGGCCACAGGCACAGGGGGAATAATCGAGATGGGTGATATCCTTTGTGCGGTAACGGATCAGCGGCAGTGCCTGCTTTGTGATGGGGGTAATGACCAGCTCGCCGGTTTCCCCTTCAGGCAGAACCTCCAAGGTCACAGGGTCAATGATTTCTGCGATAAAGTGATCTTCATTGATGTGCATGCCAGTGAGCGCGTGGCATTCACCGGAAACACCGGGTCCGATGAGCTCGCTCATCCCGTAGTTTTCAGTGGCAAACAGGCCAAAGGCCTCGTTAATCTTGGCGCGCATGGCCTCGGTGGAGCCTTCACCGCCAAAACAGCCGACCCGCAGGTTTAAATCCGTTGCCGGGTCCAGGCCCATATCCTGGGCCACCTCGGCCAGGCGCAGCGCGTAGGAAGGCGTGCCGATGAGTACAGTGGCGCCAAAATCCTTCATGATTTTTATCTGCTTCTGGGTATTGCCGCTGGACATGGGCACAACGCCGGCCCCAACCTTTTCAAGGCCCTGGTGCAGGCCAAAAGCGCCGGTGAACAGGCCGTAGCCAAAGGATACATGCGCAGTATCGCGTTTCGTAACGCCACCCATGGTAACCAGACGGGCAATACACTCGGCCCAGGTTTCAAGATCCTTTCTGGTGTAGCCTACAACGGTGGGGTTGCCGGTGGTGCCGGAGGACGCATGGTAGCGCACGATTTTTTCCTTCGGCACCGCGAACAGTCCGAAGGGATAGTTCATCCGTAGATCCTCCTTGGTGGTAAAAGGCAGGAAACGCAGGTCCTCCAGAGAACGGATATCATCGGGCTTGATTTTATTGGCCTTAAACAGGTTTCTGTAGTAAGGCACATTTTTATAGACGTGCTTGAGTGTTTTTTTCAGACGTTTGAATTGAATTTCGCGAATTTCTTCGCGGGGCAGGGTTTCTTTTAATGACCAAATCATATTTACTCCTTATGATAAACGCGATTGAATGCGGATTACTTACCTGGACGCCAGGAACTTTTAAGCGGCACGACCTGATTAAAGACAGGATTTCCCTCGGTTGAATATTTAGGGTCAACGGAGAAATAACCCTGACGGACAAACTGGAACTTGTCATAGGGGCTGGCTTCCAGCACACGCGGTTCTACCCAGGCGGTGATCTTTTTCAGTGAGTCCGGGTTAATCTTATCAAGGAAGGTGTCAGCGTCAAAGCCTTCTTCATCCTTAAGCAGCGGGTTCAGCATATGAACCTCGACCTGTTTTCCCAAGTCAGCAGATACCCAGTGGATGGTACCCTTGACCTTGCGCCCGGTAAAGCCTGAGCCGGATTTTGTTTCGGGGTCATAAGTACATTTGAGCTCGATGACCTCGCCGTTTTCATCCTTGATGACCTCGTTGCAGGTAATGAAATAGGCGCCTCTCAGGCGAACTTCATTGCCAGGGAAGAGACGGAAGTATTTTTTAACCGGAACCTCCATAAAGTCTGATTTTTCAACATAGATTTCACGTCCGAAAGGCATTTTGTGCATGCCCATTTCCGGTACATCCATATTCGTCTCAATTTCAAGCCACTCGGTCTGACCCTCAGGATAATTGGTAATGGTAACCTTGAGCGGATCGAGTACAGCATTGACACGCGGGGCTTTAAGTTTTAAGTCGTCGCGGATAAAATGCTCCAGCATGGCGATGTCTACAGTGGAGTTTGCCTTGGCGACGCCGATCTCCTCACAGAAAGCCTGAATAGCCTCCGGTGTATAGCCACGGCGGCGCATACCGGAGATGGTGGCCAGCCTCGGGTCATCCCAGCCATCCACGATGCCTTCATCGACCAGTCTTTTCAGGTAGCGTTTGCCCATAATGGTACCAGACAGGTTCAGCTTTGCAAATTCGATCTGGCGGGGATGCTCGGCCTTAAAGTCGTCCAGGTTGGCCAGAACCCAGTCGTAGAAAGGACGGTGGTCTTCAAATTCCAGGGTGCAGAGGGAATGGGTGATGCCTTCGATGGCATCCTCCACCGGATGGGCAAAATCGTACATGGGGTAAATGTACCAGTCTTCGTTGGTGTTGGGGTGCTTGGTGTGCAGGATACGGTAAATGACCGGATCGCGCATGTTCATATTCGGGCTGGCCATGTCGATTTTAGCCCGGAGTACTTTGACGCCCTCGTCAAATTCGCCGGCCTTCATTTTTTCAAAAAGCTCAAGGTTTTCGGATACAGAGCGGTTGCGGAAGGGGCTTTCCTTACCAGGCTCTTTGAGTGTGCCGCGGTATTCACGAATCTGGTCTGCGTTTAAGTCATCTACAAAGGCCAGGCCCTTTTTAATGAGCTCAACGGCGTATTCCGCCATTTTTGAAAAATAGCTGGACGCAAAGTAGAGACGGTCTTCCCAGTCAATGCCCAGCCAGGATAAATCTTCTTTGATTGAGTTGACGTACTCAATGTCCTCCTTGACAGGGTTGGTGTCGTCAAAACGCAGGTTAAACTTTCCGTTGTATTTTTTGGCGATTCGGTAGTTCAGCAAAGAGGCCTTGGCGTGGCCAATATGTAAATAGCCATTGGGTTCGGGGGGAAAACGAGTGTGTACGCGCTCGTCGGTATACACATGGTTTTTGTTATCCTCATCAATGGCGTTGATAATAAAATTGGTTTTTTCGTTTGTCTCCATCTATTCTCTCCTGTTGTGATTCTTAATTTTTATACTTCCTAAAATAATATCATAAAATTGTGCAAAAGCCTATAGTTAAGATGGGATATTGTGGGAGAAATTGCAGCATCTCTCCATAATTTCAAAAAAACGTAAAATATAGAATTTTCAAAATTTAGTCTTGACAAACGAAATTAAACGAAATATAATTTGAGTATACTCAAATTTGATCACGCTCAAATACATGGAGGGAGTGGGAAAAGTTGTTTGATGAGATAAAAAGAGCGTGTGATTAAAACAGGGTAAATTAAAAATTAAGGGAGTAATTAAAATGTCACTAGAGATGTCAAAGTCTAAGAAAACGTTGGCAGTCATCGCAATTATGGCTACGGCGCTCGCTGTTATGGCTGATTTGGCGATTAATCCGGTTATTGGTCTGCTTTATCAGTCTTATCCAGATTCCATGGGTTATATTAATTATTTTATTTCGGGCCCAATGTTAATCGTAGTCATCGCCTCGCTTTTGACTGGTGTGGTGTTGAGAAAAGTAAATAAACGCACAGTGATGATCGCCGGGGGTGTGATCTTTGCTGTGGGCGCTGTTCTGGGCGTTCTGGTTGATAATTTTCTGTATATGTGTGTGATGCGTACCCTGGTTGGCGTGGGTTCAGGCGTTGTCAATGTGGTGGCAGTGGCACTGATCGCGGATATCTACGAGGACGAAACAAAACGGGCAAAAATTACTGGCTACTACAACGCTGCACTCAGTCTTGTAGGAATGATTTTCAGCTATATCGCCGGTATTCTGGCGGCCAGTGGTGTCTGGCAGAATGTTTTTAAAATCTACTGGTCGGCGGTACCCATGGTTATATTGCTGATTCTTTTTATTCCGAGCATTAAGCCTGAAAATGAAACAGCGGTAAAGGCAGATGGAAAAGCAGAAAAGGAATCGCTGGGCTGGCGTTTTTGGTGGATGAGCTTTGGATGGTTTGTAATGAATGTGGTATTGGGGGGAACGGTGCTTTATTATCTGTCTTCCTACATTATGGAAAATGGTATTGGAGGAACCGAGCTGGCAGGTATTTCGGCCTCCGTTAAATCACTGGCCGGATTTGTGCTCTGCCTGGGCTTTGGCTTTGTTTACAGCAAACTCAAACGGCAGACCATTACCGTCTGCTATCTTGTAGCAGCGTTGTCCTTGTTTATTCTGATTCTCTTCCCTTCAGTGGCGACAGTGCTGGTTGTGGGCACCATAGGAGGCTGTACCTACAAGTATGCTTTTTCATATGCTTATGCCCAGGGCTTTGTAATTGTACCCAAATCCCGGTATGACGATTCGGTATCCATCTCGACAGCAGTTTACGGCATTGGCTCTTTTGTCAGTACTTACTACGCAACATGGCTGACCCAGCTCATGCACACCGATTCCTTCGTAAAAACTTGGATTATTTCAGCCGTTATTCTGGCAATCTTGTTTGTGGCTGAAATTCTGGTTTCAATGGTCGAGAAAAAGAAATTTCCAGCGGTTAGTGAAGCGTGAGTAAAAAAATAAATTTTTGAGAGAGGTGTTTTTTATGAAACCAAATACCATTAAAAAACAGAGTGTGCAGTACCGGGTCTGGAGTGACGCGCAGTGTGCGGAGGTTGTCCATTCCGCCCTTCGGATTTTGAGCAGAACAGGCTGCAAGGTGCAGAATCAAAGAGCTAAAGACTTGCTGAAAGAAGCGGGATGTCTGGTGGAAGGCGAACGGGTCAGGATACCACGCGGGCTGACAGAATGGGCCATAAACCGGGCGCCGAGCGCTCTGACACTTTATGACAGGGAAGGAAAACCGGCAATGGAGCTGTCACCCTGTACGGTGAACTTTGGTCCGGCCATTACCTGTACACAGATGGTCGATTATGAGACAGGTCAGCGCAGGCGGGGGACAAAGAGAGACGCCGAAAATGTGGCGCGGGTCATTGATGCCATGCCGAACATTGCCTGGGCCAGCGCCTTAGTCTCTATATCGGATGCCTGCGAGGGAAAGGATGATATTGCGGAAATTCATGCGGTTTTGAAAAATACATCGAAACCCATGATGTACTGGGCCCATAATATTAAAAATCTGGCCTGTGAATTTGAAATGTTTGAAGCTGTGGCAGGCAGCCTGGAAAAATTTCAGGCAAAGCCCTTTGCTGTTAACCTTGTCTGTCCAATGGACCCGCTGGTACACACCGATAACGGAATGGAGCAGGTAATGTTTATGGCTGAAAAGAATGCGCCGGTCGTGTACATTGCCGGTGTCGGATTTGGACTCAGCGGGCCGATCACGCTTGCCGGAAGCATTGCTGTGGGTCTGGCGGATACACTGGCTGGACTGGTTGTCAGCCAGCTGACAAGGCCAGGAGCCCCTTTTATCGTCAGCAAATTTAATGATAATATCGATATGAAAACCATGACCATGGCCCATTCCAGACCAGAGTTGATTATTGCGCAGTGTGCTACTTCCGACGTTTTCAGACACATGGGTCTGCCCTTTTGCTCGAATTTCGGAAATACAGACAGCGGGGTACTTGATGAGATTTCTACCTTTGACAAGGCCATTCAGCTTTATGCGTGTATGCTGTCCGGCGCCAATATGTCCTTTGCCATTGGCGCTTATGAAGCTGGAAATCTAACCCGGCTGGAGGATTTTGTGCTGTGTAATGAAATGATCGAGTATTTTAAGGTGTTGGTAAATGGCATTGAAATTTCAGATGAGACGCTGGCTGAGGACGTCATTGACGAAGTGGGGCCGGGCGGCGATTTCATTTCCGAAGAGCACACCATTGACCATCTTCACGATTTTTATAAACCGGATATAATGAAGCCCTTGACCTTTGACCAGTGGGAGACGTCAAAAAACGGACTCAGGGACCGTCTGCGAGGACGTGTCGCTGAGATTGTCAGCGAAGGCGCCAGGAATCCTTTGACGTCTGAAAAATGTGAAAAATTAGATGAAATTATGAAAAAAGCTGAAAAAGAATGCTAAAAAACAGAATGGGAGATTGAAAGATATGGAAGAGAAGATTAGACAAATTTGTGAGGAACGAACACAAAACATAAAGGATGTTTTTGACAATAAAATTCCACGGCGGGTGCCCATCGCGGTAAGTCTGCCCCTTACCGCTGTTGCAGATTACGGAAAGGTTGACCGTAAGGCAGCCTACTGGGACCCTTCACTGCTTGAAAAGGCAGCGGATGAGCTCTGTGAGATAATTCCAACGGATACCTGCATATACGCCGGCTCGGTCTACGCGCCTTATTCTTCCCAGACACTGGACGCCAAAAACAAGCTGATGTCCAATACGGGTATCATGCAGCACCCTAATACTGAGTGTATGAGCCCGAATGAGTATGACGAGCTGATTGCAGATCCCTATGCCTTTTTAATTGACAAGTGTGTCCCGCGACTTTATAAAAACCTCAATGTTGAGGAAAGCAGAGGAAGGGCCCTGTTTGCCCTGTATCAGGAGATGCTTCTGGAGGGCGATTATTACGCAAAGACAGGCGCGATGGTCCAGAGACTTAATGAAAAATATGGTTATCCAGATGATGCGGGCATCCAGGGATTTGGCCGTGCCCCCATGGACTGGATCGGTGATCAGCTCAGAAGCTTTTCCGGTATCTGTATGGATATCAGAAGACATAGAAAGGATTTGATCAGGGCACTGGATGCTATTTATCCGATGATGTATAAAATGGGAAAACGCGAAGGCGAACAGATTAACCGTTACAATCCGACCATGTTCCAGCTGCATATGGCTACCTATATCCGTGAGAAGGATTTTACCGAGGTCTGGCTGCCATCATGGAAAAGGCTGGTAACAGACTACGCGTCACTTGGCATGCGCTGCGGAGCTTTCTTAGAGCACGACTGGACAAGACTTTTAGACTATCTGTACGAGCTGCCGACGGGTATGTACTTTACCTTTGAATTGACGGATCCAAAAGAGATCAAGAAAAAGCTGGGAAAAAAATTTGTTTTAGGCGGCGGTTTTCCGCTGAACCATCTGCTGACCTGTACAAAGCAGGAGGTCATTGACAGGACAAAAGAATGGCTGGATATTATGGCCCCGGACGGCCAGTACATCTTTGGGTTTGACAAAGACCCCATTACACTGGCGGATGTCAAGCTTGAGAATCTGGTGGCTGTCTGTGAAACCGTACGGGATTACGGCCAGTACAAAAATGCCGGAGCCGCCACTGGTGAAGTGTTTGATAAGGACGACTATCGCCATTCGGAGGTTCCGGAATTTGAAAGCAGGTATTACCAAAAATGGGCGGATTATCTGAAGGATTATCCCAACACACCGGACAACGCCAAAGCGCTTGTTATGGGCTCACAGGATGCGGTGTTTGAAAAATTCTTTTATATGAGCTGTTAGGCGGAAGCCGAAAGAAAACGGGGATGGATCTAAGGGCACTGCTTAACAGAGAGCTCAAAATCCCCGGATATTGTAATTTCCAGCGTATTCAGCACATCGTAAACACAGCGCAGGCGTTCGGAAAAATCCGGTTTTTCCAGAAAAGAATAGTGCAACTCAAGATAATAGCGGGACATTTCTTCAAAGGTAAGATCATTTATATTGCGGTCGATATAAGACTCAAGATAACCGTCCATGCCGATCATGGCCGCAAAATGAAACAGAGCCTTCTGTTCGCTCATGTACTCTTTGGCAACTAAAAAGGGTTCAGAATAGCTGTAAACAAAACGCGAAAGCTCTTTATCGTAGGCCCTCTGAGCACAGACCTCAGATGAGAAACGCCGGTAATTGGCATTGTCGTACAGAAGGCGCAGGTGCATGCCAAGGGAAAGCATACGCTGCTGGGTTAAATCGTTATCTGGAAAAAATAACCGGCATTTTTCGGCCAGAATATCTGTGATTTCCTGATAAATCAGCAGGGCGATGTTAATTTTACTCTTAAAGTGATAGGAGACAGAGCCGGGATGCGTGCCTGTTTCTTTGCAGATTTCTGCAAAGGTGACAGAAGAAAAGCCCTTTTCGTAGAACAGGTGTCTGCAGGTATTAATGATATTTTTTCGTGTGGTGATGCCGTTTTTGTTCTCATTTGCCATTGGTCAGTGCCTCCTTTTATCAAATCCGTCTCAAGTACAGGATGTAACAATATCATAACACAAATTTATGAAAAATCCAGAACTCAGAGGTTTCTTATGTTAGAAAGTTTGTCAAAAACAAAAAAACTTTTAGCTTATATGGGTATTTTAACCACCTCCTTTGCCGTTATGTATACCACGATTTTTCAGGTGATCAATTACAATATCTATGAAGCTTTTCCCAATCAGACCATGGCAGTTAACTTTTTTATCTCCGGCCCTTATATTGTGATCATGCTGGTCTCCTTTGTTTCGCCAGCTGTCTATAACCGTACAAACCGTAAAACAGCGCTGCTGGCGGCCAGCATTATCTTTACAGTTTCGGCCTTGCTTTTCACCCGTCAGACAAGTATTTATGGCTTTATCACTGTGAATCTGATTTGCGGCGTGGCCTCAGCCTACATTAATGTTGCGGCCGTTACAATGATTGCGGAAATCTATGTCGATGAGGAGACCAGAGCAAGGTACATGGGTTATTACAATTCTGCCATGGCGGCTGTAGGATCTTTATTCTCAGTGATCGCAGGATTTTTAGCCCACGATTCATGGATCGGCGCTTTTAATGTTTACTGGTCGGCTGCCCTTATGACATTGATGGTTGCACTGTTTATCCCGAGTTTGCCAAAAAAGATGTTTGAGGATCGCCAGGGAGCAAAAACAAAGGGGTTTGGCTTTAAAAAGCTAGGAGCACGATTCTGGATTCTGGTCCTTGACTTTGTAGCCCTCGGAATCACCTATTTTGTTCCTGGCTTTTTCCTGTCGCTGTACATTGCCGAGCATGGGCTGGGCGATGTGGCTTACGCGGGAATCGCTCTTTCAGTAGATACCCTTGGCGGCGCTGTCTTTGCTTTCTTTTTTAACCGGAGCTATAAAAAGTTTGGAAGTTATACTTCTGTGGCAGCTTTTGTTCTGATGTCAACAGTGCTTTTTATACTGTACCTTTTTCCAAATCGTATTTTGCTGGTTATGATCGTTACCCTGATGGGCGGGTCTTATATGACTTGTATATCCTACGCTTATCAGGAAACCACAGCAGTAGTGCCTGTTGAGTATGTGTCGGCCGCAATGGGCATTGTGGTCGGGGTTCAGTATATCGCCACCTTTTTAGCCACCTATATTACCACAGGTTTAATGAAGCTTCTGCACACTGTAGAGCTGACGCCCATTCTGGTCTTTCCGGCAGCATGGATTTTGGTTTTTGCCGGCATTGAATATTTCAGTATTAAGCGCCATCAAAAGATGACAAAAAATCATGATAACAGATGGAGGAAAAAATGATTATTATCGGAGAAAAAATAAACGGTTCGATTCCAGGAGTCGCAAGGGCCATTGAGGAAAAGGACGCTGCCTATATAGAGGATTTGGCGTTAAAACAGGTCCGTGCGGGAGCCGGATATATTGATGTTTGCGCGTCGGTTGCCGACGAAAAAGAGGATGAAGTATTAAAATGGCTCATTGCGTGTGTCCAGAAAGCGACAAGGCTGCCCATTGCAGTTGACAGCCCAAATGTCGGCGCAATTATCAATGTTCTGTGTTTTTGTGAGCAACCTGGTCTTGTAAATTCAGTTTCAATGGAAAGGGAAAAAGCCGATGCAGTGTTCCCGGTTATTGCAGATACAGACTGGCAGTGTATCGCACTGTTGTGTGATGATAAGGGAATCCCCAAAACCTTGGAAAAACGAATCGCGATTTTTGAGGATTTAATGGCTAAGGCAGCAGCTTACGGCATTGCCCCCGAAAGGCTGCATATTGATCCAATGGTTGAGATGCTGTGCACGTCTGAGGATGGCGTAAACATGATAACAGAGGTGATGCGCTGCATTAAAAAGCAATATCCGTCCATCCATATTACGGGAGCGGTCAGCAATATTTCTTACAATCTTCCGGCCAGAAGCATGGTTAACCGGGCCTTTATGGTGCTCTGTATGAACGCGGGTATGGACAGCGCAATCTTGGACCCGCTGGACCAGGAGATGCTGGGCATGATCTATGCCACTGAGGCGCTTAAGGGTGAGGATGAATATTGTATGGAATATATTTCGGCTTACCGGGATGGTTTGTTCGGAGTAAAAAAATAAAAATGAGGAGAAGATAAAATGCAGAACTTACAGGAAATTATGACCACGGTAGAAAAAGGAAAAGGAAAGTTGATCGAAAGCCAGATAGAAAAATCTCTGGCAGATGGGATTGAACCAGAGAATATTTTAGAGGCCATGATCCAGGCCATGGATAATGTGGGTGATCGGTTTTCAAAAGATGAAATTTTTATGCCGGAGATGCTGGTGGCTGCCAAAGCCATGAAAAAAGGCGTCGAAGTACTTAAGCCCGTTTTATCCACAGAGACAGAAGCGGTAAAAGTAAAATGTGTGATCGGGACCGTCGAAGGAGATATCCATGATATTGGTAAAAATCTGGTTGGCATGATGTTAGAATCCGCTGGATTTGAAGTTGTTGACCTTGGCGTTGACGTGCCGAAAGAAAAATTTATGGAGCAGGGTAAAGACGCCGATCTGATTTGCTGTTCGGCGCTTTTGACCAATACGATGCCTGCCTTGCAGGAAACCGTTTCATTCCTTAAAAATGCTTTCAGGAAAAAGGTGATGGTCGGCGGCGCGCCAATTACCGCTGATTTTGCTGACCAGATTGGAGCAGATGGCTACGCTGCCGACGCTGCTGGAGCCGTGACCAGGGCAAAGGAATTACTGGAGATATAGATCCAGTAAACAGCATAGCCTTTTAGCAGGCCGCATCTTATGATATAATAATCCTGAAAAACAAATCAGGAGGAATATGATCATGAGCTGCAATACATGTCAGGCACCCGAAACTGCCGAAGAGCGTATCTGCCGGAGGGATAAAAATGAGCAGGGCTGTACCTGTACCGAATTTGGCTGTAAACAGCATGGCTACTGCTGTGAATGTATCGCCAAGCATCGGGGCCGGGGACAGATACCAGGCTGCCTGTTTTCCGAAGAAGGAGAAAAGCTCCACGATAGAAGCCTGGAAGCATTTTTAGAGGATGTTAAGAGAAGGCAGCAGGCTTAGGCCGCCGCTGAAAAAGGCAGAGGATTTTTTATATTCTCTGCCTTTTTTGTATATGGGCATTATTCACGCCCTTAAATCCAGATAAAATAGTTTTATAAACCACTTTTTATCTTGAATTTTTGCTGAAATTCTTGGACGTAAGGTGTATAATAGACGAGGAAAATTGACAGAATGAGGTAGAATGGATGGAATTTAGATTTGAAACAGAGCTGGGTGGTAAAAATGCCGTGTTTGAACTCCGCACAGCTCCTTTAACCGATGAGGACGCCGCCAAGAAAACGACTTTGCGCGGCTATAAATGTGAACAGGTCATGGTAAACGGTGAAGCCCTGAAAAATCCGGCTTTTATCAGCTGTTATGCCGAAACCAATAAAAAAGAAGGTCCTGCGCTATGCTTTAAGTTTGGTATGGCCAAGTGGATAGAGGAGCAGTTCGGCATTGAAAATAAAAAAGGACAGGCCCTCTATGTGGCTATCCCCGAAAGCGTGCAGGCAGCTTATCTGGAGCAGATTGAAAGTCTTGATAAAGAGATCGAGGAGCTGCAGGCAGAGGCCGAAAAACGGCGGGATGAAAATGACAAAAACGTTCGGGATGATGATATTATTGAGCTTTCCTACAGCCCGCGCTTTGTGGGGGTTCGTTACCCCTTCGATTCAAACCGGGAAAAGGCCGAGTCAAAAATATGGTCTCAGTTTGATGGTAATCTGGATCTGGACGACTGGATAGAGGTGCATTTGGAACCATATTGCGTAGGGCTTGGCTGTGGCTGCGCAAAGAAGTACAAGGTTCCCTACAGGGAATACGCAGCACTGCTGGATGCGTATAAAGCACAGCTCTAAAAAACCAGGACGCTTCTAATGAAGACGTCCTGGTTTTTTAATACTAGTCATCAATACCGATCATGACAGAGGTCGCTTTGATCACCGCATAGGCGTCAGAGCCAACCTGTAAGCCCAGTTCCCGGATGGAATCCATGGAGATGGTGGAGGAAATCTGGTTTCCGCCGCCGATATCTAAAACAACAATGCCGTTTACGGCGCCTTCTTTAATTGAGACGACTTTTCCGGCCAATTGGTTGCGAGCACTTAATTTCATAAGAAATGCCTTCTTTCTATGGTTTATTTTATTATTATCATAATGAATATAGCTTAAGAATGACTTTAAAGAAAAGCAAAATCCGATCTTTCAATGCTATTGGTCAACGGATGCCGGCAGCGCGGACAATCTCGGAAATGTCTGCCCATTTGTTAAGGGAATAGATGTGCAGCCCGTCGATTCCGGCGCTTATAAAGCGGTGAATCTGTTTGACGGTATACTCCATGCCGGCTTTTTTAAAGTCTTCAGGATTATCGCCATAGCGGGCAATAATTTCAGCCAGGTCTCTGGAAAGGGAGCTGCCATTGGATACCGCCATGCGGATGGTCGGGTCTTTAGCCAGAACCGGCATAATACCGACATCAACCGGCAATGTGATATGCGCTTTCCGGATTTTCTCGACCCACCACTCATAGTGGGCAACATCGTGGCAAAGCTGTGTCATAATAAAATCAGCGCCGGCATCCTGTTTTATGCGCAGATGGGCAATATCCTCGTCAAAGCTGCTGGCTTCAAAATGCTTTTCCGGATCTCCGGCCATGGCAATGCTGAACTCTGGAAACGCTTCTTTTATAAAAGCGATCAGCTCGTTGGCATAATTAAAATCTCCGCCTGTCGAAGCGCTGCCCTTTGGAAAGTCACCCCGCAGCGCCAGAATATGATCTACGCCCAGTGACAGATAATTTCTGAGTTCATCCCGGATCTTATCCTTAGAATTCCCAATACAGGTAAAATGGGTGATGGGGATCGTTGCGCCACTGTCTTTAATGGCCTTGCAAATTTCCACATTTCTGCCTGCGTTGGTTCCGCCGGCGCCATAGGTACAGCTGATAAAATCCGGCTTGAACGCATAGAGATGATCAAGCGTATCCAGCAGCGGCTCAAGCGGCTGCCCCTCCTTTGGCGGAAAAACCTCAAAAGAAAAACACATCCGATTCTTCATAATTTCTGGTATTGTCATAAAACCCCTCCATTTTTTGATTTCTACTAATTGCGTAGAAGCTTAAAGCTTTGTATAAAGCATATCCCATTTTTCTGTGAATAAACAGTGTAAATGCAACGGAATTCTATATAGAAGGTTTAAAGTGCTTATGATTTTTCCGATGGCCTGCGTCTTAGCTTGAGGGAAGTTTCTCAGGTGGTGTATCAAGAGGGAACAAATAAGTTGTTATGCTCAAAAGAAAGCGGTATAATGAAATTATAGTAATAAATTTTAAGACAGCGCGCATAAATATAGATAATAAAAATCAGTTTATTGTCAATAAAGTAATCATAAACGGTGAAATAAAAGAACTGAAAGGATACAGGTGGATAGAGTGACCGTTAAAGTACAATATTCAACGATGATCGTAAAAAGTTTAGAGGAATCTGTGAAGTTTTACAGAGATGTTTTAGGTTTTAAAGAAAGGTACCATGTCGATCTTCCAAACGGTGGGTGCATTACTATCATGGAAAGTGAAGGCGCCAGTGTCGAATTGATCGAGAATACCAATTTTCCGGTAGGATTGTATTCAATTGGAACAGATGTGGATGATATTGATGAAATGATCCGACATCTTGAGAAAAACGGCTACCAGACAACCGGTCCTGTAATTCCCACTACAGTCGGAAAACAAACCTTTGTCTTAGACCCGAATGGCGTACGAATCTGTCTGATTGAGCACACAGATGAATATAAAGAAAAATATATGTTGGATGATTGAAAGAAAGCTGTCCAAATACAGGGAAGCTGAAATAGTGGGGTGCGCTATTAAGCACCATCTCGAAAGTGTATCATAAAAATAAGGAAAAACAAAAATTGGCGTATACCACCGGTTTAAAAACCAAAATCAGGGTATATTATTACTGCATACCTCTTACTTACATCTCCCCAAAATTTTCCTTATACCTTTTATTGTTAATATCCCCGGCTCCCCCAAGCCGGGGATATTTTCGTTTGATGTACTCTAGCCGGATTTAACAGAGCTTTAACCTTTTCTTTACCGATCCAAAACCAAAGTCGCATTTTTCTCTGGTATGATTAATCTCGTAGTTAAGCACAACTTAAGAAATTAAATTTCAAAGGAGAAGAAATTAAATGGGATTAAAAAAACGTTTAGCAGGCCTGACCATGGCTTTGGTTGTCGGAACATTTGCGTTTGCAGGATGCAGTGGCGGGGGAGACAGTACAGGTAGCTCCTCAGCGGCCATTTCTGGTGAAATCAATGGCGGAGGCTCCACCTCAGTCCAGAAAATCATCGAAGCGGCAGGCGACGAATTCGCTGCTCAGAATCCAGATGTCAAATTTACATACAGCGGTACCGGCTCATCTGACGGGATCAAGGGAGCAACGGAAGGCACCTATGCTTTTGGATGTGCTTCAAGAGAACTGAAAGATGAAGAAAAATCCGGTTTGACCGAGCTGGTTTTTGCCTATGACGGTATTGCCATGATCACACATCCATCCAATCCGGTCAGCAACATTAGCTCAGCAGACTTAACAAAGATTTATACTGGAGAAATCACAAACTGGAGCCAGATTGGCGGCAACGATGCCCCGATCGTGGTCGTATCCAGAGAAGATGGCTCCGGCACCCGTTCCGCGGTCGAAGAACTGTTAAAATTTGAGGATAAACTAAAACCAGACGCTACCATTAAAGAAGGTAATGGAAACGTACAATCCACAGTCGCTGGAAATGAAAATGCCATTGGCTATGTATCCTTAACCTTTGTGGACAACACCGTTAAAAAGGTAAATGTAGACAATGTCGAAGCTACCGTCGATAATGTTGTAAACAAAAGCTATCCGGTATCCAGACCGTTCCTGGCCGTTTATAAGACTGACGGTCTCAACAATCAGACAAAAGCCTTCTTAGATTTCTTAATGACAGATGAAGGACAGGCCATTGTTGAAAAAGAAGGCGGCATCAAGGTTGCGCTTGAACAGTAAATAAACACGCCACCTTCCCTTGTCCCCGGTTCGCCGGGGGCTTTTTTGATGTTGGAAGCCTGTCTGGTCATTAAAAAGTTTAATGTTGTTTTTTGTGGCAAAAAGGCATATGATAAGGGTAAGATTTTAAGAAGGAGTGAAAAAAATGACAACCCTGAAATTGAATGCTGGCCCCTGCGGCTTTAACACAGTCATTAAAGCTGAAACCGAAAAGCCTTACAAGGTTAAGGTGACCGTTGAATCGGAATGCCCTCATTACAAGGCTGTAAATGATGATCTGGCAGAGCCGCTGGATGCTTTGAGAATCTGTAGTAAAGAAAAATATGACAGCAATACCGTGTATAAGATCTTTGCAAAGCATATGAAGCATCCGGCCTGTCCGGTGGCTGTCGGCGTGATTAAGGCCATGGAGGCTGAAGCGGGACTGGCCCTCAAGACCGATATTGAGATGAAGTTTGAGTAGAACAGCATAAAGTCTGCCGGGTAGAAAGGCAGGCTTTTTTAAAAAGTTTTAAAACAGTGCTTGACTTTCCAGTAACTGGAATGTGTATACTTAAGGCATGTTCGAACAATGAATTGCAAAGGGAGGAACAAAATGCTGTCCATTGGTGCATTTTCAAAAATCAGTAATGTTACCACTAAAACTCTCCGGTATTATGATGAAATCGGCCTGATCAAACCGGTTTATGTCAATGATGAGAACGGATACCGTTATTATTCAACCAGCCAGCTGGAGACAGTTTTGCTCATAGGCAAGCTGAAATGGTATGGTTTCTCGCTGGACGAAATTGCTGAAGTGCTTAAGAAACCCGAGGATAACACCTTTATTCTCTCGCGGATCAGAGAGAAGGAGGCAGGTCTGAGGGAGGCGGCGCAGCATTATCAGATGCTTCTCTCTCTGCTGGAAAAAGATATTTCAAACTTAGAAAGAGGTAAACACATTATGGCCTATTTAGAACAGATTGAAGTCAAGCTCGTTGAAACAAAGCCCACGCCCATTTTATCCATAAGAAAGAAAATGAATGTCAGGGACTCACAAAAATATATGATGGAACTGATGACAACCGTTCAGGAAAAAGGGTTGACACTTACAGCCGGCCCCATGAGTATTTTTCATGATGAGGTTTATGATCCTGAAAACTATGATATGGAGGACGCTGTCGCCATCAGGGAGGCGGAGGAAAGCACCCGTATCCTGGAGGGCGGCTTATGTGTCATGTCCGTATTAAGGGGAGCTTATACTGAACTACCCTCTGTTTACGCAAAAATAAGAGAGTGGATTGAAGAGGAAGGCTACACTGTTTCGGGAGCCCCCTATGAAATTTATCAGACGGACCCCTCACAGGTACTGCCTGAAGAGAATATTACAGAGATTTATGTCCCTGTAAAAAAATAAACGTGAAAAGGGCCCTGGCTGTTTTGTGACAGCCGGGGCCCTTTATTACGGAAAACTATGCTAGATCACCGGCCGCCTTAACCTTCAGACGGCTGGTATTGCCGGGATAGTAAGCCAGAGGAACATCCTCAACATCAATGATGGCTACAGTCCCGGGGATGGCCCCGGCCGCAACAGCCAGGCTTGAGGCCTCTTCCCTGGCATTTTCCAGGGCTTCATCTCTGGGAACTTCATCGTAGGATACCAGTTTTTCATAGGTACCGCTGACCTTGGAGATGGCAGAGCCGATGGCATTGGCAATGCCAAAATGCTCTGGCTTTGCCACCTGGCGGGTACCCGCAAGCTCTTCCGGGACAATGATGGAGCCGCCTCCCACCAGCACCACGTCGATATCGTCGTTGGAAATTTTCATCTGATCAATACTGTCTTCGATCATTTCGCGGATAACAGCCATGGCCCTCTCAGCAAAATTCTGCTCAAGGATATCCGCTTTTGATGGATCGCCCACCCTGGCCATACCCAGACGGACTGCGATGTCGGTGGCGGTTATGGTATTTCCGCCGAAGACCAGGGCTTTCTCAGTTATCTGATAACCCACACTGTCTGGCCCGATTGTTATTTCACCGTTTTCTTCACGGACAATGGACCCACCGCCGAGGCCGATGGATATAACATCCGGCATGCGGAAATTTGTCCGCACACCTCCGATGGTGGCGGCAACACTGCTTTCGCGCGGGAAGTCATGCTGAATGACACCAAAGTCTGTTGTAGTGCCGCCCACGTCGATGACAACAGCATCGTGGAGACGGCTCAGATAGGAGGCGCCGCGGATAGAATTGGTAGGCCCGCAGGCAATGGTGAGGATGGGATACCGTCTTGCAAAGTCCATGGTCATAAGGGTCCCGTCGTTCTGGCTCAGAAAAACATCGGCGTTTTCGATGCCTTCGTCGGCCAGGCTTTTGGCAAAACCCTCCGTAAAGCTCTCGGCAACTTCATACAGGGCAGCGTTCAGGATGGTCGCATTTTCTCTTTCGATAAAGCTTAGTGTTCCGATTTCACTGGATTTTGAAATGTGAATATCCGGCCCCAGGACTTCCCGGGCCAGCTCCGCACAGCGCTCTTCATGCTCATTCCGTACGGGGGAGAAAACACAGGAAATGGCAATGGACTGGGTTTTACCCTTGATCTTTTCAAAGAAAGTGCGCGCGGCGGCTTCGTCAAATGCGGCAATTTCTTTGCCGTCAAACTCGTAACCACCGGCCACTGTCGCAGTGGCAATGACAAAATCTGTCAGATCCTCTGGCCAGTCCACCATGGGCATGATTCCCTGCATGGCCGGCGCTGCCAGGCGGATTACAGCTACCGGAGCCAGTTTTTTACGCTCCACAATGGCGTTGGTACACTGGGTAGTACCAAGCATGGCCTGATGAACCTGTGTGCGGTCAATATCGGCTTCACGGAGAACATCCTTCAAGGCGCCCAGAATGCCGGAATAAATATCTTCAGAGGTGGTATGCTTAATACCCGCGATGATGTTCCGGTTTTCATCTACGATAACCGCATCGGTATTGGTGCCGCCAACGTCAATTCCTATTTTGTACATGATGCAATCTCCTTTCCAGATAATCGTTCTTCCAGAGGAATATAGTCTGTATCACAGCCAAAATAACGCGGGCCGACCATCTCAAGCCCCTGTGGTGTGCGCCATAGATCATAGCAGGGCAGTCCCACAGCCATAACCCGTTTGCCGTATTTTAAGGCGTCAGTGGTCACAGGAATAAAGGTTTCCGTATCGACCAGGCAGATCAGGTCTGGAACCGTTGCCTTTATACGGCCGTTGACTGTAGCGGTCAGGTTTTCGTTTTGGAAGGTTACCTCGGCCTGCTGTCCCCGGTATTCAGAAATACCGTCCAGCATAACATGGCCAAGGTTAAAGGCGCCGGTGGTTTCACGCAGCACATCGGTAATTTTGCCTTTGAAGATTTTGTAGCCGCCGGTCTGCGTAAGAAAGCTTGCTTCGGGTGTTTGGCTTTTATCAAGCTGTTTAATGCCCCGGATAGCAGCGCCCAGCTTCTGGGAGCGGGTGATGATGTTTTTGACTCCCCATTTTTTCATGGTGGCTCCGTCCATGCCGTACAGGGCAATACAGACTGACCCGCCGCAGGTCATAGTGACCGCCCGGGCGAGGTCTTCGGTCCATTTATTTGTGATGGTTTCAAAAATACAGGTATTGCCTTTTTCATCGGTCAGGGCCATGGGTGTTGCGCTGACGCCGCCCAGGGTAAAGGTAACCATCTGAAGCTCTGGAAAGGCCCGCCCCATCCCGTCAACATCCACGAGTGGGATGCCAAGACGGGCGGAAGCCGCAATGGGCAGCATACTGTTGACACCGCCGGCTTCGATGGGAAAGAAGCCCCTGATTTCTCTGCCATAGAACTGGCTGACCATATCATAAAGGCGTTTGTACTCACTGCCGTTTATGCCTTTTTCGGCAAGTACAGTGGGTGCTCCCATCATGGCGATGGGAATAACCAGGTCATCATCAGCGATTTCCTCAGGGTCAAGCATGGTGACATCGCCGCAGGTTTTGATGGCGTCCATAGCCATGAGCTTGCCAATATAGGGATCGCCCCCGCCGCCAGCACCCAAAAGGGATGCGCCCAGAGCGATATCTTCGATTTCGTTAATACCAAGCGTTCTCAATTTTATTCTCCTTTTATCCGTTTTATCTGCAATGGTTACAGTATAAACAAAGTAAAAATAAAAGTAATGGGCCAATGGGATAAAATAAAAAAGATGCTTTTGTCCAAAAGGACAAAGGCATCTACTGGCCATCTAACAGCCGCCTGACTGCCAGGGCTGTATAAAGCTGGTTGCTCTCCGGCATTTTAGTCACTGGATATCCCAGAAGGCTGTTAATTTTATGAAGCCGGTACTTCACCGTGTTTTTATGCAGGTACAGAAGCTCGGCCGTCCGGCTGACATTGGCCTGGGCGTCGAGGAGATAGACTGCCAGGGTTGCCAGCAGATCTTCCTGTATGGTGGAATCAGTATGGAGCAGCGGTTCAATGGGAGCGGTGACCTGCCTGACCATGGCTTCACCCCTGGCGATAGTCTCGGCACAATCGGCGGTAAAACTCAGCTCTGCCTGGGAGAGAAAGGCGCTGGCAGGGTAGAGGATACGGGCGTTTTTCAGATGATTTTGATAGAGTAAAAAGCTTTTGCGCACACTGGAAGTATCGGGCTGGTTTGTAAAAAAGCCAAAGCTGACCGGAAAGGCTTCTTCCTCCAGACAGGCCATCAGGTTTTCGGCATGGGCCAGCATTTGTGAGGATAAAGGCGTGTCCTGGATAAAAAGCACCACTGTGTTGTCATAAATATCTGAGGGGCCTGCCAGATGCTGGCGCTGCATAAAATCGCGGCAGATTTTTAAAACCTGTTCGTTGAGCTGTGCCAAAGCGGTGGGTTTGAGACCATTTTCGGGCCGGACAAGCCACATGGTGTGGATCGATGCGACATCAATGCCAAGAATATCGGCAAGGCGGCGCATTTTCAGAGGTTCGTCATTTAAAATGGAACGGATCAGCTCACTGTAGCCAATGGTGCCCTCTTTTTTATTCCAGATGTTGATAAAAAGACATAGAACCTCAGCAGCGTCCTCAAGAGCAGCCGTGCTTTGAACAGGATTTTCAGATACCAGCACCAGATTCATTTTGGGCGTATGGTCGGTCAGAACCGGCAGGACGGTGCTGTACAGCGTTAGGTTTTCTTCCGCTAATACAAGAGAGCCGGAACTCAGGCCTTCCCTGGTGAGTTCTGGAAGAACATTGGTGATATACTCCGCTGCTGAGATAGGCCAGGCGGCAATTTCAGGGTGGTTAAGGGTATGGTCAAAAAGGATGAGAGAGGAACGCAGGCGGTCGCTGAGCATGCGCAGCACATTGCCCAGGGTACGCCTGTTGTCAGGAAGCTGGGTGATGCGTTCCAGCATGGCGCTCACAAAATGCGGATCTTTGTTCTGATCCATAAAGATGGTTTCCATGGTCTGGGTAATAACCTCGCTGTATCTGAAATCCAGCCGGTTTTCTGGCATGCAGATAAGGGGAAAGCCCAGAGTGTCGGCCAGATCAACAAGCCTTTTATCAATGGAGGGCAGGTAAATACCAACATAATAAAGAATAAGGGCAGCCTCGCCCCCTTCACTCAGCCGTTTGAGCACACGGCACTGGGTATCGACATCATCCTTTATATTGATAAAACCGCTGACCACAACCTCACTGCCCGGCACAAAGGATGGATTTTCAAAAAAGCTGTCCACCAGGGCGCCAGGATCAGCGTACTCCAGAACAGAGATGGAGCCTACAAAACGGCCAAGCCCCTTGTGGCCGCCTGCCACCCGGGCTTCCCTGAGACAGGGCAGCTTTAATAAATCCTCGACAGTGACGCTCATTGTAAAACCTCCGAAGTGTTAATGTGATTATTATAACACAAAAAGGCTTTTTAAGCTTTCATTCAGCTTTAGCATTAAATTTAAGACAATCCATTGGTTTTGTCACTTTTTTTGACAAATGTCCAGACTCGTAAGGTGACAGCCGGGCTTTTGGGGTATTATACTTACCGTAACAAAAGCGAACAATCGAAGGGAGTTATGAATCATGAACAAAGATAAATTAGGTAAAGCTCTGGCTGCTGGTGCCGGTGCTGCTGCAGCAGCAGCGGTGGCGGCAACAACAGTGGCAGCAACTAAAAAAATGCGCAGACAGCAGGAAGAAGAAATCGAAAATGCGGTCCAGAACCGTGATTACGGTGATAAACAGGTCTATTTTGTGGGAGGCGGCATTGCGAGCCTGGCCGGCGCCGCCTATCTGGTGCGCGATGCTAACTTTAAGGGTAAAAACATCCATATCCTTGAGGGGATGGATATCCTCGGCGGGAGTAATGATGGTATCGGCACGCCAGAAAAAGGCTTTGTATGCCGCGGCGGGAGAATGCTGAATGAAGAGACCTATGAAAATTTCTGGGATCTATTTTCTTCCATTCCATCTCTGGATAACCCGGACCGTGATGTCACCACAGAAATCCTGAATTTTGACCATGCCCATCCAACCCATGCGCGGGCCCGTCTTATTGACAAGGATGGAAAAATTTTAGATGTTTACAGCATGGGCTTTAATAATGAAGACCGTATGGCCATGGCCAGACTTTTGGCAACCCCGGAAAAGGATCTGGATAACCTGACCATTGAGGACTGGTTTAACCGTACCCCTCATTTTTTTGAAACCAATTTCTGGTATATGTGGCAGACCACCTTTGCTTTCCAGAAATGGAGCAGCCTGTTTGAGCTTAAACGCTATATGGAAAGAATGATTCTGGAATTCAGCCGTATCGAGACACTGGAGGGTGTCACCCGTACGCCTTACAATCAATATGACAGCCTGATTCTTCCTCTTAAGGCCTATTTAAAAGATCACGGCGTCCAGTTCGAGATTAATACCAAGGTTGTCGATATTGACTTTAAAGACGGCGAAGGGATTACTGCCACTGCCATTCATGTGGAAAAGAAGGGTAAACCGGAAGAAATCACCCTGAAGGATGGCGATGTGTGCATTGTCACCAATGGCTGCATGACAGACAGCGCAACGCTTGGCGATATGAAAAAACCAGCGCCGGAGCTGGAAGAACCCTCCATGTCTGGTGAGCTTTGGGGTAAAATTGCCGCGAAGAAAGCCGGACTTGGCAATCCAGAGCCTTTCTTTGGCAACGTGCAGGAAACAAAATGGGAAAGCTTTACAGTTACCTGTAAGGGCAATCAATTCCTTAAGATGATCGAGGACTACTCCGGCAATATCCCTGGAAGCGGGGCCTTAATGACCTTTAAGGATTCCAGCTGGCTTATGAGCATTGTCGTGGCTGCTCAGCCGCATTTTAGAAACCAGCCCATGGACACCACAATCTTCTGGGGCTATGGCCTGTACCCTGACCAGGAAGGCGATTATGTTAAGAAACCGATGAAGGATTGCACCGGTGCTGAAATTTTAAAAGAACTGATCCACCAGCTTCACTTTGAAGAACATGAAAAAGAATTGATGGACTCCGTTGTCAATGTGGTACCGTGCATGATGCCTTATATTGATGCCCAGTTCCAGCCAAGGGCCATGAGTGACCGACCCGCAGTGGTTCCGGAAGGCTCCACTAATTTTGCCATGATCAGCCAGTTTGTAGAAATTCCTGAGGACATGGTCTTTACAGAAGAATACTCTGTAAGAGCAGCCAGAACCGCAATCTATACTCTGTTCGACATTAAGAAGCCCATTATCCCAGTGACGCCTTATAAGCGTGACCCCAAGGTTCTGGCAAAAGCGTTGAAGACAGCATACCGTTAAAAAAGAAAAAGAAACGCCGATTTCTATGGCAGGCTTTTGCCTGCCTTTTTTATTGTGCAAAAACGATATTCCCGGTATAATAGAGAGTAATAATAAAAAGGAGACGGTGTGGATGTTTAAAAAAATCATTAAAGTCGTATTTGCAGTGGTGATCGTCATAACCGTTGGGCTGGTAGGGGTATCCTTCTTCACCCCAAAGGATAAGGACGCTGTTACAGATGAACGCTTAAGTCAGATAATGGCAGAGGATCACTTTTTATCCAACCCTTACAGTGGCTTTTCACAGCTGAATGAAGATGAGAGGAAAGCCTATCTTCGATTGACCGACAAGCTGGATAATTATGAGAGTACGGTAGAGCTTGGCGATAACAAAATATCGGTAGATAGCCTGAACCGTGTCTGGACAGCCATTCAACAGGATAAACCAGAGTATTTCTGGCTGGACAGCTACACCTATCACTATGACCAGGAAACAAGTATGGTGACAGATGTCAATTTTAATTATCATTATAATACCGATGAAATCAAACGGCGCCAGGGCGAAATTGATGCGGCGGTAACACAGATCAAGTCTGGTATTACGCCGGAAATGGATGACTATGCCAAGGTCAAGACTGTCCATGACGCTATCGTCAGCCATACCGAATATGATCTGAATTCAGAGGACAACCAGAATATATGCTCAGTCTTTTTAAATAACCGTTCTGTCTGTGCCGGTTACAGCAAGGCTCTGCAGTATGTGCTCAAAGACATCGGGATCTTTTCAAATTATGTCACAGGCAACGCAGTGGGCAGAGGCCCACATGCCTGGAATCTGGTACAGATGGACGGTGAATACTATTATGTGGACGCAACCTGGGATGATCCAAGCTTTGACGACATAACCTGGGAGGACCCGGCCCTTCGTGCAAACCCGCCGCTGAACATCGAGTATGTCTATTTTGGCCTGACAACAGAAGAGCTTTTGAAAAACCATACCTTTGATAATACCCTGAGCACCTACCCAGGCTTCACGGCAACAGCGGATAATTATTATGTCCGGGAAAATATGCTTTTCGATTTAAATAGCGCAGATGAACAGACACGTTTTCTTGATACCCTGAGGGGTACGCTCAACAACGGCAGTGTGATGGAGGCCCGGTTTACAGAGCCCGGTATGATGGACCGCGCACTGGCCGGCATTGAGGAAAGTGATATTTTAAACGAGTCTGGAGTCCGCTACCTGAGATATGATGAAAATCAAGTGCTGATTATCTGGCGCCCCTGATATTAATTTTAAATTTAAGCTGAAAATGCTACTATATGGCAAAATGATTGAAAGAAAGGTGCCCCGGACTGATGATCCGGGGCGTGGCATGTCTTATGCGGTTAAAAGTAAAAAAAACAATGTTTCTTTTGGGCGTATTTCTGCTTATATCGCCTGTTTTATTTTCACAGATGGCCATGGCGGAAGAACAGCCCACAGATACTCTGAATATTGAAAATGGCAATATATCCATTTCGGAGGTGGGAAAAGCGACACAGGCCGGAAATACCTATACCTTTTCCAATGACCGAGGCCTCCGGCTGACCGGAACCAGCGACCAGTACGGTATCACCGTCCGTTACGGTGTCGGCACTGGCAACCCTGTCAAGCTCAAGCTTGATAATCTTCAGATTGATACCAGTAAAAATGATCTGTGTGCCTTTTCTATTTTAGAAAATGCTTCGGTCGTAATTGAGCTGATGGACGGAACCGATAACCGGCTGACCAGTGCGGATTATTATGCTGGTCTGCAGGCTCAAAATCTTGGCGGAAAGGCCGGAGAAGTCCGAATAACCGGAACAGGCGCTCTGACCGCTATTGGTGGCAGAGGCTCTGCCGGCATTGGCGGTGCCCAGAACATCACACACTGGTACGGAACAGGGGGAAACATCACCATTGACAGTGGGACCATTACTGCCACAGGCGGAGAGGAAGGCGCTGGCATTGGCGGCGGCTACAAAGGAGACGGCGGTGTGATCCGGATTTCCGGCGGAATGGTAACTGCCCGGGGAGGGAAGTACGCTGCCGGTATCGGCGGGGGACATTACGGACTGGCCGGGAGCCTTGATACCACCTCTGAGAATATAAATGCCCAGGGTGGTGACGGCGCCGACACCATTGGAAATGGGGCGGACTACACCGAAAAGAACGCTGGTGAAACTGTCATTGATGTTCAGCAGTCAACAGATGTGAAGGTAGACACAGCCTCAACAGCACGGTCCGCCCAGACGGCATCCGCCCGGGAGGAAGAAGCCAGACAGGATACCACCGAGCCTGTCAGGAAAGCCGGGGCAGGCAGTATTATTCTCTCCTTTGGTTTACTTTTGCTTCTGATGGGGGCAGAGCTTGGCCTGTGTAAAAGGATGGAAAAGCACTGTCTGGAAGATGAGAGAAGCCAGGGGCAATAGGGACCCTTAACAACCTAAATATAAAAAGTAAGGTAAGAAATGAAAGCAAAAGAAATTTTCAGCATTCCCAACATTTTATCCTATGTCCGCATTTTACTGATCCCGGTGTTCATTGGCATTTATATCAATGCCCAGACACCCCGGGATTACTATCTGGCGGCGCTTATTATTCTGATTTCAGGATTGACAGACTTTGCGGACGGCCAGATCGCCAGGCGGTTTAACATGATCACTGAGCTTGGCAAGGCGCTGGACCCGGTGGCGGACAAGCTCACCCAGGCGGCCATTGTTTTCAGCCTGATGTTCCGTTATCAGGGTATGATTTTTGTGGTCATTTTATTTGTGATTAAGGAGCTTTTCATGCTAATCAATGACCTTGTCCTCATGCGCAAGGGTAAGAAGCTGGGCGGCGCCATGTGGTACGGCAAAGTATCCACGGCGGTATTCTATGTGCTCACCTTTATTCTCATTGCGTTTCCGGAAATCAGCACGGTCTGGGCTAATGTGCTGATGGGCGTCACAGGCTTTTTTCTGCTGCTGTCCTTTATTATGTATGGACGTGTATTTTTACAAATGCACCGTGAGGCGGCTGAGGAGAAAAAGAAACAGTAAAAAAGCCGTGAAGTATTTTTAAATATGGTATAATGATATAGAAATGACAGAAACAGGAGGCATGTATGCAGGAAAACAAAATTGGACGAAACGATCCCTGCTGGTGTGGCAGCGGTAAGAAATATAAAAAGTGCCACGAGGCAATAGATGAAAGGATAGCAGGCTTTGCCCTTAAGGGGCATATGGTGCCCAGACGGGGGATGCTCAAGACACCAGAGCAGATCGAGGGGATCCGGGTCAGCGGCAGGATCAATATCGCTGTTCTGGACGAGGTGGCCAGCCAGATAAAAGCCGGCATGACCACCGAGGAGATTGACAGGATCGTTTATGACACGACTGTTAAAATGGGCGGACGGCCTGCACCTTTAGGCTTTGAGGGTTTTCCCAAGAGTGTCTGCACCTCCATCAATGAGGAGGTTTGCCATGGTATTCCGTCAGAGCATATTGTGCTTAAGGATGGGGATATCATTAACGTGGATGTGTCTACCGAGTATCAGGGATATTACTCAGACTCCTCCCGTATGTTTTGTATCGGAGAGGTAGGCCCCGAGAAGAAAAAGCTGGTTGAAGTGACCAGGGAGTGCATTGAAAAAGGACTGGAGCAGGTAAAGCCCTGGAATTTTCTGGGCGATGTGGGTTATGCAGTGCACCAGCACGCGCTTGAAAATGGCTACACCGTTGTTCAGGAAATCGGCGGACATGGCATTGGGCTCGATTTCCATGAAGAGCCCTTTGTCAGCTTTGTAACCAGACCCGGCACAGAAATGCTGCTTGTCCCTGGCATGGTTTTTACCATTGAGCCAATGGTGAATATGGGAACTGATGAAATATACCAGGATGATGAAAATGGATGGACCATTTATACCGATGACGGCAGGCCCTCGGCCCAATGGGAGGTTACCGTTGCCGTGACCGGGACTGGCCATGAAGTGCTGGTATATTAAAAAGCAGGAAAAATAAAAAGGAGGAGGACCAGTGAAGCTGAAGAAAACAACCCTGAGTGCAGTTTTAGAACACTTTGATCTGGAACCATCAGATTTTGGAAGTGCGGTTGCCCGTGCCTCAGATGGCTATGCCATTGAAATTTCAGAGGATATGCTTTGGCAGAAAGATGTGATGCTGGTCTTTGAGGCCGATGACAGGCGGCTTTCTCTGCGGGTATATGTCCGCAGGGAAAGGGCTATGTACTGTGTGCGTGATGTGGTGAGCCTGACCCTGCTGCCCCGGGCTGTGGCAGTACCCGTGGAGTCGGTTCTGTTCTTTGATACGGCCGTGAGGGCCATGAAAAAGGAACCCTACGCAGCCTATGATGAGGAGACTGAGGCTGTTAAAGCGTCTGATTTCCTCGATGGTTATTTTGAGGAGAAGCCAGAATTTATCAAGGCAGAAATGATCGACGGACTGGTCAAGCGGGAGCAGTATTCCGTCTTTAGTAAGGGATTCTTAAAGCTGACGGGAAAAAACGCCGTTCAGTTTACAGCGCCTGATTTACCAGCCGGTATGCGGATGAAGGGCATACAGACCCTGCACATTGGCAAAGAAGTGTCTGTCAGCCTGAAGATGGCGTTTGAAAAAAGCGAGTGTTCAGAGCTGCTGGGTAAAGACTTTCTGAAAGATATACTGCCAGAGACAGACTGTTTAAAGCTCACTGGCCCAGACAGCACTTCAGTTGAAATCGAACGTCAGGACGTGCTTGAGGCGCGGTTTTACCAGGAGAAAGACGGGGCGGCATCCTGTGAAATAAACGGAAAAGTCTACAAAAATATCCTCAGGCTGGATTCTGGCAGGGAACGGCCTAAGGCCTCGGATCGTTCTGACTTTTCGTCTGGTAAAAAGCTGGTTATGCGTCTGGAGCCAGCCTCTCAAATTGAGCCCTTTGGTGTCATTGACGGAGAAGCCTCAGAGCTTTACACACCAGGAGCCCTTTATCAAAAGGCCGGTACCCTTCTGTTTTATCCACAGTGGGATGAAACAGGCGGACTCTGCGCAGTGGTCCCGGGGACCACTTTGACAGACGGCGCTTTCACTGGTGAAGAAGGCCGGAGCCATGCGGTTGGAAAGGACGGCGGGATGTTTAATATTGGCAGTAATCCCATTGAGCTTCGGGGAAATACAGTTTTTGGACGGCGTTTAGACGGCAGTCTTTTTGAGATGGCCGGCCTTTTCGTGAACGAACCGGAAACCACTGTCATGAGTACAGCCTGGGACGCCCTTGAATGTCTGAAAAATCATGAAAAAATCATGATTATCGAGCTGGACGGCTTTGGGTTAAATATTTACAGGAAGGCGTTGTCCTCAGGCAAGCTGCCCTTCCTGTCATCGCACCCCATGCGGCCTGCCATGACAGTATTTCGGCCGGTATCCCACTCTGGACTGGCGGCTATGCTTACGGGAACAACGCCGGATGTCAATGGTATCCATAACCGGAATGGCCGTACCCTTTTAATGCCCGATGTCTTTGAACGCTGTATGGCTATGGGGAAGGAGTGCGCCTACATCGAGGGCTACAGCAAGCTGATCAACACCTCAGAGGAGCCAGTGCTCAATCCCAGCAGGGGCGGCACCACAACAGATAAAGCTGTTTTTGAGTCTGCGCTCAAGGCGGCAGAAAAGCATCCCGACCTCCTTTTTATCCATTTTCACGGGATCGACGATGACGCCACCACCTATGGCCCCTACGCCAGCGAGACCATGGAACGGGTCTTAAAAAATGACACCATGGTCAGCCGTCTGGCAGAGGAGTGGAATGGCAGCATTATTGTCACCGCCGACCATGGGCTTCATGAGGAGACAGGCTATGACAGCAGGGGAAGCCATGGCATATTCTGTGCAGAGGATATGCTGGTTCCCTATATTTACATTAAAAAGGATACTACAGAATGAAGATAAAGACAGAGGATGTGTGCCGCGCAGGCCTGACAACGGTTTGCGCGAGCTTTAAAAAGAGCCGGCAGGCTCCGGAAAACCGGCAGTATGCCGGCATTCCATTTAAAAGACTGGCAGAATACGCAGGACAGCCCCTATCAGAGGAAAGTGTCTGTGTTTTTAAAGCCCTTGACGGCTTCAGCATTGCCCTCGTCGGTGAGGAAGCAATGGACACAGAACAGTGCTTTATCGCGGTGAGCGAGGGAGGAGAAGCTTTGACGCTGGAGGATGGAAGGCCTTACTGTATGATGCTTATGCTAAAGGATACCACCAGCCAGCGCTGGTGCCGCTACCTTGATGAAGTAGCTGTCCGGGAATGATTGGGAGGAAAAAAGATGAAAGTAATATCTATCTGCGGTATTTCAGACAGCGGCAAGACAACGACCGCTGAGCATATTATAGAAGAATTGAGGCGACGCGGCTACAGTGTGGGGTCTGTCAAGGAAATTCATTATGACCAGTTTAAAATGGATACAGAGGGCAGCAATACGGATCGTCACAGGCGG
>OAWD01000359.1_pt1 | contig 33660 bp, 36 predicted proteins | sample 1495361 | NCBI WGS metagenome assembly OAWD01 (sample SAMEA2580130, study PRJEB22360) | human gut metagenome | biome: human gut; feature: human-associated habitat; material: faeces | place: Denmark | collected 2008/2010 | reverse complement strand
AAAGGCCACATATTTCCAAGAACTCCCCGGGCCATGATCATAGCCTTTCCTGCCGTATGGGTTACCGGGCTGACTGGTCCCATATGATACAAAATCGACGGGATCATGGTCTGCATGGTGAACAGGCAGAAGCCTGCCGCCGAACCGGCTTCCCTGCCGTTCTGCATAAAAGCGGTAAGCTCAGGCTTTCCCTTTGTTCCCTGTGCACCGACACTCATGACACCCACGGATTCCATCAGCGCCAGATAGCCGCCGTTCAGATGACAGCCTCCGCGGTTGGAGGTCGCATAGCCAAGGCCCATGCCAACTGAGCGCCGCGGCTCATAAGATGCCAGTTCCATGCCCTTAGCGTTGATGGCAAAATCTGCCCCGCCGTATTTTTGGGCCAGCCTGGCGCTGCCCTCAGCCAGCTCGTCACCAATGTCCTGGCGATACGCAATTTTTTCGATGATCTCCAGCAGGTTGCCGGTTTCCCCAAAGCGAAGTCCAAAGTCTGCCATTTCCCTTTCCTGAAGTTCCATGGCAAAGGCCAGTGTACCCGCCAGGGAAATAGTATCCAATCCCAGAATATCGGCTTTATAATTAATCTCATTGATCAATTCCAGATTGCTGTTTTCAATATTTGAGCCAAAAAGACCCACGGTTTCAAACTCCGGCCCTTTTACCTCGCGCCCGTCAACCATCACACGCCGCTCACACCGTATGGGACAGCTTACACAGCCACTGTTGCGGGTCAGGTACTTATCCGCAAGGGTCTCCCCGCAGATTTCCTCCGCAGCTTCAAACTGGCCCCTTTTAAAATTATGGGTCGGAAGCGCGTGTGAGGCATTGGCGTTATTTACCAGACCGGCAGTACCGTAATGGGGCAGGCTGTCACCCGTCATGGGATGATTCTGAATGAATTTCACCCACTTTTTCACATAGGCGTCAAAAGCTGGTTTGTTGTAAAGCTCTGGCCGTTTGGTTCCATAAGCCACAATACCTTTCAAATTTTTAACGCCCATTACCGCGCCGCAGCCGCATCGTCCGGCTACCCGTTCGCCTGAAACAGCGCAGGCATAGCGCACCCTATTTTCTCCGGCCGGCCCGATGACCCCCTTCCCATAAATCTTGGGAAAGCGTTCCTGAACAGCCTCGGCATCCAGCCCCCACAGGTTTTCTGCGTCACGAATCGTCACCTCGCCGTCCAGAATTTCCAGATATACCGGTTTTTCTGCTCCGCCCACCAGAATAAGCCCGTCCACTCCGGCGCGCCGCATCATCATACCAAAGCTTCCGCCGCAGTTGGATGAGGCGATTCCCCCAGTCATCACATTTTTAAAGGTCATGTTAAAACGACTGGATGAGGGCGCACCAGTGTCCGTCATAATTCCTGTGTTGATAATCAGAATATTTTCTTTTGACAGAGGGTCTACACCCTTTGGCAGCAAATCATAAAGCAGCTTGGCTGCCAGCGTTTTACCGCCTAGATATGCCCTCACAACCCCTTCTTTGATGGGCAGCGGGCGTATTTTACCTGTGCTCAGGTTAATATGCAAATAATTCAAAGGCTTCATTGAATCACCTCCATGCGAATTGCTGAAAGAGGACACAGGCTTTCGCACAGGCCGCATCCCACACAGGCCTTTGGTTTGACCAGCTCTGCGTATACGCGGATATCGCCTTTAAAAGCCGGCATCGAAATTGCCAGACATCCAAATCGGCAGCCGTCCACGCACATTGAGCAGGCACTGCACACAGCTGGTTCTATCATTGGTTTTTTCCATTGATCCTTTGGCTCTTTATTCGTGATCTCTCCTCTGTTGTCCAAAATGGCAGCCTGTGGACAGGATTTTCCGCAAACACCGCAGTCGATACAGCGCTTGTCATTCACCACATGCTGCTTTTTCTTTTCACCGGTGATGGCCATCACCGGACAGTTTCTCGCACAGATCGTGCATCCGATACATTTCTCTGTAATGGTATAGGCCATCTTTATCCCTCGCTTCCTTGTTTATTATCTTTATTATAACAGGTTTTTTGTGAATTTGGGGAACAAAAAAGACTCTGATAAAAACTCAGAGTCTCTTGTTCTTTTGTATTCTTAATTTTAGAATTGACTTTACCGCGCTCGTTCTCTCGCTGTCGCTCGCTCCTTACTCGCTGCCAATTTTGTTTTTCAAAATTGGACGGCTTCGTCTTTATTTGTAAAAAACTTTATTCCTCCTTCGGAGGTTTTTTCAAACAAGACGTTTGCTTCGTTGCGCTCGTTCTCTCGCTGTCGCTCGCTCCTTACTCACTGCCAATTTTGTTTTCCAAAATTGGACTCAGCTTCAATAATCAACTGGTTCTTCGACGCAGTCCATGACCATTTTGGCGAAGGCCATGCAGGCGGTTTTACAGGCGGACTGAGTCCCGGTTACGATGGCGCCGCCGCGGTTGGAGACGGTTGGCGGTCCAAAGAATTTTACAACCTCTACATCAGCGGCTGTCAGAGCTTCATCGACGCCCATCATAGATTCCAGCGGAGGGCCGACAAGATAGGCGACGGATGAACCAACAGGCAGATCACAAACTTCTGCGAGGTAAGTACCAATTTTTGAGATAACCTGTGCATAAAATTGTACCCCGTCATCTTCACGGGCGCTGAACAGACAGGCATTGTGCTCGGTAAAATGTGTAATGGTCCGCAGACCGCTCTCAACATCGCTGATAGATGGCCCTGAGATAATGCCGATCATTTCTCCACCGTAGGCACAGCCAAGTCCCCCGTAGGTCGATTTGGCATAGCAGACCCGCACATTGGCCTTTTTGGTCGCTTCATCTGCCGCCACATAGCCAATATCCTCATTATCGGTGGTAAAAAGGCCGATGTCAATGTGGCCTTCAGGCAGACCGAATTCTTCAATCATGATATCTTCAATGTCTGTCATCAGTTTGCTGGACAGAACATGTGCTTTCAATAAATCCCCGGTCATTTTTTGAACTCCCTTTTTTAAGATTTCTGTATTGTTTATTATCATACCATCTGTTATTTTGTTAGTAAAGAAGAAACTCTGCCCGAGTCATGGAAAAATTTGCACCAAAAATGATATATACCCCCTTTCCACAGACTATTCACACTTTTATCACGAAAAACCCACGTTGTATAATTAATTGACCGCTTGAATAGAGTAAAGTGTGTCGCTTGATTATGCAACGTTTTTTTATTACAAAATTTTAAAGGGGGCATGTACGATCGAAAAAGAATTTCAGCACCTTATTGACATCATCGTTAATTTTGGTGCGGGTCAATTCCGGGATGGCTATATTTTAGCGGTTCCTTCTGAATCTTTAAAAGAAAAGACGTTTAAACAGTTATCCGATGTATTGGAAGAAATTATTATGATTCAAAATTTAATTAAAGAAAGAAAAGGACATTAGTATGGAGTATATTTTAGCTGGATATCGTGATGTAGAATTTGATTCAAAGGATGGGAAACACATCAGCGGTTTCACCTTGTATCTGCTTGGTAAGAAAAAAGGTGTTAACGGCTATGTCGCTTTTAAGAAATGGCTGTCCCGTGATCTGGTCGATGAAAGCGGCGTGGACATGGCACAGGCCTTGAACAATCCGGTTCTGCTGTTTTGTGATACGGATGGCAATCCTGTCCGTCTGGAATTACCAGAAATTTAAGTACATGGGTAACCTGCTTACTCAAGAAATCGCCCTGGCAGGCCTGCTCTTCGGCGGTATTATGTCGCTGATCATCTCAATCGAATGGAGTAAATGGCTATGAGTGCAGAAGAGTTGACACTGTTTTTTCAGTATGTGATGCTCGGTTTTGCCATGGGTACGGGTTTATGGTTGTTGGCATTTGCGATGCGTTCTCTTTGGAATGCGTTCAAATCTGCAATAAATTTATAATGAAAGGAGATTCGCTATGCCTAATGTATTAGCGGAAGGAGCTACTATGACTGATGCGATTCAGGGTATCTTTACCGGTGCGGCCACTGAAATGGGTGGTATGCTGGTGCCGATCTTCACCGCCGGCGCGGTAATTATCGTTGGTATTCTTGCCTTTAACCTGGGCAAACGTGTATTCAAGTCTGCGACTAAATAGCAGACGGTTTAACATCTCCCCCTATTAAAAAAAGCCTGTCGGCCTTCCTGTTTAGGTTGGCAGACAGGTTTTTTATTATGTTCCTACAACTGTAAACATAAAAATAATAAGGGCTAATGCAATGAAAATGAATATCATAGCAATGGTAAATATTACCCATACAATTTTCAGCACATTGCTTCTACATATTTCATCATGAATTTTCATTGTGAAATTAGTATTTATTTTTCCATAATGTTGCAGAAGGAGACTTATTATTAACAATAAAAATAATATTGGTGGAATAATGAACAAATATAAAATAATCATAATTTACACCTCGTTTTTGAATATATAAATTATAACATTTTGAAAGGGTTTTGTATATGATAATAAAAGTAAATAGAACTTTCTATATGAAAATAATTGCCCTTACCCTATGTCTTTTCATAGGAATTCTTCCTTTTTTTCAACCTAAAAAGGCTAATGCAAGTGCAGCTTTGGTTATAACAGCGTTAACTGCTGGTTTTATTACAGGTATGGCTGCTGTTGGATATACGCACTACGCTTCATTAACCCCCGAGCAAATGAACGAAATGAACGAGAAAGCAACCGCTAATTTAAAAGAAGCTTATCCCAATGCGACAGACTATGACAATCAAGTGAACATCATCTATAACTTAGAAAAAGACCTTCTAGCCGGCAAAGACATCGACTGGAGCAAATACAGCGGAAAAGCTCTGTACGCCGTCTTAAAAGGGGTGGTAGATGTGGTATGGCCTTTTACAGTACCTGATAATTTTATAGGAACCATAAATAGTTATTACATTTTAGCCCTCAAGGATGGAGAGGGGTTACTTCTTGAAGTTGATAAATCAACTGTTAATGGATGTCCTTCTATTAATTATTTATCAAGTGATAATTATGGATGGAATAGATATCGTTGTTCTTCTTTTAATCAAAGGCCTTCTAACGGTATTATATTTTATCATTATATAAAAGAAGGTGGGCATATTTATAAAGAGGGCCCTACTATATATCCTGATTCTGATTTTTATTTTTCGAGCAACAATGCTTTTATTAAAAAAATGCTTACCAGTTCAAATGTGCAGAAAGTTCCTAATATAACCGCCAAAACCGCCAACCAAGTAAAGCTCCCAACCCGCCTGCCCCAAACGGTAATAAATAATATCACAAACTATATTGATGGTTCCTCAGAAAATCTGATCGTAAACCCCACCGCCGATGAGCTCCCGCAGCTGCCCGACAACTACGACCCGACTACTGACGAGCTCCCCGACCTCCCCGGCTATGCTGATGTCACCCCCGATCAGGAACCCACAGACGAACCCACACCAACCCCGACACCACCAGACCCAACCCCCACGCCGCCCGAGTACGACGGTTCCGGCTGGGTCAATCCCATCGGAAACTTTCTGGCTGGACTGCTGGAGTTCCTCAAGACCGCCTTTGTCCCCACCCAAAGCCTGGACTTCAGCCCACTACAAAACATGGAATCCGGCACCTTCGGGGCAAAGTTCCCGTTCAGTCTGCCTTCAGACTTTGGCAAAATCCTTGGCGTGATCCAGGCCGACCCCATCACCCCCAAATTTGACGCCAGTATCCCATTATCAAAGGTCGGGTATCAAGATATCCCTATGGAAATCGACCTGGAGCCCTATTCCAACATTGCCGGCATCTGCAAATCCGGCTTTGTGATTCTGTTCTGCATCGGGCTGTTCTTCCTGACCCGGCGCTTTATGTCCCCAGGAGGTTGAAACCATGATTGCCGATTTATTCATTATGCTCATAAACTTCCTGATCTGGCTCATCGCTTCCGCCGTCAACCTGGTCGTGGGCATCCTGCCCGACAGCCCCTTTAACAACCTGGATTTATCCTTACCGTCCGAAGTGGTCGGCTATATCAACTGGTGCTTCCCTGTCAAGGAAATTTTAGGTATTCTGGCCGTCTGGGCCATTGCAATGGTAGCCTGGTACGTTATTAGTATCATACTGCGGATTTTTAAAATTGTCTCATAGCAGACAACGCTTGGCGGCGCCGGAATACGTGCGCACAGCACCCGGCGCCGCTGATCGGCCGTCTGCGGAAAGGAAAAAATATGTTACTCTTTGTTGAAATACTCCAAAACCTTTTGTTCATGATTGCGATTCCTACAGGCGCTTTCTGTATTGGATGTCTGTTTATGGACGGCTTACAAAAACGGGAATATCCCCCGCATCCGGGAGAGGATGAGAATGAAGCTTTCTTCGACGATGATGAAATTGACAACTTTGATGTTTTTGACGAGGTGGAACAGAAGGACAAAAATGATGATCATACCCGTTGAGTACACCCCGATCTTTTTCATTGCCGCCCTAGTCAACCTCTCCCTTTGCTTCGGCGTCCTGTTTCTGCTGACCTGGCTTGAACAAAAACGAAAGGATGATGATAAGTGATAACCGCCTACACTGGCACCCCCGGTTCCGGCAAGTCTCTACACTCCATCCGGCGCATATTGCAGTATTTAAAGGCCGGAAAACAGGTGATTGCCAACTTCCCAATCAAGGTAAACAACCTCACGGAAAAGCATCGAAACGGCCGTTATTTCTACGTGAAAAACGAACAGATCACCGTAGATTACTTGTACCAGTTCGCTACCATGTACCATCCAACTGATGCCGAAAATCAGACCCTTGTCATGATTGACGAAGCGTCCATCAAGTTCAACTGTCGGACTTACAGCAGTAAAGACCGTCTGGCTTTCTGCGATTTCTTCGCCCAGCACCGCAAGCTTGGCTATGACATCGTCCTGGTCTGTCAGAACCTGCGCCAGCTTGACCGCCAGATCAGGGACAACGTTGAAATCGAACTGGTACACCGAAAGCTGAACCGCTTTTCATTCTTTATGTTCCTGCCTTTCCCGCTCTTTGTGGCCATCGAGCGGAATAAAGCCATCAACAACGAAAAAAACGGCAGCGAATTTTTTCTATACTCAAAGAAAGTAGGGAGCCTCTATGATACGTTCTATGATTTTTCTGGTACTAAAAACCGCAAGGCTAATGAGAAGCTGGCTGCGCTGGTTCTTGCGACCGAGATAACCGCAACACCGCCAAAGGATGGAAACGGGAAAAAGCGCCGCACCGCCCGCCACCCGGATGGGGTGCCGAAGGCGGGGCCCCGTCGCGTGCCGGACGGAGCGGAGCGAACCCCGCCTACTGCTGATGACGCTTAAACGGTAGATATGCACTCAATATATAATAATATTAAGAGTGCCAAAAGGGGCAGCCACGGCAGCAGGAGCCCCTTTCATCATAATTACTAGAGCAGCCGAACAACGGCAGCACAAAATAAGTTGTTTCAGTCGGCGGTCACGGATCGGCTGCATTAACAAGAAAAGGAAGGTTATCAATGGATTTTTGTTTGATTTTTAAAATTTTGTTATCCAGCGCTTTAATATCTGGAATGGGTGTGGCTTTGCTCGGCCCATCTTATTTGACCGGGCATTCTTTTGTTTTGAGGGTTCTTTTTAACTTAGCCGGGATTCTCTTTTTTGTCATAGCGGCTGGTATGTTTTTTATGATTATTTTGATTCCTGAAACACGTACGATTTTTGCATAAAGCGGATCGGCTGTAACGTTTGGGCTCGGTGCGCTAAGCTAGTATTACCTTAGCGCACCTCTGACGCTTGACGCAAATTTTAGTCGATGGCTGAATGAAGCCATTGTAAACCATGTGCAGAATTGACGCAATTTTGACGCAATTTCAAAAAAGCCTTAACTTCTGACGCGTTTATAAGTAAAAACGTTATAAATAGGGGGGATGTTCATGCGTGACAGTAATAGCCGGAAATGGCAGATTACCATTAATAATCCGGCGCAAAAGGGTTTTACTCATGAGTATATTCGTGAGCTTTTAGCAACGTTCAAATCCCTTGTTTACTGGTGCATGTCTGATGAGATCGGCGAGGAGGGCACCTACCATACACACATTTTCGGAGCCTTTTCATCCTGTGTTCGCTTCTCGACCATCAAAAAGAAGTTTGAGGGTGCTCATTTTGAAATGGCCAAAGGCACCAGTAAGGAGAACCGGGATTATATTTTCAAAGAAGGGAAGTGGGCAAAGGATAAAAAGAAAGAAACCAACCTGGTGGATACCCATGAGGAGTTTGGCGATATGCCTGTAGAACGTCAGGGACAGCGAAACGATTTGATTGATCTATACGACATGATTAAACAAGGCATGACGAATTACGACATCATGGAAGAAAACCCGGCCTATATGATGAACCTGGACAAAATCGAAAAAGCCCGCCAGATTGTGAAGGAAGAAAAATACAAGAACATCTTTCGGGAACTGGAAGTCACTTACCTTTGGGGGGCTACTGGAACCGGAAAAACCCGATCGGTTATGGAGAAATTCGGCTATGAAAATGTGTATCGTGTGACGGATTATGACCACCCGTTTGACGGCTATAAGGGGCAGGATGTTGTGATTTTTGAGGAGTTCCGGAGCTCGCTTAAGATTCAGGAAATGCTTAATTACCTGGATGGGTATCCGTTGGAACTTCCCTGCCGTTACATGAACCGGATCGCCTGTTTTACCAAGGTGTATATCATTACCAATATCCCACTAAGGGAGCAATACGAACTGGTACAAGCCAGCTATCCAGAAACCTGGGCGGCCTTTAACCGTCGGATCACCTCGGTTTATGAGATGATTCAAGACGATGATAATGACCTGGAAGGATTTCATCAGTTAAGCTTTTAAATGATGGGTTTATTGGCTCGGATCAGCGCCGCAGCCATCAAATTTTTATGATAAAATATGATTTCAAATGTTATTCAGGGGGAATTATAATGGGAAAGTATTTTACGTATGAGGAACGCTGCGAACTGCAGGGCTATATCAGGGCAGGCTTAAAACAAACAGCTATCGCTGATCTTTTAGGGAAAAGTACCCGCACGATTCGCCGGGAAATACAAAGGGGACAGACAAAGTTTTTTCACTATCATGCTTTTTACGAATATCGGGCTAAAACCGCTCAAAGACGCTATGAGGAAGTACGTAAGCATAAGGGCTGTAAACACAAAATCCTTCAAGACCCGGAGTTGATGCACGACATTGAGGAAGCTATTCTCATGAAGGATTATTCGCCCGATATCACGCTTGGCCGTATGAAATTAGAAGGGAAAAAATATAAAGTATCCATCTGCACGCGAACACTTTACCGTGCGATTCATCAAGGCCTTTTTAATCACATTTCCAATAAAAACTTACGGTTTCAAAACATTCATCACAAAAAGGAAGAAATGGCCATTAAACCCCAAAAACATCCCTTTGAAAAAAACATTGAAAACCGTGCGCTTTCAATTCTGAAAAGAAAACAGTTCGGACACTGGGAAATGGACTGTGTTCTTGGGAAAAGAGAAGCGGGTAACGCATTGTTAGTCTTAACAGAACGTAAAGCCCGTTATTCCTTTATTTTTCGCCTGCAGCGCAAAACACAGGAGGAGGTCATACAAGTCTTGGATATGCTTGAAAAAACTTACGGTGAGGATTTTAAAAAGATCTTTAAAACCATCACCGTTGATAATGGCTCAGAGTTTTTGGACTATGAACGTCTTGAACGTTCTATCATAGGTAATCAAAAGCGGACAACCGTCTATTTCTGTCATCCCTACACTGCTTCAGAACGTGGCAGTAATGAAAACTATAATGGTAAGATTCGCTGGTATATCCCAAAGGGATTAGACATTGGTGTCATTCCAGATCGCTATATTTGGGAGACCCAGCATCGCATCAATGACCGCCCCAGAAAGATATTAAATTATCATACCTCAACGGAAGTTATCCACACTTTCTTTGAAAATATCCCTTAAATTTTAAAAAAGCGGACATTTATTGTTGACATTTGCCTTATCACGAAAAAACACAGTTTATCCACATGGTTATGCACAACCTGTGGACTTAATTCCTGTAATTTTCGTTAAAAGCCATTTTTTATTCTAAAACTTATCCACATTATCCACGTTAAAATGTGGACAAAAAGTGAACAAAAAGTGGAAAACTAATCTTTATATTCCTCGCAGGCTTGAACAAAAGCCTTAAGAGGAGGTGATAAAAATTTGTTTTTGTGATAAATCAGCGTAAAACTCCGCAGCAAACGGATTCCCTGGATCGAGAGTATGCAAAGCCGCCCCTGCTCAAAATCCCGTTCTACCAGGCGTTTGGAGAGCACTGCCAGACCCTGCCCATCCATTACTGCATTCTTAATGGCTTCTGTATTTGTACAGGTCCATTTTTCCACAATCTCCACACCTTCTCTGTCCAGTATCTTTTCAAAAAAGCTGCGGGCTCTGCTGCCTTTTTCACGTATCACAAAATATTGTCCCTGCAGTTCATCAAGACTGATGGTCTTTCGGCCGGCAAAAGGATGCCCCGTGCCACAGATCAACACCATTTCATCCTCCACTGCCGGTATCTGGATAAGGTCCTCGCTGCTTACCTCGCCCTCAACAAGCCCGAGGTCCAGATCACTTTTTAAAATCATAGACTCAATGACTGGTGTGTTGTCCACCAGAACTGTCAGTGTAACTGGCGGATTTTCTGCCTCAAACCGGCTCACCAGCTCGCTGAGAATGGTAGTTCCAACTGTCACTGTTCCGCCGATTTTAAGGGTTGTATGTTCGGTGGAATACTTCATCTCCAGTTCCATTTCATCAAACAGCGCCACAATATGCCTGGCGTAATCTAAAAGCCTTTCACCTGCCGGCGTGATGTAAAGCTTGCGGGAAAGCCGTTCAAACAGACGTACATTGTAGTATTTTTCAATATCCGCGATGGCCTGGCTGACAGATGGCTGGGCAATAAACAGCTGGTCGGCAGCAGCGCTCATCTTGCCTGTCTCCGCAACTGCCAGAAATACTTTCAGATGCCTGATAGTCATAATTATCCCCCATTGTTCTTCTATAGGTATTTAGCTATTAAACTGATTATAAAATACTATTTTACAATCGTCAAGAAATCCGTTAATCTATAGACTGAAGAACAAAGAATATTTTCACCTAAACGGAAAAGGAGATTTACAAGCTTATGAACATCGCACCTGAAGAAATTAAACGCGCCAAGGGACAGGGCTTCCTGTTCAATAATGACCACGAACATTTTGCTGCCCGCGTTATCACAGAGGACGGCGTTTTAAACGCCGCTCAGTTTGCCTGCCTGAGTGAAGCGGCTGAGAAATTCGGGAATGGCAACATTGCCTTTACCACTCGTCTTACCGTGGAAGTACAGGGATTGACCTGGGATGATATTGTACCTTTTCAGGAATTTATCGCTAAAGAGGGCATGGTAACCGGCGGTACTGGCCCAAAAGTCCGCCCTGTTGTTGCCTGTAAAGGAACGGTCTGCACCTATGGCCTGATTGACACACAGGGTCTTGCCCGCGAAATACACGAGCGTTTTTACGAGGGCTATCGGGACGTTACACTGCCTCACAAATTTAAAATTGCTGTTGGCGGTTGCCCAAATAACTGCGTAAAACCTGACCTCAATGACTTAGGTATCGTCGGCCAGAAAATCCCCAATTATAATGATGCGCTGTGCAAGGGCTGCAGCAAGTGCTCTGTTGAGGACCGCTGCCCAATGGATGCTGCCATTGTAACAGACGGAAAACTCGTCATTGACGAGGAAAAATGCAACAACTGCGGTTTATGTGTTGATAACTGCCGTTTTGACGCGATTCCTGACGGTGAAGTCCGTTATAAAGTTTATGTTGGAGGCCGCTGGGGAAAATCGATCCGCCGCGGCACTGAACTAAAAACATTGTTTACCCGCGGCGAAATCATGGATGTTGTGGAAAAAGCCATTCTCTTATACAAAAAAGAAGGGCAGAACAGCGAACGTTTTGGCTCTACCGTTGAACGCCTGGGCGCGAAAGCTGTAGAGCGCGCTCTGACCACCAATGATTTATTAGACGAAAAAGACAATATTTTGGGTATTGCGACCGTATCCGGCGCTACCTGCTGATTTTTTTAAAGGCCTCCAGAAACAATGGAGGCTTTTTATACGTTGTTTTTCACAGAACAATCTTCTATAATGAAATTATAATCAGGAGGTAACGCCTAATGTCTGTATCACTCAACGAAAAATTCTATCGTGTCATCGCAAATATCCCAGAAGGCCGGGTAGCCTCTTACGGGCAGGTAGCTCTTCTGGCTGGCCGCCCCCGGGCTGCAAGAGCCGTGGGCGCTGCCCTCCGCCATGTTCCCGCTCATCTGGAACTCCCCTGTCACCGGGTTGTCTTCAGTGACGGCTCCCTTTGCAAGGGACTTATCTTCGGCGGTCCTGGTATTCAGGAACAGCTTTTGAAAAAAGAAGGCGTGGCTTTTCTGCCAAACGGCAAGGTCAATATGCGGTGCTGTCTCTGGAAAATTGCTGAAGACTTTTCCCATTAAAAGGGAAAGCTGACAGCTTCACATCCTTAAAATACAGCTCCCTCAATACCGCATTATCCGCTGGAATACCAAGATTTTCAGCTATACCCTCAAGATGGTAATAGACCTCACGCACATCTTCCAACAGCTTTTTTTCTTATAACAAAATTTCTGTTTTTCATGTCCGCTGTCTGATTTTATGGTAAACTATTAAAAAACTCTGGGGTCTCTGACATGAAATCAAAAAATATTCAGAATACCCTCATTGCCTTTATTCAGACCTTTCCGGCACTATTGGCTTTTGAGGTTGTATATAAAATACTTTGCTCCGTTCTGCTGAAACCGCTGCTGTCATTTATCATGCAGATTTTTTTGAACCTCAGCGGCTACAGTCTGGCATTTAACGAGCGAATTCTTAATTTTTTTACCAATATTCCCGGGGTCATTACCCTCATAATCATGCTGGCGTTGGGCGCACTTATGGTTTATTATGAGTTTTCTGTCATCATCTTAATGCTCTACCACAGGCTTCATAAAAATCCAATCCGCCTTGGCACTGCCATGAAGATGGCTTTAACGACCTATAAAAGCCTTGAAAATTTTGGCTCGGTTGGTTTTACTGCCTATGCGCTGGGGCTCCTGCCGCTGATACATATCGGCTTACGCCCGTCGCTGCTGCCGCAGACCCGGATTCCCAATTTTATCACCGGAGAGCTGTCAAAAACCCTGGTTGGAAATATTGGTGTTTACCTGTTTTACGTGGTTATATTTGTACTTTTTGTTATTCTGCTTTTCGTACTGCCCGCCATGGTTCTGGACCGCGTTTCGTTCATGAAAGCTTCACGGCGAAGCTTCAGTATTTTAAAAAAAGGGCGTCTGCCTGATGCTTTAGCGCTTGGCATTTATCTGATTTTATGGATTGTTTTGTTTAACTTTCCAGGGTTTGTACCCACTTATTTCCCCGGTATCTCCGGCAACGGCCCTTTCACTGTTTTCCTGAGTCTCTTTTCAGGAAATATGTTTGCGCCGCTTATGGGCTTTCTGCTGGCAGGCCTGTTGCGCGTCACCCTCATGCTTTTGCTTTTAACGATCCTGACTGCGGGCTACAGCAGGCTCGATGGCCGGGTAAATATTGACGGGGAAGCCCTTCCCTTTATTGACGAAAGGCTTGGCCACACAAAGGAAAAGGCCATAAGTTTTTTTCATATTTCACGCCATACGGCCAAAAGCGCCTGGACGCATATCAAAGCCCATCCCTTTTTTATCAAACACCAGAAGCCCATTGCTCTTGGCGTTGTTATTCTGGCTGCCGTAGGCATGTTCAGCCTCTTTTATAACCCACCCGCTTTGCACAGCCCTATCGTCATCGGGCACCGCGGAAGCTCGGAGGGTGTGGAAAATACCCTCGGCTCCATCCAGGGGGGGATTGACCAGGGCGCTGACTACGCGGAAATTGACATTCTTTTATCTAAAGATAACGTGCCAATGGTCATCCACGACAGTAATCTTCAGCGTCTTTCCGGCGAAAATGTCAACGTCTATGACCTGACCGCTAAGGAGCTCGGTGAACTGACCTTGTTCCAAAACGACGCTGAGGGGAAGATATCAACCCTCGAAGAAGTAATAAGGGCCACAAAAGGACAGATCAAACTGCTCATTGAGTTGAAAACCCACGGACACGAAACCGCTGACGTTGCCGCTGAAACCGCCAAAGTCGTTGAAGCGCAGAATGATGAAAAAAATTGTATGTTCATGTCCCTGGACTACAGCCTGGTGGAACAGCTAAAAACCCTGCACCCCGAATATACGGTTGGCTACTGTGTCTACGGCAATCTGGGCAAGGCAGACACAAGGCGGCTGGTCAATATGGACATTGACTTCCTCACCGTTGAGGAGAATATGGTCACAAAAAGCCTGATCAGCAAAGCCAGAAAAGCATGGCTCCCGGTCTATGTCTGGACGGTGGATGAGCCCAAGGCCATGCGACAGTATCTCGATCTTGGGGTGCTCGGCCTGATTACCGATAAACCCGCCGCAGGCCGTGAGGTTATTGACCAACAAAACCCATGAAGCCAGTCGATGTTTGAAGCTGTTTAAAATGGGTATTTCTATTTCAATAATTACTAACCATTATAAAATAGAAGGAGATAATTGATATGTTTGATTTGACAGATAAAGTAGCGGTCGTCACAGGCGCCTCCAGCGGGTTAGGCGCAGATTCCGCAAGAGCATATGCGCAAAACGGCGCAAATGTTGTACTGCTTGCCAGAAGAAAAGAAAAACTGGAGCAGGTGGCCGCCGAAATTTCCGGAATGGGCCGAAAGGTTTTGGTCATTTCCTGCGATGTGACTGACGAAGAATGTGTTAAAAAAGCTGTTGAAGAAATAATCGAAAAATTTGGCAGAATTGATATTCTGCTCAACAACGCCGGCGTTGCTGTCCGCGGCGGTGTAGATACCCTGACCGTAGAAGACTGGGACCACGCCATGGATGTCAATGTCAAAGGGATGTTTATTATGAGCAAATATGTCGTCCCGCATATGAAAGAACAAAATTACGGAAAAATCGTTAATATCAGTTCTGTCAACGCGCTGATCGGGGACAAGGCCGATATGTTTATCCGCCACTCCTACAACGCCTCCAAAAGCGCGGTTCTTGGTCTGACAATCGGGATGGCTGCCTCCTATGGGCAATTTAATATCACCGTTAACGCCGTATGCCCAGGGCTTTTTGAATCCGAAATGACAAAGGATACGCTCTTTAAGTCTGAAGCCTTCCTTCAGGGGTACAGCGCCCAATGTCCTATGAGCCGTCCTGGAAAACGCGGCGAGGTCAGCGGACCGGTACTTTTCTTTTCCAGTGATGCTTCCAGCTATGTCACTGGCCAGCACATTGTCGTAGACGGTGGCACTTCAATCGTCTGACAAATAAATTTACGCCCTGTCATCTCCCCTCCGCACTGCTGCGCATAGTGGAGTGACAGGGCTTTTTATTTTACAGTCCAAAAATACGGCGGGCTTCCTGCATATTGACAACAACATCCACACCAAAGGGACAGCGCTTCAAACAGCTTCCGCATTCGATACAGTCTGAGGCGTGCACCGCCAGCGCTTTATAATGCTCAGCTGTGGCTCCTGGTAGTCTGCCCCCATGCTCTCTGGCGACATCCAGATATTTTGTCACTGCCGCCACATCAATGCCCATGGGGCAGGGCTGGCAGTGATTGCAGTACATGCATTGCCCCTGCATCTGAAAGCTGGGCGCTTCGGCAATAGCGCTGTAGTCCCTTTCCGCCTCAGTGCTCTGGCAGTAGGCTGCCGCCTCGTCAATTTCATGAAGCGTGGAAAGGCCAGGCAGCACAGACACTACTCCAGGACGATCCAGCGCATAGTGATAGCACTGCGCCGGTGTCATGGCTTTTCCAAAAGGTGAGCTTTCCGCTGACAAAAGCCGCCCCGCAGCCAGAGCTTTCATGACAGTAACGCCAATTCCAAGGGCCTCACAGAGCTGATACAAAGCGATTCTGGCCGGAGCGATCCCCAGCGCCCTTTCATCCACCGATACGCCTCTAAATTCCATGATATCCTCAACCTCCCTCTGTCCGTGGTCCAGATCATAGGCTGGGTTGAGGCTGAACATGAGCATCTCGTACAAGCCGGTCTCCACCTGTTTCATGGCAGTAACAGCATTGTGCGAGCTAAATCCAAGCTTTCGGATAACGCCCTGGCTCTTTAAATCCAGGGCATACTCCAAAATACCGCTTTTTTCTACTGCTTCACAATCCTTTTCCGAATCCAGGAAATGAATTATCTCAAAGTCCACGTGGTCCTGCTTCAGCCGGTCCAGCATATCCTCAAAGGAGCGCTTCACCTCTTCCAGATTTCTGCTGCGGATATACTGCCCATCACCACCGCATACTGTACATAAATGCCCCTGTATCATCATTTTGCCAGGGTGCGTCCTTATTGCCTCTCCAATCGCATCTCTTATTTCCGGCTGGGGCATGTAAAGATCCAGCAGGTTAACGCCAAGATCCATGGCGTGGTGGATCATCTCAATGATTTTCTCCCCGGGCATTCCCTCCAGATAGACGCCTCCAAAGCCAATCACACTGACTGGTGTCTCGATCCCCTTTATTCTTCGATATTCCATAGCAATTGCTCCTTTCCCCATTTAACCGTATTATATCACCCTTTTCTCCTGCGAAACAGATGTAAAATTTCGTCGGACAAAAGCCCTTTTCTTCTTGACCCTGCTCCCTCTTCAGACTTACAATAAAAGCAGCCCACCAAAGGAGTTCTTTATGACTAATTATAAAACCAGTATTTTCAATGATGTGCTGGGGCCTGTGATGACTGGACCTTCCAGCTCCCACACAGCCGGCCCAGGCCGTATCGGATACTTTACCGGCAGTCTGATGCCGGATTTTAAATCCGTTCAGCTGATTTTTCCCAAAAGCAGCTCATATGCCACCACCTATAAAGGTCAAAAGTCGGATATTGCCTTTGCCGCTGGCCTTCTTGGCTTGCCGCTAAACCATCCTGACTTTAAAAACAGCCTCCGCCGTCTTAAAGAAAAAAGCATTGGCTTTGATATCTGCCTGACCGACACAGCCTGCGAGCATCCTAACACCTGTGACCTTGTTCTTGGGGGCTCTTCCGGGCGTCTCTGTGTCACTTCTCTTTCCATAGGCGGCGGAATGTTCTGCATAACTGCCCTCAACGGTGCCCCCGTCGATTTCAAAGGGGACTGTCCTGTACTCGCAGGATTTTACACCACGGAAACACAGGGCGCTCTCAGAACCTTTCTGGAGACGCTGCCACCAGCCATCGCTGACACCAAAAGCCTGATCTGCGGCACTGGTTTTTATGCGCTGCCGCTGAAAGCATCCACTTCGCCCGATGAAATTAAAAGACTCATAAAAACAGCACCGGAAACACTGCGCTATATTCCCGCCATCCTTCCTGTACCCACGCCCGCGCAAGCAGCGCTGCCTTTCAGCACCTCTGGCGCGCTCACCGCATTTTTAGACAAAAATCCCATGCCACTCTGGCAGGCCGCAGTTGAATATGAAGCCGCCAGGAGCGGATGGGCTGCGGAGAAAGTGCTGAGCTATTCCAAAATGCTCGTAAAAACCATGCATCAATCCATAAGCTTTGGTTTGCTGGACGCTTCAAATGGCGAAAGCCTTACAAACCGTTCGGCCCGGTCAATGGCAGCGGCAGCTTCTGCCGGCAGGCTTCTTTCCGCCAGTCCTTATCAAAACGGAGCAGTCTACAGCACCGCTGTCATGGAGGCCAGCAACGCCATGGGCGTCGTGGTCGCCGGACCAACGGCAGGCTCCTGCGGCGTGCTTCCCGGAGTGCTCTTCGCACTGCTTCAAGAGACAGGAATACCCCCTTCTTTCCCGCCTGTTTTACCTGAAAAGGCTTTAGAACAAGCTGCGAAGGCCTTACTGTGCGCTGGCATCATCGGCGTATTCATCGCAGAGCAGGCTACCTTTGCCGCCGAGCTTTGCGGCTGCCAGGCAGAGAACGGCGCTGCCAGCGCCATGGCCGCAGCGATGGCGGTCTCCCTCGTGAACGAAGACCCGATCTTATCTCTGCGCGCTGCCTCTACCGCGCTGCAGAATGTCCTTGGACTCATCTGTGACCCGGTTGCCTGCAGAGTTGAGATCCCCTGTATCAGCCGGAACGCCATGTCGGTTTCCAATGCTCTGACCAGCGCGGAAATGACGCTCGGCGGCTACGATTCCCAGATACCTCTTGACCAAACCATCGAGACAATGTACCGCGTGGGCCGCCAGCTCCCATCTGAACTTCGCTGCACTGGAAACGGCGGACTCTGCCTTACTCCGGCTGCTCTTGCGATGGCAAAAAATGCGGGACAGCCGCACGAATGACGCTTTTTACCGCTTAAATAAACTCACGATTTTTTTAAATTGTGCTATAATGATAAAAAGCCTAAAATGAAGAGGAACAGCCATGATAAAAATTGCCATCTGCGACGACCAGCCCGATGAGCTGGCTGAGCTGGCCGCCATTATAAAAAACTACTGTAAAAGCAGACAAAAGACGATCTCTCTGGACTGCTTCCAGTCCAGCCATGCCCTGCTGGATACCGTGGAGGGGCAAAACCACTTTGATATTCTAATTCTGGATATTATTCTGCCAGAGATGGATGGCATCGCCTTAGCCAAGGCGCTTCGGACCATTGATGATGAGAGCACAATCATCTTTTTGACCACTTCCCCAGACTATGCGCTGAAATCTTATGAAGTAAATGCTTTTCAGTACCTTCTTAAGCCCCTTGACAGACAAAAATTTTATGACATCCTGGATAAGCTGTTGGACCGACTGACGCTGACCCAGACTCAGCGTCTTGTCATAACTACCCCTCAGGGCATCCAGAGCCTGAAGGCCTACGACATTACCTATGTGGAGCATATCAGTCATGTGCTCTATATCCACAAAAAGGACGGCGCCGCCATTGCCACGGCCAACTCGACCATTACCCTGACCGAACTCGAAAATCAGCTCAATGATCCCGGCTGTTTTTTGCGGCCACACCGCGCATTTATAGTAAATCTCCATGCTATCAGCACCTTAAATTCAGACAGCTTTATTCTGGAGGACGGCACGATTATCCCCATTGCCGGACGCCGTTACACAGCGGTCAAGGAACAGTATCTCAATTTTCTTCTGCATAATAAAGGCGGCCTCCTGCTATGATGTCCGGAACCTTCTGCCAGTCATTTTTACGGGCGTCTTTATCTCTTTTATGTACCATTGGCCTGATTTTTGTTATGACAGAGTTCCGCTATTCCCGCAGGAAGTGTTTTTTGATCATTTTCTTTTTCTTTGTAGCCGCTATGACGATCAATGGCATTATTCTCTATGCAGCAGGTCTTGACGTGCTCTTTCGATATTTTCTGTTCACCACGACCCTGCCCTGTGTTATTCTGCTGGCCGTTTTGGCAAAGGATGATATCTTTAAAGCCCAGTTTAACTTCTGGACCCAGATCAACCTTTTTTTTGCCATTGTCATACTTTCCTATTATGGCACACAGGCCCTGGGCGGCGGTTTTTATACAGAACTGCTTCTGAGGCTTCTGCTCTATGGGGGTGTCTTTCTGCTTTATACCCGGTATCTGCGCAAGCCCTTCCGGCTTTTCGCAAAATCATTGGAAACTGGCTGGATTTTGATCTCCTTTGTACCGGCACTGTTCTGTACAGTGATCATTTCTCTGGTGCTTTTTCCCACAATTTTTTATGAAAGGCCCCAGGTCCTTCCTACACTGGGGCTGGTCTACCTGACAATGTTTGGCGTTTATGCGGTGATCTTTATTACCTTTCAGCGTTCCTATGAGCTCACCAGCGCCCGCCGGGAGGCCGAATTTCTAGGCCTTCAGATCAATCTGCAAAAACGCCAGTTTGATACTCAGCAGCAGAAAATGGAGGTTATCCGCATGTACCGGCACGATATGCGCCACCACATTGGTATTATCATCGCTTTTTTGCAGGATGGACACCCGGAGAAAGCCGAAGCCTATTCCCGCCAGATACAAAGCATGATTGATGAAACTTCCTATTATCAGTTCTGTGAAAATTATCTGGTGAACACGCTGGTTTCTTTATACACGGATCTGGCCATGACAAAAGGCATCACGATCTGCAGCGATCTGTCCATTCCCAGAGAGCTTTTTGTAGAGGATACCGACCTCTGCGTCATTTTCTCAAACGCCCTTGAAAATGCCCTTAACGCCTGCAGCAAGCTCCCTGCTTCTGATGAACGGAGCATTGATCTGATCTGCCGGAAGTATCCGGATAAGCTTGTCATTGAAATCAGCAACAGCTTTAACGGCCAGGCTGAGTTTAATGAAGAAGGCCTTCCCGTCAGCCACGACGAGCATCATGGCATCGGCACACAGAGCATTGCCTTTATTGTAAAAAAATATAACGGCATTCTGCATTATAAAACAGAGAACCGCCTGTTTACGCTCCAAATTCTGCTGAACCATTAAAAAAACGGCAGTATGCCGTTTTTTTAATGGTTCATTTTACAAGCTCAGACAAATTTTCCATAACGCTCACGTGAGGCACTGTTTCAAAATCTGCGGCGGTGGTTGTGCCTGTGGTCACGGCTGCAAAATGCACCCCTGCATTCTGGGCCGTGCGGGCATCAACCAGACTGTCGCCGATATAGAGTGTTTCTTCTCTGCTGCATTTCAGCCTGTCCAACGCCTTCCAGACCCCTTCCGGGCTTGGTTTGGCTGTTTCCACATCCTCGCCGCCGATAACCAGGTCAATCAATTCATCCATAGCATAAAGGCGGATAGTGCTCTCAATCCGATAGCGGTATTTCGTGGAGATAATCCCTGTTTTCACTCCCTGTTTTTTTAGTTTTCTAAGCATGGGCAGCGCTTCGGGGAACAGCTTAGTGTTTGCCACCATCACTTCATCGGACTTCTCGACATACTGTTTCCGGTAGCCGGCAACGGTCTCCCGGTCCTTAATGCCCGTCAGCAGCATAAACGCCTCCTCCAGGGTTAAGCCAATGGTTTTCTTAATGGCATCCTCCTCAATCCCTTTAAAGCCATTGCGTTCAAAAACATGCTGGAAACACATGACGATGCCCTTTTCTGAATTTGCCAGTGTATAATCAAAATCAAAAAGATATGCTTTGTAATCCATTTTCTACCTCCTGATATCACAATAGCTTTATTATAGCAGTTCTGCTGTCTTTTTTACAGCTTTCCCTTTGTTTTATGGTAATCCGGCGTTATAATAGAATTCAGAATTTAAACGAAGAAGGGATCAGCATGTTTGGAGAATGCCATGCCCACATGATCATGGATGGTGTATGCTTCCGTGAAGCTGCGGCAAAACACAGAAACGGCCCCGATGAAGCCCTGATCCGGCAGGTCCTGTCAGCCTACCAAAAGCGCAATGTCCTCTTTATCCGTGACGGCGGCGATAATCTGGACGTTTCACGACTGGCTGCCGACCTGGCGCCAGAATACGGTATTGACTACCGGACTCCGGTATTTGCCATCTACCATCGGGGTTACTACGGCGGAATCGTCGGCTTTGCCTATGACAGCCTGAAGGAATATGCCCGGCTTGTTCAGAAAGCCCGCTCCCATCGGTGTGATTTTATAAAAATCATGACTGCCGGCATCATGGATTTTGACCACGCCGGACGTTTAAGCTGCCCGGGCCTGCCGGGGCAGGAGGTGGCTGAAATGGTCCATATCGCTCATTCTGAAGGCTATTCAGTCATGACCCATGTCAATGGCGCCGATCATATAAAAGTTGCCCTGGAGGCTGGTGTGGACAGCATTGAGCATGGCAACTTCATGGATGCGGAATGTCTTTCTCTTTTGAAAGAAACCGGAGCAGTCTGGTGCCCTACCATTGCCATAACCGGTAATATCATCGGCAGCGGACGGTATAATGACACTGTTCTGACAAGCATCCATGAGCGGCAGCTCGCCAATATCCAGAGAGCCTTTGACCTCGGGGCCGCCGTAGCCCTTGGCAGTGACGCCGGAGCCTTCCGGGTGACGCATCCCCAGGGGATTTTTGATGAGTATGGCTATTTCAGGCAGGCTGTACCTGACCAGGCCTTTCTGGGCGCCCGGCTTGCAGAGGCAGAGGCAACGGTGCGGGAAAGGTTTAAGGCTGGAGGGATTATAATGGAAATTTGAAAATGGAGAATTTTTCATTTTTAATTTTCGTATGCAGCAGCGTCTTTATTGAGAAAAGCCTTTATCCCTCCTTTGGAGGGCTTTTCTCAATAAGACGTTTGCTTCGTTCCGCTCGTTCGTTCGCTGCCGCTCTCTCCTTACTCGCTGCCAGTTTTGCTTTGCAAAACTGGACTCAGCTTCATTTTACCCCTGCCCAGCTGGAGATGACCATGCGCTGGACTTCGGAGGTGCCTTCGTAGATTTCGGTAATTTTGGCGTCCCGCATCATCCGTTCTACCGGGTAGTCCCTTGTAAAGCCGTAGCCGCCGAAAAGCTGGACGGCCTCACAGGTAACGTCTCTCGCTGCTTCTGACGCGACGAGCTTGGCTAAAGCGGCAAGATGATTATAGGGTTTTCCTGCATCTTTCGCGCAGGCTGCCTGATAAACCAGCAGGCGCGCCCCTTCTGCCCTGGCGATCATGTTGGCCAGCTGGAACTGGGTGTTCTGGAAAGCCGACAGCGGCTGTCCAAACTGTTCCCTGCCCTTGACGTAAGGGATGGTTTCATCAATGGCTCCCTGCGCCAGTCCCAGAGCCTGAGAGGCAATGCCGATCCGTCCGCCGTCCAGGGTTTTCATGGCGATCTTAAAGCCCTTTCCGACTTCGCCGAGCAGATTTTCCTTTGGCACAATACAGTCCTTGAAGATCAGCTCGGTTGTGGAGGAACCGCGGATTCCCATTTTGTCCAGCTTTTTGCCGATGGAGAAACCCGGAAAATCCTTTTCCACAATAAAAGCGGTGATACCGTGGTTGCCTTTTGTGATATCCGTCATGGCAAAAATAACATAGGTATCGGCTTTTCCACCGTTGGTAATGAATATTTTGCTGCCGTTTAAAACATAGTGGTCGCCTTCAAGAACAGCCGTCGTCTTTTGTCCCGCCGCGTCTGTTCCAGCGCCCGGCTCCGTCAGGCCAAAGGCTCCGAGGTGTTCACCTTTTGCCAGTGGCACCAGATATTTACGCTTTTGTTCCTCTGTTCCAAAGGCAAAGATCGGCCATGCGCACAGAGAGGTGTGGGCTGAAATAATAACCCCGGTGGAGCCGCAGACCTTTGAAATTTCCTCGACGCACATGGCGTAGGCCAGATTGTCCATACCCGCTCCGCCGTATTCTTCCGGAAAAGGGATCCCCAGCATACCGGCTTCAGCCAGCTTGGGAATGGTCTCTTCTGGAAAACGTTCCTTTTCATCCAAATCCTTGGCGATGGGCTTTACTTCCATCTGGGCAAATTCACGGAACATTTCACGCAGCTCCTGATGTTCCTTGGACAGTTCAAAATTCATGGTTTCTTCCTCCTCGTCTGCATGGGTTTTATCAACCGTATTAATCTTTTTAATCTCACGCTTTGGTCCTCTTTCTAAAGGAACCGCTGCTGTTTCTTCTTTCTTCTCAATTTCAGGCGTCTGATGTTCCTGGGCCTTGGGTGCTTTTTCTTCGAAATAAGCCGCCTTTGTATTGGTTGGATTCTGGCTCCGCTCTGCCGGTGATCTGAGCTGGCGCTTTTCACGGATCATCCCGGCAAGGGCCGGAACCACCTCGAACAAATCGCCAACCACACAGTAGTGGGCAATTTTAAAGATAGGGGCCTCTGGGTCATTATTGATGGCGACAATAATATCCGAGTCCTTCATGCCCATCGTGTGCTGTACCGCCCCGGAAATACCGCAGGCGATATAAAGCTTCGGGTGGATTCTTTTACCAGTAACGCCTACCTGATGCTCAATGTCAATCCAGCCATCCTCCACTGTTGGCTTGGAAGCGCCGACCGCAGCGCCAAGGGCGTCTGCCAGCTCCCGTATGACATCAAAGCCCTCGGGACCTCCGAGGCCGCGTCCGCCGGCCACCACAATATCTGCTTCCTCCAAATCATCCGCAACCTTTGAGACTGCCTCGACATATTCCAGCAGCTTCACCCGCAGCGCGCTTTCCTTTATCGGAATATCTTCCTCGATCACCTCAGCCTTCAGGCCCTCCACTGGCAGGCCCTTGGCAAAAATACCAGAGTGGACACTGCCGATCTGGGGACGTGTGGCCATGGTAATTTTGGCGAACTCCTTACCGTCGTAAGCCGGGCGGATAAAGGTAGCGGCATTATTTTCTTCCAGTTCAATCTCTGTACAGTCCGCCGCAAGGCCAAGCTCCAGACGGGTTGCTAGACGTCCGCAGAGGTCACGGCCATTATGGGTCGCTCCCACCAGCAGGAGATTCGGCGTGTAACGCCGGATCAGGGCTTCCATCGCATCGGTATAGGTGTCGGTGCTGTAAATTTCATAGCCATCGCCCGGGACATTTAAAATAATATCCGCCCCATAACCTGAAAGCTCGGTGGTCATATCACAGGAAAGATAGCCAAAAACCACAGCAACCAGCTCGCCATCTTCATGCTTGAGCTTTTTTCCCTTGGACAAAAGTTCAAGACTTACGCGCCTGATCTGCTCCTCCTCTTTTTCAATAAAGATCCAAATCGCATTTTCTTTCATGATGTTTCCTCCTTACCACACGCCCAGGCTTTCCAGGGTTTCAAACAGGACTTTTGCGCCTTTCTGACCGTCCTTCGCGTCAATCCGGACGCCAGTATCCAGAACTGCTGGTGAAAAAGTCCCGGCCACCTGGGTCGCTGAGCCCTTAAAGCCAACATCATCCGGTGTTAACCCAATATCCTCCGCTGATAATGTCCGGATCTCCACACTTTTTGATTTCATTTTGCCCTTTATCGAGGGGTGTCTCGGCGCATGGGCTTTTTCCGTAATAGTGCAGACTGCTGGCAGCGCGGCCTGCAGGATTTCAACACCATCTCTATTTTCACGTTCTGCTGTCAAAACATAATCTTCAACCTTCAGCCGGTTCACATAAGTGACCTGAGCCCAGTCCAGCCGTTCGGCAATTCCAGGGCCCACCTGCCCTGTATCGCCGTCGCTGGCCTGCTTACCGCAGAGTACCAGATCATAGCCGCCCAGCTTCTCGACCGCTGCAGCCAACACGCGGCTTGTGGCAAGTGTATCCGACCCCTGCAAAGCGTCGTCACAAAGCAGAACCGCTTCATCTGCCCCCATGCCGACACACTCCCGGAGCGCTTCCTCGGCCTGGGGCGGCCCCATGGTTAAAACCATTACCCTGCCTCCATGCTTTTCCCGAAGTCTGAGGGCCTCCTCCAAAGCATTTTTATCACAAAGGTTTACAACCGCGGGCACATCCTCTCTCAGCATTCGGTTTGTGCCCTTTTCAAGCTTAATTTCCGACACAGCAGGAACCTGCTTAATACATACAGCAACATTCATCTGATTACCTCCTTTTTTCAATCGGTTTCAAATAAAAAAGCAGCATCTTACGTGCAGCTCAAACAAACACAATTGTCAGGCATTTAACTTATAACATGAATATATTTACCCATTTGTTTGTATTTTATCCACTAAAAAAAGTCTCTGCAAATAAACACATATTTCGCAGAGACTTTTAAGCGGCTATTCTTCTTTCATTTTTGACCATACAGTGACCATCATGGTAATAAAGCAGGCTGCTCCCCCAATGAAATTGGAGATGGGCTCTGCCAGAAAAATACCGTTGACACCAAGACCGAAAACCGTTGGCAGGAACAGGGTGAGCGGGATAACAATGATTGCTTTTCGAAGCAGCGAAAAGAAAATAGCCTGCTTCGATTTGCCGAGGGCAATGAAAACGGTCTGGCCTGAGAATTGCAGCGCCATCATAAAAAACCCGAAAAAATAAATATACAAAGCTGGCACACCAAGCCTTATAAGCTCCGGCTCACTGTTGAAAATATGGATAAAGGCCTGGGGCGTAAGCATCAGAATCAACCAGGCAATAAAGGTGTACGCCACCCCGATGATGGCTGTAAACTGAATTCCCTTCCGCACTCTGCCGTAAGCCCCAGCCCCATAATTAAAGCCGAGTACCGGCTGCGCCCCATTGGTAATCCCCTGCACTGGCATGGTGAGCACCTCACGAATGGAGTTTAAGACGGTCATAACGCCCACGTAAATATCTCCGCCATAAAACTGAAGACTCGCATTGCATACGATCTGCACCGCGCTGTTGGTGACCGACATAATGAACCCCGACAGGCCCAGCCCTGAAATCTCGCCGATCAGCGAAAAATCCAGCCTCATACTTTTCAGACTGAGGCGGTAGATGGCTTTTTTTCCTGTCAGAAAGCGTAAAACCCAGAGGGCTGAAAGCAGCTGAGACAGCACTGTCGCCAGAGCTGCGCCCCTGACGCCCAAACCAAAGATAAAAATAAATACCGGGTCCAGCAGAATATTAACCAGGGCCCCCAGGGCCACAGTCATCATTCCAGTTTTTGCAAAGCCCTGTGAATTGATGAAGCTGTTCATTCCCAGGCCGATCATCACAAAGAGACTGCCGCAGAGATATATTTCAACATAGTCGTCAGCGTACGGAAAGGTCTGGTCACTGGCGCCAAAGGCGTATAAAATCGGCCTCTTAAAAATCAGGCATACGATCATGAGCAAAACGCCGGAGATGAGCAGCATGGCAAAGGAATTCCCCATAATACGCTCTGCCCTGCGGTCATCTCCCTTCCCCCTGGCAATGGAGCAGAGCGGCGCGCCGCCCATGCCAAAAAGGTTGGCAAAAGCCGTAATGATCATGATAATTGGAAAGGTAAGACCCAGACCTGTCAGCGCAAGTGTCGAGGCATCCGGTAAATGGCCGATATAGACGCGGTCAACCACACTGTACAGCACATTAATCAGCTGTGCGGCCATCATCGGAAATGCCAGGCGCATAATATTGCCGGATATGCTCCCTTTAGTAAAGTCATTCTGTTTTTCCACAGGCATCCCTCCCTTTATTGTAATATTATAACATTAGGCAGAGATTTTAAGAGCACTTTTATTTATTCTTTTAACACTAGCTTATTTTCACTTTTTAAACTTAATTTTTATATAGAGAGAGAGTCTTTTATATAATCTTTTAAATAAATACGATCCAAAATATCATACAATTTTAAAAATAAATGGGCCAAATTAATGGTGCGAAAAAAATGTAAACTAAAAAACATATTAGAAGAAGTGGCAATCCTATTTTCATATAATCTTTAAACTGATATCCTCCACTGGCCATGACAATTGTATTACTTCCTGTACCAATAGGGGTGATAAAAGCACAAGAAGCCGCAACAGTTACCGCAATCACGATAACTTTAGGATTACAATTCAAGCCACCAGCGACAGCAATTGCAATCGGGTATAAAAGCGCTGCACTTGCTGTATTAGACATAATTTGTGTAATACCCGCAGCTGCAATAAAAATTAAAGCTGTAAATATAACAGGACTTGCTGTCTCGCCTCCCAGCTTAATCAGATTATCTGCAATCAGCTTAACGCCTCCTGTTTTATTTAATGCGAGTACTAAAGGAAACATTCCCGCTAAAATACTTAACCCTGACCAATCAACCATGTTTACCATTTCCTTCTCATTAATGACACGAAAAAACAAAAGTAAAAGCATTCCAATAAATGCAGTAATATGAACCGGCATCTTAATTCTGTTTTCAAAAATAAATCCTAAAATACAGAATACAAAAATCACCGTAGCAAAAATTTTATTTCTATATTTTGTTTTTGGAGAAATACTCTTTTTTTCATTACTTGTTACAGTTTCCTTTATCGTTCCATTTACAGGCAACATTTTATATCCCCAGAAATAAAAATATAAAACCCCTGCTATCGAAAATAAAATTCCCATTTTAGAAAGTTCAAAAAATCCTAAACTTTGCATTTCATTCATCTCTAAAATGGAATTTGCGAGAAGATTATGGGGTGCTCCGATCGTTGTATTCATTCCACCCAGGGAACAGGCAAATGCCATGGGCATTAACAAGCGCGACGGAGAGTACTTAGCCGATCTGCATACCCCAAGTGTTATTGGTAACATTATCATGGCTGTGCCAATATTACTGAGAAAGGAAGACATTAAAATTGTAGCAAGCATAATGATGACCACAGCGCTTTTTTCACTCTTAATATACTTTATTATGTAGTTTCCTATATCCTCTGCTACCCCTGTTGACAGTATACTCCCGCTGATCACAAACATGCAACCTGCTAAAATTACACTTTCATTGGTGAACGCAACAAAGATTTCGTTAATCTCCAGTACTCCGGTAAGATATAAAAGAATAGGGATACTCATCGATATTGCCAAATAGGAAAATTTTCCACAAACATAAAGAATAACCGCCGCAAGTAAGATTAAAAGTGAAATATACATAGGGTTCATTGTCTTTCCTCCATAACCAAATAGTTTTTACTACTTTTTGGTGAACCATGTGCCACTGCGCCAATAAAATCCGGTCTAATCGGCGCAGTGGCTTTTTCTTACATTTCGATTAAAATCATTCGAAATGCTGAAACAATTTTCTCTCTTTTTTGCGGATCACATTCCCAAGAAGCGTCCTCTGCTAATTCTTTTAATAATTCATCCAATGTTTTTTCTTTCATTTTAATTTCCTCAATACTTTCCATATTCATGTGCAAATTGATAGACAGCAAATAAGTTTTCCGGATTCACATCATTTTCACTAATGAGCGGTTTGTCTGTTGTGAAAATGAAACCTCCTCCAGGCGCAAAGGTATCAATGGCTTTTTTAGCAATATCCAAACATTCCTGCTTTGATAAACATTTTAATTGATTTGTCGTAATACCACAAGCAATGGTAGCATGATCGCCTATTTTCTCATAAACTTTATAAGGATCATCTTCCATATCTAATTGAAGTATGAATGAAGATTTAGGACAATCCTTTAATACGTCTAAAATATGCCCGCACCGTCCTTCACTTTTCATAAAGATCCTTCCGCCTTCTGCAATAATGGGGTCAACAACTTTTTTATAGGTAGGCCACCAAAATTTTTCAAAATCAGACTTTCGAATAAAAGGAACCGCATGACAGGCAGTAAAAGGAAACGGCACGGTGGATCCATTTTCCCTGAGTTTTTCTAATCCGGGATTTCCATAAACCTCAAACACATGTTCCAGTGCGGTTAACAGCTCATCCGGCTTTCGCTTCATGTCAAAAATTGTTTCTCTAAATCCTCGAATACGATCAAACATTGTATCGCAGGCTGCCTTTGTTCTTCCTCCACATACCGCAACAACGCCCAGTTCATTTTGAAGGGCAGCACTAAGTTTACCGGCTGCTTCCATGTGCTTTGAAAATGCCATAATCGCATTTTTTAAGACAGCGTAGTTTTCATTGTCCGAACCATTCAAATTAGAAAACTTACGTTTTGGCAAAATATTTAAAATAAAATTTTCCGTGTCCCTGATCAGCTCTCCATACTCTTCAGCTTCCATCGTGCAATTCTGCGTATGCTGAATGGTTACTTCATCTTCCGAAATAAAGTATCCTTTTCCGCCAAGTATATTTAAAGCAACCAACGGATAAGGAATTCCTGCTGAGGTAATGCAGTCACAATATATTTCCCTGAGTGTTTTCGTAAAAGTTCTTATCATTAAATCTGCATCTTTGATCAAATCCGCCGTTTTCTTTTTCTGATATGCGATCGGCCAGGAAATCACATCTAACATAACCGGAACATATTGAGGCTCCTGATGCCCTGTCGTCGCAATTAAATCCGCTTTTCTGTTTTCATACTCTTGTAATTTTGTCAGCATAATCTTCCCCTCTATAAAAATAACATCATAATAAATTTGAACATCTCTTCTTCATAATTCTGTATTTTTTCTGTTTTACACGCGTTATCAGAAATATTCAAATGTTCTTCTTGATACTTTTCCCATGTCGTATAGTATTCTGATTCAAACATATTCTCCTCCTAATAATTACCATGTAACGAAACATACTCCAGCACTGCACGGTAATTCTCCGCAACAGAACCTTTTAATGACATAATGTTTTTATCAACATTAAAAATGTATCCTCCGTCAGGCGCGAGAATATCCAGTAATTCCTTTGCCTTATCAATACACTTTTGTTTTGTCTCTGTTTGAAGCAGGACGGTTGGATAAAATCCTGTAATAATATGTTTATTTATCTTTTTCTTTGTTAGCTGAGGGTCTCCATACTCGAAGCGCATGTACATCCGCCCTGGCAACTCATTGAGCTTATCTAAAAAACGCATCCAATCCTGCTCCATAAAAAGGTGTAATGTCTGTCCTGCCGACACACACCTGGAAATTAATTTTTCAAAAGATGGCCAGAAAAATTCATTTACCGATTTATCTCCTAAATAAGGCGCCATATGCAGCGGTACACTCGCATAACGATACTTCATCGGCTTAGGTGGAATAAGCGTCTTTTCCATTAATGGTACGGCAGCATCACACGCCTGTTTCACTTTATCAGGATATCTTCTTATATCCTTAGAAATTCCAGTAAATGATCGGAGCAAATCCGAAAGAAAATCAAAGGGTGCTTCACCGAATCCCGCACCGCCAATCACAGCATACTCATAAGGCTCCGCTGCCTCACGACTGGCCTTCCGGGCAATATTATCTTCATCTGTTTTTGCTTTAAATGCTTTTGCTAAAACCATCGCTGCTTGCATTGGAGAAGTGTCCAACTCCGTATACAACCGGGGTAACAAGATATCACACATAAATTTAAACGGATCTTTTATAAAATCATCGTATTCATCTGGTTCCATAGCTGTAATTTCAGGATGCTGCATTACCCCCGTCTCTGACATTACATAACTTTTTGCCCCTAAAATTTGATAAAATAGCGGATTACGCATTGTCGGACTCGTACAGGGTGCGTCTGTTTGAAAATCCTCATTTATTTTTTTAAACACTTTATACGCAATTTCGCTGTCCCATTGTCCTTGCTTTAAATCAAATCCAGCATACTCAATGGCTGCTTCATACATGATATTCCCCATAACAGGTACTCTTTTAGGTATTTTATTGTCGATAACATCATTAAAAAGCTGTTGCCGTTCATTTATTTTTTGTTGTATCATTTTAACTCCTCTCAGCTTCAAAAAACAATTATTTATAAAATTTATTCTGTTTTACACTTATTTAATTTGTTCTGTTTTTACAGCTGATGTACACTTTCTTTCATCAATTTCCTGCTGCATCTCTGCTACTTTTTTAGAATTTAACCGGAAACCGAAAAGTATTAATAAGGAAGCGATCAGAGCACCTGTCGCCGGAAAAATAATGTATGCGTTGGCAATCCCAACCTGAAGCTCTGGCGTTGGCGCCGCTCCTGCCACAAAGCCGGCAGCCGCCAATGCGGAGGCAATAATCAATCCTTTCAAAATCTGCGATATCTTAGAAGGTACAACAATCATTCCCATAATAAAGGATGCCGTATTTTTACCAGTTTTCCACTCACCATAAACAATCGTATCACTGTAAAGAACTACCGTAAGTGCCTGAAGCCCACCTACGCAAAATTGAACCATTGATAAGCAGAACATAAACACTGGAACATTCTGATAAAAAACACGCCCCAATACCAAGAAAACAGTAATCCCTGCAAACAGAATGACACAGGACATCTTCGCCTGGAGTTTTTTACCAATAAACTTAGCAAAATAAGCGCCCAGCACTGCTGCACATGCTGTGATAAACAAGTGTAACGGAAATAATCCCATATCCTCTGCAATGTACTTATAATAGTAACCAGCCAAAGCTGACATTAGCATATTAACAAGCGTTCTCCCGGTATCTGCAAGAATAATAACCATTAGAGGATAATTGGTGAGAAAATTCCTTATTAAGTCTTTCGCCTTAACTTTCTCTCCATTCGATTCTTTCCTGATTTCCTCCTGAGTTGGCTCATATCCCTCTGTCATTTTAAAATGCGCAAAATAACCTATGCAGAATAACAATGCACAAAGGCCAGCCAGTATTGTATATCCTGTTACTTCATTATGCAAAGCAAATCCAAGATAAATCGCCAATGGCGGTCCGATATATGAAAAGAATACTTTCGCAAGATTATTAAACATACCTCTTCGCGATGTAAGAATAATTTTATCATCTTCATTACTTGAAAGCATCGGAACAAGCGAAACGTTTGCAACTGTAGCTAAATTCCAGGCAGCATGGCTAATAATAAATCCCAAGCAAACTATTACTGCAGCAGTTATATCTGAACCTATCTTAGAAAACTGAAATATAAAAGTCATTAAAACAATTGGCGGACAGATCAACAACCACGATCGAATTTTACCCCACTTCATTGGCTTAACCATATTTACGATTGCCCCGCTAAATAGCGAAATAATTGCATCTACAGCCCCCGTTATCGTTGTTATGGCTGCAACTATTCCTAAAGGGAATTTAGCAACATCCGTCAAAAACAGCATAAATAAAGACAACTCAGCAGCAGTCATCATACAAAAACCAAAGTCACCAACTCCATAAAACCTTTTTAGAGTTTTACTTAATGGCTTTTTCATATTTTTACACCTCCATCTTTTTTATTTGAATTCCGGCCGGAAAAACAAACTTTTTACTTTACATGTTATATTTTAACTTTACATGTAAAGTAAGGTTATGGTATCATGTTTTTATCGTAAAATCAACATTTTTTTATTTTATTTTTTAATATTATTAGAAAAATGAAAAAAACTATGCTAAAATACTAAAATATGGAGGTGTATAATGGCCGAAAAAACCGAAATACGCGAATTATTGTTAGAAAAAGCAAAAATATCTTTCTATGAAAAGGGCTATCAAAAAACTTCTTTTGAATATCTGGCCAATGAGTGCGGTGTCACAAAACCAACAATCTCATATTATTTTAAAAACAAGGTTAATTTAGCCAACGAAGTCTATTCTCGCTATATTAGTACAATACGAAAACTAATTTCAGAAAGAATCATGATTACGTATGGAACACAAGACTTTCTTACAGTATCCGCTGTACAAATTCGTATGCTTTTGGAGATGTACCATCAGGATAAGAACGCTTACCGATTTTATCACGAACTGATCAATTGCGGGTTCACCTCTTTTTCTGTAGAACCATCTTTGAACTATAATCGTCTGATTCATCAACAATACCATCTAGATATTGATGAAAATATTGATGAAGTACAATTACTGACCTATGCTATTCGCGGTGCTGCTACTTCATTAGTTGTCGCTTTTTTTGACGGGAATTTAAACTGTACATATGAACAATTTATGAAATATCGTTTAACAATTGTGTTTAAAATTATGAATCTGCCAGAAACAAAAATCGAACAAATTTTAGAAGACGCTGATAAAATCATACAAGATTTAAACTTTAAAATTAAACCTTATTTTCAAATTGTATAACTAAAAAAGCTCTATATCCCTCTTAATTTGATATAGAGCTTTTTTAATTTGTATCTTTTTTACATTGCAAGCCACAATACTGCAATTCTTTAAGAATCTTTTATTGTTTTTCTTCTCATTTTAGAAAATTTAT
>OAWD01000350.1_pt1 | contig 34279 bp, 30 predicted proteins | sample 1495361 | NCBI WGS metagenome assembly OAWD01 (sample SAMEA2580130, study PRJEB22360) | human gut metagenome | biome: human gut; feature: human-associated habitat; material: faeces | place: Denmark | collected 2008/2010 | reverse complement strand
AAGGAACGCCATGAAGAGGCCCGAAAAGGAAGCGGTAGTCGCTCAGCTTACGGAACAGTTCCGTAACGCCGACGCTGTCTACCTGACCGAGTACCGCGGGCTTACAGTTCCGCAGGTTTCCGAACTGCGCGAAAAGCTAGGCCGCGATACTTCCTACACTGTGGCTAAGAACACGCTGGCGCGCATCGCCGCCAAGGAAGCGGGCATTGAGGGTCTTGACGACCTGCTCAAGGGCCCGACCGCCATCACCTTCGTGAAGGGCGACTTCATTGAGGCTGCGAAGACGCTGCGTGACTTTGCCAAGACCAACAAGGCTCTTGTTATCTCGGGCGGTTATGCCGACGGCACCGTCTACGACGGCGAGGGCGCTACCAAGCTGGCGGACATGATGTCCCGTCCGCAGCTGCTCTCCAAGTTCGCAGGCGACCTCAAGGCCACGACCGCCAAGGCCGCGTACCTGTTCGTCGCTGTGCCTACCAAGGCCGTGCGTACGATCGACGCTCTGCGCGAGAAGCAGGAAAAAGCAGCTTGATTCTCATGCGGCTTGCCGCATGAACCACAATCGGAAAACAACACACATCAGGCGGACGGCAATCGCTGAAGGCCGCCGCCAGAATGAAAGGAAGCCATCATGGCTAAGTACACCAACGAAGAGCTGCTGGAAGCTTTCGGTGAAATGACCCTCGTCGAGCTCTCCGAGTTCGTCAAGGCCTTCGAAGAGAAGTTCGACGTCGAGGCTGCCGCTCCGGCCGCCGTCGCCGTTGCCGCTCCGGCTGCCGGCGCTGCCGCCGAAGAGGAAGAGAAGACCGAGTTCGACGTCGTCCTGACCGCTGTCGGCGACAAGAAGATCCAGGTCATCAAGGCTGTCAAGGCCATCACCAACGCTGGCCTGGCTGACGCCAAGGCCATGGTTGATGGCGCTCCGAAGGCCATCCTGGAGAAGGCCAAGAAGGAAGACGCCGAGAAGGCCAAGGCTCAGCTGGAAGAGGCTGGCGCCACCGTCGAGCTCAAGTAATGATCGCGGGAGTGAAACCCGCGCATTGCAGCTTTGCACAGACCCTGCTGTCGCACACGCGGCCGCAGGGTCTGCGCGTATGCGGCGGTCCGCGCACCGGAGCCGAGACCGCTTCTGTGAACGCCTGACACGGCCTGACATGGGCGTTCCGCACCGGTGTGCGCTACAATCCGAAATACCGGCATCAATGCGATAATGTTGTCAATTCATCGGTCATCAATCCCTGAAAACACAGCGGGACATGACACAATGGCACATAGTATGCGAACGAGCGTGAAAGGAAGGGCGGCACGTGACTGGCGATCAGCGTACGATACAGCAGTGGACGGTGAGAATCGATGGCATCGATCAGAAAACCGTGAAGCCGGGAGACAGCATCGAAATCGGGCGCAAGCCGTTGCGGCCGTTGCCCGATGACGGCACCGAACGCCTGGAGATAGCGGACGGCACGCGGTCCATGTCGAAACGCCATGCGACCTTCGCGGTGAGTCAGAACGGCGGCGGCACCGTGCGCGATCTGGGCTCGACCAACGGGTCATATGTGGTGCGGGGCAATGGCGATCTCATGCGTCTGCCGCCGAACGTCGATTTCCTGCTGCCGACTTCACCGATGCGCCTGCAATTCGGCGATGTCCCCGTCGATTTCATTCGTGTGGAGCAGCCGGTGAGCGACAGGTTCGTCGTGCCCGACCTGTTCGGATACGCTTTGGAGACCGTCAAGCAGGAGCCTGATGTGGCCGACATGTCGGTGGATGACATTCTTGACCTGCGTGCCGGGGAACCTACCGCCGCGATCAGCGCTGCCACCGTGCGCAAGCGTGTCGGTGAGCTGAATGCCGACGCATCGCAGACGTTCCCGCCGCAGAAGACGACCACGGCGGATGGATTGGCGGCGGATTCCGCGGCCGGTGCAGCTGAGCCGGATTCGGAGCTTGCCGTTTCGTCGGATGCTGCCATGCCCGTTGATGCCGCGGACGCGGCCGTATCCACTGAGACTGCGACATCCGATACGGCATCGCCTGAAACCGTGACTTCTGGAACCGTGGCATCCGAGTCCGCCGCGGATACGGTACCGGCTGATTCCGCTGTATCTGATTCTGTAGTGACCGCGGCCCAATCGCAGACCAACGATGAGCCGAGCGAGCCCGATTCCATGCCGTTGAACGTGGCCGGTGCTAAGCCGGTGGTGGCGTTGCCCCGCGACCTGTTCGCCGACGCGCTCGCCGAGGACAGCGAAGAGGCCGGGCAGTCCACTGCGCCCGCAGAGCAGGCGGATCAGTTGGCGAACGGACAGCCGTCCGACGACCGATTCCAGCAGGCGTCATCCGATCAGGAGGCGCACGATGACATCCGTCAGGCGGTGAACGAGGTCGCAGCCAACGCGGCCGGTGTGGAAGTCACCGCCGGTGCCGTGGCAGGCGACGGCGTCGTGGAAGCCGATACGGACACCGCCCACGGGGAGATTCCGGAAGAGCACCGCCGGTTCGCGCAGCCGAACGACGACGAGGCGGACTCGACCGGTTCGTTCCGACCCGCATTCGAGCCGGGATCGGTGTTCGAACTCGTGTCGAAAGGCAGGCTTGCCGCCGCCGAACCGAAAATCGAAGTCAACGGGTACACCTCTGACCAGGCGAAGACCACGGAAGACTACACCGAGCAGTTCGCCATCGCGAATTGCGAAGAGCTGCTGCCGTTCCTTGCCATGAATCCATTGCTGTACGATGACCTCTATAATTGGCTGGAAGATCAGGGCAAAGCGGACATCGACGCCGCGCTGGAGAACAATGAGGGCTACAAGAGTTACCGCAAAGCGGTAGGGAAGTGAGTCGGGTCATGAGCGAAAGCATGCAACAGGCGCCCCAATCGCTGGAACGCATGCGTCAATGGCATGAGCAGTACCGCGCCGGATTGGTGCCGTCCCCATTGGAGGACATCAACCAGCTTGGGGCGAAGCTCGATTTGACCCATGCGCATCCCTCCGGCATCGCCCAGCTGTTCGCGGGAGGCCGCGCGTCGCTGGACCTGCTGTTCCGCGACAACGGCATGCTGCGTGCGGCGAACCGCCGACTGGAGCGGGTGCTTGACGACAAGGCCGCGAAACTGCGCGTCAGCGGCGTCGCGGAACTGTCTCTCACCGTGGGAGTCGCCACATGGGACGACGGTGCCATGCCGGTGCTGCTGTATCCGGTATCCGTGCAAAGCGCCCAGGATGAAGGCGATGTGGCGGTGATCCGGTTCGTCGGGCATGTCCGGCTCAACCCCGCGTTCGTGACGGTGATGCGCGAGCAGCACGTCGAACTTGACGAGCGGGAGCTGTTCAACGGCGCCAACTACGAGAGCGGCACGCCCGAAACGTCCGCGGTGTTCGCGGCGATCACCAAGCGTGCGGAGAAGGTGTTCCCCGATTTCACCATCGAGCGGCAGATTATCCTGGGCTGCTTCATGTCGCCCGGCTCGCTGATTCTTGCCGAAAGCCGGCACATCATCGATACGCTGGCCGAGGGGGCGACCGGCAACACGGTGCTGGACGCGCTCGCGGGCAGCAAGGAGGCCGCCGAAGCGCTCAAGGACTCCGGCGCACCTGCGTTCAGCCCATTCGACGCCGATCCGCACAACGAGTTCGAAGTCGGCGATGTCGACAACGCCGTGCGGTACGCGGCCGATATGGTCGCAGCCGGGCATTCGCTCGGAGTCGATGTCGTCAACGGGCGTGACACCGCCGATTACGCCGCCGCCATCGCGTCGCGCTGCGTGATGAACGGCCGCAGCGTACTGTACGTGCCGTGCATCGCCGATCAGAAGCGTCGTTTCCGTCAGGCCATCAGCGCCAATGAGCTCAGCGGCCAAGTGCTCGACGTCTCGGACGAGCGCTGCAATGACAGCATCGACCATCAGCTGATCGCCGCGGTCGGATTCCAGCCCGGCGTCGCCAGCTCCCGGTTCGACCAGATCGCCGATGAGCTGGTCGGCGTGCGTTCCCGTCTCACCCGGTACCTGGGTGACCTGCACTGCACCGACAAGCAGTGGGGCGTGTCCGCGTACCAGACCATACAGAACCTCGCCGAAATCGCCACGTTGCCCGCGCATCCCGCCACCCGAGTGCGGTTGCGCAAGGAGACCGCGCGTGAGATCGGCGGTCATCTGGACGAATGGGCGGCGAAGCTCAGGCGTGCCGGCGAGCTCGGCGAATTCACGCTCGGACCGGAGGATACTGCTTGGTTCAAGGCCTCCATTACGTCCGAGGACGAGGCTGTGACCGTCTACCAGCGTGTGGTCGATCTGCTGCGCAAGTTGCTGCCGTTGACCCGTGAACAGGTGTCGTCCACCGTGCAGACATGCGGGTTCCCGATACCGAACACCGCGCAGGAGTGGGGCCGTCAGGTGCAGGTGCTGAAGAACCTGCGCCGCGTGCTCGACGTGTTCCAGCCGGAGATCTTCGAGCGCGACATCGACGCGATGATCGAGTCGAGCAAGTCCAAGGCCGAACGCAAGGCCGAAGGCACCACTATCGGATTCTGGGAGCGTCGCCGCCATATCAAGGAGGCCAAGAGCCTGCTGCGCGTGGGCGCACAGGTCGAGAACCTGCACGATGCGCTGCAGGTCGTGGCCAAGCAGGCTGCGCAATGGCGCATGTTCGTGCCTCACGGCGGGTGGCCGGTGCTGCCGAACAAACTCGACGACATCATCGCCACGCAGGAGGAGCTGGCCCGCGACCTGACGGCGCTGGACGCCGTACTGTCCACCACCGTGCAGGGCGGCGATCTGGAATCGCAGGATTTCGTCGCCGTCGAGGAACGTCTGAAGGCGCTGTTCGACGACCATCTCGCGCTGGACACACTGCCGGAGCGCTGCCGTCTCGAACATGAATTCCAGACGGCCGGGCTCACCGAACTGGTCGAGGACCTGCACACGCGCCGTGTGCCGGTGGAATCGGTGGATGCCGAACTGCAGCTGGCATGGTGGACCACGGTGTTCGAGAACATCGTGCGGGCGTCCGCGATCATCTCCAATCAGGATGGGTCGGCGTTGCAGTCCGCTGCGGATCGTTTCGCGCAGGTGGACACCGAACACGTGCGTTCGGTCGGTCCGATGGTCGCGCAGGAATCCATGCGCCGCCTGTGTGAAATGCTGTTCTCCCGCACGCAGGAATCCAACCAGCTGCACACGGTGCTGGCCGGCAAGACCCGCATCCCGCTCAGCCGGATACGCCGTGACCACCCCGAGATCCTGGCCGCGGCCAAGCCCATCATCGTGGCGACTCCGGCCACGCTTGCCGCGCTCACCGATCCGACGACCCTCGCCGACGTGGCAATCATCGACGCGGCCGCGCACATTCCGGCCATCCAGCTGCTGACCATCGTCTGCCGCGCGAAGCAAGTGGCCGTGCTGGCCCACCGGTCCACCGTGACCTCGCCGAGCGTGAAGGCGCTGATGGAGCTGCTGCCGAGCGTGAAGGTCCGCTCCCACCCCGTGCGGCGCGCGCCCAGGCTCGCCGCGTTCCTGGAATCCCAGGGGTATGGCGAGGTGCGCTATGACGTCACGACCGAGCCGTCGCAAGGCCGGGTGGCCTTCCACAAGGTCGAGGCGAACGGAACACCGGTCATGGCCACCGGATTGGTCGAGAGCAGCCAGCAGGAGATCGATGAGGTCGTCCGCATCATCACCGAACGCGCGGCGAGTTTCAACGTGGTGCCGGTCGGCTACACGCTGACCGTGGTCACGCTCACCGACGCGTTCCGTTCGCGACTCGGTGCGGAACTGAAATCGCTGGCGTCGAAGAACAAGACCATGGGGCAGTTCCTGCGCCACGTGCGCATCGTCGCGCTGCCGGAGATCGCCGGGGCCCAGTCGACGGACGTGATTCTGTCGTTGTGCTACGCGAAGACCGTGCATGGGCGTCTGCTGCAGCAGTTCGGCGTGCTGGAGGGCGAAGGCGGACGTGCCATGCTGCTGGATGCGCTGGCGCTGTGCGACCGCCATCTCGATATCGTTTCGGCGTTCGACGAGTCTGATCTGGACGATGAGCGACTTCACCAGCCCGGACCGCAGCTGCTGCATGCCATGCTGCGCTGGGTGGAGCAGCTGGACGACCACGTGGTGCGTCCGGTGACCATCACCCGGTCGAACAATGTGCTGTTCAATGATCTGGCGGAGCGCGTGCGGTCCCGCGGACTGAACGCCGCCGTCGACTACGGGTTCGACCGCGGCCTGCACATTCCGATGGTCGTCGGGTTGCCCGACAAGCCGTTCGCGCTGGCCGTGCTGACCGACGACGCGCAGTTCATGAGTGTGCAGTCCACGCGCGAACGGCATCGCGGCCTGATGCAGGACCTTGCGTCTCTGGGCTGGTCGGTGATGAGCGTGTGGAGTGTCGGCGCATTCGTCAACCCGGACAAGGAGGTCGATGCGATCGTGTCGCGCATCGGCGAGATCTACGGGGATGTGCGATGAGCGGCGATACTACTGGTGACGGGGATCGTGTGGCCGCAGATGCCTCGGAGCCAAGGCCGTACAGTGCCTCGCGTCGTACGCGGCGCGAGCACAAACGCGTCGTGTTCCACGGAACCGAGCGCTTCGATGCAGACGGCGTGAAACTCGAACCGGGTGATATGCGCACCGAGCAGCAGCGCGAGGCCGACGACGACAAACGCATCCTCGGCGAACTGCCACCCCACTGGGCCATCTTCAACGACAAACGTTGAGTGTGGTGACCACCCCAGTCGCTTCGCGACAGCCCCCGCCAGCGGGGCTGTCGCGCGAACAGCGAGACTGGAGGTGGCTGCTGCGGCTGAGCAACCGCAGCTATTGCGCAGTGACGGCCATAATCGGACCGAGTTCCTGTGCGTTGATGATTGATATGGCTTCGTCGGGAGTCAAAGCGAACGTGATGAGCGTGCCGCCGGTCATCGCATCGTCATGGGCGGCATCCATCGCCGTGGCCGATCGCGCGAGAACGCATGACCGGCCGCCTGCGGATTCGTCACGCGATGAAGTCGTACCAGTCGAAGCGTCGCAAGGGGTGCCGGATACCAGATCCATGACATCACCGGCCGCGATGCCGTCCACCGTGCCGGTGACCCGTACGTCGATCACCGTCTGACCGGGTTCCGCCACCGGCCGCCGCGAAACTATGGCGCCGAACAGCGGCTGCCCGGCGGCGATGTCCGTCTGCGCGATGCCTCCCGTCGCCTGATTCGCCGCATCGAGCGCCGTATCCCAACCATCCGATACGGGCATCTGCCGGATCTCCACGTCCTCCGCGCCGATACGCGCGCCGCGTGGGATGAGCCGTGCCGCCACCACGACCGGTTGCGTGACGATGCTCGCCGTCACGCATTGCAGTGTCGCGAATGCTGCAATGGCCGTGCAACAGGCCGCCATCAGCCGCCGTGTGAGCCGCAGCATCCGACGTTGGCGCAACGTGGGGCGCTTCAGCTTCTCCAATATAGAAAAAGTCACCATGCAAGCATGGTGACTGAACGTTGTTCCGATGCGCAAGCCGTGACGAAAATGTGGTCGAAGGCTCGGCAGTTATCCACATCTTGGGCGTGTCGCACATGCGCGGGCCGAGCACTGGCCGCCGTCAGACGGCGAACGCGCCAATGGCAGCTGCTTATTTGCCGGAGCCGCCGCGCCCGTCGGTGCGGTAGAAGCCGTGCCCCTTGAACTCGATCGGCACAGCGGAATACACCTTGCGCACCTGCTCTTGCCCGCACTGGGGGCACACGGTGATCGGGTCGTCCTCGAACGACTGCTGCTCGGTGAAATCGTATCCGCAGTTCTTACAACGGTAATGATAGGTTGGCACGGTTCCTCCCTGGTCGAAGCTCATTATATGATTCCGGCACGTATGCGATGCCCGGCATACGCATCAAGTCCGTTCATATCCTAGTCGTCACGCGGACACCGCTCCGCTCGACGTCTCGTTTTGTTCCCTCCGCGAACTTGCGTGGATGGCGAACTACAGGCGTCGGGCTCCCTGCGGCGTGACCACCCAGTCGACCGGGATATCGTGAGACTGGCGGGGCAGGTCGTCTGCCATGCATTCCCACGGCCAGCAGACGGCGACGACCGGCACGCCTCCGCGTCGGTATGTCAGCGCGCGGTCATACCAGCCGCCGCCGCGCCCAAGCCGGACACCATGCGCATCCACGGCCAGCGCGGGCACGATGATCAGGTCGGCATCGCCAAGGGCCGCCGGGCCAAGCGTCTGCGTATCCGGCTCATCCGGCCGTTGTGCCATGCCGGTTCCCTCGCAGGTCACGCCATGCAATGAGGCCATGTCGGGCAGCAGAGCCCATCCCACGTCCAGACCGGAGCCCAAGCGCGGCACAAGGACGCGCAGCCCGCGGTCGAGCAGCAGGGACAGCAGCGGCCGCATGGGGATTTCGCTGCCCATCGACACGTAGGCGGCCACGGTCGGCGGCCGGTGTCCGCGGCCGTGTGGCGCGGACATGACGCCAGACGTGCCGGCCTGCACGCCGACCAAGTCCAGCAACGGCACAATGTGTTCGGCCAGTGCCGCCGCGGCCGCGTCCCGTTCCTGCCGCGTCACGGTCTTACGCCGCGCGATGGCGTCCCGTCTCAGCTGTCTCTTGCGCAGATCGTCCGACATATCGGCATCGGTCGTCTGCCGGCGTTGGCAAAGGTTCATGGTTACGTTCTATCACGGACGAATGTCCGTCATCGGCGGACGGTGCGCCGTGTCGGAGACGTGACGATGGCACAATGGGTGCGTGTCCGTTTTGCAATCGATATGCGCCGTGTTCCGGCAGCCGGCAGCGCCATCCATCCGCGTGCCGCGGTGGATCGGCATTCCGCAATGCCCGATAAAGCTGCGGCCGATCACGGCGGACGACGAAGAGGAGTGGAACGAGGTGCGGTGGCGCAACGATGCATGGTTGCATCCATGGGAGTCAGGCGATCCCATGCACGGCTCGCCGATGACCTACAACCAGTGGATGCAGCAGATGCGTCACAACGAGCAGACCGGCCGCGGAGTGGTGTTCGCCATCGATTATCATGAGCATATCGTCGGCCAGATTTCGCTGGGAGCGATAGATCTGGGATCCATGCGCACCGGTGTGATCGGGTATTGGGTCGATCAGCGGTACGCGGGGCATGGCTTCGCGCCGATGGCGGTGGCGCTGCTCGCCGACTGGGCGTTCTGTGATCCGACCGGCCCTCGGCTGCACCGCATGGAAATTGCATTACTGCCGGAAAACGAGCGCTCCCGCAGGGTGGCGTGTAAAGTGGGGTGTCATTATGAGGGCGTGCGGCCCCGGTACATGTTCGTCAACGGGCAGTGGCGCGATCATGAGACCTACAGCCTGTTCGCCGAGGACGCCGGCGACGGGTTCATCCATCGTCTGATAGCTCGACACGCCATGCCGGAATCAGTGCAATCGTAAGGGGAGTCTCCTATTCTTAAGGACATGGGTTATGAGTCGCTGAGCACCGTGGTGGTGCTGGTGATTCTGATGGTTATCGCGGTTGGCTGGCTGCCCAGGCGGACGGTCAACAGCATGAAAAAGGTGGCCGAGCACCGTCAGGACAGGTACTCGTCGTCGTTGCATCTGGTGGATGCCGACAGCGGTACTCGATTCTCCGACGAGCATACGCCGCAGCCGAAAGGGGCTATTATGCAGCGGGCGCAAACGAGCACCACGACGCCGACCACGGCGAAAGTGGCGCATATTCGCGAGCTTCGGCGTGCGGCGGTCCGTCGTCGGCGCATATTGGCGCTATCGCTGCTGCTGATCACGGTGCTGGTACTGGTGCTGTCGATGGTCCTGCCTTTCAGCGCCCTGTTCGCGCTGATTCCGGGCGTGCTGCTGGCGGTCGTGTTGGCATTGGGCGTGCGGGCCTCCAGTCAGGCCCGTCGCTGGGAGCATGCGCTGGCCGAGGCGCGGCGCAGGGAACGTCTGGCGAAACGGGCCGGGGCGAGTGCCCGTCCGCGAGCAAAGTCCCCGTCTCAGGCAAAGTCTGCGTCTCCGACCAAGTCTGCGGCGAAGGCAATCGCTGATACGGCCGGCGACCAGGTAACCGCCACCGCGAATCCCTCTGCCGAGACCGAAGTGAAGACCGACGTGATGGAACGCCGGGAGATTCGTCAGGCGCTTCACCGCGCACGTATCGAGCAGGATCGCGCGTTGGCCGCCCGTGAGGCGCGGCAGAAGGCCCATGCGATGGCTGCGTCCGAAAACGGCCGGCATGATGTGGATGCGGCATCGGAACAGCCGGAAGCGGCCGTAACGCCGGCCGTGCAGCCTGAGCCGCGGCAGGATGCCGTCGCGCAGCCGTCCGCGGACGAGTCCGCGACGAATGTCGTGGAGCCCGCGGACTCCCATGCCGAAGTGGTCGTCGAGGAGGGGAGCGCCCCCTCGGGCGGCGACATGACCACGGAACTGGATCGGGTGCACCCGGCCGCGGCCTTGGACGCCTTCGAAGTGGCCGCGTCTCAGGATCTGATTTCGTTCTCGTTGGGCGAGCCGCGCAATGGCGTCGACCGCCATGCGCCCGCGCCGGAGAGCCTGGAGATCAAATCGACGAAGCAGGTCGCGAAGGCCGTTCCCGCACTGGTTGCCGAGCAGCCCGCCACCGTGGACGGCGGCGATGCAGGGCAGTCGGATGCGGATGCCACCGTCGCCGCGGTCATGGATGACGCCTCGGTGAACGATACCGACGCGTTCCATCAGACGGAGGTGCGGTCAAGCGTGGATGCCCCGGATGCGTCCTCCGACTCGCTGGGAACCGGCCTTGAGGCGATTCTCGCGCGCCGCTCGTCGTGATTGCGTGTGATTTTCTCTCAGAGCGTTAGCAGTCGAGTTGGCAGAGTGCTAACAATCGCGCTACGATGAGTGCTAGCGCGAAGGGATGATGCCCGAAGTGATCGTCAGCCTCTGAATGGCGGCATTCCATCGCGGGACCATACGATTGGATTTCAAGAATACGAGGTGACCCACAGTGTCGATCAAGCTCACACCGTTGGAAGACAAGATCATCGTCAAGCAGGCCGCTGCCGAGACCCAGACCGCGTCCGGTCTGTTCATCCCGGACAACGCCAAGGAGAAGCCGCAGCAGGGTGAAGTCCTGGCCGTCGGCCCCGGCCGTCGTGACGACAAGGGCGAGCGCATCCCCATGGACGTCAAGGTCGGTGACAAGGTGCTGTACTCCAAGTACGGTGGCACCGAAGTGCACTACGAGGGCGAGGACTACCTGATCGTCTCCTCTCGTGACGTGCTCGCCATTCTTGGCTGAGTGAACGCTGCACGACAGCGCCGTCAGCACGGAACCCCGGATCGCATGATATGCGCCGGGGTTTTCCTATGTCTGGCCGCACTCGTTTGGTAGACTGCGCGGAAGGGAAGACGATACAAGGGAATTCCGATGAGGCAGGCAATCATGATGGTATGTCCGAATTGCGGCAAGCCGATCAGCGCGGGAGGTCACGGCCGTGCCCGCGCCCGCAGCGCCGAAAGAACCCGACCCGAGTGAGACACGTGTCGCTGCCGTCAAACAGGTGCTCGATACCAAGCTCGCGCAGTACGGCGGCACATGGTCGGCGACCTACATCGATCTGGAAAGCGGCCGCGACGTCACAGTCAACGACGAGAAACTCGTGGCGGCATCACTGGTCAAGCTCTACATCATGCTGGCCGTGTTCGACGGCATCGAGCATGGCACCATCACCGATGACGCGAACGTGAACGCCCTGCTGAAGCAGATGATCACCGTCAGCTCGAATGAAGCTGCGAACGGGCTGCTGTCGCGCATCGGCAACGGCGACGACAAAGCCGCCATCGCCACCGTCACCGCGACCGCGCAACGATACGGCTTCACCTCCAGCGAGGAGCTGCGCACATTGACCGGCATGGCCTCGGGCAACGCGGTGGAGAACTGGACCTCGACGCGCGACTGCGGCTCGTTCCTCTCTCAGGTGTACGCCGGGACGCTGGTGTCGAAAAACGCCAGCGAACGCATGATGCAGCTGCTGCTCGGCCAGACGCGGCGCACCAAGATTCCCGCGGGCGTGCCGTCCGGTGTGAAGGTCGCCAACAAGACCGGCGAGCTGGCGGCCGTGCAGAACGGCGTGGCGATCGTGTTCGGTACCCATCCGTATGTGCTCGCGGTGATGAGCAACGACATCTCCTCAGCCGTGGCCCCAAGCCAGATCACCGAACTGTCCCGCGCCGTATGGGACGCCGCACAATAGCCGCACCCGCTGACGGGGGCTGTCGGCGGAGCCGACTGGGGTGGTACGCGCAACGGGTATCGAAAGCAACGGCGGAGCTGACGAAGACATCGCGATCGACACTCCCGCCATGTCGGCGGCGGTCATCGGGACATCATCGACGCGCTTGCCGGTGTGCTGTCGTGCTCCCGCGAGGTGATTGAGCTCGCGGTAATGACGCTGGTCGCGGGAGGGCATCTGCTGCCGAGCGATCTGACCGGTGTCAGCGTGTATTCGCAGGCCACCGGTTCGTTCGATTTCCATCCGGGACCGTTACTCGCCAATATCGTCATCGCCGACGAGGTCAACCGTGCGAATCCGAAGGCGCAGTCCGCCATGCTGGAGGCCATGGGCGAGGGGCAGATCAGCGTGGACGGGCATACCCACGGGCTGCGGCAGATTCGCTCGATCGAAAGGGTCCGTGATATCCGTGCGGCATGCCGCAGGGTGACGTTGGCGCCTGAGATGGCGTCGTATATCGTGGCGCTGTCCGCGGCGACCCGTGACGCGCAGGGCGTGCGGTTCGGAGTGTCGCCGCGAGGCAGCCTCAACGTGGCGGCGATGACCCGTGCGCGGGCGCTGATGCAGGGTCGTGATTTCGTGATGGCGGATGACGTGCGCTCGGTGGTGGTCCCGGTGCTCGCCCATCGAGGGTGCGCCAGCGTCGACGCCGGATGCGGTTCGGCCTGATGGAGGCGGTCGGAGAGACCGGATCGCCGGACGCGACGAACGGCATGGGGCGGGCTTGGCGTGCGGCGTGGCGCGAGGCGTGCGATTCGGCATGGGACGCGGGCGTGAGATGGTCGCCTGTCGACACTGAGCGCGGTATTGCCGGTCGCATCGCCGAATGTCTGGAAGCCGTGACGCCGGAAGGGGAGTCCGATTTCGGCGCGTATCTGGCCGAACTCGCGGACCATGTGACAGCCGGCGCGTCCGACGTCCGTCGCGCCGTCGCCGGAACCGTTGCGCGGGTTGTGCACCCGTCGCGCCGTCGCCGCGAAACGACGCGGCAATGCGGTCTGGCGGATGTTCAGATGGCCGTTCCCGGCGTCATTGCGCAGAAAAACATGATGCGAGTATCGAAGGTGAGATGCCGTGATACCTTGGAAATACTTGCGACATGCCGTGTGCGACACGCGAGTTGCAAAAGTCGGCGACTTGTGTTTAGATAGCCAAGTTGCCGGTTGAGGCCACAGCCTCGACAAGCAGCCATGGCGGATTTCCCAAGCGGTCAAAGGGAGCTGACTGTAAATCAGCCGCTTCGTGCTTCAGTGGTTCGAATCCACTATCCGCCACGCCCCGATAGCTCAGTGGTAGAGCACTTCCTTGGTAAGGAAGAGGTCGTGAGTCCAATTCTCACTCGGGGCTCTCTGGCGGGATAGCTCAGCTGGCTAGAGCGTACGACTCATAATCGTAAGGTCAAGAGTTCGAGTCTCTTTCTCGCTACAAAGGCCGGTAAGCCACCGGTAAACAACGACCACAGAGGTGAACCACATGGCAAGCAAAAGCGCCGATATCCGTCCGGGCATCACGCTGGCATGCACTGAGTGCAAGGAGCGTAACTACATCACGACGAAGAACCGTCGTAATACGCCCGACCGTCTTGAGCTGAAGAAGTTCTGCCCGCGTTGCGGCAAGCAGACCGTGCACCGCGAGACCCGCTGAGCTTTATCAAGTCTTTGTCGTAAAAGCCCGACCTTCACCGGTCGGGCTTTTGTCGTTTCATCGCCCCGGCCGTCGCACGGCCGCCGCTCGCGGGACGGGCGCGTGTACCCTAGAGGGCATGACGAGTTTTGCAGATCTGACCACTATCGGCGTCGGCGGCCATATCGCCCGATTCATCGAACCGACCTCGCGCGTCGGGGTGATTGAAGCGGTGGAGGACGCGGACTCCAAAGGGTTGCCGCTATGCGTGATTGGCGGCGGATCCAATCTGCTGGTCGCTGATGGGCCGTTCAATGGCGTCGTCGTGCGCGACGCCCGCCGGCAGATCACCGTGCCCGACGAGGCCGCGCCGGTCGAGAACGGCGAGCGAATCGTGCACGTCAACGCCGAAGCCGGCTGCAACTGGGATGATTTCGTCGCGTTCACCGTCGAGCTCGGGCTGGAGGGCGTGGAAGGTCTGTCCGGCATCCCCGGCACAGTCGGCGCCTCGGTGGTGCAGAACATCGGCGCGTACGGACAGGAAGTCGCAGGCGCAGTCGAATCCGTGGAGGCGTGGGACCGTCGGGACAAGCGGACGCTGGACATCGCGGCTGCCGACATGGGATTCGGATACCGTATGAGCGCTCTCAAGACGAGCATGTATCAGGCTCCGGCGGTGCCGGCCGGCGAGTTCTTCCCGACGCCGCGATACGTGGTGCTGTCGGTGACATTCGCGCTGCGGCACAGCGCCACCGGCACGGTCGGTTACGGACAGCTCGCCAAGGCGCTGGGAGTCGAGGTCGGTGACCGCATGGAGACCGCGGCCATCCGCAACGCCGTGCTCAAGGTCCGTGCGGCCAAGGGGATGCTGGAGGATGCCACGCGTTATCTTCAGCCGGCGATGGCCGGCACCAAGCGCGACGTCAACGTGCGCATCGCGCTCGAAGCGCAGCGTCGCCAGCTGTCCGCAGGCGCGGACACGCCCGTCGTGCGCGATCCCGACCGGCACAGCTGCGGCAGCTTCTTCCATGAATCCGGTGCTTCCCGCCGAGGCGGCCGATAGGCTGCCGCAGGACGCCCCGCGTTTCCCCGCGACGCTGCCGGATGGCACGGCGGGCGTGAAGACCTCCGCCGCCTGGCTGATCGATCATGCAGGATTCCATAAGGGGTTCAAGGTCGACGAATCCTCGCCGGCCGGCCTGTCCGCGCTGCACACGCTGGCACTGACCAACCGCGGGGATGCGGCCGCCTCCGACATCGCGGCGCTGGCGCATGCCGTGCAGGATGGCGTGGAGACGGCGTTCGGCGTCCGCCTCGTCCCCGAGCCGGTCGTCGTCGGCATGGACCTGCGTTAGCCGCCCAAAGTCCCATCTCGTGCGCGTTAGATGGGACTTTCGCGGGGTGGAGCAAGGCGGGGGCGTGACCGTGCGTCCCCGTTGCCGCGTACTGTGGTAAGTCAAGCTAAGCCAAGGAGGAGTCATGCCATACGTTATCGCCCAGCCGTGCGTGGATGTCAAGGACAAGGCTTGCGTGGACGAGTGCCCGGTCGATTGCATCTACGAGGGTTCGCGTTCCCTGTACATCAATCCGAACGAGTGCGTCGATTGTGGCGCGTGCGAGCCGGTGTGCCCGACCGAAGCCATCTTCTACGAGGATGACCTGCCCGACGAGTGGGCTTGGTACAAGGATGCCGCTGTGAGTTTCTTCGCCGAGGTCGGTGATTTCGGCGGTGCTTCCGCACGCGGCCCGATCGGCCACGATCCCGAGCAGGTGGCCGCGTTGCCGCCTCAGAATCAGGACTGATCCGCCCGGTATCATTCTGCAGGCCGTCGCCTTGTGCGGCGGCCGCTTTCATAGAGCACGGTTCCTTCGCCGGGTGACACGCCACGGCCGGCCGGAGGACGTCGAGGAAAGGACCAGCATGGGCTTTCACGCTTATTCATCGCCATACGATTGGTCTCGCATCGCCCCGTACAAGACAAAGGCGGCACAGGTGCCGGGCGGCATCGTCGACCTGTCGGTGGGCTCTCCCGTCGACCCGGTGCCGCAATCCGTGCGTGAGGCGCTTGCCGCGGCCTCGGACGCGAAGAACGCGCACGGCTATCCGGTGACGGCCGGATCCGGTGATCTGCGCGACGCCATCTTCGAATGGTTCCGTGCCGTGCGCGGCGTGGACCTGCAATCCATCAATGCCGACGTCGTGCCCACGGTCGGCTCCAAGGAGGCCGTCGCGCTGATGGCCTCGCTGTTGCACCTCGGCGAGGGCGATGTCGTGGTCCAGCCGAAGGTCTCGTACCCCACGTACGAGATCGGCACGCAGCTGGCCGGTGCGAGCGTGCTGAAGGTCGATGACGTCTCGGACGTCGACTCATGGTGCCATGTGCCGGGTGTGAAGGCGGTATGGGTCAATTCGCCGTGTAATCCCACCGGCGGCGTGCTGTCCGGCGGCTGGCTGTCCGATATCGTCGCGGCGGCGCGTCGCATCGGCGCGGTGGTGCTGTCCGACGAGTGCTATGCCCTGATGTGCTGGTCGTCGAATTCGCGTGATTTCCACGTGGACGGTGCCGAGGCCGGCGCGTCGACGCCGGTGTCGTTGGCGACGTCCCCGTGCGCGTTGAACACCGCCGTCTGCGATGGTACCGCAGACCGGATCCTGGTGCTGTACTCGCTCAGCAAGCAGTCGAACATGGCGGGATACCGGACCGCGTTCATCGCGGGAGACGCCGGCCTGGTGCGTGAGATGTCGGCGTACCGCAAGCAGATCGGGCAGATCATCCCCGGTCCGGTGCAGTCCGCGATGGCCGCGGGATTGCGTGATTTCGATGCGGCGAAAACCCAATGGACGCGCTATCGCCGCCGTCTGAAGACGCTGGTCGGCGCGCTGCGGTCCGCCGGATACGACGCCCGCATGCCGCAGGGGGCGCTGTACGTGTGGGTGCGGGCGAAGTCGGGCGACTGCTGGCGCGACATGGACGATCTGGCCGCGCTCGGCATCATAGCGAGCCCCGGGGAGTTCTACGGAGCGCCGGAATGCCTGCGCTTCTCCGCCACCGCGAGTGACGATGCCGTCGTCGACGCGGCGAGGCGTCTCTCGCGCTGACGTTGGTCGGCTCACCCACCGGCTCACAATCCCAGCGACGCTGCGCCCTTGCCGTATTTGCGGCGTATCGCGTCCAGCGCCTGCTCCGCGTCGCGCTGCCGCGCCGACCGCGTGACGGTTCCGGCGGACTGTGCCTCGGTCTCCTCCAGCACGTCATCCAACGTCGGCTGCACGGTCGAACCAGCCGACCTCGCCAATCTGCTCGCGCTCATGCCGGCGAGCCGGATGTCTCGCGGCAGGGGAGTGCCGGGGCTCCGCATGGCGGCGACGCCACCCTCGATCCCCAGTATCCGGCACAGTAGCTCTACGGATTGCGGATACAGCGCGGCGGCCGTGTCCTCGGCGCGTTCCATGGTGTGTGACATCGACTTGTAGCTCAGATCGGCGAACCGCAGTTTCACCGTCACCGTCCGCGCCACCAGACCGCGTCTGCGTAGCGAGCTCGCCACTTCGTCGCAGCACCGGCGCAGCAGGTCGCATACCCGTCGCATGTCGCGCGTGTCCTCGGGGAACGTGCTCTCGGAGCCGATCGACTTCTCCGGAGTGTACGGTGTCACCGCACGCCCATCCATGCCACGCGCGGCCATATACAGGCCGTGGGCCATGGTCTGCGAGCCGACGGCCGTGGTCAGCGTCTGCTCGCTCATCTTCGCCAGGTCGGCCACGGTCTTCACGCCCCACTCCGCCAGCCGCCGCTCCAGCGAAGGTCCGATGCCGGGTATGCCCCGCAGCGGCATCATCTGTACGAACTCGGCGTGACGGGCGACGGGAATCAGCAGCATGCCATCAGGCTTCGCATTCGTCGACGCCATTTTCGCGACCAGCTTGTTCGCGGCGACGCCCACCGAACAGGTCACATGGAACCGCGAGGCGACCTCCTGTCGTATCCAGGCGCCGATCCGGGTCGGCCGTTGCCAGGCGAGCAGCGCCCCCGACACGTCCATATACGCCTCATCCACCGAAACCTGCTCGAACCGGTCAGTGACCTGGCTGAACACCTCTTCGACGATGCGCCGAGACATCATCCGGTAGTAGTGCATGTCCACCGGCAGGAACACGCCGTCCGGGCACAGCTGACGGGCGCGGGCGCTCGCCATCGCCGAATTGACGCCGTAACGCCGTGCCTCATAGCTCGCCGCCGACACCACCGAGCGCGTCCCGGTGCCGATGATCACCGGCTTGCCTTTGAGTTCGGGATGACGTGCCACTTCCAGCGAGGCGTAGAAGGCGTCCATGTCGATGTGCAGCACCGTGCAGCCGGTCTCGTCATGCCCCCAATCGCGTTTGGCGGCGGCCAGTCTAGGTGCGGTACTCATATCCCTTATCGTACCGTGCCGGGCCGGGATGGAGCGGGCCTTGCCGTACCGGTTGGGGAGCGGCCGTCGCAATCTCTTTGCCGCCCGCGCGTGGCCTGGCCTGCCGGAGCGCAGGGCGCCGCGAAATTGCTGGCGTCGCGCTGCTGATCGTCGCGGTGATCGTCACGTTCACGGGCGACTCGAATCCGGCGCGTTGACCCGTCGTCAGGCCCCGTATGACGCCGCGTGCGGCACACCGTGTTGCTGAAGTCCGGGGGACGATGGTAAGATGCCATGTTGTTGCGCCAATGTGCAACATGGAGACATGCCTGAGTGGCCGATAGGGGCACCCTGCTAAGGTGTTAGTCGTGTTTAGCGGCTCGAGGGTTCGAATCCCTCTGTCTCCGCCGACTAGGCTCCGGACGTTTGCCCGGGGCTTTTTGCTTTTCCGGGTCTTTCTCGAGGGACGTCAAGAACGACTATTGCAGCCCGTATTATGGCAGCAGGCTGGAGCCGCCGGCGCGTGGGTCGATGCTGTGTGACTGGTAGGGAATCGGTAAGCCACGAAAAGCTGAATGTCCGCTGGGATTCGTGTGGTCATGATATGAGAAAGCCGGTCGTGCATAATCCGCGCGACCGGTCATCCGGGCAAAGCATACCGTCCCTTGTAGCGAAGCAGGGGGGGCGGAGGTACGCCATTGTCCGTCCGTCTCCAAGCAGTCATTCTACCCCCTTCGTTTACCGTGACACGATGATGTCATCGTTCACATAGTAAGAAAGATGCCGCCGCAATGTGATTGCATATGCCGGTTTCCCGCGCGTGTCGCACGTCCGTGCTTGTGTCGTATGGGAGATCCGCCCGCGCGTGTCGTGTCCACTTACTGGACAGTAGCTGACGGGCGTTAGACTGAGAACCATCAGGACGAGATGAGCAAGGAGCGTACGATGGGGCACATCCGGGGAAAAGGGCATCACAGGACGACGGCATCGCATTCGCCCGTCAGGGCGCTCGTCGTCGTGCTGGTCATCGTGGCGGTGCTCGTCGGCGGCGGATGGCTGGTCGTGCGGCATATGCAGGCCGCCGCTCCCGTCGCGAAACCGGACAAGGCCGCGACGGTGACCCGGGTCGATCTCGACAACAAGCAGGCCGTACCCAAACCGGTTGTGGAGCACCATGGCAATTCGCCCGACTGCCCAGACACCGACTGCATCTCCATGCTGGTCAACGGCGACCTGCTGTTCCATCCGAACCTGTGGAAGCATTTCGCCGGTGCGAACACCGCCGCCACCGACGGCACAGCGTTCGATTTCACGCCGCTGTTCGAAACCATGAAGCCATACATCCAGGCGTCCGACATCGCCGTGTGCGAGTTCGAGACGCCGATCGCCAAACGCGGCGGTCCCTACACCGGCTATCCGGTATTCAACGTGCCGCCGGAGGTCGCCGATGCCGCGGCCTCGGTCGGCTACACCGCCTGCACGCACGCCACCAACCATTCATGGGATCAGGGTGCCGACGGCATCGCCCGCCTGTGGGATACGCTCGCGTCCAAGGGCATCGCGCAGACCGGTTCGTACAAGACCGAGGAGGACTCCACCAAGCCGCTGGTCATCGACTCGCCCACGGGCGGCGGCAAGCTCGGCCTGGTCACCGGCACGGTGTCGCTCAACGGCATGACCGCCGACCATGACTGGCAGGTCGACCGCCTGCGCGAAGCCGGCGACCCCCAGCATCAGTCCGACATCGACCGTGCCGTCGCCAAGGCCAAGGCCGCCCGTGAACAGGGCGCCGACGTGGTGGCCATGGCCATGCATTCGGTGCAGGAATACATCGACTACGCCGATTCGTGGCAGGTCTCCGAGGCGCATGAGCTCGCGGACACCGGCGCGTTCGACGTGATCTACGGCGCCGGATGCCATTGTGCGCAGCCCATCGAGAACTACAACGGCACGTGGATCATCTACGGGCTTGGCAATACGGTGACGGTCAGCGCCCCCGCCAGCAGAATCGTCAACAATCAGGGCGTGACTGCCCGCATCCAGTTCGCCGGCCGCAAGGGCGTGGCCGGGGCATGGCGCGTCAGCCGCATCGACTGGGTGCCGACCGCGAACATGCGGCAGGGCTCATACCAGTGGTGCCCGATCTCCAGCGACCATCCCAACGGCACATGCTGGTCCGAATCGCAGGATGCGCAGGTGCGCCAGCGCATATGGAACGTCATCTATTCGATGGGCGCCGACAAGAACGTCGTGAAGGAGTGGAACATCACCGATGAAAACCGTTCTTGACACGTCCGACCGGCCGGCGCATGACGCACTGGTGGAGAAGAAGTCCGAGTTCATCGCCGATGTGTGCCATGTGGATGCGTTGGACGAGGCGCTGCTGTTCGTCGATTCCGTTCGCCAGCTGCACCCCAAGGCCCGGCATGTGGCGTACGCCGCGATATGCGTCGACGGCGATGGTCGCGTGCGGGAGAGGATGAGCGATGATGGCGAACCATCCGGCACCGCCGGCAAGCCCATTCTCGACGTGCTGCGGCAGGGAGATCTGATGAACTGCGCAGTGACGGTCACCCGGTATTTCGGTGGTATCCTGCTGGGGTCGGGCGGGCTGATTCGCGCGTATTCGTCCGCCGCCTCGCTGGGCGTCAAGGTGGCCAGACTGGCGTCCATCGAGACGTGCCGCAGATACACGACAGCGCTGCAGTACCCGCAATTTGACGTGTTCCGTCAACTCGCCTCGGATTGCGGGGCCGCGCTGGAGAATGAGCGGTACAGTGACCGTGTCGTACTGGACACGGTGGTGCCGGTGGAGCGTGAGCGGGAATTTCTCCGGCGCGTGCGTGAGACGTTCAGCGCGACGGTGACGCCCGAATCCGGTGAACTGATAAGCCGTCCCGTCGCAATCTAAACAGGCGCGCTGTTATGCGCAGCATGTCCACCTCCTAATCGCCCCCGCTGGCGGGGGCTGTCATGCGTAGCATGACTGGGGGTGGTTTTTGCGGTACTCAGCTCACCCGTCAGCAGGAACGCAATACTTTGCGGAAGATATGGTTCGGTTCGGCGACCCCTCGGGTATGGTGATGACTATGAGCGAGATGCAACGACATGATGACGAGGCCACGGTGCGCGAGGCCACAGCGCAGACTGCAGCGCAGTCTCAGCCTGACACGCAGTCTCAGCCCGACAGCGCCACTGACTCCACGCCCTTCGAGCCTCTGACCGCCACGTATGAGCGGCTGCGGCACTCCACCGATAGCGCGGAACTGTCCGAGTTCGCGCGCCGTCCGTTGCCGGACCGTTCCGATCAGGCGGCGTTCTCCCGTGCGACGGCACTGCTGGAGGCCGTCGCCGGCAACCGGCACACGCCGTTGGAAGATCGCATCATGCTGGCGGAGACGATGCCGTTCCCGAACATCCTGGTCAAGCTGTCGACGGACCCGAGTCCGGACGTGCGCAGGGCCGTGGCGGCCAACGAGGACGACAAGAACTGGCTGGTGGGGCGCCTGACCAAGGACGAGGTCCCCGAGGTGCGCGACGCGGCGCTGCGCAACAAGCGCACATCATGGAAGATGCGGCTGGAGGGAGCGCAGAACACCGATCTTGACGCCGACACTCTGGACGTGCTGTCAAGGCTCGGAGTATCGGAGGAATCCGGTGCCCCGGCGATTCTCGCGACGATGGTGCGGCGCGCGGTGGCGTTGAACCCCGGCACTTCGCAGGAGACGCTCGACCGGTTGCGCGACGACCCTTCGCCCGAAGTGGCGAAAGCCGCGGCGAGCCGGACCTCGGACGCCTCGTGACGCATCATTGCGCGACACCCTCCCTGCGCTCCCTCCTGCCACCCCCGTACTGACCCCGTTTCGTTCCGACCCGTCCGCCGCCGGCGGATCAGGCGATAATCGCGGGTAAAATCTGGCGCAATTCGCGGTATACGTAAGCGTGCCGCGCAAAAGCGGGCTTACACTAAGGAATATGACAGAGAGTACAGAAAGTGCGGAGCGTCTCGCGCGTCCGCTGATCCATCTGGCGCGTCTGGTTGGATTGGCCACGAGCTACATCGGCATGAGCAACGACTATCACGAGATCGATGATGATGTCCTGAAGGCGTTGCTGGGTGCGTTGGGCGTGGACGCCCATGACGATGACGCCATCGATGATTCCGTTGTCCGTATCCTTCGCGAGCGCCACGGGCGTCTTGTCGCCCCGACCGTGTTGCATGTCGTCGGCAAGGAAGATCGTGTGCTGCTCAACACCGGTATCATGCAGATTCCCTCCGCAACCATCACGCTGGAAAACGGCGACGAATACCAGGGCGCTCTGGAGCCGGGAGCCGGAGACGGATCGCAGGCGTACGAGGTCGACGGCAAGTTCGTGGCGACGGCATCCATCACCATACCCGCGGATCTGCCGATGGGATACCATACGCTGCATGTCAGCGTGGGCGACCGCACGCAGGACGCCACGCTGATCAGCGCCCCCGAGCGTATTCCGATGCTGCCGGCCATGGAACATGACCAGCTGTGGGGCTGGATGGCCCAGCTGTATTCCATCCGGTCCGCCGGATCCTGGGGCGTGGGCGATTTCGAGGACCTCAAGACCCTCATGGTCGATTCGCACAGCAAGACCGGCGCCGATTTCATGCTGGTCAACCCGTTGCACGCGTGCGAGCCGGTAGCGCCGCTCACCCCGTCGCCGTACCTGCCGATTTCCCGCCGCTTCATCAACTTCACGTACATTCGTCCCGAGGCGATCGAGGAATATGCCGGCCTCGGCGATGACCTGAAATCGCAGATCGGCGAGCTGCACGCGCAGGCCGAACCGCTGAACGGGGACGCGCAGATTATCGACCGTGATTCGATGTGGCGCGTGAAGATGCACGCCCTGTGGCTGATTTTTAAGGCCGGGCGCAGCGAGGAGCGTCAGAAGGCGTTCGACGACTACAAGAGCACGTCCGCCGAAGGGCTTGAGGCCTACGCCACGTGGTGCCTGTGCTACGACAAGTGGGGCGCGCCGACCGGCGAAGCCGACAGCTGGGAGAAGCGCCTCGACAAGAACAGCGACGAGGTGCAGGGGCTGCGTCGACAGTTCCCCGACACATTGGACTTCTACCGCTGGTTGGAATGGATCGCCGACGAGCAGCTGGGAGCCGCTCAGCAGGCCGCGAAGGACGCCGGCATGCAGATCGGCCTCATGGCCGACATGGCGGTCGGCGTGCATCCGTCCGGCTCCGACGTGTGGTGGAACCCGGAGCGTTTCGCCAAGGGTGCCACGGTCGGCGCGCCGCCGGATTACTTCAACCAGCAGGGGCAGGACTGGAGCCAGCCGCCACTCAACCCGATCGAGCTGGAGAACACCGGCTACCTCACGTATCGTCACATGGTGCAGGGCATGTTCGCCCATGCAGGCGCGGTGCGCATCGACCACATCCTCGGCCTGTTCCGCCTGTGGTGGATCCCCTCCGGGCACACGCCCAAGGACGGCGCCTATGTGCAGTACGATTCCGAGATCATGCTCGGCATCCTGGCACTTGAGGCGTCGCGCGCCCACGGCGTGGTCGTCGGCGAGGATCTGGGCGTCGTGCCTGACCACGTCTCGACGTCGCTGTCCGCGCATCAGGTGCTGGGTTGCGCCGTCGAATGGTTCGAGCAGATGGACGGCAAGTTCCGCGCCCCGAAGGATTGGCGCGAGTTCTCGCTCGCTTCGGTGAACACGCACGACCTGCCGCCCGCAGCCGGATATCTCGCGTACGAGCACGTCGAACTGCGCGAGCGCCTGGGACTGATCGAAGGATCGGTCGAGGACTTCGAGCAGAACGCGCGCGCCGAGCACAAGGCCATGATGGTCATGCTGATCGTCAACGGTTATCTCGACCCCGACCTGCTGAAGGACGAGAAAGCCCACGAGCAGGAGATCGTCGAGGCGCTGTACCGCGGTCTGCGCGGCTCCCCGTGCAAGCTGCTCGCGGCGTCCATCGTGGACGGCGTGGGAGAGCGCCGCGCCCAGAACCAGCCCGGCACCAACAACGAATATCCGAACTGGCGCATCCCGCTGGCCGACGGCAAGGGCAATGTCGTGCCGCTGGAGGAGCTGTTCTCCAACACGCGGCTGCTCTCGCTCGCCAAGGTCATGCAGGGGCGCTGAGGGTGCGATATGGGCATGCCATCCGGCCGTACATGAGGTGTCGTTCGGCCGGATGATGAAGTGTGTCGTGCGGCGTTGCGAAATGTCAAAGGTGGCGTTATCATAGAGGATTGTTGTGTTTCCCTAAGGGGTCCTTCAAAGCGCTTTCCCACTCGCCATCGAGGACTTTCAGGGAGCCCACGGATAATGAGGCCGAAACCGCCAAGCCTGACCAGCGCGGCAGTCCAAGCCCGGAACACAATAAGCAAGAAAAGGTACACCAGTGAAAACTTTCACTCCGAAACCAGCCGATTTGACTCATGACTGGTACATCATCGACGCCACCGACGTGGTGCTCGGTCGTCTGGCCACTCAGGTCGCCACGCTGCTGCGCGGCAAGAACAAGCCGACCTACGCGCCTCACGCCGATTCCGGTAACCACGTGATCATCATCAATGCCGACAAGATCGCTCTGACCGGCAACAAGATGGGCAAGGAACTGTACTCGCACTCCGGTCGTCCCGGTGGCCTGCGTCGCGATAGCTACGCCGAGCTGCTGGCGAACAAGCCGGAGCGCATCATCAAGGCTGCCGTCAAGGGCATGCTGCCGAAGAACCGTCTGTCCAAGGTGCAGCTGGACCGTCTCCGCATCTTCCGTGGTGCCGAGCATCCGCACACCCCGCAGCAGCCGCAGGTTTTCGAGATCGCTCAGGTCTCGCAGCAGGCCAAGTGAACCGAAGGGAGATAGAGAATCATGGCTGAAAACACCAACGACTCCGCGGTTCAGGCAACCGAAGAGGAGCTCACCAGCTACACCACCGAGACCAACGCGGGTGCCGGCACCGGCACTTCCGCGATTGCTCCGGGCTACGGCACCGGCCGCCGCAAGGAAGCCGTCGCCCGCGTGCGTCTGGTTCCCGGCACCGGCAAGTGGACCATCAACAAGCGCACCCTGGAGGAGTACTTCCCCTCCAAGCTGCTGCAGCGTGAGGTCAACTCCCCGATCGTGCTGCTCAAGCTCGAAGGCAAGTTCGACGCGATCGTCCTCGTTGACGGCGGCGGCACCACCGGTCAGGCCGGTGCCATCCGTCTCGGCGTTGCCCGCGCTCTGAACGCCATCGACCGTGACGCCAACCGCGCCGCCCTGAAGAAGGCCGGCATGCTGACCCGCGACTCCCGTGTCGTGGAACGCAAGAAGGCTGGTCTGCACAAGGCACGTCGCGCTCCGCAGTTCTCGAAGCGTTAATATACGCCAGTTCTGGCTATCGCGAGGCCCTTTCGGAAACATCGTTTCCCGAAAGGGCCTCGTTCGTTATGAGCACCTCTACTGCAGCCTGCGCATCACGCTGATGCTGAGTGCGGGCATCGTCCATACCGCCGACCCGTTAACCGTAGCGTTGCCGTCATCACGGGTCGACGCGGAAGCGCCATGCACGGTACTGGCCGCAGACATGGTCGCCGAAACATCCGCGCCAACGCCCGGGGCCTGCTCGTCATCCTCGAACAGCACATCGGCATGCTCTGTGGTGGCGCCAAACAGATCCAGCTTGTCCTGCTCGGCCAGCGACGCCTGAATGGTCTTCAATAGCTGATGGATGTTGTCCTTCTCGCTGACGGACATGGTCCAGTTGCTGCGCAGCGCCTGGTTCTTGCCGATACGCTGCAGCCGATCGCCCGGCGCCGGCCGCAGTCCGACCGCGGTCGCGGAACTCCAGTCACACTGCCAGGAGCAGTCGCTCGGCAGGGTGAACCGGCGTACCTCGTCGACGCCGTTGATCACGATGAGCACATCGACCTCATCCTGCGAGAGCAGTCGCATCGCGAAGCTGCGTATCGTCGTGTCGAACCAGTCCCGATCCATCGGCGTGGTGCCGTCGGGCAGATACCATTGCACGCGGCTCGACGGCTTGAACAGGCCGAGCTGCGTGAGCCGCGTGAAGAACTCCTCGTGATGGTACAGTCCCAGCGACTTGCGTATCGACAGCAGTCGGGACACCGTATCCAGGCGGTGCATCTGCATGGTTTTGCGGGTCTGGTACATCCAGTCCCAGTTCAGCCAGGTGATGTCGTTGTCCTGCGCATAGGCGTTGTTGTTGCCGCTCTGCGAGTTGCCGAATTCGTCGCCCGCCAGCATCATCGGCGTGCCCAGCGACAGCATCAGCGTGCCGAGCATGTTCATGGCGGCCTGCTCGCGTTTGCGGATGATCGCCGGGTCGTCGGACGGCCCCTCGACACCGAAGTTCGCGGAGTGGTTCACGTTCGATCCGTCGATATTGTTCTCGCCGTTGGCTTCGTTGTGCTTGACCGCGTATCGGGTCAGGTCGGTGAGCGTGAATCCGTCGTGGCACGAGACGTAGTTGATCGAGGACACGCATCCGCGCCCGGGCTCCGTGGCGAACAGGTCGGACGAACCGCACAGTCGCGTGGCCATCTCCTGCATGCCGATACCGCTGGGCGCCCCCGGTTGGGTGTCGGTGATCCAGAATCGGCGCACCGTGTCGCGGAACCGGTCGTTCCACTCGCTGAACGGCATGCCGAATCCGCCGGTCCTCCATCCCTGCGGCCCCAGGTCCCAAGGCTCCATGATGAGTTTCAGGTTGCCGAGCAGCAGGTCGGAACGCAACGCATACAGGAACGGGTGATGCTTGGTGAAGTCCCCGTCCAGCCGCGCCAGCGACACGCCGAGATCGAATCGGAACCCGTCGATGCCGATGCGCTTGGCCCAATACCGCAGCGAGTCCACGGCGAACGTCACCACGTGCGTGTTGGTGAAGTCGAAGGTGTTGCCGCAGCCGGTGGTGTCCTCAAGCCGCCCGATATTGCCCTTCTGACGCCGGTAATACAAGAGCGCGTCCAGACCGCGCCAGCATGTCGTCGGCCCTTCCACGCCGCCTTCGCAGGTGTGGTTGTACACCACGTCCATGATGACCTCGAACCCGGCCTCATGCAGCGCGCGCACCATGCCGATGACCTCGTCGCGGACCGCCCGGGCCCCCTTGCGCTGGGCTTCGGCAGTGGCGTACGAAGGCTCGGGGGAGAAGTAGCTGAGTGGCGAGTACCCCCAGTAGTTGTGCCGCCCGCGCTCCTGCAGGAACAGCTCGTCCTGCTTGGCCTGGATGGGCAGCAGTTCGATGGAGGTGACGCCCAGGGATTGCAGGTACGAGAGCGTGGTCGGGTGGGCGAGACCCGCGTACGTGCCGCGCAGTTCCTTGGGCAGCCAGGGTGCGTTCGCGGTGAATCCCTTGACGTGCAGCTCGTACAGCACGGTCTTGCTCCACGGCACGTGCGGGTGCGAGGGGTCGGCGTCGTGCTTGGTCTTGTCCCGGTCGTCGATGGCCACCGACACGGGCATGTTGCCCAGTGCGTCGACGGTGCTCATCGGCCCGAACGCGGAGCCGCGCACCTTGCCGTCCTCGCTGACGTCGCACTGGTATGAGAACGCGGCCGGCGACAGCTTCATGCGGCCGTCGATCCCCTTGCCATACGGGTCGAGCAGCAGCTTGTACGGGTTGAACCGCAGCCCCTTGCTCGGATCCCACGCGCCGTCCACTCGGTAGGCGTAGCGCATGCCGTCCCACGCCTTGGGAAGATGCACGTACCACAGGCCGTAGTTCGGCCCATCCATGCGGAACAGCGTCTCGCGCACGTACATGGGCTCGATGATGCGCGTGCAGACGGCGTGCTCGTGTATTTCGTTGATGAACGGCGTTGCTGAATCATCGAAGATGCGGATGGCGTCGTTGAAGAAGGCGGTGGGTTGATCGACCTTCTCGTAGATGCAGAGCCACACCTGATCGGCTGTTTCGGAACGGACGATGACATCGGCGCCGCCGTCTTCCGTGAAGTACAGGCCCGGTCGTGTCGCATAGCGATGAGGGATTGCATACCGCTGAGGTATCGCGTGTTTCATACACCCATTGTAGCGGTGTCGATTTTCGTCCGTGTCGGAGCGGGCGAGGACGGGTGCGGGCCCGTGTCCCAGCCGCACAGCGCGTCCATGTAGGGGTCGGTGAACTGCATGGCCGCGCCGATGGCGCCGCTGTTCTCGTCGCTGCGGCTCAGCCGAAGGGTGAAATGGTCGGTGCCGAATACGCTGAGGGCCGTGACCCGCCGCTGCAGGTCGGCGATGTTGTCGTGGTCGAGGTACAGCGCCGCCTCCCCGCCGATGACGACGTCGGCGCAGATGACGCACCGCACGTTGGCGATGGCCAGCGCCACGTGGTCGAGCCAGTCGTTCATGCGCTCGCGGTGATGGGTCTCGCCTTGCTCCAGCACGCTGAAGAAGCCGGGGATGCTCTCGTAGTCCTCCGGCAGGTTTTCGGGAGAGCAGTAGGCGGCCATGCAGCCGCGCCTGCCGCAGTGGCACGGTTTGCCGCCTGGGATGAGCGTCATGTGTTCGATGGCGCCATCGCACAGGTTCGGGCCGCGGTGCAGGCGGCCGTTCATGATGAGCGCGCCGCTGGGTCTGCGGTTCAGGTACAGGCATATGGCGTCGCTGATGGCGGCGTCGTGCAGCGTTTCGGTCATGGCGATGGCCGCGGCCTCGCGGATTAGTTGACGCGGGTAGCGCACCGACTGGGCGATGGTGTCGATGGTGACGCCGGTCGCTCCGGTCGAGTCGTTGAAGGTGATGACGGTGCCGTCGGCCGAGATGGCACCGGGGATGGCGAAGGATACGCCGAGCACGGGGCCGTGGGCCTTCTCGGTCTCCGCGGCGAAATCGTTGATCGCCGAACCCATCCGCTGGTAGTAGGCGTTGGTGTTGGCATAGGGGAGCGTGCGTGAGAGGGTGGCGATGGGGCGCCCCTGCAGGTCGATGGCGCATAGGCGCAGGGTGTTGCGGTGCATGGTGACGCCGATTGCGGTGCGATGACTCGGGTTGAACCGGTAGCTTTGGGATTTGCGGCCGCCCGTGGAGTCGGTCAGGGGGCCGGGGGCGATGATGCCGTCGTGTTCGAGCGCGCGGATGTTGCCGGTGATGGTCGGCAGGCTCAGCTGCAGATCGAGCTGCAGCTGGCGCTTGGTGACGTTGCCGTGCGTTGCGAGGTGGCGGATGATGGCCTGCCTGTTGCGCGTCTTGGTGATGTTTCGGGTTGCGGCGATGTCGGTGTCCGTGGTCGTCATTGGAGCCTCGTTGCTGGGTCGATTCCGTGTGGTGCCGGACGCATGACACCGCTTTTAATAAATAATTTTATAAAAGTTTGTCGACGAGTGCAACTTTTATAAACATACTTTATATAAGTTGTGTCGCGGAAATTCGTTTGATGGTGTGCGATGTCGCAAAAAGCGAACAAAAGATATCATTTCGTGGAATATCAGCGGCAAAACAGGGTTAAATGTAACAAATAGCAACAAATAAATACCAAAAACAAACACGAAACGCCGTTGTTTTTGTTCGTGTGCGTTTGCGCAGTGTATCACGTAGATTGTGACGTAGGCCACAGATGCGCAATAGCGAGCATGTGGATGGATGATCCGCCAGGTGATGGCGGCAACGACAACGGAATGAAACCACAGCTAGTCGAGGAGTATTCATGGCAGAAGCAACACAGGTCGAGGCGCCCGCCAAGCCGAGCCCCGAGGAGAAGCGCGCGGCGGCCGAAGCCGAGGTCGACGCCCTTGTCAAGAAGGGTCTCAAGGCCCTTGACGAGTTCGAGAAGCTCGATCAGAAGCAGGTCGACCGCATCGTCGCCAAGGCGTCCGTCGCGGCCCTGAACAAGCATCTGGTGCTCGCGAAGATGGCCGTCGAGGAGACTGGCCGTGGTCTCGTCGAAGACAAGGCCACCAAGAACATCTTCGCCTGCGAGCACGTCACCCACTACATGGCCGGGCAGAAGACCGTCGGCCTGATCCGCGAGGACGAGGTCATGGGCATAGACGAGGTCGCCGAGCCGGTCGGCGTCGTCGCCGGTGTCACCCCGGTCACCAACCCGACCTCCACTGCCATCTTCAAGTCGCTGCTGGCACTCAAGACCCGCTGTCCGATCGTGTTCGGCTTCCACCCGGGCGCCCAGAAGTCGTCCGTGGCCGCCGCGAAGATCGTCCGCGACGCCGCGATCGAAGCAGGCGCACCCGAGAACTGCGTGCAGTGGATCGAACACCCATCCATCGAGGCGACCGGCGCGCTGATGAAGCACCCGGGCGTCGCCACCATCCTGGCCACCGGCGGCCCCGGCATGGTCAAGGCCGCGTACTCCTCCGGCAAGCCCGCCCTCGGCGTCGGCGCCGGCAACGCTCCGGCCTACATCGATACCGATGTGGACATCGAACGTGCGGCGAACGACCTGATCCTCTCCAAGCACTTCGATTACGGCATGATCTGCGCCACCGAGCAGGCCATCATCGCCCACAAGGACGTCTACGCGCCGCTCGTCAAGGAGCTCAAGCGCCGCAAGGCATACTTCGTCAACGCGGACGAGAAGGCGAAGCTGGAGCAGTACATGTTCGGCTGCACCGCCGGCTCCGGCCAGAAGCCGGTCCTCAACTCCGTGGTGCCGGGCAAGTCCCCGCAGTTCATCGCCAAGGCCGCCGGCTTCGAGATCCCCGCCGACACGACGATCCTCGCCGCCGAATGCAAGGAGGTCTCCGACGACGAGCCGCTGACCCACGAGAAGCTCGCCCCGGTGCAGGCCGTGCTCAAGGCCGACGACAAGGAGCAGGCCTTCGAGATGTGCGAGAAGATGCTCAAGCTCGGTGCCGGCCACACCGCCGCCATCCACACGAACAACGAGGCGCTGGTGCGCGAGTACGGCCTGCGCATGCACGCCTGCCGCATCATCTGGAACCAGCCGAGCTCGCTCGGTGGCATCGGCGACATCTACAACGCGATTGCCCCGTCGCTGACCCTGGGCTGCGGCTCCTACGGCGGCAACTCGGTGTCCGGCAACGTCCAGGCCGTGAACCTGATCAACATCAAGCGCATCGCTCGGAGGAACAATAACATGCAGTGGTTCAAGATTCCGGCCAAGACGTACTTCGAGCCGAACGCCATCAAGTACCTGCGCGACATGCACGGCATCGAGAAGGCCGTCATCGTGTGCGACAAGGTGATGGAGCAGCTCGGCATCGTCGACAAGGTCATTGACCAGCTGCGCGCCCGTGACAATCGCGTCACCTTCCGAATCATCGACTACGTCGAGCCGGAGCCCTCCGTCGAGACCGTCGAGCGCGGCGCCGAGATGATGCGCGAGGAGTTCGAGCCCGACACGATCATCGCGGTCGGTGGCGGCTCCCCGATGGACGCGGCCAAGATCATGTGGCTGCTCTACGAGCACCCGGAAATCTCCTTCTCCGACGTGCGTGAGAAGTTCTTCGACATCCGCAAGCGCGCGTTCCGCATCCCGCCGCTGGGCGAGAAGGCCAAGCTCGTGTGCATCCCGACCTCGTCGGGCACTGGTTCGGAGGTGACGCCGTTCGCCGTGATCACCGACCACAAGACCGGATACAAGTACCCGATCACCGACTACGCGCTGACCCCGTCCGTGGCCATCGTGGACCCGGTGCTGGCCCGCACCCAGCCGCGCAAGCTGGCCTCCGACGCCGGCTTCGACGCCCTGACCCACTCCATGGAAGCCTACGTGTCCGTGTACGCGAACGACTTCACCGACGGCATGGCCCTGCACGCGGCCAAGCTCATCTGGGACAACCTGGCCGAGTCCGTCAACGGCGAGCCGGGTCTCGCCAAGACCGACGCGCAGGAGAAGATGCACAACGCCGCCACCATGGCCGGCATGGCGTTCGGCTCCGCGTTCCTCGGCATGTGCCACGGCATGGCCCACACCATCGGCGCCCTGTGCCACATCGCCCACGGCCGCACCAACTCCATCCTGCTGCCGTACGTGATCCGCTACAACGGTGCCGTCCCGGAGGAGCCGACCAGCTGGCCGAAGTACAACAAGTACGTCGCCGACAAGCGCTACCAGGACATCGCCCGCATCATCGGCATCGACCCGGGCAAGACCCCGGCCGAAGGCGTCGAGAACCTGGCGAAGGCCGTCGAGGACTACCGCGACAACAAGCTCGGCATGAACAAGTCCTTCCAGGACTGCGGCGTGGAAGAGGACTACTTCTGGAGCGTGCTCGACCAGATCGGCATGCGCGCTTACGAGGACCAGTGCACCCCGGCCAACCCGCGCATCCCGATGATCGAGGACATGAAGGACATCGCCGTGGCCGCATACTACGGCGTGCCGCAGGCCGAAGGCCACAAGATTCGCGTCGAGCGCGAGGGTGTGGCCGCCACCGAAGAGGCGTCCGAGCGCGTCTGACGATGGCATGACATCACCCATCCCAGGTGATTGAACCAATGTGGGGGTCTTCCTATGCGGAAGGCCCCCACAATTATTTCAGGCCATTCCTGCCTCCCGCTGGCGGGAGGTGGCACGTAGTGCCGGTGGGCGGTCACGCGGATTCAGTGATTACCTCCACTAATCTTCTCTTCGCGACTACCCACTGAATCCGTCAATTACCTGCCTTGTCTCCCTCCGCGGCGGTGATCGCCTCGGCTATCGGATCATGCCGGAAATCGTGGTTGCGATACTCAGGATCATCCACCGGCAGATGCTGCACCAGCGTGTCGAACACCTGACTGTATATCTTGCCGTGATCGAGCACCGCGTCGAGCACGTGACCGCCGAACGTGCGATCGTCTGACAGAAAATGCTCGTGAAAACCGGCGACGGCGGCTCCATGAAACATCTCCGGCGAGAAATATCCCAGCATCGTGCCCTTCACGTCGTGTCGCAGGAACATCGCCTGCCGGTCGGCGACCTCCACCAGAGTCGGGTACGGGGCCTGCTGTTTGATGACCGCCCTCGTCTTGATGAAGCTGAAAGTGCCTCGCACGATGACCGAGAAGAACGTGTTGGCACGGCCGTTCGCCTCGACGATGCGGTTGTTGAGATCCTCCAGGCCGATATCGCGGCGCTCGCACTGGTATTGGAACGCGGCGTGATGCACGTTCGCGAACGGCATGGTGAAATCGTCCGGCACGCGTTCCGCCACGCCGCTTTGTCCGACCTTATAGGCGACGCCGTCGAGGATGATGAGCTCGCCGTCGAGCCCTTCGCCGGTTCCGATGCCGGTGTCGCCGTGGGTGAGCAGTTCGCCGATGGTCGTGGTGCCTTCGAGCAGTCCGGGCACCAGCAGCGCCAGCGTGCCGTGCTGGTACAGCTGGTTGGCGTGATGCGCCGTGATGGGTTTGATCTGTGCAGCTTGCGATTTTGTCACGGTGATTACGATAATGCAGCACGCGGGGCGCTTCAACGCGGGCTTCACATAGGGGAGCGCCTGCGCTGTGACCTGCCTCACGAACAACACGGCCACCTCATCCCGCCAAAGTCCCATCTGCGGCCTCTGAAATGGGACTATGGTCGGGGAGGGAGTCGGATAGGAAGGGGAGGCGGATCGCCGCTATGCCAGGTGAGGACAGATGATGATGACCGCTATGAACACCAGTAGCAGGCACATCGCTTCGGTGACGCCGGCGATCATCGGTTTCGCGTTGCCCGCGGAATCGCAGCGGTATCGCCACTGACCGCGTCAGCAGGACGACCGCGACGACACCCAGCCACATATTGACGGCGAACCCGGTGATGGCAAGCGCCGCGTGCCACACCCATGAGGCCACCAAGTAGGATCGCTTCCCGTATTCGCGAATCATCGTTTTGACGAACAGCACCGAGCCATACTGCGTCAGCGCGAAAACGATTGCGGCCGTCAACGCCGCCTTCGGCACGGAATACGCCGGCCACCATGCCTGCACATCAGTCCAGGAACGCCAGTCAGGCAGTACGCGAATGCCCTGCCGATACTGCGCCACGGCATCGCACGAAACCTGGCTGCCACCAGCCCCGCATAACGGCAGCAGC